>UMHM01014780.1_pt1 | contig 37974 bp, 27 predicted proteins | sample 1965501 | NCBI WGS metagenome assembly UMHM01 (sample SAMEA4836095, study PRJEB28245) | human gut metagenome | biome: gut microbiome; material: fecal sample | place: Denmark | collected 2008
AGGTGGCTCAACGGGCGGTTTCCACACACTTTGCGCTTGACCCGATTTTCATGAGGGCCCGGCTTGACCTCTGCCCGCAGGAGCCGTCGAGAAGGGGAGCGCGGAGCCCCGTAGTGCCGACGCATGGGGCCCCTTGCGCATGGGGCCTCTTGCTGCCCCTGCCTCCTGTAACCTCTGACTGCGGCAGACTCCATTCACCGCGTATGGCGCCTGAGACGATAGATCCCGCGAGGATCCGACTCGCGCGCAGAGCTCGACTCCCTCATCGGCCTCGTTCATTGGAGTGCTCATCTGAGGCCCTCGAGGATACCGACCCAAGGAGAAAATCCGCGCGTCCGTCGGAGAGCCGCGGTCAGACGACAGCCGCGCTCTGCGGTGTTGAGCGATGTTCAGCGGTGCTCCTTGCCGCTGATCTTCTCCACGTTGAGACAGCCGACGCAGATGCGGGCCAACGACGCCTGCGGAAAGTCAAAAGCGCGGCCCGGCGCATAGTGCGCCATCAGCAGGCGCAGCCCGTAGAGCTTTTCCGCATCGGTGGCGGCGAACTGCACCGTGCCCACGCCGATGACGCTCGCATAGAGGTAGCTGTAGCGGCAGGCCGTCTCGCCCACCGCGAGCTCGTGGCGGCAGTCGGCCTCAAAGCCCACGCGGGGGTTGCGATGCAGCAGCTCGATCTTGCGCCCCTCGGGAGCGCAGTGAAAAAAGAGACGCAGGCGCCCCTCCTGCTCCTCCCAGCCGAAATTCACCGGCACGATGTAGGGAGCCTCCTCATCGGCGATCGCCAGGCGCAGGCAGTCGCAGGCCTCCAAAATGCCCAGAAGGCGCTCATGATCCTTCACCTCTCGCTCGCTGCGTCTCATCGTCTCATCGTCTCTTGTTTTCGTCTCTGATACTTGGCTCTTGTCCGTTCGGAAGACCGCCTCTCACTCGGGGAGTCAAGCTGAAAGCCGTCCGCCTCGAGCTGACAGCCGCCGCCTCCGCAACGGAGAGTCGCGCCGATGAACGGGCGGGGGCATGAAACGGAAGCCTCCCCAAACGGAAAAGGCCTCCACCACCTCCCCCCAAAAAAAGGCCACCCCGAGATGCGGGGTGGCCGATACGGGCGACGGGAATCGAACCCGTGTCACATGCTTGGGAAGCACGTGTCCTACCATTGAACGACGCCCGCGTTCCATGTGCGGCACATTGTACCCTGCCGCATCTCGCTTGTCAAGAGAGAAAAGCAGAGGTGAGGCAAAAAAACGCGCCGGCGCTCGCCCGCCCCCTCCGTGCCCTTCGATGATACGAGAGGCTTGCCACGCGGCTCCGCCTCATCGGACGTCCGTGGCGTGAGCCGCCTCTGCCGTGGCTCTTCTCCCCCTGCTCCCCCTGCTCCCCCGCTGCCCCCCCCTGCCTACTGACGTTTCCGAGGCGTCCGCTTCCGTCTCTGCCGTTCCGGCAGCGGTCTCAGAGGCTCCGTCTGTCTCCGGCCGGGTCTCTCCCCTCGGGGGAGAAAGGGCTTGACGCTGCCTCGCGCCTGCGCTAGAGTCTGCACATGTCACGCTACAACGGAGAACAGGTCCTCGTCGTCCCCCGCGAAATCTTTGAACAGGTCGGCGCCTTCAACGGCGTGCGCCTCAACCCGCAGGACTACCTCAGCGCCTTTCTGAAGCCCGGCATCGCGCGCTTCATCGACCGCGAAATCGCCGAGCAGTCGCCACAGTACAAACAGATCATCGCCTACGCCATCTTCTGCCACGACGGGCGCGTGCTGAGCTACGCCCGAACCTCCAAGGGCAACGAAGCCCGCCTGCACGACAAATACTCCTTGGGCATCGGCGGCCACATCAACCCCGTCGACGGCATCGCCGACAGCCTCAGCACCTACCTCAGCGGCGTCGAGCGCGAGATTCGCGAAGAGATCCGCTTCTCCGGCCGGGCCACCCAGCAGCTTTACGCCGTCATCAACGACGACACCAACGAGGTCGGCAGCGTGCACCTCGGCATCGTCCATCGCTTTGTACTCGACAGCGACGAGGTCGCGCCGAATGAAAAGACCCTCGATCGCCTCGCCTTCCGCAGCCTCGACGAACTCGGCGGCGAGCTCTATGACAAGCTCGAAAGCTGGTCCGCCATCTGCGTCGATGCCCTGCGCCGCGAGCGCTCCTGATCGGCCTCGTGCGCCCTTGAGAGCGCGGCTCTCCTCCGCGCGGGAGCAAGACTGCGCTCTCGGCTCTCGCTGACTGCGGGCTCTTGGCGCCTGCGCTCTCCCCCGAGGGCAAGGCGCTGCCTAGGCAGGCCCTCTCCGAGGAGCGCTGCGGCCGGAGCCTTCCGGCCTCAACCTGCAGCGCGGCCCGTCGTCCCTTTCTGCTCCGGGAGCTCCCGCGCCTCCCGGGTGCGCTGACTCGCGGCTCCGCCCGCCCGCTGTCGGTTTTGTTGTCAGGTTTTGCGCTTGACTTGCGGGCCGCGGTAGAGCAGAATGGTAGCGTGATAACGAAATCAGCCACGGCTGTCCTCTTGGCAGCCCTCCCCGCTTTGGCGGATTCCCCCGAATCCGTTTCTCCCCCTGTCTCCCCCGCCGAACAGGTAACGGCCTCGGCGGCTGCTCCGGCTCAGACTCCGGTACCTGCGCCGGCTCCCGCGCAGGCTTCGACTCCGGATGCCGCTTCGGCACCCGCTCCCAGCCCGGCTCCGACTCCTGCGCCGACTCAGACTCCCGCGCCAGCGCCGACGCCCGCTCCTGCTCCTGCTTCGAGCCCCGCACCGGCCCCGGCGCCTACTCCGGTCCCCGCGCCGACGCCTGTTCCTGCTCCGGCTCCCACTCCGGTGGTGACCAAGCCTGCTCAGGCCGCCCCCGCACCGGCTGCCATCAGCGTTGAAGACGCCTACCGCGGCATCGTCAAGATCGAAGTGGCCGTGCGCATGCCCGACTACAGCAAGCCCTGGCAGTCCGGCGCCTTCGGGCGCGGCAACGGCACGGGCTTCATGGTCGGCAAGGGGCTCTTCATGACGAACGCCCACGTCGTCGCCAATGCGGAGCGCATCTACATCTCCCCCTACGCTGACGCGCGCAAGATCCCCGCACACGTGAAGTACGTCGCCCACGACTGCGACCTCGCCCTCGTCGAGGTGGATGAGCTCGACGCCTTCGCGGACGTGCCCTGCCTCGAGTTCAGCGACTCGCTGCCGAAGCTGGAGGACACCGTGCGCGCCATCGGCTATCCCATCGGCGGCAGCCGTCTCTCCGTCACGCGCGGCATCGTCTCGCGCATCGAGAGCATCCCCTACTCGCACCCGCGCAACATCGCCCACCTCACCGTGCAGATCGACGCCGCCATCAACCCCGGCAACAGCGGTGGCCCCGTGCTGCTGGGTGACAAGGTCGTCGGCGTCGCCTTTCAGGGCCTCCTGGAGGCCAACTCCACCGGCTACATGATCCCCATGCCCGTCATCAAGCGCTTCCTCAAGGACATTGAGGACGGCGTCTACGATCAGTATGTTGACCTCGGCGCCGTCTTTTTCTCGCTGGAGAATCCCGCCATGCGGGCTCATTACAAACTGCCGCAGCAGCCCGTCGGCGTCGTCGTGAGTGACATCGCCAAGGGCGGCTCCTGCGACGGCGTGCTTCAGGTCGGCGACATCGTCCTCGCCGTCAACGACTGCCCCGTCGACAGCTCGGCCATGATCGAGCTCGATGGCGAGCGCGTGCAGCTTGAGGAGCTGGCTGAGCGATCCTTCAAGGGCGAGCAGGTGCGATTCCGCATCCTGCGCGACGGCAAGCCTCAGGAAGTCGTTGCCACCCTCAAGGCCGCGCCCGGCAAGAGCGTCAACACCTTTTATTGCGACGTCCAGCCGCGCTACGTCCAGTTCGGCGGCCTGATCTTCCAGCCGCTGGATCTCAACGTCGTTGCGGCCCGCCGCATCGACGTCAAGGAGTACCTCGTCGAGATCAATAAGTTCATGGCCCGCGGTGACTCGCTGAAGAAAAAGGACCTCATCCTCATCACCGAGGTGCTGACGGATGAAGTCAACGCCCGCTTCGGCGGCCGCGTGACCAACAGCATGGTCTCGAAGGTCAACGGCGTTGAAGTCACCAGCCTCGATCAGCTCGCCGAGCTCCTCTACCCGAAGGACGGCAAGCGCCCGGACTATACCGTCATCGAGGTGGTCGGCGGCGATCGCCCCATCATCATTGACAACGCCACCATCGATGCCGCCAATGAGCGCATCTCGACCGGCTACGGCATCCCCGCCCCGGCTCGCCTCAAGTAAACCGAACCCTTAACGTTGCGTATGAATAAAACCGCCATCATTCTCACGGCTCTCAGCGGGCTGAGCTTCGTCGCCTGCAAACCGACCCCGCGCAATCCGCGCGCCGTCGCGGCCGAGCAACAGGCGCAGAGCGAAGAGCAAAAGAGCAGCTCCATCGCGGCTCAGGCGCCGCTCGTCGGCGTGAGCAGTGCCGCCTCTGCGGCGCCCGCCGCCGATGCCGCCGCCGATGCCGCAGCCGAGGCGCCCGCCACTCCGCAGCCCGCCGCCGAAGCTCCGGCTCCCGTCGATGCGCTGCAATACCTCGTCGAGGTGCACAGCACCCGCCAGGACTACAACCTCATGCAGCCTTGGCAGAAGGGGCAGGTGAGCTCCGGCTCGCTGATGGGGATCTACCTCGGCGACGGGCGCGTGCTGACCTTCGGCGATGCCGCCAAGGCCGCCACCTATCTTGAAATCTCGCTGCCCGACGGCTCGCATCCCGTGCCGGCGAAGGTGCTGCGCTACAATCGCGACATCAATCTGGCGCTGCTCACCGTGGCGCACGAGAAGGATGCCTCGGTCTTCGAGGGGCGCAAGGCGTTGACGCCGGGTGAGCCGCTGCGCATCGGCGATCGTGCGGAGTTCTGCGGCTCGGTGCAGGGGCTGCGCGGCGCGCAGGTGCCCGTCACCGTGGAGAGCAGCGGTACCAGCACCAACGGCATGCCGCGCCTGCGCCTCAAGGCTGCCACGGCCATCCCGACGGGCAACAACTCCTACGGCCTGCCCATCGTGCGCGACGGCAAGCTTTGCGGCCTGACCAGCGGCTATGACAGCGCTTCGCAGGTCTTCACCGTCATCAACGCCGAGCTCATCAACCGATTCCTCGCCGACGAGCAGGCCGAGGCACCCGTCATCGGTCTCTCCTGCGAGAGCTTGGATGACCCCGTCTTCTGCCGCTATCTGAAGCTGAGCGAAGATCAGGGCGGTCTCTACATCAGCCGAGTTGTTGAGGGCAGCGCGGCGGAGAAGGCCGGCATCGCCGAAGGCGACGTGCTCACGGCGGTGGACGGCATGCCCATCGACAAGCAGGGGCGCTGCAATTCGCCGATATACGGCACGATCAATGCGGCCACCCTGCTGCGCGGGCTCAAGCCCGTCGGCGAATCGCTGACGCTGACGATCATGCACGACGGCGTGGCGGCAGACAAAACCGTGGAGCTCAACCGCGACGCTGAGACGAACTCGCTCTACTGCCGCGATCTTCCCGGAAACCAGCCGCGCTACATCATGTACGGCGGTCTGCTCTTCCAGCCCCTCTCGCCCCAGTATATCGAAGCGCTGAAGGCCGCGGCCAAGGGCAACCTGCCCGTCGAGTTTCTGGAGCTCGACCAGCGCATGGAGGAGCTGCGCCGCGAAGGTCGCCGCGAGCTCGTCGCGCTCACCATCGTCATCGCCACTCCGGCGACGCTCTCGTATGAGCAGCTGAACTTCTGCCTGGTTGAGAAAGTCAACGGCAAGGTGGTGCACGACTTCCGCGAGTTTTTTGACCTGATCAACGAGCGCACGCCCGACGGCCTCGTGACGCTCGGGATCAACAAAGCTCCCTTCACCATCGTCATGGATCAGCAGCTGACGAAGAGCTGCAACAAGGCCATTCGAGAGCAGGCCATCCCGCGCCTCTACGTCATCAAGAAGCCCGGCGAGAGTTCCAAGCCCGCGGAAGCGGCTGCTCCTGCAGTACCTCCTGCTCCTGCGGCCGCTGCTCCCGCCTCGGAGGAGTCGGCGCCTTCAGCAGCCCCCGCAGCCCCGGCTCCGGCAGCTTCCGCTCCCTCAGCCGAACCGGCGCAGAACCCGGCTCCTGCGGCAGCCTGAGGACTCGGACTTGACCCTGCGGCCTCTTTCATCGGCGGCGATGCCCGATTGGCGGCATCGCCGCCTTGCCGTGTCAGCGGGAGCGCCTTCCCCCGGGAACCCGACGGGGGCCTACTGAAGCTTGGCGGCGCCCCGCCTCCTTCCGTCGCGCTCTCCTTCGGCTGCGTTTTTTGGGGCGATGTGGCGCGCAGCCCCTCCGCGACCGACTCGCCCCGCGGGGCCTTTGCCGCTTGGAGAAATGGCCCCCGGCAAGGTGGCGCCGCGGAGGAGCCTTCAACTCCGGCCCCCCGCTCGTCCTCTCGGGAGACCCGTGAGCCCGGACGCGGATGCCCAAGGGACCGTGCCGCACGCTGACAACGACATGCGGTGACGACAGCGCGTGCTGACAACAAAAGAGGAGCGGCGGGACAAAGCCGCCGCTCCTCGCAAAACTCGTCAGGAGGGGATGCTGATCCCGGCCGGCTCAGGCCGGTTGGGCGGATCACTCCTCCCACTTGCCGTCGTCCTCGTAGGGAATAACCTCCATCTTCGGAGCCCGAATTAGCTTCATCACCTCTTCACCCGGCTCGCGGACGGAGGCAGGGGGCTCAATCGTGCGCTCCGTGAAGACGGCAAAGTCCTTCTCCTGAGCGGCCTTGCCGCCCGTGGCCAGCGAGAAGAAGCCGCGCTCGGGATTGATGCGGCAGTTGATGTTCGTGTTCAGGTTGCCGTCTTTGGTGAAGCGGAAGGTCTTGGCCTGGTCCCACTTCTCACCCGTCCATCGGAAGGCCGGGCCGAAGGTTGCGCGGCGCTCGAACTCCTTTGACTTCACATTGCGGCGGAAGTCCTCCACGAAGCCGCAGCCCGTGTTCAGCCCGCGGTGCAGCGCCTGCACGCGCCAGCAGCTCAGAAGCTCCCACTGCTGCGTCGCCGGGTTGTAGATGTAGCCGGCAATCTGGCGGAAGTGCTCACCATCGGGCTTCTCCACCACCAGCGTGCGGATCACGTCGCCCTCCTTCCAGGGGAAGAGACGCATGGACTTGCCGCCCGTGCCCTCGCCGCCGAAGCGGGCCGTGATCACACCGGCGCCGCGCTGCACCAGCTTGGCGCGCTCCTCCTCAGGCGCGGCATGGGGATTGTCGCCCGTGTCCTTCGCATCCCAGACGGAGAAAATCACCACGCGCTTCGTCTTGCCGTCCTTGTCTTCATGCAGCTCTTGGGCGCCGATGTAGCCGCGGTCAAAATTATAGCAGGCAAAGTAGGTGCCCGGCGCACTCTTCTCAATCACCATCTCGGTGTAGGCCGCCGTGTGATTCACCTGCGGCAGGTAGGCCAGATGCACGGAAGTGCACTGGCGCTGAGCCATGTTCTCCGGCTTCCAGTAGTCCGAATAGCGGTCTGCCAGAGCCTGGGGAACGCAGAGAGCAGCCACCGCAAGGGTGCCGGTCAGAAAGGTCTGAAATGTCTTCATCGGTCGAATCCTAACCCATGGGCCCCGCGATGGCAAGCACAAAGTTTGCCGCACCGAAGGCAGAGCGCAAGCAGATAACCGTGAAGAGTTTGACATCCGGGCGAAATTCAATTGACACGGTAGGCAATCAAGAGTATACCCAGCGCATGAGCATGCTCCCCATCCTCATCATGGCTGCGGCGTCAGGCGCCGCGGGGTACTGGAATCCGCTTCCCCAGCCCGGAGAGGAGGGATACGCCGCCCACACGCGGCACAACTTCCGCATTCTCTTTGAGAACGATTCCCCCTTCGGTGCGGACTGCGATTACACACATGGCACGCGCTTGGACTACACGCAGGCCATCGACGAGAACCGCCGCCACTGGTGGGGCGTCAGCCTGATGCAGAATATTTACACGCCTGAGACCAACTCCGTGCGTTATTACCGCGGGGAACACCCCTACGCCGGCTATCTCGCCTTGGGCGGTGCCTACCTCATGCGTGGGGAGGATTTCGGTGCCTCCTTTGAGTTGCAGCTCGGCGTCACCGGCAAGCCCTCCATCGCCGAGAACTGCCAGTGGTTCATTCACAAAATCGCCGACTTGGATCAGTGGCGCGGCTGGCACAATCAGATCCCCTCGGAGGTGACCGTGCAGCTCTCCATGCGGCAGGATTATCGCCTCGAATTCCTCGAGACCGAGTTCGGCGGCGGGTGGCAGACGGACTCCACCTTCTTCACCCGTGAGGAAATCGGCACCGTGAGCATCGCGGCGGGCGTCGGCGCGACCTTCCGCGTCGGCGTGAACCTACCGCCCTCCACCTCCAATAAGGGCAATGCTGCGGGCAATTTCGGCGTGTCGCTCATCAAGCCGACGCGCTACCGCCCCGGGGAGACCTCCTATTACCTCGTCGGCAGCTGCGGCATCAACTACGTCGCGCGCGATCTGTTCATTGACGGCGGCGTCTTCCACCACTTTGATTCCGGGTGCCGCCGCGTGCCCTGGCAGGCCGAGATGCGCCTCGGCCTCGGCTTGCGCTATGAGGGCATCGACTATTATCTGGGCGCGATGTACCGCACCCATACCTTCAGTTCACAGGAGCGCGAGACGCTGGTCGGCTCCTTTGCCGTCTCCTGGAACTGGTGAGAGATCATGACGGCCTCGCGGCAGCCGGAGGACTGCCCCGAGGCGACACCGGTCTTTGCACCGGCGCGAGGCTGTCCCGGCGAATGCTGCTGACATGAAAACCGAGATGAGCAAATCCCTCAAGGCAACGCTGATGGTCATCGGGGCCGCCTGCGTGCTGTTGTTTGCAGGGGGCTTCCCCCGACTGGGAGCCCCGGAAGTTTACCGCGGCGGCGCCATGCTGCTGCTGGGCGTCATCGGCGCCGTGCTGTCCCTCTGGGGCGCGGCCCGGCTGGCCACCGGGAGCCTGCTGCGCTTCCTCTTCGGCATGCTGCTGGCCTTTTTCGCTCTGGCGGGCGTGGCGGTCTTCCTGCGCTACGGAGCCGCTGCGCTGGAGCTGGCCGGGCAGGGCGGTGCCATGTGGGCCGGGGCCATCGGCATGGGTTGCACAGCCCTCACGGGCGTGCTCTTCGTGTGCATCTTCGGCTATCTGGCGACGCGCCTGCTCACGCGCCGCCTCTGGCTGGCCATGGCGCACTTCTCCGTCTTCCTCATTGCGCTGGGTGCCTACCTCGACTTCTGCGGCGAGGTGACGGCCACGCTCGTGCTGCCGGCGGACGGCAGCCGCTCCGCGAGCGCCGTGCGCGCCGATGACGGCACGGAATGGCCTCTCGGCTTCACGGTGACCGTCAAGGACTTTGACGTGAGCTACTACGACACGGAGCGCTACGAAATTGCCGTCTCCCGCAACGGCCGCTGGGAGAATGCCCGCGAGCTGAAGCTGCGCGACGGTCGCCTCACGCTGGGTGAGGAGAGCTGGCCGCTCAGCAGCCTGAAGACGGCGCCGGGCATCGACCGCCCCTTCCTGCTCGTTCCCGGCGAGCCCCCGAGGCTCATCATGAAGATGCCCCCGCCCGTGCGCGAGTACCGCGCGCTCTGCGAGGTGCAGCAGGTGCACCGAGGCATGAGCGAGACGCGTGAAGAGCTGCTGCGTGTCAACGAACCCATCGAGCGCGCGGGCTGGCTGCTCTCACTGATGAGCTATCAGCCCATGGGCTCCTCCTCCCTCGTCATCATGCAGGCGCGCCGCGCCCCCGGCCGCATCCCCGCCATGGCCGGCATGCTCGGCCTCGTGCTCAGCCTCGCCTTCTGGTGCTGGGGCCTCGGCCGCCGCACCGAGCCCACCTCGGATCCACAGACCTCCGCGGCGGATGGCGCCGCCCGCCCCGCCGGAGAGGAGAAGCCTGCCGCCACCGAGCCGATTAACCCGGAGTCAGCAGGCCCCGAAGCCCCCAGCCGCGAATCATCCGGCCGCGGATCAGCCAAGCTCAATTCCGTCGGCTCCGAGTCTGCGGGCTCCGCGTCCGTCGCCTCTGAGTCTGACGCCGCAGCCGAAGGGAAGGGAGGTGCCGCGTGAGCGCTCTCATCTACCTGCTGACCGCCGGCAGCCTGCTCTGCTGCTTGGCGTCCGCGCTGCTGGCTGCCACCCGGCAGCGCCGCGGTTCCCGGCGCTGCTTTGTCGCGGGCTGGTGGCTCGCCCTCGCCCTGCTGCCGGCCAATGCCTGGCTGGCGCAGTCGCTGCCCTTCGGCAACATGCGCCACGTGCTCTGCTTCTTCCCGCTGGTGATGCTGCCGGCGGATCTCCTGATGCGCCGCACCCGCGGCCTCGACCTCACCGGCTGCTTTGCCGCCGCCTCGGCGCTGATGCTCGTCGGGGCGCTGTGCATGCCCCTGCAAGCCGCCTGGCGCCAGATGCCCGCCCTGCAATCCCCCTGGTTCGCCCCGCACGTGACGAGCTACGTGATCGCCTACGGCCTCATGACCGTGGCCGCCTTCCTCTGCCTGCTCTCCTGGCGGAAGGGACGCGGTGAAAGCGATTTGCAGGCGGCGGACGCTGTTGTGCGCCTCGCCTTCCCCTTCCTGACCTTCGGCCTGATCAGCGGAGCCATCTGGGCCGACGCGGCGTGGGGCGGCTACTGGGCCTGGGACATTAAGGAAGTCTGGTCTCTGCTGACTTGGTGCCTCTACCTGCTCTATTTCCACGTACAGCCCCGCGCGACGTTCGCCTCGTGGCGACGTCCGCTGCTGCTGCTGGCCTTCGTGGCAATCGTCATCACCTTCATGGTCGTCAACCTGCTGCCGCAGATTGATTCCATGCACAGCTACGCCCAATGAAGCGGGGCACTGTTTGACCGCCGCAAGCGCGGCGAAGTGACGGCCCGTCGAGCTTGTTGCTCGGCGGGCTTTTTGATCGGAGAGTCGGACCTTTAGCTCGGCGGGTGCCGTCTTTCCGCTCGGAGTAGGTCGGTTCCGATGCCGGCGGGCTCAGAGTCCGGGGCAATGTCGGGGTGTTCTCGGCGACTGCCCAAAGCGCCGGGCGTTCAGAAGGCCGGAGGGATCGGGGCGTCGGCGGGTTTAGCCTGCCGGCGCTTCGGCGCGAAGCCCCCGGGGGTGCAAGGCTGGTCGGGTATCAGTCCAGCCCGAGATCGAGCTGCTGCTGCGTCTCATCCGCAGCCTCCTCTGCCGCGGCGCGGCGCTCCTGATCCGCTGCCTCTGCGGCCGACTCGGCCGACTCGGACGGGATGCCAGAGGGCTTGCTCGTGGTCGCACCCGCCGGGGCGGTCGCCTTCCCGGCCGCGTCAACGGGCGCCTCGACGGCCGTGCTGCTCGCAGCGGCTCCGGCCTCCGCGCCGCCGGGCCCCGCATCGCCCGTCCCCGCCTCGGCCGGGGCGGCGCTGACGGCCATGCGGCTGATGCGCTCCACCTGATTCTTCGTCACAATGTTGCCCAGCACCGAGCGGCTCTTGATGCGCAGGCGGGCAAACTCAAAGGGAATGGGGCGGCGCAGGCGCTTGAGCTGATTCTTGAGGTAAACATTGACGCAGACCGCCGCGCTCTGCTCGTCCCCGGCGTGCACGCTGAAAAAGAAAATGCGCGTGCCGGGCGTCCCCTGCGTGAGGTCGTACTCCTTGTCGCGCGTGAAGCCGCCGATGCGGAAGCGCTTGGCGTAGGTGTTGCCCTCCTTGCCGTCGCGGTAGATCAGGTTGAAGACCCAGTCGTCCCCCGGCCGCAGCACCCGAATGTCGAGCAGCTTGCGGCCCGCGTAAAACTTGTCCTGCACGCGGCGCACGCAGAGCTTGCCCGCGCTGTCCACCGTGAGCACGTCGCTGAGCGTCGAGCACTTGTCAATCGCCTGCCCCTTGCGCACCCCGTAGCCGGCAAAGCCCTCCTCGTCCAGATAGAGCGTCTCATTCTCCGCCGCCGCCTCGGCGCGCGTCACGCTGTCAAAGGTCGTCAGCTCCGTGCGGCGCTGGCGCGTCGCGCCGTACTTTTTGCGCAGGCTCTCAAACCAGCGAATCGTGTAGCGCGTCAGCTGCGCCAGATGGCCGCGGCAGCGGGCGATCTCCGCCTCCAGCTCGGCGATGTGCTCCTCCGCCTCATGGATCTCGTAGCGCGCAATCTTGCGAATCTTGATTTCCGTGAGCTTGACAATATCCTCGCGGGTGACCGGGCGGATGAAGTCGCGGACGAAGGGCTCAAGGCGCTCGGCGATCTCGCGCAGCGACTGCTCCCAGCTCTCGCTCTCCTCCAGCACCTTGTAGATGCGCTCCTCGATGAAGATTTTCTCCAGACTGGCCGTCATCCACTCCTCCTGCAGATCGCCGAGCCTCACCTCCAGCTCCGCGCGCAGCGTGTCGCGCGTGTGATCCACATTGCGGCGGAGAATCTCGCTCACCCCCATGAAAACCGGCTTGCGATCCACAATCACCACCGCCTTCGGCGAGATACTCACCTGGCACTCCGTAAAGGCGTAGAGCGCATTGCAGACCTTCTCCGGGTCGCTGCCGGGGTTGAGATGCAGCAGAATGTCGGCCTCCGCCGCCGTGTTGTCCTCAATGCGGGCCAGCTTGAGCTTGCCCTTCTCCAGCGCATTCTCGATGCTCTGAATGAGCGACTCCGTCGTCGTGCCGTAGGGGATCTCCGTGATGCGGATGAGCTTTTTGGAGGCGACTTCGAGCCGCGCGCGGCAGCGCAGGCGGCTGTTGCCCGTGCCGTCGTTGTAGCCGGAGACATCGAGCAGGCCGCCCGTCGGAAAGTCTGGGAAGAGCGTGAAGGCCTCGCCGCGCAGGTAGTGGATCGCCGCCTCGATGATCTCGTTGAAATTGTGCGGCAGAATCAGGCAGCTCATCCCCACGGCAATGCCGAGAGCTCCCTGCGCCAGCAGCAGCGGAAACTTCACGGGCAGCGATACCGGCTCGCGGTTGCGCCCGTCGTAGCTCAGCTTCCACTCCGTCACCTTCGGGCTGAACACCACCTCGCGGGCAAACTTCGAGAGGCGCGCCTCAATGTAGCGCGGCGCCGCCGCAGCATCACCCGTCAGAATATTGCCCCAGTTGCCCTGCGTATCAATGAGCAGCCCCTTCTGCCCCAGCGTTACCAGCGCGCTGCCGATGGAGGCATCGCCGTGCGGGTGATACTTCATCGTGTCACCGACGATGTTGGCCACCTTGTTGAAGCGCCCGTCATCCATGCGCTCCATGGAGTGGAGAATGCGGCGCTGCACCGGCTTGAGGCCGTCGATGATGTGCGGCACGGCCCGCTCGAGGATGACGTAGGAGGCGTACTCCAGATAGTAGTCCCCGAACATGCTCTGAATGGCACTCGGGTGCTGCTGCAGGGGTACGGGTGCGTTACTCTTGCTCATTGACGGGTGTATTGTAGCACGAAAACAGCCCTCATTCAAGCCCGATGCAGCCGGCGCCCCCGGCGGGGCCCTCGGCGAGGCTCATCCGGCAAAGAGGCAGGCGATCTGGTAGACCGCGACCGCGACGGTAAAGCCGATGATGTTGAAGGTCAGGAAGTGCAGCAGCGTGAAGAGCCAGCTCCCCGACTCCTTGCGAATCACCGCCACCGTGCCGATGCAGGGCAGCGCCAGCAGGGCAAAGACCATGATGCCGAGCGCCTGAGGGATGTTGTAATGGCTGCGGATCGCCTCGCGCTTCAGCCCCTCCTCGTAGTCGCTCTTCTCCTCGTCGCTCATGCCGGCCTCCTGCTGCGGATCCGGGCTCGCCTGAAAGAGAATGCAGAGCTGCGTCACGAGAAGCTCCTTGGCCGAGAAAGCGCCGATCATGGCGGAGTTCGCCTGCCAGTCCATCCCCGCATAGCGCGAGATCGGCTCAAAGAGGCGGCCGACGCGCGCGGCATAGCAGTCGGGGTGCGCCACCTCCGCCTGAAAATCGTGCTCAGTCGCGCCCTCGCGCAGCGGGAAGGTGTTGAAGCCCCAGAGCAGAATGGAGCCGAAGAGGATGAAGGTCGCGGCCTTCTTCAGGTACCCGCTCGCCTTCTCCCAGACGCTCATGAGGTAGCCGCGCAGGGAGGGAAGGCGATAGGGCGGCAGCTCCATGATGAAGAGCTCATCGCCGCCGCGCAGCACCGTGCTCTTGAGTAGGCGCGCCACCACGATGGCGACGACGCCGCCGAGCAGATACAGCCCCCAGAGCGTCACCGTGCGCCACTGCTCGGGAATGAGCGCCTGGATGATGAGCGTGAAGACGACGAGGCGCGCCGAGCAGTTCATCCAAGGCAGCACGAACATCGTCACGAGGCGATCGCGGCGGCTCTCAATGCTGCGCGTGGCGAGCACCGCCGGCACATTGCAGCTGAAGCCCAGCAGCATCGGGATGAAACTCTTGCCGTGCAGACCCATCTTGTGCATGAAGCGATCCATCAGGAAGGCCACGCGCGCCATGTAGCCCGTCGCCTCCAGCAGCGAGAGGCAGGCGAAGAGAATGACAATCGTCGGCACAAAGCTCACCACGCCGCCCGCGCCGCCGATCACCCCGCTGGTGATCAGCGAGCTGATCAGCGGGTGCGCATCGCCGAGCGCACGGCTCACCACGGCCGCGAGCGCGTCAAAGCCGCTCTGAATCGCCTCCACCAGCGGCGTGCCCAGCGCGAAGCTGATGTAGAAGATGAAGAACATGATCGCAATGAAAATGATCATGCCGAAGTAGCGGTGCGTGAGCAGGCGGTCAAAAGCCAGCGTCAGCTTGCGTGCATCCCACTCCCCGCTGTTGCCGCTGACGCACTCGCCCACCAGCCCGTGAATCACGCCGTAGCGCTTGTCCGTGAGCAACTCCGCCGGACTTGTATCGAACTCGCGCGTCAGCGAGGCGCGGCAGTCCTCCACAATCTGCAGAAAGCGCTGCCCCTTCTCGCCGTGGTGGGCAAAATGCGCAATCATGCGGCTGTTGCCCTCCAGCAGGCGCGAGGCAATGTAGGTCGGCGGCTCATCGTGCGGCGGAAAGCCCGCGCTCGAATACGCATGCGTCAGCAGGTGAAAAATGCGGTCGATTGCCTCCCCGTAAACTGGGCGTCGAATCGTGCCCGTCTGCGCCTCCCCGTAGCAGGCGCGGCCGATGAGGCGGCGCAGGCGATTGATCCCCGTGCCGTGAAAGGCATCCGTGCGCAGAATCCGCACCCCAATGAGCTCCTCCATGCGCCCGATGTCAAAGCGCAGCCCCGCCGCCGCCGCCGCATCGGCCATGTTGAGCACCAGCAGCACCGGCCAGCCGAAGTGCCAGAGCTGCAGCGTCAGATACAGCTGCACATCGAGATTCGTCGCATCCACCACGCTGATGACAAGCCGCGGCTTGTGGCGGCAGAGGCAGTGCATCGTCAGCGCCTCCTCCGGCGAATTCTCCCCGAGGCGGTAAACCCCCGGCAGATCGATGAGATCCACGTCACCGCTCTCCGTGTGCAGCACCTCGTGCACCTCCTCGACCGTCATGCCGACGGGGCGGTTCGTGCGCGTGAGCTGGTTGAAGAGAGCAGTCTTGCCGCTGTGCGGTGTGCCGATGAGTATAGCTTGCGGCAGATCGGGCATGGTCAAGGTGAAGGGAAAAAGGGAAAAGGGGGAGAAAAGGGGGAGAAAAGGGGGAAGGGGGGGGGGAACGAAGGAAACGTGAAGGCGAGAGAGGCGAAAGAGTGAGGGGAAAGAGAGAAGCGCGAGGGCCGGAGGCGAAGCGAACGCAGGGAGGCGGAGAATCGGGGCCGCTGAGCCGAAAAGGTCGGGAAAAGGTCGGAACCCCGCGCCAAGCCCGACCCCTCCGAGCTCCACCCGGAGGCAGGACTGCCGCCCGGAGCAGCCCCGCGAACGAAGACTCAGCCCCGCCCAGTGGCGCTTGGCGCAACCCCGCCTCGGCGCGACACTCAGCCGGCTCGGCCGGGCGCCTCGGTCGGAGGTGCTGCCGGCGCCGCCGGATCCTGCGAAGCCGGAGCGTCGCCGGAACCCTCAGCCGGCGCGGGTGCGGAGGTCGTTTTGGAAACGGCGGGCGTCTCGGGAGCGGGCGACGTTCCCGCACCGGCCGCCGCCCCGCTGCCCTCCGCCGGGTGCGGCCGCTGCTTCCACGTGATATCCTCGTCGAGACTGTGGGCGCGATCCGCGGGATTGCAGGCCTCAACGCGGATGAGATCAGCCTCGCGGAGGCGCAGCGCCACCATCGTGCCCTGCACGGCCACCAGCATCGGGCCGCCGAAGAGCGCCTGTTCGTGCACCGTCACCGTAATCCCGCGCACCAGCCCGTGATCCGCGAAGCGGTTGACGAGATCCTGATCACCGTCGGCCACCTCGATCACGCGCCCGCTCTGCCCCACGCACAAGTGGGCCAGCGTGCAAACCTCGCCGGAAATCGGTCGATGGTGAGGCCGACCGCTCTCGCGCTCCTGCTCACAGCTGCCGCAGCCGCGCCCGCAGCCCCCGCAGGTGCCGCAGCCCCCGCTGCCGCAGTGGCGGAACAAACGGTGCCACAAACGGCTCCACCAGTGACGATGCTCATGCTCCTTCATGTCGAAAAGCCTACCACAAAACGAGGCCTTCCGCAAGCTCTATCAGGCGGCCTTTCGACCGCTTGCCAGAGCCACCCGCGCGAAAGCATGCGCGCCCCGCCGAACGCAGCCCCGCGCTGCGTTTTTTGCTTGAAACAGCCTCGCGGCTGTGCTAGCTTGTCAGGAACTATGAGACCCGTCGTCTACCAGCTCTTCGTCCGCCACTTTGCCAACTTCAAAACCGGCGGCGTGCCCTGGGGAACGCGCGAGCAAAACGGCTGCGGCACCTTCAACGCCATCACTGACACCGCCCTCGAAGCCATCGCCCGCATGGGCATCACCCACATCTGGCTCACCGGCGTGCTGCGGCACGCCACCAGAACCGAATACCCCGGCCTGCCCCCCTCGCCGGCCTGCGTCGTCAAGGGCATCGCTGGAAGCCCCTACGCCGTCACCGACTACTTTGACGTCGACCCCGACCTCGCCACCGACGTCGAGCATCGCCTCGACGAATTCCGCGCCCTGCTCGAGCGCTGCCGCCGCTGGGGCATGGTGCCGATGATGGACTTCATCCCCAACCACGTCTCGCGCTGCTACCACTCCACCGTGCGCCCCGACCTCGAATTCGGCAACGACGACGACACCTCGCGCTTCTTCGCCTTCGACAACACCTTTTACTACCTCGAACCCTGCAACAGCGACAAGGCCATGATGCTGCCCGACGGCGAATTCGAGCCCGAGCGCGGCCACGGCCGCGTGACCGGCAACAACGCCGCCAGCTGGGCCCCCGGCGCCTGCGACTGGTATGAAACCGTCAAACTCAACTACGGAACCGACTACCGCCACGGCGCCTCCTTCGCCAACGCGCTTCCCGGCATCATGGCCACCGGCACCTCCGTGCCGCGCACCTGGCGCCTGATGGACGCCGTGCTGCGCTACTGGCAGAGCCTCGGCGTCGGCGGCTTCCGCTGCGACATGGCGCACATGGTGCCCATGCCCTTCTGGCGCTGGGCCATCGCCAAGGCTCGCCTGCGCGACGACACCGTCCTCTTCCTTGCCGAAGGCTACAACGACCACATGAAACTCACCCAAGGCGACGTCCACAGCGAGCTGCTGCAGGCCGGCTTTGACGGCGTCTACGACGGCGCCGCCTACGAAGCCCTTCGCGGCCTCTACGAGAGCGGCACCTGGGCCAACGACCTCGAAAAACTCAACCGCCCCGAATCCCCCCTCTTCAACGGCGGCGTGCGCTACATCGAAAACCACGACGAGCCCCGCGTCGCCTCGCCCAAATACTGGGGCGGCATGGGGCGCCGCGTCTTCGAAGCCCTCATGGTCGCCCAGTACACCTCCACCGCCGCCCCCGTGCTCATCTACAACGGACAGGAAGTCGCCGAGCGCGCCGAAGGCCCCGGCGGCTTCGGCGGCGACAACGGCCGCACCAGCATCTTTGACTACACCTGCCTGCCGCGCCTGCAGCACTGGAGCAACGGCGGCCTCTACGACGGCGGCGAAATGACCGTGGGCGAAGCCGCCCTGCGAGACTTCACCGTCCGCCTGCTGCCCTGGCTGCAACACCCCGCCTTCTGCTGCGGCAGCTTCTACGGTCTCAACTGGGCCAACCACCAGAGCCCCGGCTACGGCCGCGAGAACGGAGAAAACACCTCGGGCCACCGCCTCTACGCCTTCCTGCGCCACGCCCGCAAAGCCCGCGCCACCCTCCTCATCGTCTGCAACTTCGCGCCCGACCACGAATACGTCACCCGCGTGCACATCCCTCGCGACGCCCAGAACTGGGCCGCCAAAAAGCCCGGCACCTACCGCTTCTGCAACCTCATGGAGGCTGAAATGCCCCCCATCATCTGCGACGACAAAGAGCTCGACAGCGAAGGCCTGCCCGTCAGCGTTCCCGCCGGCAAAGCCCTGATTCTCGAGTGGGACTGAGCCCGCCCCCAGGCGCCAAGCCCCGCGCAGCCTGCCCCAAGGAGCCTGAGGCGCGGAGGCCGGCGCGCAGGGCGGAACGCACCGGGCGTGCCCGGCGCCCGAACCCGCGCGAGCCCCCCCCCCTCCGCGAACCGCGCAACCGTGCAACCGACCAACGGCCCTCCCCCGACCGGCGGCTCAGCACCTGCCGACCCGAGCGAGCTCCGCCCCCACGGCTCCAGGCGACAAGCACGGCCCCGAGCGATCCTCCCCCAACCGACACCGCAACCGAAACACGCCCCGAATCCCCACCCTGACGACATGAAATCCCCCCGACTCGCCTCCCTGCTCACCCTCTCCCTCGGCCTGCTGCTGCAGCTCTCCCCCCTCAGCGCTGCAGAGCCGGACACCCACGGCTACCCTGAAAAACTCGTCCTGCTCACCCAAGGCCCCGGCCCCCGCGAAGAGCGCCTGCGCGTCCCCATCGCCGTCTACGAAGACGCCGACGGCCGCCGCGTCGACCTCATCGGCGCCATCCATCTGGCCGACGGCGCCTACTACCGCCGCCTCAACCTGCGCTTCCGCAACTACGATAAACTCCTCTACGAAATGGTCAACGGCGAAACCCTCTCCGAAATGCTCTGGCTGCGCAAGCTCGCCAAGCGCGGAAAAGCCACCGAGGAGCAGAAAGCGCGCCTGCAAGAGCTGGAGAAAGCCCTGGCGGCCGAGCGCGAAGACTCCCTCCTCTCATCCCTGCTCAACTATTACTACAACGCCATGGCCTCGCGCCTCGGCTGTACCCTCCAAGTCGAAGGCATCGACTACGGGCAGCCCAACTTCGTCTACGCCGACATGAGCCAAGAGGAATTCAGCGCCGCCATGCAAGAGCGTGGCGAAAGCTGGCTGAGCTACTTTGCCGAAGCCCTCGCGGAAAGCTTCAAAAACGGCAGCCTCATGCAAGGCGTCGCCCTGAACAACTCCTCCCCCGTCGAGCTGCGCCGCAGCGTCATGCACCTGCTCGAGCAGAGCATGGAGGCCTCAACCATGGGCGACAAGGCCATCATCGTCGCGCGCAACGAGCGCTGCATGGAGGTCTTGGATCGCGAACTGAGCCATCCCGAAGTCCGCACCGTGGGCATCTTTTACGGAGCCGCCCACCTGCGCGACATGGACGAGCGCCTGCGCGCCCGCGGCTTCACCCTCCGCAGTGTCGAATGGATGACCGCCTGGAAAGCCGGCAGCAAGCTCAAATAAGGCTGACTCCATCAATGCGGCCCCGCTTTCCGGCCCCGCCCGCCCTCGCGCCGCCCGGTCACAGAGCCCTTGCAGAGACCGACGCCCGGGACTCGAGGATCAGGCGATGCGCCCCGGAAGATAGCCGCCGCGTCATGCAATACTGTTTCGGTGAGCTGGCAGTCAGGGGAACGAAAGGCACCGCCAAGGCGGCAGCGGGACAGGGAACGCAGCCGACGCGATCTTCAAAGGCACCCCAATACGCTGCCACATCCTCGGCGTTTGACTCTGAGCCTCTGCGTGCTGACGCACGGAGAAAATGTACCGCCACGACAACCGCCAAAGCACGTCTCGCAAGGAGGGAATTACGTTGACGAACCAAGGTCTGGAGATCAGACCTCCAGCACGCCCTGAGAGCGAGGTCGCCGGCCGGCCAGGTAGTCACACGCCTACGCTCTCGCGTGGATACCCATCTGATAGCCGCCTTGGTCTGTCTAACAGAGAGAATATCACATTTCTATTCCCTGTCAAGGCTGATTCGATCATTTTTGAGGAAAACCGAAAACAAATCCGACCGCTCGAAGAATCCGGAGTATGCACAGAGAATCGAGGAGGGGCGCCCGGTGGCTCAACAAGCGGATTTCACACACATGGAGCTAATTCCGGCTAAAGCCCGCGTCTGGATGTACAACCATCGGCTCCAATTGCCTCTGACAACCATCCAAACAGCGGGCTTCGGGGTCAGAGTACTATAACCTCACAATGGAGTCAAGCTCAAAGAGCCGGGAAATGTCCGTTTTTTTCGCCGACATGAAAGCCCGCAGCGCCTCCGAGCCCAACGGGTGGGGACTCCATCGACAAGGGCGATGGTCTGCACGAAGCGAGGACGCCCGCGACGCAGCGGCCTCACACAATGGCCCACGCACCTCTGCATTCGTGCTGCAATTCGTGCCGGTTTCGTGCTGCATAACGCGCCTCCGGTGGCTCATGAAATCGCGGAGGCTTGTCAAATCAACGGCAGCGCCTCAGGAGGCGCTGTAGGGCAATACCACAGACGGGACTCGAACCCGTACGGCATAACTGCCGGGAGATTTTAAGTCTCCTGCGTCTACCATTCCGCCACTGTGGCTTGCGCGCGGGGATATTCAAGCATATTCGGCGGGGCTTGGCAAGGAGAAAAGGGTGAGCTCGCGGCACTCTGCCCGCCGTCCGCTCGCCGTCGGGCGAGTGCGGGCCTCCTTGTCGGGCGAGCGGTTGTCGGGCGAGCGGTTGTCGAGTGAGCGGCGCGGTCGGCTCAGTAGCGCTTGCGGTGCGGGTGCAGGTTGTCGCGGTGCTCTTCGCGGTCTTGCCGGTTGCGCAGGGTGTTGCGGATCTCGCGGCGCGTGACGCGCTCGAGGTTCATGCGGCGCTTTTCCGCGCGCTGCTCCAGAGCCTCAATCTCGGCATCGAGGTTGAGGAAGTGCTCGTAGCGCTCGGGCGAGAGCTGCCCGCTTTCCAGCGCCGCGCGGATGGCGCAGCCGGCGTCTTTGCGGTGCGAGCAGTCGGCAAAGCGGCAGGTGGCGGCGAGGGCGGTGAGGTCAGCGAACTCGGCGCGCAGGGTGGCGGCGTCCGTCCACATGTGGATTTCTCGCATGCCCGGGTTGTCGATGAGGATGCCGCCGCCGGGCAGCACGATGAGTTCGCGCGCGACGGTGGTGTGGCGCCCTTTGCCGGTGACGCTGTTGACGCTGCCCGTCTCTTGCCAGTCGCCGCCGAGCAGCGAGTTGACGAGGGTGCTCTTGCCGACGCCCGAGGAGCCGACGAGGGTGATGGTCGTTCCCTGCGGGATGCGGCGCAGCAGCTCGGGGTAGCCCTGGCGGCGGGCGGCGCTGATGGGGTAGACCTCGGCGCCGAGCGCGGCGACCTCCCGGCACTGCTGCTGCAGGGTGGCGGCGTCTGCGGTGTCGGCCTTGTTGATGAGGATGACGGGGCGTGCGCCGCTCTTGCGGATGAGGGTGAGGTAGCGCTCCAGTCGGCGCAGGTTGTAGTCGCTGCCCGGGTCGGTGACGACGATGACGACGTCGATGTTCGCGCCGATGACTTGCTCGGCGCTGCTGCGGCCGGGAGCTTTGCGCGAGAAGCGGTTGCTGCGGGGCAGCAGGGCGCGGATGACGGGCAGGTCGGTGCCTTGCCCGGGGTCGACGGCTACCCAGTCGCCGACGGTGGGCAGGTCGGCATCGGTGGCGGCGTCGTGCCAGAGTTTGCCGCTGAGGACGACCTCGTGGTCGCCCCGGCCTTCGGCGATGACGGTGAAGTTGATCTTGGTCTCGCGGATGATGCGCGCAGGGTACCAGTCCGGGTGGCCGAGGGCGCGGCAGGCCTCGGCGAGGCGCTCGTTCCAGCCGAGCATGTCGAGGGTGACGGCGGTCATGAGCGCAGGCGGACGGCGTGTTCGATGATGTGCAGGGCGATGTGCTCTTTGCTGTCTTTGGCCAGCGGAATCTCGCGGTCGGGCAGGATGAGCGTTACTTCGTTCTCCGGGCTGTCAAAGCCGATGTCGGGCCGCGAGATGTCGTTGGCGACGATCATGTCGCAGCGCTTGCGCTGAAGCTTGTCGCGGCCGTAGCTGAGCAGGTTCTGCGTCTCGGCGGCGAAGCCGATGAGCGTGCCCTCAAAGCCGAAGCTTTCGCGCATGCTGCCGAGGATGTCGGGGGTTTTCTCGAGCTCGATGGTGATGCGGCCGTCTCCCTTTTTGATCTTCTGCTCGCTGAAGGAGACGGGGCGGTAGTCCGCGACGGCGGCGCAGAGGATGGCGACGTCGACGCTGCGGCAGAAATCGCGCACGGCGTCGTACATGTCCTGCGCGCTCTCGACGTTCACGAAGTCAACGCCGGCCGGGACGTCCAGAGACGTGGGGCCCGAGATGAGCAGCACCTCGTGGCCTTCGTGCCGGGCGGCCCCGGCCAGGGCGTAGCCCATGCGGCCGGAGGAGCGGTTGGTGATGTAGCGCGCGGGGTCGAGGGCTTCGCGCGTGGGCCCGGCCGTGATGAGAAACTTCATGGGCTCACTGTAGCACAGGGGCGCTGCTCTGGCAAGTGTTTTGCACGCGCGCGGGCGGGGCTTGCCCCTGCATGCCAAAACGGCACTGCTCCCGGGGGCGGGGCAGTGCCGTGAAGATGCATCGTCGCTTGCGGGACGAGGCCTAAGCGCGCAGCTTAGGACTTGTAACGCAAACGCTTCTTGTGGCGGTTCTGGCGCATGCGCTTGCTGCGCTTGTGCTTGTTGATCTTGGCCTTACGTCTCTTTTTAAGCGATCCCATAATGGTTTATGATTTCGTTTGTTGTTCTCGATGGGGAGAGGGGAGTGATTAGTAGACGAGCTTGTTGAGGGGATACTCGATGATGCCCTCGGCGCCCATCTCCTTGAGCTGCGGGATGATCTCACGCGCAACGGATTCGTCGATGACGGTCTCAACGGCCACCCAGCCGTCCTCGGTCAGCGGCGACACGGTCGGGCGACGCAGCGAGGGAAGGGATTCGACGAGGGCGGAGAGCTTGTCCTTCGGCAGGTTCATCTTGAGGCCGACCTTGCCGCGGGCCTCGAGGGCGCCGCGCAGCATCATGACGATGTGCTGGAGCTTCTGGCGCTTCCAGTCGTCCTTCATCGAATCCTTGTTGGCGATGAACTGCGGGTAAGAGGTGAGCAGGGTGTCGACGATGCGAAGCTTGTTGGCGCGGATGGAGGAGCCGGTCTCGGTGATGTCGACGATGGCGTCGACGAGATCGGGGACCTTGACCTCGGTGGCGCCCCAGGAGAACTCAACCTGAGCCTTCACGCCCTTCTCGGCGAGCCAGCGCTCGGTGATGCCGACGCCTTCCGTGGCGATGCGCTTGCCCTCCATGTCCTGCACGGTCTGGATGGGGCTGTTCTCCGGCACGATGAGCACCCAGCGCGTGGGCTTGCTGGTAGCCTTGGAGTACTGGAGGTCGGTGAGCACGTCGACATCGGCGCGGTTTTCATAGATCCAGTCGCGGCCGGTGATGCCGGCGTCGATGAAGCCCTGATGCACGTAGCGACCGATTTCCTGAGCGCGAATGAGGTAAAGTTCGAGGGAATCGTCGTCGCAGGTCGGCTTGTAGCTGCGGCTTGAAACAACAATGTTGAAGCCGGCCTTGCGGAAGAGATCGACCGTCGCATCCTGAAGGCTGCCCTTCGGCAGTGCAAGTTTGAGCTTGTTTGACATAGCGGGCAGCTATGTAACTATCTTTTCACGAAATTGTCAAGCCGAAAGCGTTTGGGTGCTGATTTTTTTGTGATGGCGGGCGCAGGGCGCTCGTCTGCGCCCGCCGCGGAGGGTGCATCGAAGCTGCCGGAGGGGGACGGAGGGGGCGGACGGGGCTGAGGGGCGGAGGAGTTGGGGAGCGATGCGGGATGCGATGAGGGGCGCGTCGGGCGACTCGCGTCGTGCAGGGTGAAGCGCGGGCCGGGGCGCGGTGCCGCGAGCCGGATGGCGCCGGGGCCGGGCAGAGGCGAGGAGGGCTGGAGGGCTCAGGAGAGGTGCCGGGCGGCCCAGTGTTGCAGGGCCTCCATGACGCCGGGGCTGGCGGAGAGGTAGCCGCCGTGTCGGCTGAGGTAGGCGCGGATGTCGGGATGCGCGGCGCTCGGGGCGGCGCAGAAGGCGCCGGGGAAGTGGTAGAAGGCGTCGAGGTCGTTGTGGCCGTCGCCGATGATGACGAGCTGCTCGGGGCGGACGTTCCAGGCGGCGGCGACGTTGGCCAGGGCGGTACCCTTGTGGTAGCGCGCGTCGCAGAAGCGCACGAAGCGACCGGCTCGCTGGGTGCTCGCGCCCGGGAACTCGCTCTCGATGGGGCGCAGCAGGGGGATGAGGCGCTCCATGGTGTCGGCGTCGGGGGTGATGATGCTCAGGGGATCGGCCGGGTCGAGCCTCCACTCGATCTCGGGGTGGCGGTGCAGGAGGCGGTCGAGCTCGCGGTGCAGCTGCGGGGCCATGCGCCGGCGCAGGGCGAGGTTGGCGCGCGTGGTCTGCTCGTTGAGCTCGGTGGCGGGGCGCAGGATGCCGTCGCCGTTTTGCCAGTAGGAGTAGCGCTCGCAGGTGCAGATGAAGTCGGGCATGACGGGGCAGCACTCCTGCAGCTCGCGGATGAGCAGCGGGAGGGCCCTCCCGGTGTTGATGCCCCAGCGCACGCCCAGCGGGCGCCATCGGCTCATGAGCTGCTGAAAGTCGCGCGGCACGGGGCTGCCGCTCTCGGCCCGCAGGGTGCCGTCGTAGTCCAGCGAGATGAGCCAGCGGCAGGGGCCTTCAAAGGGTGCAGCCAGCCCCGGCGGGGTCAGCCCTTCGAGGCAGGGGGCGGCGGTGTTGTCCTGAGTGTCCGGGGACATGCGGGGATGTTCGGGGGGAAAAAAGGGGGGATGATCAAAACGGATGGAGGCGCCTTCTCGCGGCGCTTGCGGTGCTTTGCCTGAGCGGTCCGGAACGCCAGAGCACCATGCGAAGGCTGAGCGCGGTTCCCGCGCCGAGGCCGGGGCCCGGGGTTGCGCCGAGGGCGCCTCTCAGGCGAGCTTCGGGCGGTGGGAGGCGCTTCTCCGCAGGTGGTGCCGCGCCTCAGCGCCGGGCTTGCCTCAGCGTCGGCTGCGCGAGCTTTCGCTCGTGCGCGAGGATCGCCGCGATGAGGTGCCGGAAGAGCCGGAGCTGCGGCCGGAGGCGGAGCTGCGGCCCCCGGAGGCGGCGGCGCTGCGCTTGGCGGTCTTGCGGGCCTGCTCGAAGGGGTTGATGGAGGCGCCGGCCGCCGGGGCGCGCACGCCGGCGCGGAGCTGGGTGCTGACGTTGCGCTTCAGGTCGACGGGGTAGGTGTCGGGCACGCAGCCGGGCGGAAGCTTCTCATCCTTGGCGCGCATGTGGATCTCCACGCGGCGGTTGACGGCCTGCTCCTCGCGGCTGCCCGAGGCGCTGGCCAGCAGGCTGCGGCTGCCGCAGGCGCGGATGTAGACATGGCTCGTCGGCACGTGGTTGTCGCGCAGCCATTCGCGCACGGCGGCGGCGCGCTGAAGCGAGAGCAGGTCGTTGTACTTGTCCGAGCCTCGGCTGTCCGTATGCCCCTCGATGATGAAGGAGGTATCCGGGTTTTTGTAGATGAGCGCGGCGAGTTGCAGCAGGGGGATGCGCGCCGTGTTCTTCAGGCGGCATTCATCGAAGCCGAAGAGCACGTCCGTCTCTAGACGCGCCACGCCGCTCGATTCGCCGAGGTTCTTCAGGCCCATCAGGTCCGTCAGGCTGCGCGTGTCCTCCGGCAGGCTGCCCTGGCTCTCGCGAGCCGCCTCGCGCATCTCGCGGTCGAGGTGATCATCGGCCTCATCGAGGTTGAGATCCTTGGGCGTGCTGTTGACGATGACATCGTTGTTGTTGATGGGGGCGGGCTCGGCGACGCTCTCGGGAATCGTGCTGCGAGCAGCGGACATGAGGTCGCTCATCTCGAACTCCTGCGGCGCCAGCTGCTCGGAGGCCGGCTCGCTGACGGTGGGCTCGGGGCGCTCCAGCGGAATGGAGGTCTCGCCCGGGGCCATGGTGAGCTCGGGGGTCGGGATGTCGAGGATGTCGATTTCCTCCTCAATCTGGCGCGCCTCGTCTTGCGTGATCTCCTGGGCCGTCTGCACCTCCTCCTCCGTCTCCTGCGCCTCGGGCAGCGGGTCGGGCGGCGGCTTGCGGACGATGAGGCGCTCCGTCGTCTCGGTGACTTCGCCGTTGGGGTCGGGTGCGTCCGTCGTCAGCTGCACGAGCTCGGGCAGGTAAAAGTAGGCGATGACGTGGCAGATGATGGCCCCGGTGATGGCGCCGAGCAGGATGGGCGTCATGTTGCGCTGCCGCGTGAGCTCGTAGCCCTCGCGGCGGCGGTTCATGAGCTGCGGGCGGATGCCCGTGTCGCGGCTCGGTCGTTTGAAGGGAAGGGGCATGTGGGGACGGGGAAAGGTAATGAGTCGGCTCGTTTGTGGCTTCAGGGCCGCGCGGCAACGCCGGGGGTGGGAATGCTCGGGGTGGGGATGCGCGGCGCGCGGATGGCGGGGATCATGCTGTCGTTCATCCAGCGGATGATGGAGGGCATGGCGCGCTCGATGTCGGGCAGCAGGCGGATGTTGATCGTGTCGCGCACGATGTCCTTGCCACTGCGGTGGGTGTAGGTGCAGGTGCGGCTCTCGGCGCCGGGCGGGTCGTCGGGGCTGCGCAGCGTCCAGACCTCGCGGCAGTCGCTGGGCAGCTGGCGGTAGATGCCGATGGCGTCGTCCAGCGTGCGCGTCGGGTTGTCCTGCTCGAGGTTGAGGATGAGCACGGGCGTGCTGCGGGGGATGTTGGCGGCGCTGTCCACCGGGGCGACGTCGAAGCTCTCGATGCCGATGCAGTTTTTGATGCGCAGGTCGAGCAGCGCGAGCGTGACGGAGGAGAGCAGCGTGTCGGGCATCAGGCGCTGGATGGAGCTGCGCAGGGAGCGGTAGGCGTCAATGGCCACCAGCCCGCGCAGGCGGGGCTCCGCGGCGGCTGCCTGCAGCAGCATGCCGGCGCCGAAGCCTCGGCCCAGCCCGATGATCGTCAGCTCGCGATCCGGCTCGCGTTGCTGAAGCGCGTCAATGATGAGGGGAACGTCGCGGCTCTCGCGCAGACCGTGGGTGCAGTAGCGGCGGGCGTTGTTGAGGGCCCGGGGCTCCCAGACGACGCAGCGCAGGCCCGCGGCCGTCAGCTCTTCGACGAGCGGCAGGGCGGTGCGGATGCCGTGATCCCACTCGGCGGCCACGAGCACGTAGTCGACGTAGCGCAGCTCGGGCGCCGGATTGCTCGCCAGCTCGGTGCTCAGCGCAATCTGCCGCGTGGTCTCCTCCTCGGGGTTGCGCTCGGCGATGCAAACAGGCAGGGGCTGACCGTCATAGCCGCGCAGCTCCAGCGGAGTGAGCTTGATGCCGTGCGTCTTCTCGGGCATCTGCGGCGCGTCGCTGTATTCGGCGCTCAGCGGGGTGAGCACGGGCTCGGCCTCGCGCGTGATGTAGTGCCACAGGGCGACGGCTCCGCCGGCCAATCCCAGCAACAGGATCAGAAGGAACCACAGACTGATCTTGCGAATGCTCATCGCCGGCGCGATTATAGCAACGCCGCGCTTTCCCTGCAATGATAATCTGAGACATGCGGGCGCCTCTCCGCCCGCGCCGCGACAGGCCTGAACGCAAGAGGCGGACGCCGGTGAATCGCACCGGCATCCGCCCCCTGAAACGCTGCGTGGCAGCAGGCTGTGAGCAGGCTCAACCGATTTCGGCGCGGCCGCTGAGTCGCGCACCCTCGTCCATGGAGAGGACGGCCGTGGTGATGTCACCCGTGATGACGGCGTGATCCTTGAGGTGGCAGCGATTGCTGCGGATGTTGCCGTTGACGCGGCCGTAGACGTGAACGTCGCCGGCGTTGATGTCGCCCTTGATGTCGGCCTGCTCACCGATGGTGACCTTGCCGGACTCAGAGAGAATCTGGCCTTCAATCTTGCCGTCGATGTGCATGTCGTTCGTGAAGCGGATCGAACCAATAATCTCAATGCCGGAAGCCAGCACGTTGGTCGTATTGTTGCTCATGATGTGAGATTCGGTGTGGTGTGAGAAATGGGAGTGAAATGAAGTGTTATGGATGGAAAGGCGAGGAGGGCCGCATCAGACGGTCATGATCTCCTTCTCCTTGGCCTCGACAAGCTCCTCGATCTTCTTCGTGGCCTTGTCAGTGAGCTTCTGCACCTTCTCCTCGAGGCGGCGCACGTCATCTTCCGTGATCACGTTGTCCGCCTTCATCTTCTTGATGCCGTCCATGCCCGTCTTGCGCACGGCGCGGACGCGCACGCGGGTGTCCTCCGCGATGCTCTTGACGTATTTGACAAGCTCCTTGCGGCGCTCGCCGGAGAGCTCGGGGATGGGCAGGCGCACCGAGCGTGCATCAATGATGGGCGTGATGTTCAGGCGGCTCTCGGCGATGGCCTTCTTGATGTCGTTGAGCGTGCTCGGGTCAAAGGGCTGAATGAGGATGGAGCGGGCATCCGGGGTGGAGACGACGGCGAGGCTCTTGAGCTTCATGCTCGTGCCGTAGGAGGCCACGTAGATGTTCATATCATCCACGAGGGAGGGGGAGGCCTTGCCGGTGCGCACGCCGGCGAATTCGCTGTTCATGTGTTCGACGGCCTCGTCCATCGAGGTCTCCGTCTCAAGCAGGAGGGTTTCTTCGTCCATGGTGTTGTGCTGTGGGTTGTGAGGTAAAAGGATTCGATGTCGGAAATCAGAGAGAGCTGTCAAAGGACTGCGGGAGGAGGCTCAAGGGAGGGGAGCTCGGAGCGAGCATCCCGGCTTGGGCCGTGCCCCCGAGTCGACTCCGAGAGGGGATCAGGCGCTGATGATGGTGCCGATGCGCTCGCCGAGCAGCGCGCGCGTGATGTTGCCGCTCTTGTGCATGTCAAAGACCATGATGGGCTTGTGGTTGTCCTTGCAGAGCGTGAAGGCCGTCTGGTCCATCACCTTGAGATTGCGCTCAATGCACTCCTGATAGCTGATGGCGTCAAAGCGCGTCGCCGAGGGATCCTTCTTCGGGTCAGCCGTGTAGACGCCGTCGACGGACGTCGCCTTGAGCACGACCTCGGCATTGATCTCGCAGGCGCGCAGGGCCGCAGCCGTATCCGTGCTGAAGAAGGGATTGCCCGTGCCGGCGGCAAAGACGATCACCTGCCCCTTGCGCAGCAGCTCGCGCGCCGTGTTGCGCACGTAAGGCTCGGCCACGTTCTTCATCTCGATAGCGCTCTGCACGTGGCAGGGAACGCCGGCCTCCTGCACGGCGGAGCAGATCGAAAGCGCATTCATCACCGTGGCGAGCATGCCGACGTAGTCCGCCGTGGCGCGATCCATGCCGCGCACACTGGCCTTCGCCCCGCGCCAGATGTTGCCGCCGCCCACCACAACGGCAATCTGCAAATTGCCCTGCTTCTGGGCCTCGGCGATCTCGCGGGCGATGCGAGCGACAATCTCGGGAGAAATGTTGTCCCGACTGCCGGGGGCGCGCAGAGCTTCACCGCTGAGTTTGAGGAGGATGCGCTTGTAGGGAATGGATGGATTGTCGCTCATGTGCAAAAGTGTTTGTTCTTCGCCCGGTGATTTTGCCACGTTTGGTGCGGAAAAGCGAGCGAAAAGTGCGCCAGCTCGTTGAAAACTCGCTGAGCCGAGGGCGCAGGGCGCGCGAGCACCTGATCGTGGCTCGGCAGATCCGCCCCTGAGCGGGGCGGAAGCTGCGCGTTCGTCGCTCAGCTCGCGGGAGAGGCGGCGCGGCGCCCCGAATGATCAGCGGATGAAAAGTCTGCGCTCTTTCTGATGTAATCGTCAGATTATCAAACACCCGGAGTCATCTGAAAGGAGGGCGAAGCCGAGCGAATGCGGGTGCGCTGAACAAAAAAATGCGCCTGAAGTGATTTTTTGTCTTGCCATGAGCGCCGTTCTGCGCTACAATTGCGCCGCACCCCACCTCAGTGGGCGGCATAAGTGGCTCGGTAGCTCAGTTGGTAGAGCAGCGGATTGAAAATCCGCGTGTCGGCGGTTCGATCCCGTCCCGAGCCACCATTTTTATGCCCGCATCGCAAGATGTGCGGCTCTTTTTGTATCGGGGCGTAGCTCAGCCTGGTAGAGCGCCAGCTTTGGGAGCTGGATGTCGCAGGTTCGAATCCTGTCGCCCCGACGTGCGAGAGTTTTGGGCAGATGAACTGCTCGACCTGCCTTGCTCAGCTTTTCGCTTGCCCGCACGCGTCTTGGCCTGTGTGCATACCGAGATGACTTGCGCTTCTGTGGAAGCGCGGCGAACCTTCAGGAGGCTTTTTTCGTGCGTCCTGCGCGGTGTGCGCGAATGCGAGGAGAATGCGCAGAGGGCGGACGCGCCGCCGCCGGGCTGCGGCAGGCGTGCGCCAGTTTTTTGCGAGCCGCTCATTTTGTGCTGGAAAAACGGGCAGGGCGGAGCTATAATGCTGCCAGCAAGGCAGGCTCTGCCGCTTTGAAGCCCAGAGCCCTTTGTCATTCAAGCCAAATACACATCCTTATGCAGTACACGACAGAAGTTGAACATATGTGTTGCGTCAAGAAGGGCTGCAATCACGGCCCCGCACCCATCCCGCAGGAGGGGGCTTGGACGGCATCCACGAAGATTGAGGATATCTCCGGCCTGACCCACGGTGTGGGTTGGTGCGCTCCTCAGCAGGGTGCCTGCAAGCTGACGCTCAACGTGAAGCAGGGCGTCATTCAGGAAGCTCTGGTCGAAACCATCGGCTGCTCGGGCATGACCCACTCCGCTGCTATGGCTTCTGAGATTCTCCCCGGCAAGACGATTCTGGAGGCGCTCAATACGGACCTTGTTTGCGACGCCATCAACACCGCCATGCGCGAGCTCTTCCTGCAGATCGTTTACGGTCGCACGCAGAGCGCCTACTCCGAGGGCGGCCTGCCCATCGGCGCCGGCCTTGAGGACCTCGGCAAGGGGCTGCGTTCGCAGACGGGCACGCTCTACGGCACCCTCGCCAAGGGCTCTCGCTACCTCGAGCTCGCTGAGGGCTACATCACCAAGCTGGCTCTCGATGAGAACAACGAGATCATCGGCTACCAGTATGTGAAGATGGGCCCGATGATGGAGGACATCAAGAAGGGTGTTGACGCCAACGAGGCCGTCAAGAAGTACACGGGTACCTACGGCCGCTTCGACGGTGCCGCCAAGTACATCGACCCCCGTCACGAGTAAAGAACTCTTAAACCTACATCACGATTATGCCTCTTTTCGAATCCTACGATCGTCGAATCAACCAGATTCTCCCGGTTCTCAAGCAGTACGGCATCAACTCCTGCGAGGAGGCCGAGCAGGTCTGCCTTGAGAAGGGTATCGATGTGCGCGCCATTGTTCGCGGCATTCAGAACATCGCTTTCGAGAACGCCGGCTGGGCCTACACCGTGGGCGCCGCCATCGCCATCAAGAAGGGCTGCAAGAAGGCTGCCGACGCCGCCGAGGCTATCGGCGAGGGCCTGCAGAGCTTCTGCATTCCCGGCTCGGTCGCCGATGACCGCAAGGTCGGTCTCGGCCACGGCAACCTCGCCGCCATGTTGCTGCGCGAGGAGACGGAGTGCTTCTGCTTCCTGGCCGGTCACGAGTCCTTCGCCGCCGCTGAGGGTGCCATCGGTATCGCCCGCTCGGCCAACAAGGTCCGCCAGAAGCCGCTGCGCGTGATCCTCAACGGCCTGGGCAAGGACGCCGCCTACATCATCTCCCGCATCAACGGCTTCACCTACTGCCAGACGAAGTTCGACTACGCCACCGGCAAGGTCGAGGTTGTCAAGCGCACGTCCTTCTCGGACGGCGAGCGCAGCAAGGTGAACTGCTACGGCGCTGACGATGTGCGCGAGGGCGTGGCCATCATGTGGCTCGAGGGTGTGGACGTGTCCATCACCGGCAACTCCACGAACCCGACCCGCTTCCAGCACCCGGTGGCCGGCACCTACAAGAAGGAGTGCGTTGCCGCCGGCAAGAAGTACTTCTCCGTGGCTTCCGGCGGCGGCACGGGCCGCACGCTGCACCCGGACAACATGGCTGCCGGTCCTGCCTCCTACGGCTTCACCGACACGCTGGGCCGCATGCACAGCGATGCTCAGTTCGCCGGCTCCTCCTCCGTGCCCGCTCACGTGGAGATGATGGGCCTCATCGGCATGGGCAACAACCCCATGGTCGGTGCGACCGTCTCCGTGGCCGTGGCCGTTGAAGAAGCGATGAACAAGTAAGGGCTTCGCCTCTGGGCTTTTCTGCCGCACTTCTCCCATCGCGGGGAGGTGCGGCATTTTTTTGTCGCGGGGGGCGTGGTGCGGCCTCCGCAGCCACAGGGCGACGCAGCGACGGCTGAGAGAGTCGCGGTGGAGTCAAGAGTCGCGGTGGAGTCAAGAGTCGCGGTGGAGTCAAGAGGGGAGGGCAGCGGGGCGCGTGGGGCAGCGGGGATGTGCCGGGGAATATAGACCGCCGCTCATGAGTGGTAGGGTAGCGCCTCCGGAGTGCGGCACCCGCGCGGTGGAGCTCGCGCGGTGGAGTCTTGTGGAGGAGTCTCGCGGTGGGTGTGGCGTTTTGCAGCGGGCGCGGTGGCCCGGCTGCCGGGGAAGCGGGGGGCTCCGGCGGTGGGGCCGTGAAAGCCGGCGCTGTGCGCGGATGGGCTTCGCGAGCGGAAGGCGGGGGATGCAGACAAAACCGCCGCACGGGTGGCCGTGCGGCGGTTGCTTGGGCAGCGGGGCTGCTCGATGTTGAGCGACCTCAGCTTTACTTGATGGTGACGGTGAGCGTTTCGCCCTTCTTCATATCAAGCTCGGGGAAGAGGATGAAGTCGTTGGTGAAGAAGGCGCCGGGGGCATCGCAGCCGCTGGCGCCGCGGCCGGTCTCCGCCGTCGGGAACCAGATGGCGCAGCGCCCCTTGCGGTCGTGATTCGCCGTGATGGTGAAGGTCTTGGCGTCCTTCCACTCCACGCTGTAGTTGGAGCTGTGGTGCCCTTCGTTGAGCGTGGCGCCCCAGGCGGGGTCTCCGTAGAAGGCGACGACGTCGCGATCATGGACGAGGCCCATGCAATCCTTCGCGTTCTCGTTGGTCAGCGGAATGCCGGCGCGCATGATGTCCTGTTGCAGGCGCCCGCCGATCTGCGCATCGTTGAAGCGCACGTCGAGAAGCTTCGGGTTGATGTCCTGCGCCTCTTTCAGGATGAACTGATTGTTGAGGAACCAGGCCTCGGCCAGCGTCGTGCCGGCGGTGTTGTCGAAGTACATCGAGAGCGTCCCCCAGCCGCCCTTGCCGTACCACGAGGGCACCGTGTAGCCGATGACTTGGTTGCAGGTATAGGCGGAGAGGGCGGTGACGGCCATGCTGTTGCGCGTGCCCATGGCGTCGCCGAAGAGGCAGTTGCCCGAGGCGAGCCAGACGCGCGTCTGACCGTCGGGTTTGATCTCGCGGCACTTGAGCTCGCGCGCGGCTTTCACCAGCCCGCCGACCTTGCCCTGAGAGATGGCCGGCGCGATGCCCTGCCGCACGACTTCCTGCATGACGGGCAGGGTGGCGCAGTAGTAGCGGTTTTTGGCCGGGAAGATGAGGCCCTTGCTGTAGGGCATCTCCAGATTGACTTGGGTGGCGTGGCTGGAGGAGACGACGAGCTGGGGCTTGCCGGTCTCGAGCTCATCGGCAAAGAGATTGACGAGGCCGTCGCGGGAGACCTCACGCCCCTTAGCCGTGCTGTTGTCGTAGACGGTTTCCGTCGGCTTGACGTTGCCGCTCTGCTCGAGCACGGGGCTGTTGGGGCCCCAGTCCGTCAGGCAGAAGCTGCGGTCAAAGCGCTCGTGGCTCACGTTTGTGCTGCCCAGAACGCGCTTGACGACCAGCGGCTTTTTGTCGCGGGCGATGCGCATGGCGTCCTTGGAGCTGTAGCCGGTGACAATGCCCCAGAGGCAGTCGCCGTAGGGGTCGTCATCCACGCGGCGCGCGGCGCGGTGCATGTTGCTGACGACGCCGCGGTTGATCTCCGTCGCGCGGGCAACGAGCGCGGCGTAGCGCGCCTTGGTGTTGCGCAGGGCGGCGGCCAAGCTGTCCTCGCTGAGCTGGTCCACCACGATGACCTTGCCCTTCTGGCCGTATTTATTCGCCAGCGTGTCGGCGACGCTGCGCCAGGCGGGCTTGGCGGCCGTCTCCTTGGTGATGATGACGGTGTAGGGGGAGTATTTCTGCGCGTCGGCCACGCTCAGGGCCCGCACGTCCACCTTCATCGCGGCGGCGGCCGGAGTGGCCTCCTTCCCGGCGGCCTTGGCGCTCTGCTCGGTGGGGGCGGCGGGGGCCTCGGACTTTGCGCTCGCTTCGCCGGCGGCTTCGCTCTTCTCAGCCGTGCTCTTCACGGCGTTGCCCTGACCCTCGTCGGTCTTTTCGTCGTAGTCATCCGGCACGGTGAAGATGTGGGCGGAGCGCCCGGCGCCGAAGACCTCGCGGGCGAGCTGCTGCACCTCTTCGAGGCGGATGGAGCGAACGTCGTCGCGCAGGCCGCGCAGCAGCTCAAGCTGCTCGGGGTCGCTCTGCAGGCTGAGGAGGTTCGTCATCCAGAAGGAGGGCTGGGTGAAGGCCTTTTCCGTGCGGGCGAGGTAGGGCTTGATGGCGCGGTCGAAGTCCTCTTGGCTGATGTTGCCCTTGCCGAGGTCCTGCATGATGAGATCCATGGCGGTGTTGACTTTGACGCGGTTGCCCTTGATGCCTTCGCTGGTGACCATGATGAAGGCGGCGTTGCGGAAGTCGCTGCTGGTCTCGAGGCTCACGGAGGGGCTGTAGCTCTCGTTGAGCACGGCGCGGATGCCGTCAAAGACTTTTTCGCGCGCGATGGAGACGAGGATGGCGAGGCGGCGGTTGCGCTTGCGATCCATGCCGTCACCGGCGGGGTAGATCTGCGTGACGATGGTCTTGTCCATGTCCGTGTTGTAGCGGATGAACTCGCGCTGGCCCCAGGGGCGGAAGCTGGCGCTGCGCTGGGCATCCGTCAGTTGCGTGAATTCCTTGTTGCGCTCGGGCATGGCGCCGAAGGTGCGCTCGAGCAGGGGCAGGATGTCCTCGGTCTTGAAGTCGCCGACGAGGGTGACTTCGATGGCGCCCTTCTGCAGGAAGGGGGTGATGACTTCGCGCACTTTGTCGGTGTTGACGCCTTCGAACTGCTCGCGGGTCGGGAAGTTGAAGCGCGGGTCATCGCCGAAGAGGATGCGCGTGATGCGGAAGAGGAAGGCGCCGTCTGCCGTGGTTTCCATCTTGTTGTAGATGGCGTCAAACTGGCGGCGCAGCAGCATCTCGCCCTCGGGGCGGAAACCCGGGTGCATGATGGCGGCGGCCAGCAACTTGCACTGAAGCTCAAGCTCTTCGAGGTTGCAGCTGCCGGAGAAGGTGAAGCGATCCTGGCTCATGCCGAAGGAGAGGCCGACGCGGTGGCCGGCGAGGATGCGCTGGAGTTCGTCAGCGGAGTGGGCCTCGAGGCCGCCGGCAGACATGACGGCGCTGAGCATCTGGCTGAGCCCGGGCACGGCCGGCAGGTTCATCTGCCCGCCGTCAACGGCGGCTGTCACTTGAATGGAGCCCTTGCGGGTGTCCAGCGGCTTGATGTTCACGCGCACGCCGTTGGAGAGCGTGAGGGTGGTGGTGCCGAGGTCGGCGAGCTGCTGCTGGGCGACGATCTTGCCGGGCTCGCCGATGTGGTCGTAGGCGAAGGGTTTGATGCTTTGCTGCTCGGGGGCGGAGACTTCGACGGCGCTGGCCTCGCTGTAGGCGCTGCGCAGGGCTTTTTCATCGACGCCGGGGGCGATGCTGCCCATGAGCGTCAGCTTCACGCGGTCCGTCTTGTAGGCGTCGGCGAGGGCGCGGCGGCAGATGTCCGGATCGGCCATGATGGCGGCGAGGCCGGCTTCGATGCTGCGGATGTCTTCATCGGGGGCGGTGAAGGCGCTCAGATCGGAGAGCGCGTCGATGATCTCTCCGGCGATGCTGTCGCAGGTGACGGTTTCCCAGCCGTCGCGCACGCTGCGCGCCGAGATGAGCAGGGCGGAGGAGATCATCTTGAGCTCTTGCTCGGAGAAGCCGTAGGTGCAGGCGCGGCGCAGCTCGGCCTCGGCCGCGCTGAGCGCCTGCTTCCACTTCTCGGGCTCGGCCTGGATGCTCAGGCCGAAGATGCGCGCGGAGCGGAAGAGCTCGTCTTCGCTCACGCCGGCGGCCTCAAAGGGGCTGTCGCTCTTCTTGGCCAGCTCGCTGAAGCGCAGGTTGAGCATGTTGCAGGCCAGCTGCAGGGGCAGGTCCTTGATGCGCTGTTCGATGGTGTCGGGGCGTGCCTCCCAAGGGTTGACGACCGTGAGCATGATGGAGCTCTTGGCGCTCTCGGGGTTCGGGATGATTTTCTCGCCGGGGCCGAGGTCGACGGGCGTGCCGATGGCGGGGCGGGGCGGGTTGGCCTTCTTCTCCATGCTGCTGAAGTACTTTTTCACCCAAGCCTCGGCGGCTGCGGGCTCGAAGTCACCGGTGACGACGACGGTCATGCGCTCGGGCACGTAGTTGTCGCGGTAGTACTGCCGGATGGTGTCGGCGGGGCAGTTGCGGATGACTTCCTCAAGGCCGATGGGCATGTAGTCGGGCACGCGCGTGCCGTTGCAGAGCTGGGCGATGAAGGATTTGCTGGCGCGGTAGGCTTCGGAGTCGCGGCTCTTGAGCTCGCTGATGACGATGCCGCGCTCGTGGTCGATGGCCTCCTGGCTCAGCTCGGCCCCGTCGGCAAAGTCGCGCAGGGCGGTGAAGGCGAAGTCGACGGTCTCGTCCTTGAGGTTCGGCAGGTCGAACATGAAGACGGTTTGCAGCAGGCCCGTGTAGGCGTTGGCGTCACCGCCGAAGCCGAGGCCGAGCTGCTGCATGGCGGGGATGAGCTCGCCGCGCTTGAAGTGGCGGCTGCCGTTGAAGACCATGTGCTCGAGGAAGTGCGAGATACCCTTGGTCTCAGGGCTCTCGTTGAGCGAGCCGGTATCGACGTAGAGGCGCAGGCTGGCGCGGCCCTTCGGCTCGGTCGTGGGGCGAATGATGTAGCTGAGCCCGTTGTCAAGCTTGCCGAAGTGCATCAGCGGGTCGTTTTGCAGGGGCTTCACCTGTTCGGCGCTCGGCGCGGTCTGCGGGGCGGCTGCCGGCTGTGGCTCGGCCGTCTGCGGGCAGGGTGAAGGGGCGGGTTTTTCTGAAGCTTGGCTGTACGCAACGGGGGCGGAGAGAGCCAGAGCCAGCATGATCATGGTTGTGCGCGTATTCATGGATGAAAGTGCTGTCTTAATAGTACGCAGCAGTCTTGCACAATCTTTCAGAAAAAATGAAAAAAACGGAGAAAATCGCGAAAAATGCGCCGGAGTTTCGCGGCGGCGGGGCTCTGCGGGGGAGCCCCGCGGTGATGAGGGGGGGGTGAGGAAAGGGGTGAGGAGGATGGCGCAGAACTCGGAGTTCGGAGGGGTAGGTATGCTCGAAGGGTGGCCCGTGCTCCCTCCGATTGCGGAGTCTGCCGCGGGCGTGGCCGGGGGAGGGCAGCATCGGTGCGCCGCGACCCGCGCGGCGCTCGAGGCGTTGCGATCTCGAGCCGTTGCGTGGAGAGCCGTTCCGAGATGGGCTGTGGGCAGGCCCCCTGTTTTTCTCTGCCCGGTCGGGGGGGGTGCTCGCCGCGGAAATTCGAGGGCAGGCAGCCGATGTTGCATGTTTGACGCTGAATTGCAAGACCAAATGCGACAAAGAGGAAATAACTTT
>UMHM01058683.1_pt1 | contig 37913 bp, 21 predicted proteins | sample 1965501 | NCBI WGS metagenome assembly UMHM01 (sample SAMEA4836095, study PRJEB28245) | human gut metagenome | biome: gut microbiome; material: fecal sample | place: Denmark | collected 2008
ACTATTTTCTTTCTAAGTGTTGCACTTAGTTTGACAATTCACCCATAATTAGCCACCGTCACACTCGCAAAAATTATTAGTGATGGCGAAATTAACCATATTTTCAAAAATTTTTTAACCGATTTTTGCAAAAACCATTGACATCCACATGCGAAGCGGTCAAGCGTAGCCGTTTGAGCTAAACAAATGAACTGACGGCGTAGATTGGCGCAGATTGGCACAACTGTGGCAGGCGGACAAGGAACACACCGCAAGCACGAATATTCTACACAAAAAAATGAACTGAGGTCACAGATGCGTGCAGATGACGGCAACAGTCACTGACACTCAACAAATGAACTGACGGCGTAGATTGGTGCAGATTGCCGCAACTGTGGCAGGCGGACAAGGGAAGTGTACAAAGACGTACATGACCCGCGAACGCCTGCCAACGTAGCGACAAGATGCGCCGATATACGCCGTCAGTCCATGAGGGTTTCGGAAATCTTGCTGTACACCACCGGCGCCTTTTCCTGCCAACTCTTTTCGAGATACTTTGCCATATTTCTCGTCATTACGTTGATTTTCACTTCCAGGGTCGTTTTGGTCGGCTCGACAATCTTCAGAATAACATCGTACGTGCCGTCCTGGCATTTTTCGTAGGTTGCAACGTAGTCCTGCTTGCGACGATAAACTATACGTTTCTTCTTGATGTCGTCGCTGATAAGTTGACGAACACTGCCCGGGATACGCGTGTAAAAGTTTTTAAGGCACCATCTGCCTTCGGCTGTCAGGTCGTAAAGCTCCTCACCGCCGCCGCTTGGGACGCTTTTGTACACAAAGCCGTTTTGCACTACTTCGTACAGTGCCTGCTTGCAGTTGGTGTAATCGATCCAGTTGTTTTTGTAACTGCACAAATCGATGACGGTAGACTCGGTAAGGGCAGTTTCCATCTTGTCGAACACAAACAGCAGTATCAATTTATTTTGTGTAGAATCCTGGGTAATACCGGTGTCCATTTTCAGCCCTCCGTAAAGTTGTCCCCGCCAAATTGCGAGCGGACATTATTATACAACAAAAGTCGTTGTTTAACAACAGTTTTTCCAACTTTTGCTCAAAAATTTTCCGTGACGATTTCAGGAACGTTATTACCGCCGCCGAACACACCGAACTTCAACTTGACGCGAGTAAGCCGCCTGTCCATAGGTTTGTACAGCACCAGAAGAAAAATGACGTTACTCACCGCGTACTCGATTGTAAACGGCAGCGACGTCGTAAGAGCCGCAAGGTACGCTTGCCAGACAAACTCACCGGTCATTGATACAGCCGACCAGACGTCCATAATCGCGCTGTACAAAACGCCGACGAAAAAGCCGACGACAACAAGTAAAGGCAACGTCGCCTTGCCAAGTTTTTTGTTGAAAAAGACAAGCCCGGACAAAAAGCCGCCAAGCCCCCAGGCAAGCATCTGAAAGGGCGTCCAGGGTCCCTGACCGTAAAAAATGTTGCTGATAAGCGCGGACAACGCGCCGGTAACAAAGCCTGCTTCCGCGCCGAAATAGGCACCGGTAATTATCGTGACGGCAGCCACGGGTTTGAACCCCGGAATCGGCGCAAACACAAGCCGCCCGACAACGGAAATCGCCGTCATTACGGCAAGTGCGACCAACTCGCGCACGGTGTTGTCGCCGCGCTCGAACGCAACGAAAAACGGGAGGAGCGCAGCCGCGGCAATGGCGACGGAAACAAGCAGATACTGTCTGTCGGAAAGCAGACAAACGCCTGCCGCAACAAATAGCGGCGTAATTACGACGGCGCAGATTATCGACGCGACAAAGCCGATTTTTTTGCGACGGACGTTCATCGTAAAACCTCACTTTGCACGCGCCTGTTTCTGACAAGAATTTTCGCCGCTTCGTCCACCGTTACCGCGTCGGCAAGCAGGTCTTTCGTCAGTCTGCGCGCAGCCGTAGTGTAGTAAGTATTGGCAACAAAAAATTCGCGATTTTTCAATACGGTTGTGATTTTTCCGTCAAAAAACATTGCGCATCGGTCGGCAACGACAGCGGCAAATTCGACGTCATGAGTCACAAGTACGATTGTTTTTCCTTGGCTTTTAAGTGCCGACAAAAGACCCGCAAGCTGTGACTTCGCGTAGGCGTCAAGCCCCTTTGTAGGTTCGTCGAGAAGCAGAATTTTCGGGTCGGTAAGCAACACTTTGCCGAGTGCGAGGCGTTGCTGTTCGCCACCGGAAAGGTCATACGGATGCTGCCCGAAAAGGTGTTCGATGCCCACCGCTTTTGCAACTTCGGCGGATTTTTCGGCGGCGGTCTTTTTGTCGCGATAAATGATTACGGCAAGTTCCGACAGTTCCTCTTCAACGGTGTTTGCAACAAACAAATCCTGCGGATTTTGTGTAAGCAACGTCAGGTTGCCGCGATACAGTTTGTCGCCGAATTCCTTGATTTTTTTTCCGAAGAGGCGGTACTTGCCCTTGTACATACGCAGGCTTGCGGCAAGCACCCGAAGCAGCGTTGTTTTGCCCGCGCCGTTTGCCCCGAATACCGCCAGTATCTCGTTGTAGTATACGTCAAGATTAAGCCCGTTCAGTACGTCTGGCGAGGTGCGTTGGTAGCGAAAATAACCGCCCTCAACACTCAGCACGACGTTTTTGTTACGGTTGCTTTGCTCTGTTTGCATTGCGGTTTCATCGACGTTTTCCGCAAGTTCGCCGGTGGCGCAAAAATTGTCGTTTACGTATTTTCTGCCGTCGCGGACATTTATCGGGCAGTTGCCGCCGCCGCTTGTCATCGCAAACAGTCGCACCGAAGAGGGCAACCCGAGAAGAATGTCGGCGTCCAACTTCTTTTGCAAATACAGCGAAGCGATTTCCGTCGGGGCGGCACAGGCGACAATGGTTCCGTCCTGCATTACCGCCACTTTGTTTGCCAGCGAAAACGCCTGTTCCAGCCTGTGCTCGACAAGCACCACCGTCACGCCCTGTTCCTCGTTGAGTTTGCGAAGTTTTGTCAGAAAATCCTCCGCCGCAACGGGGTCGAGTTGCGCAGTCGGCTCGTCAAGCAGCAGCACTTTCGGGTCGGCGACCAGTACCGAAGCAAGGTTGACAAGTTGCTTTTGTCCGCCGGACAACTCGCACGTGCGCTTGTCGAAAAGATCGGCTATGCCCAGCACGCCGCAGACTTCGGCGACCTTGGCGCGTATTTCGCCCGTCGTCATGCCAAGGCTTTCGGCGCAAAAAGCAAGTTCGTGCCAAACCTTGTCGGTGACAATCTGCGCGTCGGGGTTCTGCATTACAAATCCGATTTGCGAAACGCCGCTGCGCATGTCAAGTTGTTCCGTCGGCACGCCGTCAAACAGTACGGTTCCGCGCGACGCTCCGCATGGGGCGATAAGGGGTTTAAGCAGGCGCAACAGCGTAGTTTTGCCGCACCCCGAAGCACCGCAAAGCAACACAAAATCGCCCTTTTCGACGGTAAGCGAAACGCCGTCGAGAGCTTTGTTTTTTGCCCCGTTGTAGGCAAAACTTAAATTTTGGATTTCAATGAGTGCCATAGTAGGTCATCCTTAATTTCGCAAATAATCGGCATAACAAACACCGCACATGCCGCCGTCAGACAAACGATGTCTTTTGCCGCAAATGTCGGCGGCGTTACCGTCGGATAGTAAGCGATGCGGCAGCCGCCGAGAGCAAACATCGTTGTACCAAGGACGCCGAACGCCAGACAAAACGCCGTCAGAAGTCCGTCGGCAGCGGTAAAGTCGCAGGGGCTGTATGTCGAACGCCCGGCAAGTCCGAAACCGCGCGCACGCATGCTGTCGGCAGTTGTAACGCTGCTTTCCAGTACGTCGGTTACAAGTATACCGAACACGCGGAACTTGTAACGCAGTTTGTCCACCACGCCCTGTCCCGAGTAAACGCCCAGCGTGCGCTGAGCCGAGTCAATCTGTTTGTAGCGGCGTTTGAATTTTGGCACGAACGCCACCGACAGCGCAAGCAGCATGGAAAACTTCGGCAAAATTTTACCGAACAGAAATATCCACTTGTCGGTGGTCATCACCGCCGTCATGCACTTGCACCAGTAGTAAATTGCGGCAAACGTAACCGACATAGCCACGCCGTACAGCAATGCTTCCAGCGTTACGGGGTTGTCGTTGAGAAAGAATAAATAGGTTTCGCCTCGGTGTACAAACGCCATATTGACAAGTACCACAAGCACCATAAGAGGGAATGTGTACGCAAGGCTCGAAGCAGTCTTTCTTACACCGTACAAAAAGCCGCAGAACACAACCGCGCAAACAAAAGAAGCGGCAAGGACAACGGGATGCATGCTTAGCATCGTAACGGTAAGCGCGGCTACGAAAAAGACAAAAGCAGGCAACGGATGGATACGCAAAAAGTAACGTTTTTCGTTCATACGCACCTCCGCCAAGCCGCTTTCGGCGGTGAAACAACTGCAATTTTGTCGTAAAAAAACGTATACGTATCAATTTTTTGTTGCACGCATACATTTTCAACCGAAGTCGCTGCGCCAAACTCGCCGCCGACGTCGCGCCCGAGGTCGCAGGTGTACACCCACTCTATTACGTCGCCGTCCTTTAGCACGTATTTACTGCAACCATACCCCGGGAAAACGCCGTTTACCCTGTACATCCAACCCGACAATTCGCCGCAACTGAACTCGTACAAATGATTGATACCCTTGACGTACACGCTGGAATAGTTGACGGTATACACGCAGTCGGTGACGATTTTGCTGTATCTCGTCACTCGGCTGAAGATGTCGTACACGGTGTCTCCCTTGCGCAAAACTGCCATGAATGTCGGCAGAATAACGCCGTCGGCAGGCACGTATTTGTCGCTTTTCAGGCTGTCGTCCAGTTTGTCCCAGTTGTCCAGTATCGTGTCGCAGCGAATGCTTATCGTGACGGTTTGGCTGTCCTCGGTAATGTCATCGATGTGCGTAAGATAGTAGTCGTCCACCGACTGCACCTTTGTGCCCGACGCGACAAGGGCGACAAGCGCAACAATGACGACAATGGCAAAAAGATCCTTTTTCATCGTCATTCCTCACTTTCGGGCATTTTTTCCGCCGCACGTTTTTTACGTCTTGCGCGGACGTGAAGCACGACAAACACAGCAAGCGCGGCAATAATCACCACCGCCGCAGCCGACACCCATGCGGCAACGGTCAGGTTGTCCACCTGCGTTTTAGCGCGGATAAGTCCCTCGACATCCGTTTCTTCCAGCAGCGTTTTGTCGTACCCGGACAACGCCGCGTATCTCGCATACAACGCATAAACGACATCTTTGTCGGCAAGGGTTATGTTGTCAAAGGGGTACAGTTTTTCCTTAATGTCGGCGGCAAGCGATTCCACTTCCGTCATGATGTCATCAATACGCTTTTTTGCCATTTCCAGTCGCGCCGTGTAGTAATTTTTGCGTTCAAAATCGAAACAGTTGTTTATCTTGCTCCACAGGCGCAATACCTCGGCACGGTTTTTAAGTGTAAGGTTTTCCTGCGACGGAAGTTCGTCCACCGCTCTCATGTCAACTTCGGTAAATTCGCGCACGGCGTCGTCTACGGTAACTTCCCCGGACTTGTAGTCAAATGTTACTTCCGCAAATGGCACACCTGCGAAAGCCATTATCTGCGACAACTTGCGGTAGTTGCTTACGTAACTGCGGTTTAGCGCGTCTATCGACAAATATTTTGCATACGTATCGGAAATTTCACCAATATTCGAGTCGAAACTCAGCCCGTCAATTGTCGTCGTAACATCTTGCACCGCCGCTTTTTGTTCGGCAGTCATCTCGGGACGAATATCAAACAGTCTGCGCATACCCAGCCTTTGGCGCATAAGCGCAACAATGCCGTAAAGCGTTTGCTCACTTGCCATAGTGTTGCTTTTGTCGGGCAACGACGACGGATTTTCTCCGTCGTAGGTGTAACTGTGCAAAAAGCCGCCGTCGCTATTGCGATACTTCATTATACCGTCGACAAGCGTTTTGCCGTTTTTAATAAAGTCCGCCTCCTTGCCCGGGTCGCGCCCGAGGCTGCACAACGCAATCGCAACCCACACAGTGCTTTCGCAGTTTTGCGTGCCCCACGAAAAATAATCGCCGTCCGAGGTTTGCTGCGCAGACAGCACGTCGAGAGCCTTGTCCACCGCCTGACGGACATTACGTCCGCCTGCAGATTGGTCGCCCTCCGGGCGGTACTGCTTTTCACTGTTGTAGTAAGGCGCAAGGGCTGTCACGCACATTGCCGTAATATCGGGGTCGGCAACGTCGCCGTACAACGCCCAACCGCCGGAAGGCAATTCATAGGAAAGCAATGACAAAATAATGTCGTCTCGGCTGTAAAACGCGTCGTCCGCTACGGAATAGCACCCGCTGTCAAGGCAGATTAGCCCCCAGATTACGCCGTTTATGCCCTGCTTCTGCAGTATTCCGTTGCCGTTGTCATCCACGCGGTTGTACGTACCGTCGGCAATCAGGTCGATGTCACCGTTGTTGCCTGCGTGTCTCGGATCACCGCCGCATGCCAGCATCGCAAGTGCGATACGTTGCCATTCAGTTGCCTTTACGCGGTCAAGTTTCTGCGGCGTGGCGTATCGTTTGCTTATTTCGTCGTTGATTACCGCAAGATAGCCGCCCTGATTGTCGCTTATTCCGCCGCGCGACAGTCCGAACGGATACCAGTCGCCGGGGGTAGTACCTGCAAGCGCAAGCAGGTTGTCACAAATAAGGTACCCGTCCTCCGAAGAGCCGAGGTCGGACTTCTTCCAGTTGACAATACCGTCGCGCACTTCGCGAAGATACGCAATGTCGACAGACGCGTCACTCTCGGCAAAAGCAAAACCGACATTGGCAAAATACGGTGACAGTACAGTCACCGCAATAAGCAAAACAATAAATGCAATTTTCGTTTTTTCGCCGATACGAGTCATAACGTCACTCTGCAACGCCGCACAAAACGGCGTTTGTTAAATGTTGTAAAAGACACGCAGCAATTCTACCTGATTGTCCACAATCGCCTGAGCCACGTCCCACACGGCAACCGTTGCAAGCGCGTTTTTCAGCGTTTGGTCGTCCTTGCCGTAGCAGTCGTTTGCCGCAATGCGTGCCGCCAATGCGTTAAATTCGGCATAGTCTGCGTTGTTTGTCGTGTAATCTTTGCTTCCGAAACCCACCGCGTCACTTCCGCCGAGATCCGCGCCGAGTGCAAGCGTAAACTGTACGCGCACTGTGTCGCCGTCCTGCGGCATGTAGTCGGCAAAGCCGTAATTGGGAAAACTTCCGTTTACGCTGTACATCCAGCCGGAGCCCTGCGCAAAGTCAAATTCGCCAAGACTGTACACGCCGTTGTCATCGGACAAAATCGAGTCGGCAAATACGCTTACGTTGTTGTTGGTCAGCGCACGTTTAAGATTGGCATCTATACAGTTTCCATCAAGGTTTACGCCACTTATCGACGCAAGATAAAATCCGCTGTCAATCGTACCCGTATTTTTGTAAGACCAGCCGTTTGCCGCTATTGTCTGCGTAAGGTAACGGGCAAAGTTAACGCCCCTGTACACCTTGATTTCCGTCGGGGCAAGCAGGTAGCCTGCGCCAACGGTAAAGCCTTCGATACTTAACGTAACGCTGCCTACACTGCCGTCGCTGTCTGCACCAACGTAGGTAATACGCACATCGCGAACAACAGTTTTTTCGCCATATGCCACCGCCGCGCGGAATACAGTCGCAACGCCGACGTGCGAAGCGTATCTGCCCTTTTCAAAGGAAATGCGGTAGGACGTTTTTACGTTGTCGCCCCAGATTTTGCTTATCTCGTTGCTGCCGAGGGCTACAAAGTTATCCACCCCGTCGTCGGCGTCGAAGTCGGCGTAAAAACTAAGCGCGCTGTCATCAATTTTTTTGCCGAGCGCGTTTTTCGCAGACACATCGAACGAAGCCCTGTCGCCCTTAAACTGTTTGCCGTCCGTCAGCGTAAATATGTCAAAGTAAGGGTCGCCGTCGCTGTAAGTTACGGCAAAAGTTTTGACGTAAGACATGTTGCCGCGCCTGGCAACAACGACGATTTCGTACTCGCCGCCGCAAGGGAAGTCCACCGCGAATTTGTTGCCGCTTTTTTCGCAGGCAACGCCGCCAACCGTTACGGATACGTCGCACAAATTGTCACCGTAGGTTGCCGCGCAACGGAACTCAACGTGTTTCTGCTCGTACACTTCCTTGAGGTCGGCGTTTATTTTGAATCCGTCATACAGTATTTCTTCTGTGCGCGTTTCCGTTTTGTCGCCTTTTCTTGCAACAAAAATAAATACGTTTTTACCCTTTTCCAGCGTTGCGCCGTAGGTTTCGCCGTTTGCATCCAGCAGTTTGTCGCCAAACGTCACGACGATGTTGCACCGTTCCTGCCCCAACGTCGCGTAGGCGGTAAAATTGACAACGTCGTTTACAACCGGCGAAGTCGCAATGTCGGTGTAAATCTTTATGTCGTAATCAACACTGTCGTTTTTCCCGTTGTCATCGTCGGTGTTACCGCCGTTGCCGTCGGCACTGCAAGCGCAGATACACAACGACAACAACAGCAACATGACAAGCACACACAGCCTTTTAAGTTTTTCAGCCTTCGTATGTTGCATTAAACACCTGTTCGGCAGTAAGCCCGTTTTCAAGAGTTATTTTTACTTTTATTGCAAATGTGTCGCCATCGTAGATGTAGCCCCAACTACCCATAGTTCCTATGTCGATGGTCACAGTCACAGTCAACTTGTCGTCCGAGATAGCCGATGTTGCCTGATAGCACTGGAAGAAATTTCCGTCTGTTTTTGCTTCGACAGCCACTGCCGAAACCGCACTTGCCGTCGTGCCGATTTTGCATTGCAAGGTAATCGTCCACGTGTCGCCGCTGACGGAATTGCCGCTTGTCGGTGTTTCGGACGAAACGGAAGGTGCATGTTCGTAGTACTTGGCTTCAAAAATTTTGTCAACCGCTATGCTGCTGCTTTGCTTGACCTCAACCTTGATGTGGTGATCCTTCGTCACGTCGTAGTCGAACCCGATAAGCGTGTCCGACACCATCTTGACGGTAGCAATCGTGTTGTCTGCGTTGTAAGTAACTTCAACGCCGCTAAATGGCGAAGCAAAAGACGTCGAATAGCCGCAGTCCACGTAAACGTTAACTTTGCCGTTGATGTTCTGTTTTTCGCCGTTTGCGTTTTCCGCCCAGACGGTAAATTGAAGGTCGCTGTTTGCCCAGACAACTTTTTGGTCGTCGACAAGACTGGTTTTAAGAATCCACTTGGACGTTTTGTTTACGGTAAACGTTTTGCTGTCGGAAGTTTTGCCGTCAAAAGTTGCAAACACTTCGATTTCGTTTGCGCCGTCAATGAGGTTTGCCGTATAGCCGTCCGCGCCTGCTGTAATTACTTCGTTGTTGACCTTAACCACCACGTCGGCTTTGTCGTCGCCGTAAGTTGCGGAAACGGTAAACTTAATACTGTCTTCCGACACGGTCATGCCGTCGGTAATGCCATTGACGTCAACCGTAAAGAAGAGATATCTCGCGCCGTAATTGACGGTGCAACCGCCTGTCCAGTTGTTTCCGAGGTCAACTTTGCTGCCGTCGGAAGCGTACCAGCCGTAACTGTCAAAGCCTACTGAAATTGTCGCATTAAGTCCCGAAAACGCGCCAAAGCCGATTTTGTTTACAGCACAGGTAGTAAGATCGACGTTTTTGACAGAGGAATTTGCAAAGGCAAGGTTGCCGATTTTTTTAAGCGTTGCGGGCGCAGTGTATTGCTCGTCGGATGACAGGCACCACAGCAACGTCGTTTTGTCATAGTCGTACACAGCACCGTTTTCTTCCGTAATGTACAGGTTGAGTGGCGAAACGGTAACGCTTCGCAGACCTTCGCAATAATCAAGGAATTGCGAGTTGTTGAGGTAACTCATCGAGTACTGCTCTTCCAGTTCGGCACTTTCCTTTTCGGAGAGGAACAGGTTGAGGGTGTCGGGCAGTTTGACGTTTTTCACATTGCAATAGTACACACTTTGTCTGCCGAACGCCTGAATTGCCGTTTCCGAAAAGTCAAGTTCGTCGATGTCCATGTACCAGAAGCTCATCTGACCGACAGCCTTAAGCGATGTAAGTCCGCTGAGGTTTACGCTATCGTACTTGACGGTCTTTTGTTCGCCGTCATGCCAGTTGTAATAGTAAAAACAACCGCTGTCGATTTTTTCCAACTTGGACAAGCCGCTGAGGTTTACGTTTTTAAGATTTTTGCAATCGGAAAAATTGTTGCTGCCGATTACCGTCAGATTTTTACAACCGCTGAGGTCAACGCTTTGCAACGTGTCGTTGTTGTTGAACAGACGCACGGGCAATGCGGTGATTTCCTCCGAAGCCAGCGTGACCGATTCAAACTTGTACTTGTTGTAGGAAACGTCGAGCAGATAACTGCCACCGTTTACCGTAACCGAAGCAAGACTGTTGGGCACAAGGTAGTCGACGCCGTCAAGGCTTACGGTGTACGCGTAGTCAACCTCTCCGTCGCCCGATACCGCAAACAACTTTGCGAAGTCGTCGGTTTGCTTGGTAGTACCTGCAAAAGGCACCGTGAGAGATTGCAGATTTTTAAGTGCGGACAGTGCGCCTGCTTCGACGTTGACATAGTTCGTGCCGATTGTAAGCACTTTTACGCCGCCGAGTTTAGAAAGGGCGTCTGCCTTGACCGCCGTCACCGTTTTGCCGTTGTATTCGGCAGGCAGCACCGTCTCTTCGGGGTTGTACCAGTCGGCGGTAGAAGTCAATGTCAGCGTGCCGTCGTCGTTATCTTCAAAAATGTACGCGTAAGTCCACTTTGCCTTGAGAGTAACGTCGGCACTGACGGTAATCGTAGTTACGATTTCGTCGTCCAACGTCCAGCCGTCGAAGTTGTAATCGATTTTGCTTACCGTGTAGTCGGCAAGATTAAGCGTCGTGCCTTCGTTGACGGTAAACGTAGTTTCTTTCATCGTGCCGCCATTGGCATCAAACGTGACGGTGTACGTTTTTACGGCAGGTTCGCTTTCGCAGCCGACCGCAGCAAAAAGGCACACGCCAAGCATTGCGACAAGCGCAACGGCAAACAACAGTTTCTTTTTCATTTGTTTTCCAACCTTGTGTGTATTTCAAACAGCGTTTACTCCTTGGCAAGCCTTTGTTTTGCGACGTTTGCTCTGTTCACAAAAAAAAGTGCCGCCGAAAAAGGTAGCACGTTTCACACCACAACGTAACAGGCCCGACAGACTTATCGACTTATGCAGCTACACTCGCAGACACGTACACGCTTTATTTCCGGACTTACGACAAACTTTTTTTGCATTTGCCGTCGTTTTTTTTGTTTAGCGATGACAGTCGAAGCACGACTTGCGGCAATTTTGCGTTGCAAGCCCGGGTGGCAAACCGTAACGACGGAAACAGACACCACCGCGACTGCCCGAGGCAACAAGCGGAAAACATGTGCGAATGTTGTGCAAATACGGCAATGGCGGTTGTTCGGGAATCGAACCCGATGTCTAATATGCGCGACAATGCCGCGCAACGTTCTACTCAGTTTACAACTTTTCAAGCCGGGCACACTATTTGATTGATTTTATTTTATATTATTTATTGACTTTTGTAAAGCCATTGCAAACGATTGCGGCAAACAATGTGTCCGCCGTCTGCCGTAGTGAAGCCCGCATAGCCAAACACCACGGCACAAAAAAATTGCGCCTGCCAAAAATGGCAGGCGCGCCTCGGGCGGAGAGACGTTGACCGTTTTATCTGAATAGAAGTAGGTCAAAACAAAGCCGCCACGAGAAATCCGACGAGGAAAGTCGTTCAACCGAAATAACTTTTCAGTCAGAAGTAGGTCAAACAAAGCCTCGACGAACAGCGATATTTAGTTGCCGCAAGCCGCGGCGTTGCCGTCACATCCACTCGGCGGCGAATTTTTCCGTGTCGTAGGGCGAAATGTCGGCGTTGCCGTCGTCGTCCGCCACTATTGTAGCCGCATTGCGGTTGTCGGTAAGGGTAAGATGCGAAATGTGCAGTCGCAACCACTCGTCCATTGTTACGTGCTTTCTTAGCGCGCGCCTCAGGGCAATGACAAGACCGCTGTCGCCGCTTGCCACAAGGTTGCTGTGAGCGGACAGCAGATTGACGTCCATCCACACCATAGTAAGCGTTTGCAAATCCAGCGCAAAGGCGATATTTTTGTTGGCGTGCTGCGTAAGGTCGAATTTGTGGCGAACAAACTGCGGATTGAACACCGCCCCACGCTTTGCACGCTGCGGCATAAACATCACACCGCTGAAGCACTCGGGAATGACGTCGAACGTCTGCCCCGTGTAGCAGTAGTTGCACACCACCGCGTAACGCCCGAATTTGCGAGCCGCGGCAATGTCGAGGTCGACAAACTCAGACGCGCCATCGGGTGCCGTGGTAAAGTCGCCCGAGTGGTAACTGTTAAACGGCTTGCCGCCGTCGGGGTTGTGCCAACTGAGGCTGATTGCGTTTTTCAGGTCATCGGAAACAAGTTCCACGCTGAGGTCGATGTCCACGCGACTGTCGCCGTTTTTCCAGTGGGTAAACAGTCGCACAAAGTCGCCGCGTTCGCCGTCCCCGACATAAACTTTGCTTCCGTGCGTAAGCGTGTGCGTTTGTTTGCTTGCGCTGCGCGAGGACGTAGGCACGGCGTAATTTTTCATATTCTCGCCGATGTACAAGGTGCCTTTTTGCGGATAGTCGGCAAATCTGTCGGCAATGGCGCAAACAATTACATTGCAAACGGCGTCACAGACCTCTTTTGGCAGTTCCGCACGGGTTTCGGGCACCTGCACCATGCGGAGGCTTTCGTTGTAAAAAACGATGTCACGGACGTCCTTCGACATGTCGCAACGATTGCGGTAAAACTCAAGCAAAGCGGCAAGCACGTTTATAGAAACGTTTTTAGCAACGCTATGGAAGTTGCGCAGTACCGTAGCCGTGTCGAACGAACGCAGCATAAAGTCCAGCCTGCGCGCAAATTCCGTCGGACGGGAAGCAAGCGCAAGCATGTAACCGTCCGGATTGCACTTCAGAACGTCCAGTTGCGCCTCGAAAGTTTTGGGTAAAATGCCGTTACGCAGTGCCGAAGCCAGTGCATACGCATGCGGAAAATCTTGTTTGTATTCGCCGGGGTGCAGCTTTTCAAAGGCGCGTTTCCACAAAAATTCGTTGCGTTGCACGTCCTCGTCGGCGTTGCTTGACGCACACAATTTGTCTATTTTGTCAAGCACCGTTTTGCGTGCCGAACGCGGCAGACTGACAAACTGCAACGGGTAGTACAGTTGCTCGCTTTCGCCCGACACTACGGCGTACACACGCAAAACGTCGGTAATCGTCTTGCAAAACGACAGCATATTAGGGGTAATCGTCGGTTTTTTGCCGTCGGTCAGGGCAACGACGTAACGTGCCATGTTTTCCTTAAAGGGGATTTCCGTCGGCACGATGCGATCGGCGTATGTGCGCCAGATTGTTTCGTAAGTTTCTATTTCCGACTCGGCAACTGGCAGTTTTTGCGCAAGGGCGGCAAGTCCGTCCCCGACAAGAACATCGTCGGCGCGTGCAATGTCAACAATCGTCAGCGTAATTTTTTCTTCGTTGTCAACGTTTTCGTGTTCGCGCTCTTTTATGTCGGCGTTTGCAAAGCCGTAGTCGTCCTTGCGTGCGGTGAGGTAATGCAACACGGCGCGGATGTAGTACTCGTTTGCCGTAACGTTTGCCATAAACGGAAAATTGGGGTAAAAAACTTTATGCCGCACATTTGCGCCCTTTGCGCAGGCAAGCAACATGTAACTTTCGTTGTAAAACACCGACAAGTCCTTTTTGCCGACGGTGTACAACGTGGCAAGACTTGCGCCGTCAAGTTTGTACCCGAGCGAAGCAAAAGATTCGGCAAGCAAAGCGATGTCCGCAACGGACGATGGTTGGCACGCCGTATCGTCGCTGCGTTCCAATAGCAACATATCGTGTTTCAGCAACGCTTCCTTCAATATTCTACGCATGTCAAACACCCCCTTTTCGGCGAATTGTCGCAAAATTCCTTATACGTCTACATTTTTTGACAACAAAGCAATTGTAAACGTCATTGCCGTTGCCGTCAACCCTTCACGCAGGATTGTAGCATATTACAAAACGTTTGTCAATACCCCGCCATGCATTACAGCATAGGCGCAAAAAGTTGCAGTATAAGCGTGCTAAACGTGGCAAGTTTACTCATTTTGAAAGTTTTGGGATCTATTTGCTGCGACTTTCCAAACACTTCGTTGAAGTCGGCAACCATATCGGCAATACAAGGCGTGCGGTACATCACAGCACCGCACTCGAAGTGATGCGTAAGACTACGGTAGTCGAAGTTTATCGTACCGACAAACGCCAGCACGTCGTCCACCACCACGTTTTTAGCGTGCATAAACCCGGGCGTGTATTCGTAGATTTTCACGCCTGATTTCATAAGTTGGCGGTAGGTCGAGCGGGTCATGTCAAACACAAACTTTTTGTCGGGGATATGCGGCGTAACTATGCGCACGTCCACACCGCGCAGAGCGGCGTTTTTGAGTGCGGTGGACAGGTTGAAGTCAATGATAAGGTATGGCGTGGTAATCCACACGTACCGTTTTGCCGCGGCAATCATGTTGATGAAGTTGTTTTCGCCGATTTGCTCCGTGTAGTACGGATTCGGACCGTCGCCGAACACGTGCAACACCCCCTCATCGGCAAAGGTCGGCAGGTCTTTCGGAAAATATTTTTCGTACGAAAGGTCCTCCTTACTGGTTACGTCAAACAGCGGCAGAAACATCGCCGTAAGGTTTGCTACGGCAGGACCTTCGATTTTTATACCGCTGTCCTTCCAGTGACCGAGGCGCGGCTTTTCGTTGATGTATTCGTCGCCGATGTTGACACCGCCGGTGTAGCCCACGCGCCCGTCTATTACGGTAATTTTGCGGTGGTCGCGGTTGTTGTAAATACCGGACAGCACCGGGCGGAAGGAGCCGAACTTGCAGCAGTCGATACCTTCCTTGCGCAGTTCGCGCCAGTAGCCGTGGCGTTGCATCGTAAGCGTGCCGATGTCGTCGTACATCATACGCACTTCCACGCCTTCGGCAACCTTGCGCACCAGTATCTCGTGAATGCTGTCCCACATCTTGCCCTGGTCGACAATGAAATATTCCAGAAATATAAATTTTTGCGCCTTGCCGAGCTCGTCAAGCATGTCGCGCCACATATCCTCGCCAACCTTGTAGTAGGTTACGCGGTTGCCGACGGAACAGGGCAGTTTGGACGTAGCGGACAAGTACCTGCTTATGCCGTCGTAGCCGTCCATGCGTTCGAGTGCGATTTGCGTTGCGGAAGGGTCGCTTTGGCACAACGGCTCTGCCTTTTGCCTGATTTTGTGCATACGGCGACCTTCACGCTTGCTCAGTTTGGGGTTGGCAAACAGCGCGTAAACGGTCAGTCCGAACACGGGCAACGCCAGTATGAGGAAAATCCACGGAATTTTGTATTCCGGGTTGGTCTTTTTGTTGACGATTTTGAGAAATGTAAGCACGGCTGCCACGTCGCACAGCACCTGAAACAACACAAAGTACTCGTTTGCCACCGTCAGCACGAACACAATCAGCGACAGTTGCAAAAGCATCAACAGCACCATGGGGAAAAACTTACTGAAAATAAATTTTATTGCTTTCATAATTTACCGTTATTGTATGAGTATTTAAGTAGAAATACAGCGAACATTGCTTTTGCCGCCGTTCGGAATGGCTCATGACAACCGATTGCCGAGCGTTTGCGGCATTTATCGGCAACATTATACCACTTTGCGAAACGACACACAATGGCAAACAACCAAAAATCCCGGACAAAAACAAATACGCCGCCCTACCCGATTATTGTTTACTAATAAATAGTATAATATTTAACTGAAAATAAAGTAAATTGCCCCCCCCCAAAAAAAAATATCTGAGCGAATATACTTTCGACTTATGCAGAACAATTTTTACGCTGCCGGTTCGATTCGCGCTGCGACAAACGACTTTCGGGCGCGAACGATTTCCTTAAAAAAGCGGCGACTTAAAAGTGTCACCGCCGATATTTAACTTTTTTTTACTTCGGGCTCACCCGACATTTGACAAGCCCCCCCCCAAAAAAAAAGAAAAAAAGAGGCATTTTCAAATGAAAACACCTCTCTTTGAATACATGGAGCTGATGACGGGATTCGGACCCGTGACCTCCGCCTTACCAAGGCGGTGCGCTACCTACTGTGCCACATCAGCGATTGTTTTGTTGCGCCGTCTTTCAACGTGCTAAACCATTATATATTGTTTTTTGCCCGTTGTCAACAATATGCTTGCAATTTGACAACAACAAAATTATTTTTTGTGTGCGGTTGTTTTGATTCAGACAGGTATGCGATTACAACTACCTATTTTCGGGCAGGTTGTTTGGCAAATTAAGGCAAAAACATCAATTGTATTTATCACGCTTTTGCGCTTGCAACCGACGACGCGACAAATAAAGTACTACTTTTCCGCGACTTTTTATGCGAAAAATACGCCCTTAACAAAAATCTCGATACCGATTGCAATCAGCACTATGCCGCCGAGTATCTGTGCCTTGTCGCCAAGTTTATCGCCGAATTTGCGACCGAGTATTACCGCTACAAAACTTATTACAAACGTAACCGCCGCAATGATCCACGAACAAAGCAACGCTTGCCACACGCCGTCGACAAATTCCGTCATGGCAAAGCCGGTGCTGAACGCGTCGATGGACGTAGCGATTGCCTGAATAAGCAACGTGACAAAGGTGAGTTTTTTTGTTTCTTCGTCCTCGTCTTTTTTTCTTATACCGTCCACAAGCATTTTTGTGCCTACGTACAACAACAGCGCAAGCGACACGTAAGGAATTATCGGTTTGATTACGCCAAAATGTTCCACCAGTGTGTTTACACACAGCCAGCCTGTCATGGGCATAAGTGCCTGAAAGAAGCCGAACATGCCCGCAATCAAAGTGTGCTTGCCGAGGCTCATTTTCGGTTCGTTAAGTCCGTTTGCCATGCTTACGGCGCAGGCGTCCATTGCAAGCCCGACGCCCAGCGCAAGGCTGGTCAAAACTAATTCCCACATATTTTTCTCCGTTTCACGTCGCTGCCGTACGACGTTTCCAAGTAGTAGTAGTTCGCGGCAAAGTTCCGACGAAACGTCGCGCGCAAAAATCGCAAAGTGCGCCGTTACCACCGCCAAAGCCATGTTTATTTTGCACCGCAAATTGAAGTTTTTACACTGAAAAGTTGTCGTTTGCGCACCGAAATGTCGTCAAAATCGTGATACGTATCAGTTTTTCGATGACATAATCCCCATTGTCCGATTACGCCGCAAACACAAAAAAAAGACTTACCGCCGAACAAACGGCGCAAGTCTTGTTCTTCAATGTCGAGCCTGGGCAAAGCCCATTGTGTAGACCGACAACTGCAACTCAGCGAACTACTCCCTTACGGAACACGGTTATTGTACCACACCGCACGGCTTATGACAAGTGTTTTAATGCAATATCTTTATTATTAACTTTTTATTCAAAGGCACATCTGTTATTTTCACGGGTGTGCCTTAAAAACAAGTACAAATATTCGATTTTTAAGTACTTATTTTCGCGGTGAAGTTGATATTCTCGCCGGCTTGTGCTACAACCGCTACCCGAGAAAGGCAACAAAATACGAGCAGTTAAACGATAAGAAAAGGTTCCGACTTTTACCAAGCCGAAACCCATTTTTTTATTGCATATTCGATTTTACAAAAGGTAAAGGCTATTTCAATTTTACTTTCAAGCCGAAATAATCTTTGCAAACAAAAAACACGCACTCGGAACAATTTTCCGGGTGCGTATTTTTCTTTCTTGGTGGAGGTGACGGGACTTGCACCCGCGTACCGACGTAAGACCATTTGGCTTTCTCCGTGCAAAGTTTGCTTTTAACTGTCGCCGCGCGTGGAAAGCAAACCAACCGAACGCAGCCAAAGGCAAATAAATTTCGGGCTACGCCGCTTTGCCGAACGGTGTTGCCTTAGTTGTACTGTCTGACACAGTGCACCACGCCGCACAACGTAACGTGGGACTGCGCGCTGCGGTTAAATTAGGCAGCGTATGCCATTCCGTAGGAACGGCTTGTGCTATTGTTAGCGTTTAATTTATTTTGCCTTGATACGCAGTGGGCACTGCGGCACGCTTACCAAACCTTCTTTGCCGCCGGGCGAATCTGAAAACACCCCCGCAAAACGCCGCAACCGTCGGGCAAAGCCCGCGCAAGTCAGGTTGCAACGCGTCCGGCAACGACATAAATCCGCCGTCACCTTTGTTAAGCAAAGTTATTGTAACATATTTTACCGCAAAAAGCAAGTGTTTATGCAATGGCCCCAAAAATCGGCAGCACGACAACAAAGCCGCACCGCCGCATTTCAGTTTAATCTCGCTCATCCTGCCTGACATCGCTGCGTAACAATCAATCGCCTGCGCACATTACACCCGACAATCAATTGCCTGCGTATTTAACCACCACTATGTAAGTTTTGCCTGCTTCCATGGTAAACTTTGTTGCTCCCGGCTCGTCAAGCGCAACGCCGTCAACGGACACGCAGTTGTAACCCGGCAGCATAGAGTAAACTCCGTCGCCCTGATTGCCTGCCGTAAAGTTGCCGCCATTGTCACAAACCATCGCGCACTTAAAGCGAGTTTCGCCGTTTTCTTCGTACAGGCAAATTGCCATGGACAAGTTTTCGGGCAGGTTGAGCCTGACATATATCGTCGCGTGTTCCTCAATCGCGTCAAAACCCTCAAACGGCGTTGTCATTTCCGCGTCGCTGTACAGCGTGTACAAATCCTTGTATTCCACAGATTCGTCATGAAAATGGCGTTCGATAATGTAAGCCGCGGCAAAGTCCTCTGTCGCTCGTTCCTTGCTGTACGGCTCTCCCACAAGCGGGAACGTCAGGTATCCGTAGTAATAGCCGTTTATGTAGCACTTAAGTAGCGACGTGTAATTGTTTTCCGTAGTGTCAGTGCTCATGTCAAAGGCGGCATACGCGACTTCATCAAACGTATACGCAATTTCTGTTGTCTGTTTACGGATGTACACGGTATTTTTGTTTTCAACGGAAAACAACTCGTGCACGGCATAGTCGTCCACTCTGTAGACGATTTTGCCCTCTTTCACGACAATTTCGTAGCCCATTTCGATGGTCGTTTTAATATAGTCTTTGTCGCTTGTGTAGTTTGGATTCTTTTCGTCGGCAGCAAGCGTTGCCTTGAGGCTGACGGAATTGTCGTCATTGCGCACTATCGTAATCGTGACGTCCGAGGCTGCCTGAGCGACATAAAATGCTTTTGCCTCGCCGACAAATTTGGCGAATGACGAGTCGTCGAAGTCGACAAGCTCGGCGCAAAGCCTTTTCGGAGAATAGTGCAACGTTTCCTCGCTTGCTTTAGTCGGACGAACCCAACTTCCTTTGCGGGTAACTTCGCCATTGTCGTATTCCACGCGTACTTTTTTGTTGCGGGAGACGCCATTGTCGTCAACGATTTTTATGCAGATGTCGTCGCCTTCCGTCACCTTGCTTTCGTCCGTTTTGCCGTCGGCACCGATTGCATGTGTGCGATTTGTACGCAGCAACTTGTTGCCGTCCGCTGTTTCAAGCACGGCGTCTGCGTAGCTTGACACATCTTTGCCACTCGTTTCCGTCGAAGTACCCGTCGCCGCGGACGTGTACGCGCCGTCGTAATTCAAAGAGTGCTTACGCCCGACGTTCCAGTATGCAAAATTTTCCTCGTCGGTATACGCCAATGTTTCGCCACAATCGCACTTTTTTGCCGCGCCGCCTACTTCCTTAAATTCGTGAGTGTGAGCAGATTGCGGCGGTTTTTTATCGCAGGAGACAAAAAACGCCGTTAACAGCAAGATTGCGACAATAACCACCGATAGTAATTTGAGCCGTCTGTTTTTCACCTTGACCTCCGTTTGAATTCATTGTTCGGGTAATGTTTGTTTTACGGTTTGTACAATACACCCACCTGCTACCTACGCCTGCAATTCCTTACAAGCGGGACGGAAAAGCAATCGTATTATTGTATTCCGACAAAACAAATCAGTTACTACGCAAACGTAATTTTAGTTTTGCAAACATTGTCTTTGCTGCCGTTTTTTGGGGAAATCGACCGGAAATTTTTGAAAAACAACAAGTTTTTCAAACCTGTTTTTCAAAAAAATGTCGTAAAAAAACGCATACGTATCGACTTTTCGCCGACATATCCTTTTCCCTCGGCGATACTTAGCAAATTATTGTTTGCAAACTGGTTTGCAACTCAATTCTACCATAAACCAAATAATATATCAAGTGGAATTTGTCTGTTTTTTGAAAAATACAAAAATAAAAGCAGAATTAACCGCTGAGGGTTAATTCTGCCTGACAAGTTGGTTTATTTGTTTTTGAAAACCGCTTCGTTTATAATTCTTGCAAACTCATCGTAGCCATCGACGTTAAGATGTATGCCGTCCGGTCTGTAAAGGTTCTTTTTAGCCTCGCCGTTTTCCGTTAAGTCATTAAACGTGTCTATACCGTTAAGCCAAGCGTTGTTTGCAACAATTTTTTTCATTTCTTCGATAAATTGACCGTATTCATAGTTGAATTTGCCGCCCTTGTAGCAACTTGGAACAGCCATGGAATAAATGTAGTAAATTTCCGCTTCGGGGAAGTCTGCGTGCATTTTGTTAAGCAAATTTGCCATCAGACTTGCGGCATACGCTCCGGTATGTCCCATATTGTTGATGTTGTTGCCGCCAAGGTACACCAAAACAACCGACGGTGCAAACGGCTTTACAAGTTTGTCATAAGCGTACAGCCAATCTTCCACTATCGTTCCGCCGATGCCGACATTATAGCCCAGCCTGCCTCCGATATCCTTCTGCCAATCGCTCCAGTAATCCATGGTACTGGAACCCATTATTAGCACACCGCCCTTTTCAGCCGATTGATATTGTTTTGCAAGGTTGTTGATTCTCGTTTCGTAAGGCGAAACGTAAGTATAATCTTTCATTTCCGACACAAATTTCTCCACATACTGACTATCGGTATTTGCCGTAAGACTTTTCACAACAACGGTTCCACCTTTACCTCCGATAGTTACCGCGGCGTTTTTCAAAAATTCAAACTGCACCGTATGATAGACGTAGCCGTCAATAAGCAACGATGTCTTGCCGCCGTAATTTACAAGGGTAAAATTGATGGTTGCGGCGTTTTTAATCTGCGGTCTTACAATAAGAGTGTATCCCGTCCAATTGTCGGTGCCGTTTTTGATTTCGTGAAAAACCTGATACGCCGACCCTGTGTACTCAAACACGTACCTTACGGCGTGCGTTTCGTCCGCATACGCGCTCAGTTCACCCTGCGTCCACGCGGCATATTCGCCGAATTGCATTCTTCCCGAAACAAGCCAGTACTCACCGCTTACCGCCTTGCCGTCCTTAAAAGCAAACGCCTTGTTGTACGCGCTTTCCGTCTTGTAGTAAGTACCTGCATTGCCGCTGCTGAAACAGCCGTTGTCCGTAAAGGTGTCTTTTTCGGCGGAAAATCCCAGTTCTGCCGTGCTACCTTCAAGCGTATTTACAAGCGCGTCGAAATCGTCCCCGTAATACGTTCTGAAATTGTCAAACGTTACGTTGCAGTACTGCCTCATTGCCATCGTAAACATCGTGTAACCCCAGTTTGCTTCCTGGCTGTACACAAGTTTATACTCGGGCATATAACTTCCGTCCTTGAAATACAGTTTTATTTCCTGTCCGTTGTACACGAAAAGATAATCTGTCTGATATTCCGTGCCCTTAGGCATTGTGTTATTTTCGCAAATAACTTGGGTTAATGCCGTCCCGTTTTCCGTGGGATAAGCGTAAATACTGTTGTTGGTAGGATAACGGAAAAGGTGAATTTTTACAAAATTCTGCACGTTTTTGGCAATCTGCAGTTCGATTTTGCTCGCCGCACCGCCCGAGGTTTTAGTGTCGGTTATATTGAGACGTCCGGAAACGGCATATTCGTAGCCGCCCACAGGCACGCCGTTCTGATACAACGCGCCCATTACTCTCTTGTTTGAGTTTTTGCCCTCGACGTACACGCTTCCGTCACCGTTTTCGACAAAACTTTTTATATTTTCCGACGTGTTTATAAGCGAAATGCCCGTCAGTTTGTCGGTGTAATTTACAAGCGCGTTTTCGTACATGATTTTCGCTTGCATTTCGTCGGATACGATTTGCAAATTTTTCATTTGCGCAACGCACTCGTATGTGTCCAGATACAGTTCGGTGTATCTCAGTTCCGGCAAGGCTCTTCTGTAAACGACGTTGCCGTCAACGATCATTACCATACTGCCGTCCACTACAATTACTCCGATATTTACGCCCTTTGCTTCGTCATACAACGCCGAAGTAACGTGCTCTTTGTAATTGAGGAAGTCGGATCTGTCCTTGTAGTCGGAGAAGATGAGATAATGAGTTTCGTCCACGCCCCTCATCACCAGGCGGATCTGGTAGTTACCTGCGTAAACCGCCGACAAAACCACTTCTCTGCCCTGCGCAAGCGTTTGAGGATAAATTTGCGCCGAAAAAGCGTAACTGCCGTTTAAGTTTGTTCCGTTTGCACCGGTTACCGTTGCCGCGCCGTTCAGCGAATAAAGCAGATTTTCGTAGTCATACGTAGCGTGGCTTTTGTCACCGCCGCCGGTAAGAGAATGCGTCCCGAAAGGAAGAGCAACGTTTATTTCCACTTTGACTTTGTTTGTTTTCGTTTCATCCTGAGACAAAACGTCGAATGTAAGCGTATGAGTTTGCTTGTCAAACTTTATCTGCACCGTCGAGCCCTTTGACGATTGATATTCGCACGCGGCACCGTAATCCTGCAAATTCAGGAATTCTGCATACTCGCTTTCGCTGAACGTAACTTTGCCATCGGTCACCTGCTTGTTGCACACCGCCTTTACTTCGATTTCGGCAAGGTCGGACAGTACTGTCAGCGTAATTTCGTAATTTCCCTTGTTGCCGCCCTTGGTTGTCAGGTCAAAAACAAGTTTGTTTTCGCTTACCGTAATTTTTGCCGTTACGCCGTCCGCAATCGTATATTGGCAATTGTCTTCGGGCGTGGCAACAAGCGCATTGTACTGCGATTGGGTAAGCGTAACGCTATTGTCTTTTACTTCCACACCCGCAACGGTTGTCACCGCAAAGCCTTCCATCGGGTCGGTTTCGTCGACGTCGGGTACTACCGTCAGCGTAATTTCGTACTTGCCTTTGTTGCCGCCTGTGGTTGTCAGGTCAAAAACAAGTTTGTTTTCGGTGACGGAGATTTTTGCCGTTACGCCGTTTGCAATCGTATATTGGCAATTGTCCTTGGGCGAAGCAACAAGCGCATTGTATTGCGATTGAGTAAGCGTAACACTATTGTCTTTTACTTCCACGCCTGCGACGGTTGTTACCTTGAAGCCGTCCAGCGGATCGGTTTCGTCGACATCGGGCACTACGGTCAGTGCAATTTCGTACTTACCTTTGTTTCCGCCCGTGGTTGTAAGGTCAAAAACAAGTTTATTTTCGCTTACCGAGATTTCCGCCGTTACGCCGTTTGCAATCGTATATTGGCAATTGTCCTTGGGCGAAGCAACAAGCGCATTGTATTGCGATTGAGTAAGCGTAACACTATTGTCTTTTACTTCCACCCCTGAAACCGTTGTTACCTTGAAACCTTCCAGCGGATCGGTTTCGTCGACATCGGGCACTACCGTCAGCGTAATTTCGTACTTTCCTGTGTTTCCGCCCTTGGTTGTCAGGTCAAAAACAAGTTTATTTTCGGTTATCGAGATTTTTGCCGTTACGCCGCTTGCAATCGTATATTGACAATTGTCCTTGGGCGAAGCAACAAGCGCATTGTATTGCGATTGAGTAAGCGTAACGCTGTTGTCTTTTACTTCCACCCCTGCAACCGTTGTTACCTTGAAGCCTTCCAGCGGATCGATTTCTCTCGTCGTCGCGCAAGCGCACAAACACAGCGATAAAACGACAAAAAGCATAAAAAACGATACTTTTTTCATTTTTTTATCTCCTTAAAATTCGTTTTGTTGTTGACATAATCAAATATGTCTAATATACTCAAATTATATCAAACCAAATTTTTCGTTTCAATACATAAAATTGCAAAATTAAACACAATTACAGGTAATAAAAAAATGAAAACGACCAAAAGAACGGTAGAACTTCTTTCCGGCACAACGTTAGTTATACGTCCCGACAACTACTATCGCCATCCGCTGCTGTACAACGTTGTGCAGTCGGGGTATGTAATCGGCGGCTTGAAACATTCCGTTTCAAGGGCAGGATACAACTCTTTCGGGCTGTACGATGTGGTCAAAGGCGAAGTCGTCCTGAAAACCAAAAACAAAACTTACAAAGCGCACGCAGGCGACACACTGTTTTTCTCGCAAGAGGACGCGCACACCGTCGTAAACGGCGGCGACATACCCTACGAAGCGTACTTTGCGTATTTGTACGGACCCGAAGTAAAAGGCTTTTACGACAGTTTTCAATCCAAGTTCGGCTGCGTTATGACGGACTTTATTCCGCCGTCGCTTGAAAACGCCATACAACAAACAACCGCCATGATACAGTCCGGCAACGAAAACAAATACCTTATTTCGTCGCTTTTGTACAATGTTTTGACCGAACTTTTGCAAAAATGCGACGAAAGCGACGGGCGCGACGGCATTACAGACGCGATTAAATACGTAATGGAACATTACAAAGAAAAAATAACCCTCGATACGCTCTCTTCGATGGCATATACGGACAAGTTTTATTTCATAAGGCAGTTCCATTCGCTGACAGGTTTTACCCCCAAGGAATATCAGAACGAACTGCGCCTGAACGAAGCGTTGAGTTTGCTTAAAAATACCAACTTGTCGGTAACGGCAATAGCAAAAGAGGTCGGTTTTTTCGACGCAAGAGGACTTATTGCGCTGATAAAAAGCCGCAAAGGCTGCTCGCCGTCGCAATTGAGGAAGAAATAAAACTAACGCAAGCGAGTATTCCACCCAAACTACCCGAACACTACCGCTTTCGAGCCACAAAAACAAAAAAAAGCCTCGGGCAAAACCCGAGGCACATTGGTGCTGGTGGTGGGACTTGAACCCACATGTTGTCTCCAACATCGGATTTTGAGTCCGACGCGTCTGCCATTCCACCACACCAGCAATCAGCCTACTTAATATATCATAAACCGTCGCAATTATCAATTGTTTTTACGCAATTTGACAAAATATTTTTACCGCCGTGCACATTTTGCGCGAAAAATAACGCACAACCATTGCTAACAAAACGACTTTGTGGTAAAATAACAAAGTAAACGTCTACCTGTAGTCTAATGGATAGAATGATGCCCTCCGACGGCATTGATCCGAGTTCGACTCTCGGCAGGTAGACCACTCTTGCAAACTTCGGCTTTTAGTCGTAAACCAACATCGAACAAGTAAACCGCTTGTTCGTTTTTGTTTACTCCGTTTTGCCTCGTTTGCTTGTCGGACAGTGCTTCGAACAACAACATATGTAGCGCTCCGCTTTGCTACGCTTACCGCCACGAATGTGGACGGACGACTCTCGGCAGGTAGACCACCATGCAGACACCGTGTCTGCATTTTTTTTACATTCCAATCACCTTTTGCGGTTTCAAAAAACACAAACTTCGCCCTGTTGCGTGCCTTACCTTCCGCAAAGATTTTTGCGGGCGGCAAGGATTTCCGGCGGAATAACTTCGTCGGGAAGGCTTTTGGGGTAGGCTGTCGAGCCGCCTTCCGCAGCCGTTTGGTAAAACCAATGCTTGTAATTGAGCGTGGCAAGCGTTTGCTGCAATTGGTCAATCTGCGCCGTTACGCTGTCGCGCTGGCGGTCGATAAGTTGCAGCCGAGCATCAATCGTGCTGTCGCCATCGGCACACAAATCCATAAACAACTTGATATCCTTGATGGACATACCGGTCTTTTTGAGGCACTCTATCATGGCAAGGCTTTCCATGTCGGAATCCTTAAACATGCGTATGCCCCCGTCGGAACGCTCGACAAACGGCAACAAGCCTTCCTTGTCGTAGTAACGAAGCGTGCTTGCGGCAACGCCCATTCGCTTTGCCATTTCACCAACCGTGTAAAACATATTCTGCTCCTCCGCCGCAAAAAGTTGCCGCGACGCTTAACTGCACGTCGAAACGCTTACTGTACGCTTCCGTTTGTCAGCGCGTAGCATGCCGAGGCAATCCATTTACCTTGCTCGAAATCGCGTCCCGCTACCACCACTTTGTCGCCGTAAACCATTACGTAGTAGCCTTGTGAGCCTCTGAGGTAAACACCGGTCGGATTGTCGCTGCTGTCCCACAAATACGCAACCGAAGCCGTGTTGAGAATATTGGGCAATTCGCCGTCAGCACTATGAAGATTGCCTACGCTGTTCATATCCCAGTGGCTGTGTCCGTTAAACAGGTACACCTGCGGGAACTTTTTCAGCACGGCACGCAGTTTCGCGTCCTGCATAACGCCGTTCCATCCCTGCCCTTTGAAACTGCCTGCAATTGTGTCGTACAGCGACTGATGCAGGTACACAAACACTTGCTTGTTTTTGTCCGCAGTCGTAAGCGCAGTCAGTCTTGCGTCAAGCCAGGCAAGTTGTTCGTCGCCAATGTAGGCGTCCACACCGCGCGTGTCGGCGTTGCTGTTTTCCGAGCCGAGGAAAATGTGCGTATATCCTGCAATTTCTTTTTCGTAATAAACCTTGTCAACCTCGGCATATTTAAGGAAATAAGCCAGCTCCACGTCATATTTGCCGTGGTACAAATCGTGGTTGCCAATCGAGTAGTACACTTGCGGCAGTCCGCTGACGGACGAAAGAATTTGTTTGGTTGCAATCCACTCGGACTCACGTCCGCTGTTTGCGATGTCGCCGACAATTACAAGTGCCTGGCTGTTCGGGTTGGTTTTGACAATGTCTTCCGCCATCGTCTTGAGGTGTGCGTCGTGCAGTGTCTGCGTTTCCGCACCGCTGCCAAGGTGTTCGCCCGTGCGCGCGATGTGAATGTCGCTGACCACATTGAAACTGCTGAGTAAAGTTCCGCTTGCAACAAAACCGCTGTTTGCGGAAAGTTCAACCTCGGCGTAGTTTTCACTTGTACCTTTTTTGTTTACCGAGTACGCACGTAATTTTGTCGCACCTTTGGGGATAATACTGCTTGGCACAAAGTTGTACACAAACGGATTTCCGCTGATTTTTACCTTGGCAAGGGACGTCCAGTCGGTGAGAATACCGTTGTCGTCTGCCCAGTACAACACGAGTTCTGTCGCGTTGAAGTTGTCCGAATCGAAGTCTACAGTCAGCGTTCCGTCGGCAAAACCGCTGCCAGGCAACGCCTGCTTGTAGGCAAGTTTGATCGGAGCCGTAGGCACGGTCAAATCCTTGTCCACCACGCTGAAGTACTCGGTTTTGAGCACTTTTGTTTTTGTAGCGTCACCAAACAGAACCACTTTGTACTTGACAGCAGGAAAGTCCTTAAACGCCTGACGACTGTCGTAAAAAGTTGCCGAACGTTGCACAATGTAACTTTGCCCGGACAAAAATCCGTCGGCGTACACTTTGTAACTTGCAATTGGGTCAACTTGCTTTACGTCGTCCTTTTCGCGATAAACGCCCACCCAGTCGTCGCCGTCGCCGCTTGCGGTAAGAACGATTTCCTCACCGCGCATGTAGACGGACTTACTAACTATTGTAAATTTGTCACCGTTGTCTCCGTTGTTGTCAAGGTTACATCCCACAAGGCACAACTGCGCCACCGTAACGAGAGCAAGCAACACAACAACGATTTTTGTAATTTTCGATTTCATTACTCACCTGCCGCAACAACGGCAAATTCGATTGTAGCAACCGCGGTAAAGCCGGATGTATCAAAAAGCACCACTTTGTAACTGCCTGCGGTGAGGTTTTCCAAAGTAAAGTTCTTACTTGTCTGGTTTACTTCACCCCAGTTGATGGACACAACGCCATCGCCGCCGGGCGTTTGGTCGGCTTTGTACAGTCCCCACCAATAATACTTACCGTCCATTGGACGTACTGTCGTAAACTCAATTGTTTCGCCTGCGTTAAACGTGTTTTTGCCGATTGTCAGTGTCGGTTCCGTCGTATCCGCGGAAGCCGCAATTGTGAAGTAAGCGACATCTTGTACGGTGTAACCGCTTGTGTTGAACAGCACCATTTTGTACTCGCCTGCAGGCAAGTCCAGATAGTCGGTTCGTTTGTTTGCCGTTTGCGACTTGATGTTGTACGCCGTGCCACTTACGTGATTTGCGTCAACGACGCTGTACCAGTAAATGGAAGAGACTCCTGCTTGTGTGGGGTCTTCGTTTTTGAGATACAGACCGACCCACCAGTCGGTTACATCCGCAGGGCATGTTGCCGTAACAAGTACGTCTTCACCAAAAGCGTATTCCGTCTTGTTTGTTTTAATAGCTTTTTCTTCTACAACTTCGCTTTCCTTGACGGTAAACTTAGCAGACAACACAACGCTTCCGTCGGGAGCAAACAAAAGTACCTGATATTTGCCTGCCGGCAACTCTGCCTTATCTATACGACCGGAACTGCGGTCTTCGACAAGAATGTTATATGTGCCGCCGTTTACATGACTACCGTCCTCCACATAGTACCACAGATAGGAACGAATGTCATCGGAAGGTTGCTCACCGTCGCCGTAAACGCCTACCCACCAGGTCTTGACAGTGCTGCCTTCGGCAACATTACAGGTAACATTGATAGCCTCGCCTACTTCGTACACCGTTTTGTCAAGCACTACGTCAGGTACCGTAGGTGTGGGCGGAGTCGGCGTGTCGCCACCTGTAATAGTGATGTCTACGCTGGTTTCAACGGAGTAACCGCTGTTGTTGAACAGTACCAACGTGTATTCGCCTGCCGGCAAACTACCCACTACCGAGAAGTCTGCGCGGTCGTTGGCATTCTGCAACCTGATGTCGTATGCAGTGCCGCTTGTGTGGTTTTCGTCCTTGACGTAGTACCAATAAATGGAATAAACGTCATCGGGCTTTTCGCCCTTCTTGTAAATACCAACCCAGTAAACTTTGCTGCCGATTTTTTCGGAACAGGTTGCTGTAACCATTACGCTTTCGCCCTGGGTGTAAGTTGTCTTGTCGGTTGTAATCGTGCCTTTTTCAGTAACAGTCGATGGAACGACGAAAAATTCTACAGTCTTAACCACTTCACCTTCGCCGTCAAACAGTACCAGTTTGTAATTGCCTACGGGAATAGTTACGTAATCGGCGCGTTCGCTGTTGTGCTTCTGATCACGGATGTTGTAAGCCGTGCCGTTGATGTGATCGTCGTCACGCGTGTAGTACCAGTAAATGGAGTGAATTCCCGTCGACAGGTCGTCTTCCTTGAGGTACAAACCTACCCACCAACTTTCTGCAGGAGCATTGGATACGGCAGTTGCCGTAACCATGATGTCTTCGCCGACCTCGTAACTTGTCTTGCTTGTAGTCAGACGGTCGACGTTGTCCGCTTCGATTGTAAGTACGGCGTATCTCGTAGCAATAACTTTACCGTCTTTGATAAGTTCCGCCATTACCTGGTAAACGCCCACTTCCGTTTGTTCGTTGTTTGTGTAGCGCACGCTTACGCCTTCGGGCAGGTTGCCATTGACCGTCAACGTGTGCATTTTGCCGTTGTAAACCACCGCGTCGTCAGCAAGCGTAACTCCGCTTACGTCGTCAGTAATGTTTCTGTTTGCAACAACTTTGATTTGCGTGCTGTACAGTACGTCGTAGCCACCGTTAGCGAAATACACTATCGTGTAGGTGCCTGCGGTAACGCCGCCCTGCAGGTTGTCGATTTGTTCCTGCAGGCACACCGTGCGCAAGTTTCTGTCTCCGTTGGTATTGAGATAGTACCAGTACCTACTTGGATCCTTTTCGATGTTGTCATCTTCCCTGAAGATGCCCAGCCAGGCGTTCTTGGCAAGATTTTCGTCGATGTACGCCGTAACGTAAATCTTTTCGTCCAGCGCGTAAACCTTTTTGTCTGTGTAAATTTTTGTTACTTCAAGCGTAGCCTTACGGATTGCGACGACTTCATCGTTTTTAGTAAATGTAGCCGTCACTTCTTCGATGCCTATGTTTGTCAGACTGTTGTTTTCGCTGTAAGTTACCGTTACGCCCTCGGGCAAAGTACCCGAAATTGCAAGCGAGTGCTCTTTGCCGTCATACATAAAAGCCTTGCTTTCCAGTTTGACACTCCCCATGTCGATTTTATCTTCCCATTCGTACACAGTCGGTGCGGTTACGGGAGTTGCCCGTTTCCAGTCGAATTCGCCGAAATCGTGTTTGGTATTGTAGATGTTAAGAAGGTCAGTGTAGGAATTGAAACCTTTGCCGTACTTCTGCAGTTCAAGCGTATTGTAATCGAAGTAGGACAACGCGTCAATGTACTTGTTGGCAACAAGTTGCGAGTATTGAGTGTCGATGTACTTGTAAACCTCATACGAAGGTTTAGCCGTGCGATCCGTTTCGTGCAGCCCGAACAAAGCATGCGAACTTGCTTCGGTTTCGTTGTCGTATGCGCGGTAGTAACAGAATGACACGATGGAATCCAGCTGTGAAACCTTGTAGTAAGCCGCCGCAATTGTAGCCGCCTGAAGCGCAAGTCCGTCTTTGCTGTAATCCTTGTCACGCCAGTAGGTGGACACTCCCGACTCCGTCATGTAAACCTTACGCACATTACCGTTGTACTTCATTCCGTCCTGATTGAGGTAATCGTCCAGAAGTTCCAGGTTGCTGAAAGTAATTTTCGACGTCGTTTCGTAATCGTTGGTCATGCCTGCGTTGCGACCACCCTGAATTACGGTAATGTCGGGTGCCTTGTATGTGTCCAGGTAGAACACCGCCGCCTGCGCAAGGTGGTAACCGTACACGTGAGGTGCGATTGACCAGTCGTAGTCGCCTTCCGACTTGGTCTTTGTGTTGAGCCACTCGATCATTTGCTTGGGCACATAAGCGCCAACGATATCGCCGGGAACCCCGTATCCCTTTTCCGCCCAGTTTTGTGTGATTGGGATACTTACACTAATAGACGAATTGTACTTTTTGACCGCAAGGTTTGCCAGACGAAGCAGACGAGAATACTCTTCCATATAGGTATCGATGTGAGCCTGCTTCTCCGAAATACGGTTGTAATCTCTTGCATAGTCAACCTCATTGCCTATTACGAAATTGGAAATGAATCCTTTTGCGCCGTCGTTTTCGGTGTAACGTTGCGCCAGAAATTCCATAATTGCAACATAGTACTCAAAGCCAAGTTCATTAGAGGTGTTGAGTGCCATAACGGATGTGCGGTCGGTAGACCAGGGGGCATATGTCATCGATTGAGGAAAAGTTTCTTCGTTGGCGTTGGGACGCGCAAGCAAAATTGCCGTAATCTGCGCGCCGGCAGCCGCGTAATCGCCGACAATTTCGTCAAACTCGTCCACGATTGTTTTTCTGAAGTAGTACTTCACGCCGTTGGACGTAAATTCCACTGCATCATCGGGATGAGCGATGGGCACGCGTTTACCGTCGGAAACAATTTCGTTGGGGCACACAAACTCTTCGATGGCAAGGTTAATTACCGTGTGACTTGCGCCGAGGTCTTTGTACGCACTCAAGCCGTCCCAGTCGGCAAACAAACCTTTTTTGGAAAGGGGTTTGCTTTGACTTTCAGGCGCAGCATCGCCGTTTTGCGCTTCGATTTCCGTTGCGTATACGGGACCTTTGACGATGTTGCATTCTTCGTCCAGCACGTAGTACTTGTTGTACAGTCCGTCGTAACCTTGCACAACGCGGTCAACAGATATGTTGGATGTTTCGCCGAGAGCGTATGTGCCTATTTTACGGGAAGTCACTGCCTCTTCGACTGCAATTACGTTTGCAGACAAACCGCTGTATTTGTCGCCGCTGACATACTCGTAAGCCTTGACAGCGACAACGCTGCAGGTACCGCTGCCCACCTCCGAACGGATACTGGACAAGTTGATGTTGATTTTGCTTTCGCTGACGGCGACCTTTGCAATGATTTTGGAACTGTCCGGTTGCAGGTCGGAATCATCGGTGGGCTTGTATTTGCAGGCAGCAAAAATTGTCGTAAAACACACCGCCAGCAAAACCAGGCAAAACACTGCTTTTGTAAATTTGTTTTTCATATACTCTCCCTTAAAATCGACTGCCGTTTGCAGCCGTATCTTCGTTAAGGTATGCTCGGGAAAACGCACCTTTTTGGTAATACAACAAACCGTATTGCGTTTTGTCCCGCCGAGGGTAAAAAAAACGGTTGCTTATTTAACACAAACAAACCGTCGCACCCATCGTTGCTTTTGTTATTATACCGCAAACTCGTAAAAAAATCAAGTTTTTGTGACAAATACTACGATTTCGGCTTAGTCCGCTGTCAACTGTCGCGGAACATAGCCGCACTGTCGATTACATGCGGATTGACTTCCGGAATCTGCGTTTAATCCGTTTATTTAGTTCTGTTTTTTTGCCCGATATCAGCGCACTACAAGGCACAGCACGCCGAGAGTTGCGGCAAGAGCAGGAACAGCAACAGCCGCGCCGTACTTTACAAAGGTGCCGAAGCCTATCGGGACGTGTTCCTTTTTGAGTATGCCGAGCCACATAATGCCCGCCAATGCGCCGACAGGCGTAAGATACGCGCCTATATTGGAAGCCGCAACGGCTGCGAATACTGCCTGTTTTGCCGCACTTCCGACGATTGCGCCACTGTCCACTATTGCGCTGTACAGCACCGACATAGGTATGTTGTTGACAACGTTAGCCGCGACAAACGCACTGCCGCCGACAGTCCACACGGGGTGTCCTTCGGCAAGAAGTCCTGCAATGCGCATTGTGTCGCCGTTGTAATTCAGCGCAAGCACAAGCACAAACATCGACAGTACAAACGGAATAAGTTCATACGGCAAACGCCTGAGCGAACGTAACACAACCGACAAGCCGCGTTTTGCACACAAGCCGTAAATCGTCGCGAACAGCGCAAGGGAGCATGCCAACGCTACTGACACCATCCACATTTCCACGCCGATGTAACTGCTGACGGCAAGCAGCACAATGCACGCGCCAAGGTGTGCCGCGCCGACAATTACCTGCGTTTTGTCGGAAACGGCAAGGTGCGACGGCGCAACGCGAAGAGGCGAAGCCAACATTTTGCGGAACAGCAACCACAAAACGCCGAAGGACACAACGCCGCCGACAGCGGTCGGCAACGCCATGGTCAGAAAGTAACTGCCAAAGTCAATGCCTGCGCTTGTGGCAAGATAAATGTTGGTAGGGTTGCCTATTACAAGGCACATGCTCCACGTGTTTGCGGCGACAAATTCGGCAAACAGATAAGGCACAGGGCTGATGTCGGCGCGGCGACAAAAGGCGCAGATAAACGGCGTAAAGGTAAGTACCACTATGTCGTTTGACGTAAACACTGTCAGCACCGCCACGATTGCATACAGCGTTACGAACAGCGTAGCCTGCCGTGTGCCGCCAAGCGTCAACGCCTTGTCGGCGAGGTACTCGAATACGCCCAGTTCATCAAGGTACACCGACAGAAATGTCATTGACAGAAACAGCGCAAGTATCTTTACAGGGTTTACCGCCGTGTCCGCCACAAGGTTTTGCGCCACGTAGTCCGGCGGTACCGCCCCGCAAAACAGACATACGATTGCGCCGACAAGCGACGCGAGCCAGTACGTACCGAGTCGGATTCTGCCGAGTTTCAGCGATGGCAAAAACACGACCGACGCACAAACAAGCACGCCGGTCACAATAGCAATTGTCAAAGAAATTGTCATACGTATATAAATTTTGATTACATTCAAGCTGATTTTTGCAATGTCGGCGACGTAACAGGTACGTCTGACGCCTCAAATGCAAATCAAACAAATGCAGCCCGAATTTTATCTGTCCTTGTAGATGTCGACGAGGTTAAGCACCACTTCGAGAGCCTTTTCCATGTCTTCGTAGGGGATGTACTCGTATCTGCCGTGGAAGTTGTAGCCACCCGTAAACAGGTTTGGGCAGGGCAAGCCTTCGTAACTGAGCCTTGCGCCGTCCGTACCGCCACGGATAGGCGTAACAATCGGCGTGACGCCTGCCTTTTGCATGGCGGTTTTTGCGTTGTCCACAAGGTGAATGTGCGGCAGTACCATTTCCTTCATGTTGTAGTAACTGTCCTTGATTTCTGCCGTTACCGTGCCCTTGCCGTACTTGACGTTAAGAAAGTCACACACGGTTGCAAACAGTGTTTTTTTCGCTTCGAACTTGTTGCGATCATGATCGCGGATGATGTAACCTGCCGTCGCTTCGTCGCATGTACCCTGCATGCTGTCCAGATGGAAGAAACCTTCGTAACCCTCGGTGTACATGGGGTTTTGCTCGACGGGCAACATTTGTTGCAGTTCCATCAGTACAAGGTTTGCGTTTATCATTGCGCCCTTTGCCGAACCGGGGTGGACAGACTTGCCCTTGATTGTAACCTTTACGCCTGCCGCGTTGAAGTTTTCATATTCCAGTTCGCCAAGACCGCCGCCGTCCACGGTATACGCACCGTTTGCGTCGAAGCGAGCCACGTCGAAGAAGTCGGTACCGCGCCCCACTTCCTCGTCCGGGGTAAACGCCACACGCAATTCGCCGTGCTTCACCTCGGGGTGAGTCATCAGGTACCTGACCGCCTGCATAATGACCGCAACGCCTGCCTTGTCGTCCGCACCGAGAAGGGTTGTGCCGTCGCTGCTGATTATTGTTTTGCCGAGGTGCGCCTTGAGCGACGGGAATTCGTCGGGGCTAAGCGTGCGACCTTCCGCAAGAGCAATATCTCCGCCGTCGTAATTTTTGGTGACGATTGCCTTTACGTCCTTGCCGCTTACCGCGCTGCTGGTGTCCACATGGGAAATAAAGCCAAGTTTGTAACCGCCGTTGTTGCCGTTGTTTGCCGGCAGTTTGGCATACACGTAGCCGTATTTGTCGTCCATTGCCACCTCAACGCCCATTTCGGCAAGCTGATTGGCAAGCAAACGCAGCAAATTTTTCTGCTTTTCACTACTGGGAAATTGTTCTACGTCGGGCACCGACTCGGTGTCGATTGCCGTGTAACTCAAAAATCTGTCAAGTAATTCGCTCATATTTACCTTCTTTTTTTTGTATTTATTTATGTGACGGTGAAAACCCTTTTTGCAAAAGGCGTTTTCCCCGCGCCCCTTTCCGAAAATTTTGGGGTAGTTTTGTGTATCGTAAACCTCACGAAGTGAGATTTCATCCGACTTGTCGGATTTCACCTTGCGCAGCAAGATTTCATTTGCCGTAAGGCAAATTTCATTGCGCGTACCATTATAAAATGTTTTTGTCCGCATTGTCTTTGCTACCACTAAAACGCCCTTGACCATGAGGGGTGGGTGGTCGGGGTAGCGGCGCTGTGGGGGTATTACCTAAAGTGCTGACGTTTATAGCGACACTGCTACTTCATATTTCTTACGTTACGCCGAAGTTAACATACTCGAGGTATGCAAATAAGCAGTAAACTGTTAACCGATTTCTTAGTGATGGCAAGGTGTCACCATTAAGAAAACATTTCGCAGGGGCAGCGAAGGTTTAGAAACGCGTAGCGACGGCGCGGCTGGGTAGGCTGCCTACCACAGGCATTATTGCTCGTCGCGAAGCGAGCATCAGGCGCTTTTCGTATGGTGATACCTTGACAACACATTACATTCGCTAATGCACCTCGGCGCAATTTCATGTCACCTCATACGCATTCAGTACTACTCGCTCAAACGCTCTACGCGCTCAAAGAACTTGTTTTCAATGTCAATGTACTCTTGCGTGTGCACCACAAAACTCATTCCGTGCGCCGCACCCTCCCACAGATGCAATTCCACCTTGTCGGGGTTTGCCGCCGCAATGCGCCTGCTCATTTCGCAAGGCACAAATGAATCCGCCGTGCCGTGCATAAGCAGTATCGGTACTTTTGCGTTTTTCACCGCGCGTTCCGCCGAAGCGTCGTCCAGTCCGAATCCGCCAAACAGGTGCGCGCTGAGGTTCAACAACGGAACAAACAGCCACGCGGGCAACCTGATTTGTTTTATTGTATTTTTTATAATGTCTTTCGGCGACGTGTACGGACAGTCCGCGCAAATTGCCTTTACTTGCGGCGGCAAATCCAGTTCCGAAGCCATAAGCACCGTTGCCGCGCCCATCGACACACCAAACAGCGCTATTTCTACGTCGTTGCCGAAACGCTTTACAGCGTAATCTACCCAACTAACCACGTCAAAGCGTTCCTTGACGCCAAACGTAATTACATGACCGCCGCTACGCTCGTGCGCACGTTGTTCGCAAAGAAGCACATTGTGTCCTTTTTTAAGTCTGAATACCGCTCCGCCGCTGAAATCACGCAACGCCAATCCGCGGTAACCGTGTATCATTATGTCCAAAGGCGCACCGTCGGCAACGTGAATATATTTGCCTACAAGCACCAGTCCGTCGTAGGACAAAATGGCGACTTCCTCACTGTGATAAGCGGCGAGCTCCGCAATCATACCATGCATTGTGTTCCGATATTCGTCGTAGCCCTTGCCTGTCGGCACCACGTCGGGGTCAAACTGCGCCTTGGTGTACGGTGAATAAAACGCAAGCAGAAACACCGTAACAAGCGTCGCGACAAACAATATCAACACCGCGCAAACCGCGATTATTGCGTAAATCATTCTTCACCTTTTGTATTTTTTGCAACATATTTTGTCACGAAAATCATTATACGTAAGCATTTTTTCGCGACAAAACATCGCTACATCTTCAGTCCGCGTTCCTCGTCGAGATAGGTTGCTTCAAGGTCGGCGATGTGCAGCAGAAGTGCCAACTTAAACTTTGCATAAGCGTCGCTAAGCGAATAACTGCCGCCAAGCACTCTTGCGTCGAAACCACCCATATGCCAGTTGATTGCCATGGCTTCTTCGGCGGACAACTTCATGTACTGATTGATGATAAACACGCTTTTTTCGCCGTGACCGTACGGGAAACGCTCGTCCACCTTGAAAAACGGCTTTTTGACCCAGCCGCCGTCTTCCTTGACGTTGCGCATTTCGATGGCATAATAGTTGACCTTGCACACGTCGTGCAACAGTCCGCAAACGGCGATGGTTTCTTCGCTGTAAACGTCGACATATTTTTCACCGTATTCCGCACGCACTAGCGCACGCAAACGATTGTAAACGTTTATCGAGTGCGTGCACAAGCCGCCCACCTCTGCCATGTGAAATTTTGCCGAAGCGGGCGCGGAAAAGAAGTCACTCTTGTTGAGGTATTCCAGCATTTCGGCAGCGCCGTCGCGAGATATAAACTGCGAGTAAATGTCGGTAAATTGTTTTTTGCCTTCGTTGATGTCTGCCATCGGTAAACCTCCGTGATTTTTTGTTTTAATATTTTATAGGGGTGGGGTGTTTTGCGGTGAAAACCCTTTTTGCAAAAGGTGTTTTCCATGCCCCCATTTCCGAAAACTTGGGGTAGTGTTTTGGAACAAGATACTGCCGATACTTAGTACCTACTTATTTTTTACTCGATTACTTGTAATGTCTGTCTGACAATTAAACACAGTAAACGGCTACAGTCTGATTTCTAAAGTCATGCTTGCACTTTGTACGACCGCAACCTCACGCAGTGAGATATCATCCGACTTGTCGGATTTCATCT
>UMHM01003074.1_pt1 | contig 37366 bp, 56 predicted proteins | sample 1965501 | NCBI WGS metagenome assembly UMHM01 (sample SAMEA4836095, study PRJEB28245) | human gut metagenome | biome: gut microbiome; material: fecal sample | place: Denmark | collected 2008
CAAAGACAAGCAAGGCTGAACTGCTACTTTTTTTGTCATCCGAGGCCGCCCAAAGCTTCAGCAGATCTGAAACAGACCCGGGAATCGGGCGGGGCGGATTCCTCGCGCACCGCCTCTTGCCTCATTTTTTGCCGTCGATGTTCTGAAGGATGATGTGTTTCTCTTCTTCCGTGAAGTACTCATCCAAAGGGTGAACCCGAAGATCGGGTTCTCCGAACCACCGACTTTCTATTTCACCGATGGATAAGGCCTTGTCATTCAGCAAAGAGAATGATTTGATGCACTTCCCGTCACCATCAACGACCTCGATGTCCAAGTGTGAATACATAGAAGAATGAGGATTATAACAAAACCCCGTTGAAAATATGTACGCCGATTCTCGGCAGGCGATTGCCAATAATTTTTTCTGAAGATCGTCGCTCGTCTCTCCATCCTTCATCACAAAGAGAACGTTTCGGGATGAATAGTCCGGGCTTGTCTTGACCACCTGCACATGTTTCGCCTTCGGCAAAACCGATGCGTAGCAGATTTGCTGGCCGACTTGCTGGCATTGGGTGAGAGCACAACAGGATGAAAGGAGCGCAAGGCTGATGATTCGATGGGTGTTTAACATAGGGTCTATCCGTGAGTTTCTCGGGCGAACATGCGGCCCCCGCATCGCGGAGAGCGTTCCGAAGGCCTTGAGGGCCGCCCGAAAGGAGGCGGGGACTCTGTCACGATGCGCGCGGGCCGTGCTGTTATCGCGAGTACAATCGATGGGCGGCGGCTTTGTCAAGCCCGGGTTTCTCTGCTTCGGGAGGATGGCGGACTTTGAGAGCTTGCGCTCGCCGCAGCCTTGAAAGACGTTCGGGCCATCCGAAACACATGTCTCCACAGAGGGACCGAGCGATCTCCCGTTCGGTTTCCCATATTCGGATGGACTTCGATGCTGACGGAAGCATGCATGCGATCCAACGCCTCGATTGTTTCCGACTCCAACTCCGGCCAACACCAGGAGCCGTTCGTGAAATAATCCATTTGCAGCAACATGTTTCGCCCGGAGGTCGGCAGCAAGTCTGCCACGCCTCTCAGGAAATATTCAAGTCCATCTTCATCGGCGTCAAAAATAAAATAGGGGACTTTGCCGAATCGACACGGAAAGACATAAAAATCCCTCATCTTTTCATCGGCGAAGCGCTGAAATATCGCCTCATACTTCTGACTGAATCTCAAGACATAATAACCATCGACGGCGCAGCGGGAACTCCGAAAGAAAGGCGAAAAGACTCCGTAGCTGAAATCGGATCCATGCATGGCAAGCGCATGGATCATTTCCCGAGATAATTTGATTCTCCGATGCTGCGTTCTTCCGTCCTCCGTGTCGGTCACATAAAAGCGCTCGATCTTCACCCCGAGAGAATAGGAGCGTTGCAACAGGCGGCACAGATAACGCAGCTTGGCGGGCACGGCTGATCGCGGGATATCCCCACCGATATCTTTCCAGCAATCATCATCGTCCGGGTCCTCCTCGGAAGATACGAACGGCAGCTTTACGGATAGATTCACCATAAACGAGTCTATGTGATGAGGCACTTGGCGCTTACTCAGTATTCGGCAACGATGACTTTGGGAGCTTCCTTACCGCACGGCAAATCCTTGATGGTGAAGAAGTCAGTGAAAGTCCTTTCTTCACCGTTTATGGTTTCTTTTGCTGTAATAAAAACCTCCAATTCCTTCGGGAAATAGGTTGGATACGAGATGTGCACCACCCCATCTTCACGCACCGTCACAAACTTAGGATCCGAATCTTTATCATACTTGATACACCCATCCTCACTGTCTAAGTAATAAACATACGTGCCTGTAAGTTCTACCTCCATGCGCTTAAATTCAGAGAAGTAGGGAGTCGGGATGATCCTCTTTCCATGATCGGGCCAGATCCACAGACGGAAATTCTTAGGAAGTTTACCGCTCGAATCGAGTAGCTTGATCTCCCTCGTTAGTAGTGTAGGTTGGCAACCCTCGGCTCCAAACCAACTACGGAACGGATGAGAGTTATTCTGAAGGCACCCTGTCCCCAGCAAGCAATAGGTCACACCTAATGAGATCATCAGAGCTGCATTTTTATTCATCGCTTCGTTTTTTCGTGTTGTGTGACGGCTTGAGCCGGCAGCCCTTCCTCTCGCCCCTCGGGAAGGCGTTTTTTCTCCTCCGCCGGGAACGGGTGGGTGCGTGTGTATCTTATATCATGCAGGGCGTTGCAGGGCAAGCAGCTTTTTGAGGGGAGGCGCGAGAGATCTGCCGGAAGCTCTCTTCTCTCTTCGGCGGAGGAGCTGCCGCACCCTTTCGAGAGGCGGCGCCTTCAGGGCTCCTTCTTCTCTTGGCGCGGGGGTGATGGCCACAGCAAGTAGAGAGCGACGGAGCATAACAGGGCGATGTCAGGAGGAAGGTGCGCGGTGACTCTCAGCTCAAATTTTCCTGATACCATCCACGCCAGCACCCCCATAACAATACTCCAATTGAGGAGCGGTATCCAACAGAACATCCCTTCCGGGGAGCGGAAGAGGCGTGATAAGACGTGCATCAGGGCAAAGCCCGGAAATACCGAGATACCCCAAACAAGGCACATACAGGGCATCAGCAAGATGGATAGATCCCCCATCAAGACGATGGTTATCAGGGGGAAGACAAGGAAGGATACGATCAGGGCTTTTTTCATGTTTTCGGTGCAAGCAGGCTTCTCTTCTCCGTCTCTCGTGAAGGCGCCCCTCCGCGCATGGGGGGTGGGTGAGTGAGGGAGGGGTAGCGCTCGAATACCTTATATCATGCGAGCGGGTGCGGCGCAAGCGATTTTTGAGCGGCCCCCTGCCCGGCTTGCGTCAGGAACCCTCAGGCGCGGGCGATGCTTGCCGCGAGGCGTCGGGGGTGAGTGCAGCAATGCTCCAGATCTTGCCCAAAACGGTAAGAGTCTACCGATGAGGAGAGTTTGCATCGGGTGAGCTGCCGACCTTGCCGCGGAGGAGGGGGCATGGAATGCAGGGAGGAGCACCCGGCGGGACCTCTGCCCGCCGGTGCTCCTCCCCTGTTTGAAGGCCATCAGCCCCAAGGTGCGGAGGGGAAGGCTCCGCACACTCCCGACAAGTTAAGCCAGCTTCTCGCCGCCTGCCCCTTCCGTCAGGGACGGCCGAATTCGGTCATACCAGGCCTGAAGCTTCGCGATACGCTCCGGGATCCACTGGCTGCATACACGATAATCTCCGCCGTTGATTCGAACAAGCTCGGGATAATAACGCCGATTGTCCTTGAGGCTGATCTCATCAGCTGCGGCCATAAAGGGAAAACCGGAGAGCCCGAAATGCCTTTTGGCGTATTCGACAGAGGTCAGGTCTGAAAGCCTGACCGGACTTTTCAACTGCCCGTCCTCTCCCCGCAACGTATCGATGATGCTGCGCACAAGATCCTTGTTGCTGCCGCGCGGCGCTCTTCCCGTAACATTCGGCGCTGCGCCCTCTGCTCCCGCCGTCGCCCCCGCCCCAACGGCGCCGGCCTCAGACGGCTCTTTCAGATAGTTCATCAAGTGGCAAAGCTGAAGCGCCCGCAGGAAAAGCATACTGGTGTCGGCGACGCCGGAAAGCTTCTGCACCAGAGGAGAAAACATCTCAGATGCGAAGCTTTCATTCATGAAGATGCTGACTTCCACATCCATGGAACGCTCACGAAACAGTGAGCGCAGCGTATCGCCAACGTTGTTCAAATCGCTGACATCCTTGGCGCGCGCCTTGGGCGTCGCGAAGATGATATGCAGAGGGGAATCGGGGAAAACCACAGCGGCGACAAGCGCGGCGCGCAGGATTTTCTTCGTCACGCGAGCCTCATTGTTATCATACCCCAGCCCTCCCACATGAAAAGCCGTATCCACCAAATACACCTTCTCCACGTTGTTCCCTTCCAACCGCACCCCCATGACGTCGGTCTCGCACTGGCTGAAAATCTGAGACGGTGCCGACTTTTTGAACGTCCTCTCATAATCCTCCCCCAAAGCCTCCTGACAAAGGTTAACGAAATCATCAATCTTGGAATGCCCGGCGTACATCGCTTCAACAGGCGAAGGCGTCCAGTTTGTCTGCACCACCTGACAATCCTTGACATAGCGGAGCCATGCACAAGCCAACTGTTCACACATTTCTATTTTCATGGCTGAGTAAGGGTATCGATCAAAGCGAACCTTTCAAGCGAAAGGAACCGCAACACTCTCACTTATAGCCGATTTCTTCAGTGGAAGCAAGATTTTTTGTTCATCAGGGCAAAAAGCGGCGTTGCCCTCCCTGTTCTCGGGCGGCACAGCGAGCTCAGCCGCAGATGGACGCGCCCGCACGGACGGAGAAAGGCGCTGCCGCGGCGCCACGACCAACGAGTAGGTAACGCCCTCTTTTCTCAACAAATAGCTTGCGCTGCATCGACCCGACTGATATAAAACAGTCACGCACCCACCCGCGCTCGGGAGTAAAAAAGCCCTTCCCGAGTGTCGCGGATGGGGTGTCGGCCCAGCGTCATGAAAAGGAGAACACTATTCCGGATACTCGTCGTGATCGCCGTTCTGGCCTTCTCGATCTGGCTTTGGGCGGAGAAGCCCGAGCCCCGCTTCATCGTTCGCAGCTCCGTGGAGCTGGAGGGCGAAAAACTGTCGTGTGCCCTGTCGGAGCTGGTGATGCGGGAGGGGGAACCCCGGACGTCCCTGAGCTGGGTGCAGCGCTTCTGGAGCAATTGCCTGGGCGCGGAAGAGTATGGCTCGCACAGCTTCGCACTCCGCGATATCCCCTTTGTCCAAAAGATCTGGCTTCGGACGATCCTGAGCGGCCGGGGATACACGACTCCGTCTCTTGCCTCCGACTGGAAGGTGCAGGGGGACCGGCTTCTGCACGACAGCGGGGAGCTTCCCACCACGGGCACTTACTCCCTGAGCGGTCCGGAGGCCGACTATCGGCCGGACCCGTATTTGATTGAGCTGAGGAAGGACTGCTGGGTGCTCCCCTCATTCCAGGGTGAGATTCTGCGAGCCTCTTCGCACAAGGCTCCGGCAACATTGCAGCCGGAGGACTTTGCCCCCTTCATGCGGATGGAGAGCCGGGAGGCGGCGATTGAGCTGCCCTTCGGCTCCTACCTGCTTCGCAATGAGTTCGGGGAGATTCGCATTTCCGTGTACCCGGAGGGCGAAGAGCCCGGTGACAAGAACTGAACCATCAAGCTGATCCCGCCATGACATCTGACTCCCCTTCTCAGGGCCGAAGCGCCGATGCGGCGCCGGCATCCCTCGTCGATCGCCTCTTCCCGAACGATCTTCCGATTTCTCGCCGGCTCTGGCTGCCGCTGGCGCTGATCGAGCTTCTGCTCAGCAGCGTGTTCGTGTTCAATCTGCTCACGATGGCAAGAGAACGCGTTGTCGGCATGGAAGGCCTCTCCGAGGCTCTCGCCGTGACATGCAGTTTCTGCGCCGTCCTGTTTTTTCCGCTGCTGATGCTGATTTCAGCCTTTCGCCCGCTCTTTGCGCTCACGAAGTACGGCTTGCTCGCGATGGCGCTTGCCTGCCTGGGGCTCGCCCTCAGCGTCGCGCTGCTCCGCATCGGCGAACCCGGTCCGCTGCTCATCCACCAGCCCTCGTGGTCAGACCTGGCCCCGTGGGAGCTGCCTGTGGCCGTGCTGCTCTTCCCGCCCCTGATGGCGGGGCTCGACTTCCTGCTGCGCTTCTTCTGCGCGCTTCGCTACGGGCACGCCTACTATCTGGCCGCCCTCATGAAGAGTTTTCAGCGCGACGGGGATGAAGGCTGGGACCTCGTGTTAGCGCTGGCGGTGTACTGGGGTATTTTTGCGAGCTATCTTTCCTATATCCTCAGCCTGTCATGATCGCCGGGCTCCATCGCCCGGCCGCGGCCTGAGCCTATCCCCTGCCCGCGACAGCCCCCCCTGCCCCCTCCCCCGAGCGCAAGGCGCGGGCGCGGGAGCGGCGGCAGACGCTCCAGGGCGGGGGTGACTCATGCCGGGTTGCTGCGTTGAGAGCAAGGGCAGCATCGCCGGGTACCGGTCGAGCATCGCCGCGCCCGGGGAATCAGGGCCGGCAGCGCCGCGCTGCACGCCGGGGTTATGACCAGTCTTCATAATCGAACGGGCAATAAATCATCTGAATCGCAACGGTGCCCAGCACAAGTGCCTTTTCCATCTCCGCATCAGCCTCAAACAAGGGAGGTATGATGCTTCTTCGTCGCGGGGGCCTGATGATCCCCAAGGTTATGAGCGACAGAACCCCGCGCAAAAAAAACACTGGGGTGTGGTTTCTGGAAATGTCTAGCTCAAACGGACGGTTTCGGAGATCGAACACCTGCGCCTTCCGCACGAAACGGGCGCCTACATCGTTCGGAAGCAAAAAGTCGATATGTCGGTTTTCCTTGTAGGTCAGGCGTATGAGGGTATCGCTGCATTTGCGGATGCGATATTCCTCCCCCTGAAAACGGAGGAGGCAAGTGAAGCGCTCCGTCCGCACCATCTCGATTGCATCCCGGCCGATTCTTCCTTCACCCCTGCCGGCCTTGAAGGAGTAAGACAATTCGCACGCCTCGTCGTGGGTGGAAACTTCCACCAGCGACAGTGTTCGCTTATCTTCCGATGTATCCAAGATCGAGGCTCCGAATCCCAGAGTTCTCCAGTCGAAACGATTTTGATCATCCATCATGGTCGGGTGAGATCAGGTCATCTAGCGAATCCGAGGCGCGCCATCCGCTGCCGTGCAGGGCGGCGAGTGTGGGGGCGGTGCCGGCATGCCCCACTTTGCAGGGAGCAGAAAGAGCTGCTCCCTGCAAAGAGCCGGGCGAGATCCCGAGACTACTTTTCCTCTTCGGTGGAGTATTTCAGCTTCCAGATTTGCTCGATGGCAAGATCAAATCCCTGATCATCGGCTTTTTGCAGCCAGTACAGAGCTTTTTCCTTGTCGGGCGGGCCGTCAATGCCGCCCGCATACAGGACGCCCAAGTTGTATTGAGCTTGGGGCATTCCCTTTTCGGCGGCCCTCAGATACCACCGAGCAGCCTCACGTCTGGATTGTTCGACACCCCATCCCATAAGGTAGCAGTATCCCACACTGTATTGCGCTTCAACGTTGCCCTTTTCCGCCGCTTTGCGATGCCACTTGTAACCCTCGTCTTCGTTCCGCTGAAGCCCGAACAAGCCTCCCATATAACAGTTTCCAAGAATCAGCATCGCATCGGGTTGTTCCTGCTCTGCTGCCTTGTGATACCAGTACAGGGCTTTCTCATTGGACTGCTCAATACCATCCCCTGTCGCATAACAGCTACCCAACGCGAGCTGTGCTACGGCAAATCCATTTCCCGCTGCCATTTGAAACCATTTGACAGCTTCTTTCATGGAACGAGACACGCCGATACCCTTTGCGTAACAAACGCCTACGTTGTACTGCGCCTGCAACTCTCCTCCCTTGGCCGCTTTGCGGTACCAGGACAGAGCTTTTTCCTTGGACGGTTCGACTCCCCAGCCCCGGTCGTAGCAAAGGCCCAAGTTAAATTGAGCTTGAGCATCGCCCTGCTCCGCGGCTTTGCGGAACCATTGGACTGCCTCCTCGTAGGATTGCTTGACATGCAGACCAAACAAGTAACACGAGCCTACAATATTTTGGGCGCCGGGCTCACCGGCATTGGCCGCACGAAAATACTGCGCGATCTCATCCTGAGATGAATTCTTCAGCGCAACTTCTATTCCCCCGTCGCTCGGGAAGAACTCACTATCTGAAGCAGGCTGATCAGCGAGCGATACGGTCCCCAGTAAAAGGCCGGCAGCCACCATCTGTATGAGTTGATTGATTTTCATGTGTTTTCTCTATCGTTATATCTTGAGTTTACCGAGTTCCGGTCGCGTGGCAAGCCCCGCCTTTACCCACGGGCATTGCCTCTCCTTGCGTCGCGTCAGTCTGCGTGGCCGGGATGGAGATCGGCACTCAAAATGGCAAAGGGTGGGCAGGGAAACTCTTTCAGATTGTGCACGTTGTAGCGAAGGACGTACCAACACTCATGGTGGCCCATGTTTTCTGCCATCTCAATAGCCGTATACTTCTTCCATGAAAAAGGATACAGCGGTCCGCAGGCCTTCAATTTGGGATTGGCGCCCAGGGACAACAAGAGTGCAACCATCTCGGGTTGATTCGACTGCACGGCCACGTGCAAGGCGGTTCGCTTCGGACAGGGACAGTGGATATAATCATATGTCGTTTCTTCTCCATTGACATCAAAGCCCTGCTTGACGAGATACCTGACCTGTTCCTCATCGCCGCCGACAACGCTCAGGAGAAGCAGGGCCTGATCCGGGGATCCGTTAACGTCTCTCAAATCGCCGCGTTTGATCATGTACCGCACATAATCTCGACACTCTTCGCGATATTTCTTGTCCTGTAACCTCTCCGTTTTTACGGGCAGCGCGGTGGGATTCAACCTTCGTGCCCAACCGGTCTCTGCGTCCCCGACCAGAAGCGCAGGCAAGGGATTTCCCTGAGAATCCCGAAAATCCGCAGGGATCGCATCCTGCTCCGTCTGACACGAGGGTACACACAGAAGCAGGCTCAGCGGAATGAGTAATAGTCTTGTTTTCATTCGAATGGGGATGGTGGCACCACCTTCGGCTGCGCGGGGGAAGGCGTTTCCCGCCTCGCGTGCATGGGCAGTTTGTGAATACCTTATATCATGCAGAGAGCGGCAGCGCAAGCTGCTTTTTGGTGGAAATGTTCGGGGCGTTTCGCGTGGGGCGGCTTTCCGGCGGCGCGGCCGGTTGCTTTTCCTCACCCCCGATAGAGCCGTGAGACAAGCTCTCGGGGTATCGTAAAGGGCGTGAAGTTGACGCGGAACTGCCCATGGGTGTCTCGATGGACATAATACCAAGGCTGAACCAGAACGGTATCGTCGTCGACGTACGAGACATCCCAGAGGAAGGCAACGAAATATCGAGCCTCGTCTCCGATCCCCTTCTCTTCCCGGGCCTTTTGGACGATGCCGAACAATTCCCGCTCAAAGTCGGCGATGCCGCCATATTGCTCCCTGATCGAGGCGTCCTTGTCCAAAGCCTTGATGCGGGCAATACTGCGCTCCAAAGCCCGGTGCTTGGGCAGCGCTTGCTCCACGACGGCGTCGTGCGGATCGGTGACCACCGGGTGAGGTTCGGCGGCGTCGATGCAGAGCTCTGCGGCATATTCCTTGGGCAGGAAAAAGGGCGTGAAGTTGATCCGATGCCGCGGCGAAACGTCGGGGTCAACGTAATACCTCGGCTCAACGAGAACGCTCGTTTTGTCCGAACCGTAGCGGGAAACGAAGAGGATGTCCCTGAGGTCAACCTTCTCTCCGCCGGCGGCAGCCAAGCGACTGATTTCCCGATTGAAGGCGGCAATGCCGGCGCTGTAATCGCCGCGGCGGGGCGAGGCACTCTTGCCGAGCTCCTGAAGTTTCTCGATCCGCCGCTCCAAACTCAGGGATTTGGGGACGGGCGTCTCGTCGATGACGGACTGGCAGCCGGCGAAGGTGAAGGCCAGAGCCATCAAAGCCGGAAGGAGGGTTTTCATGCGCTTCATGGTTTCTTTGTGCTTGCGGATAGATAGGCCGTTGCCCCATCTGATGCACTCGGGGAGGCTTTCCTCCCTCGTGCTAGGACGGGTGCGTGAATATCTTATATCACGCGGAGAGCAGCCGGGCAAGCTGCTTTTTGGGGGAAACGGTCGCGGCTTTCCGAGCGGGGGGCGACCTTTCGGCGGCGCGGCCGGTTGCTTTTTCCTCACGCCCGATGGAGCCATGATATCAACTCTTAGGGTATCGTGAAGGGAGCGACGCTGGAGCGCAACGGCCCGTGGGTATCTCGAAGGGCAGCTAGTTCTTTTTTTTCAATAAGATCAGAAACAGCACGGTCAGCACGATCCAAAGCGTCAAGAAATCATCATGATATTCTCCGCTGACAAACCATGTTATCGAGACATAGAGGGTATGGATCGCCAAGCTTACAGCCAGAAAGACGATGAAGACGCCTCGGACGGTAAAGCCCTGACGGAGCATGCTCTCGGTGTAATAGATCGCAACGCCAATCAACATCAAAGCCATGAAGATTTGGCTCAAATGCCAGGATGTATGCCGGGGGGAGTCGAATATCGGCGAATACGAAGAGGAGGGTCGAAAGGGGGTGAACATCGATCAATCAGAGGGGGTGCCGGCGTGCGACGCGCGGGGGGCGCGCGTCGCGGGATGAGTCCGCGCGGTTCTTTATTTGCTGCGGTATTCGGTTCGGATTTCCGTGCACTCGCCTGACGGCAGCAGCTCGGCGGTCACGTCGAGTTCAGTCCTTTCGTCGCAAAAGTAGAGGGTCATGGTCGGCCGGCCTTGCGGGTTGCGGTACCAGTCCACACTACTGTCCCTCAGGTGGTTGCGGCTCACCTGAGGATATTGACCTTGCAACTTCCGAATGGCACAGTCAACGTAAGCGTCCTTGGGTTCGCACTTGCTCCAAATTTCTCCCACATGTCCGCGCGGAAAAATCTCGGCCCGAACATCAAGCACGGAACACCCATCCTCAAAGCGCAAATCCAGATACCGCATCGTTCGGTCGCTGCCGACCAGATGCCGCGTCTTGAGCTTCTCTCTTTGGGCCGCCGGCTGATGCAGAACAAACGATCGCCCATGCTTCGCGATCACCTTATCCGTGTATTCCTCGATGAGGCTTTCATATTCAGCGCTGCTTGCCCCGCTGAGCTTGTAGACAAGGGCGCTCAACAGCACAAGGGCGAGCAGCAGCCCCACACACAAGATACGCCTCGTCCGATGCGGTCTTTTGTTGATCTCCGTTTCCATCGAGTCAAATGATGACGTCAAGGGCAGGTGTTGTTGAAGAGAAGGCTCACTCAGGCGTCTGCGCGGGTGCGGCCTCATCTTCCGCGCCGACGCGCCGGAGCACCTGCTGCCATTCCCGCACCAGGGCCTCGAGATCGGGCCGGGTCTCCTGTTGCGATTGCTTCGGCAGCCGGATCGGCAGTCCGTACACCCTCATGAACAGGCGTTCCCGGAAAGGCCGATACTGCGCCCAGTCATCGATGGGGCCATTTTCCATCGCCCAAAATGACTGAAGCAGGCGGCTGTCGGACGATCCCTTCATGTATCGGAACAACAAGTCGGCCACCCGCTCGCTGTAGATCGGCTCGCCCAGATGCTCATTCCACAGGAAGCATCGGGCGGCAAACCCGCAGAGCATCCCGTCAAGGCCCTGAAAGAACTCGCTGTTGCCGCTCCTCGGCGCCGTCACGGCATACTGCAAGGCGCGGTACAAGACCGGCTCCAGCATCTGCTCCCGCATGGCGGTCGGGTCGTGATCCTCATGCTGCTCCGCGGGCTCCGTGCTCGACACTCGGCGCACCAGCTCGATGAAGTTCTGCACAAGCGCCTGATTCTGAAGATCCGGCGAACGGAGCATCGCGTCATCCCATATCTTCTTGTTGCCCAAGAGGGTCGCGCCCAAGCTGAGGCCGGGAACGTGCGTCAGGTCATCGCAGCACTTGGGCTGCGCGCTCGACGCTTTGGCCAGTTCTGACACCATGAGCAGGCTCAGGCGCCGAATCCACTGCCTTTCCTCTTCCCCCATGGACATGGGGCGAATGGGCATCTCCCCCTGCTCTCCCTCGGTGCCGTCATGGTAATATGTGGAGCAATAGCGGTTGAGCAACCAGAGCGTTGTATCATTCGGCTTGTCCCATCGGATTTGGTCGGGCTCGCGATACGTCGCATAGGCCATGTAGCCCGGCATATACCAGGCCTCGCTCTGCTCATCGTCGATGGGCACCTCGACACAGGGCGGCTCATCGGCGTGAAGCATTCGGAACAGCGCCCTCTGTTCGTACGGCCAGCAGCAGATGGCGATGAGGATCAGGAGCAGCAAAACACCGCCCGCGATGTAGAGTTTTTTCTTCATGGTTCGCTAGTTCAAATTCGGAAACGAGATGCGGCGGCACGGGGCCATGTCTTTTTCATCGGTGAAGGATGGTGCGTGTCTGGGAGGAGCCGGGGATGGTGAGCAGTGGGGGCATGATGTTAGCGCGAGTATAGGCGACGATCGGAGCGCTTGTCAAGCCTCCGCCTTATGTTTTCACGGCATCGGGGGCTTCGTGGCCGCACGGCCAATCTTCCGTTGCGCAAGGGGAATCTGCAGCGCCTTCAGCGCATGGTCGAAACAGCGACGCGGCTCAGTCAGACTCCGAATCACGGTTGTAGGATGTAAAGAGGGTATCAAGGAAATCGGTGGATCCGATATCTCGCATAATTCCCATGGGGCTCATGAAGATATCGCCGGGCTCATTTCTCCTTTCGATCTTAGGGTCGGCTCCATACATCAATAGGAGAATAAATAATCGGGGACAGAAGGACATGTACGCATCCAAAAGAGGCGGATTAGCCTGATCGCCGAAGAGGTTGGGATCCGCACCCTTTTCCAGAAGGAAATGCGCATTTTCCTCCTTATAATAATAGACGGCCAAGCCCAGAGCAGTCATCCCTGAAGGATAGATATGGTTGATTCCGTTTTGCTCTATTTCCTTCCAAGTCTCTTCATTGAGCTCTTGCAAGATAGCATCGACGATGGCATCTTCATTCATGATATTTTGTCTTTGGGTTGTGTTTCCCCTCACCCTCGAGAGCGTGTGCGGACTTCCGTATCAGGGGGTAAGCGGGTACAACTATTGTATATCATGTGGAGCGCTGCGGCGCAAGCCGCTTTTTTTTCGTAAAGCGGGGGCGGCCACCCGAGCGCGGCGCGCGGCGTGAACGCAAGTTCTTCGCGGGTCCGGGATCTGCGCGACAGCGGCCGGGCGGGCGCTACCCCTTGGCGCCTAATTCCTTCAAAAGCAAGAACACGCGCGGCGCGTCATCAATCTGCTCGAAACTCTGAAGCGGCCCCGGCTCCAACAAAGCCTTGTTGGTGTCGTCCACCGTGCCGAACTTCACCAGCCATTTCATCACGGGGTTCTTGTGCAAATCAACGTGATCAAACAGGATGGTGGCAATATCACCGTCGACCTCCTCGTACTGCATCCGGAGCCCGGAGTCCAGGGCGAGGCTCCGGAGTACCTGCCCCTCCGCAATCAACACCTGCGTCTTCGTAAAGGCAAACTCCGCGCGGCTGAGCTTCTCTCTCCACCGCCCGGGCATGGCAAGCAGCTTCCAGGCCGACCAGCCGAAAGCCAGAGCGAGCAAGCCCGGCACGATCGCCGCCAGCGGGTACTGAGGAATGAGGGCGACGCACACGACCAGCAGGAAGGGCACGACGAGGCAGGCCAGCACCAGCCCGAAATTCCGATTCTGGCGCACGTGGACGTTGGTCACCGACAAGTTCGGCCGGCCATAATACAACAGCTCCGGGAGCAGCTCCCGGAGGCGGGGGTGTCGGGGCGACCAGCCCCGCCCCGGCCACGCGGCACCCGCAGCAGGCATCCCTCCTGCGGGATTTTTCGGGGGCAAGCCCGACGAGACCGCCGCCGTGGACGCCGCCGCATCCGCGGGCATGCGCCCTTCGGCGAGAGGGGGCAGAGGAGCGGGTGGCTCCGGCTTGGGTCGGCTGTCCTGACGGTGCTCGGCTCGCCTGCGATCCATCTCTGCGGCGATCTCATCACCCGAGCGCCTCAGGTCCAGCTCCGGCTCCATCCACGTGATGACGAGCCCCTCAAGCGAGAGAGGCCCCACCACCCCGCGGAACGCGAGAAACCACAGCAAGACAACCGCCGCATAGGCGCAGGCGAACAGCGCATGCGAGATCGGCAGGCCGAAGGCCTCCGCCAACTGATTGTCCCGGAGGGCATTGGCGGCATACAAAAGCGCGAAGACGACATGCGGCACCAGGAGCAACAGCAGAGACGTGAGCGTGAACACCCTCGGCGGCAGGGATTTCTTCACCGTCCGAATCTTCACCCATTGCCAGCCGGCATTCAGCAGAGCCGCGCCGAACACGGCCCCGTTCCACACCTCATTGCAGAGCCATACGAGGACAAGCACAAAAAGCGCCGTCGGCAGGAAGGGGGAACCCGCGCTCACCGAAGCCAGAGCTGCGCCGAAAGCCACGCAGAGGAGGTTGAGGAAGATCCAGCGGATGTAGGGTTTCTTCATGCGGAGTACGGTAACATTTTTGGCGCCATCGGTAAAGGAAATTGTGACGATGACACGGGCTGCCGGGGCTGCGGAGACGCAGGAGCCCCCGGCCACGAGATTTCTCCCCGTCAGCGGCTCATGAGAGGCTTCCGCACCGGCGCCTCAGCTTGCTCGGCCTTGCCCCCAAGCCCGCCTTCCGAAAAGGTGACGGGAGGCGGGCTATCATACCGGCTTCTGTGTTCACTGTTTCATCCTGATCAAGCGCTGACGATCAGCGATCCGGCTTTGACACACTCTTCGGCTCACTGCCAGTTTCAGCTCGATCACGGGAAAGGGGCTGTTCATCAGCTGAGACGCTGCCGGGTGCTTCGATCGAGCGATTGCGATAAAAGGGGAGATGATCTGCCGAAAACTCCTTTTCTTGCCAGCTAGGACGCCAGATAGCCTGCTGCCTCCATATCCTATGGCACTGGGTCTGAATGAGTATATCTGACATATACAACGCGTCTACTTCATCGAGAGGCGGGTCCAGGAAGTCTTCTCTCTTGAACGTAACGGCCCCTTCTACGATGGCCTCTTCTGCCCTGTCGAAGCGTTTTTGCTCGTCTTCCCCAATGGGGACGAATGTGACGCTTTTCGGTGTGAATGGGACGTTTTTCGGTGTTATTTTCAACACGCTGCCGGAGTCCAACGAACACCGAATGATGAGAGATTCAATAAAGACAAGCCGATCATTTTCTCTCAAGCATATTTCCCCAACATGAACATCGAAGCTTGAAATATTCTCGTATGTTCTCGGCCAAACCATAAAAGGAATGCGCGAGATATACAACAGCTCGCAAATATTTCCCAGCGATGATTTGCTCAGTTGTTCCAAGGAGGTTGGACAGAAGTTATAGTCTTCACCATGATGCTGAACGAGCCAGCAACCAACGTTATTAATTTCCGGGGTGTATTCTGATGCTCCTTGAGGTGTGTTATTCGATGCCGATAGAGGAGACATCAGACATAACATGACCAACATGCGTGCGAGGGTCTTTTTCACTTGGCGGATAAGTTGTAGATTCTGAATCATCACACGCCCCGGGCGGTGGCTGCAAGCGCGGGGTTGAGAATGGCGTGCAGGCTGGGCGTGCGGCTATAGTGAGTATATGTGACACCGTCGTGCTTGTCAAGCCCCCGGCCTTTCGCAAGCCGCTTTTGGCGGGAAACAGCGTCGTGGACGAGCAATCGAGGTCAGCCGATGATTTAGCCTTCGCCGCGCTCTTCACGGAGCATCTCAAAAACGGAAGTTATAACGAAGCGATCCCACGAGCGATTGAAATAAAGCACGGGGAAATCTTCCTTTCCGTTCTCCAATCGATGCGTGTAGCACTCGTAAGGAGACCAGCAGCCTCCCATCCCCCCACCATGCCACAGGTAAAAACCCGCCTTTCGCAAGACATCAAAAGCCTTGTGCACGTCTTCCAAAAGGAGAATATCACTCAGATATTTCAGAGATGATTTCTCGTCGCAACTGTATGGGAATGAGCATCTATAAGTAACGTGGGGATCATAACCACCGAAAACAAGATGGTGACAATGCACTAAAAACATGACCAATCTCAAACTCATCTTCTCTCGAGGGGCTTTCTTGCAATAGCAGTCCATAAATCCCTCAGGAAGAAGTTTTGGATTGCCAATATGTAACCCGAACTCAATGGTGCACGAATCCCCCTGACGAATATCAGCAACGATATTCATGTTGTATGCTTTCCGGGCATTTTGGGGAAGCCCCCGGCCGTCACGCGCTTGCGAAGACATAGGACACTCGTTAAACCGGCACTCCTTCCTCGTCACAGGAGAAAACGCTTTTCCCCGAGCTCAAGCGGATGCCTGACGATCTTATATCATGCGGCTCGATGCAACGCAAGCCGCTTCTGGCGGAAGGGGGAGCGCCGGTTCCCGGGAAAGGACTATTTTTTCTCCGGAAACAAGCAGAAGGGAATCCATATGTAGGGAAGGATCAGCATATCGGCAGCAAGCATGGGGACGCTCACCCACAAGGGCCATCCTTGACTCCTCAATCGGCCGATCATGACGCATAGGGTCGCATAGCATACTCCGAGGAGCAGCGCTATGAGAGCGATCAGAATCAAGAGATATTCCGACAGGAGCCCATGTTCATCATAAACCGCCACGTTTTCATGATGAGCCAAGGCCCTCATGAAAGGGTGATCCACAATGGCATACTTGACGATGCGATCTGAGATCGTCTGTAAGCCGAAACGCCAAACGACCAGTAAAGGAAGGGCTATGCAGATGAACGGCTTTCTCGATAGGCGTGTCTTAAACGTCAGGAGACCTCTCAAGTACATCATCATAACTGAAGTGGTATGCCGGCACCCTCTCCTTCGACACACACGAAGGCGTTTTTACCCCCGAGCACGGGTGGGTGCCTGACTATTTTATATCATGTGCTGCGGTGCAGCGCAAGACATTTTGGCGGAAGGGGGAAGATGCGAGGGCGATGCGGCTCCCCTGCTCTGCCGCGCTTGGGGCTCGGTGTGGCGGCGGCGGCGCTCGGCGGGGGACGGCGGCGTTTTTTTTCGGGTTTTCGTCAAAAAACGGGCAGATTTTGCCGATGGGGGACGTCCCGCTGACGGGGGCTGCCTGCCTTGGTGCGGAAGGCTTGCCACTCACCGGCCGGGCCGGACTTCTCACGGCTGCCTGAGCGACGTATGCGGCAGAGTCCACCGCTGCGCCCACGATTTCCGGCAAAGAAGGGCTTGCGCTGCCGCGTTCCGCATGATATAAGATAGCCACGCACCCGCCCGAGCTCGGGGGAAGAGAAAGCACCTTCCCGAGTGCCGAAGAGGGGTGCCGGCAAACTCCCTCTCACCATGAAAAAACTCCTTCACTCCCTGTCGATGCGCGGCGCGATGAATCGTCGCTGCTACTGGTGCAGCAGCCTGTTGCCCGCGCTGATCTTCGCGGCCCTCATGCTCCTCGGCTGCATGCTGGCGGAGGGCTTGTGCTGGCACTATGGGGAAGCCCTGATGCCGATCGGCATCGTGATCTTCCTGCTCATCCACATCTTTTCGCTGCCGGCGGCGATGCTCCACCCCCTGGCGGGTGCGGCATGGGTGCTGATTCCCCCCGCCTACCGAATGATCGGCCAGGCCGAGTTCATCCGCACCGGCGAACTGCCGGGGCTGACGTCGGGGCTGCTCGCGCTCGATGTGATTCTGGGAATCCTGCTGCTGCTGGGGTTGCTGTTCTGTAGCCTGCGCCTCACCGCTCTCTCCGTCCGCAGACAGCGCGATGCCGGCAACCGCTTCCGCTTGCTGCCGGGCCTCCTCTTTGTGGTCGGCGCGCTGACGCCGAGATTCTATGCCGAGCACGACCTCTTTGACATCATCCGCTACCAAGCCTACGACAATGTCGTGCTGGTCGCGCTGCTCGTGTGGAGCGCGTGCTGGTATGTCGTGCAGCTCGTCAGGCTCTCTCTGCCCACCCGCGAGCAAGCGCCGACCGCCGCGAAGCTGCCTTAAGGCGGCTTCTGGCGGCTTCTCCATACCTTCCGCCGGCGCTCTCCCCCGTCACTGTCGTTTTCACGCAGCCCCGGCGCGCGGGCGGCCCTGCCGCAGCCAAGATCGCCATACCGTGGCGCGCGCGCCTGCTCGTGTTGTATGAAGCGGGGGAGCATCCGGCTGTTCTCATCGTCGAGGCCTATCCGCATGGTGGAGGAATGTGTAAGCCGGCACCCCTTCTCACACGATGGTTGTTATAGAGTAATCCAGAGCATCTCTTAGCTTGCCGCTGCCGTAATAGCGCTCTTGCCGGAGATAAAATATCCGGCGCTTAAGATCTTCATGGGCTTTTCGGGCACGGGGGAGATCTTCTTTGTCGAGCTCCCGGCATTTTTTCCACCGATCAAGCCCCATCTCGCGCGCCAGCTCCTCGTCCTGAAGGTCCCATTTTTCCAATCGAGACCTCAGCTGCGCGACCTCCGAGGCAACGGCATCGGCAGATGCCTGATCCTTTACGTCTTGCAGGAGGCGCGCCATGTTCTCCTTGAGGGAGATCACGCCCTCCGCGAGGGCTCGGTGCTCGGCTGTATAGTCTCTGTTGAGATCCTCTCGCGGCTCACAAGCTGAGGGCAAGAGACTCAGTGCAAGTATCGCGAGCAGCACCGACGCCCGTCGGAGGGCGTTTTGTCTCTTCCGGCGCATGGCTAAGGCGCAAGTTTGTCTGTTTCTCATGGCATGCGAAATCTCAGAGGGGGGACTCACGGAGCCTCCTCCTTCCTCTGCTGATCCAGTCTATCACGGGCTTCCTGCCAGCTCTCCGGCACTCCGCCGTAAATTGCCCCCAGCTCCAAGTAAGGCAGAGCCAAATCAGGGCGTTCCAATTCCATGTAAATCCGGCCGATGAATCTGGCATCATCAACATATCCGAGGCCCATCCGGCTTCTCTGATACTCATAGGATTGTTTTCCCCAGCGCGCGGCCTCTTCCGGATTTTTCTTGCAACCGATACCGCTTGCGTACCACCGGGAAAGCACCCTCGCGGCCGGGCCATAGCCCTGTGCGGCCGACATTCGGAGCCAGACAAAGGCTTCGCGGAGAGCCGGCGCCGAGGACACCTCGTCACGCTCCTCCTCCTCGAGAAACTCCGCCGGAAGCGCCAAACAGCGAGCATATCTGTACTCGTACTCCGGTTTGCCCTGCAAGGCCGCCTTCATCCCCCAGTTCAACCCCGCGCTTCGCATTGGACCGCCCGGAAACTCCGCGGCCTCTGCCATGTGATACATCAAAATCGCCTGCGCATCATCCCATCCCATATGCGCGGCAATCCCCAAGCACATCCTGGCGTGCTCATTCTCCCACGCCTGCTCTCTGCCGAGTCGCGATACAGACTTTTCCTGAAAGTTATTTCTAAAGTAACCTTATTCGCTCTGCTTCAGTATATAAACTATAAAGAAAAGCGTTCGCTTTGTCAACTTCGCTACACGTTATCCGCCTAATCTCTAATTATGCCAACGCGCAAAATATACTTATTCATTTACATATTTCGATGGAAGCCACGCATAGAAACTAATGCCGTTGGGCGTCGTAATTTTCACAACATAAGCATCCTTCAATAGCACTGAGCCCAACACGTCAGCAAATCTAGAATTAAAAATATATCTTTTCTGAAGAACACCTGAGCAGCCGTGTGGTATATCGATGCGATTTTCATGTAGCTTCATTCTGCGCCTACTACCCGATGGAATGATGTGTGTATTTTTATTCAAAAGTGCTACCACACTAGCATCGCAATCACGTTCATTAAGCAGAATATATGGACAGTAATATCGTTGTTCTTCTTCAGGTAAAATATGGTCTGGAATATCTGTTCTGTTAAATGAGAATAGAGCATATCTTTGTAAATCTATTTCCTTATGTGAAACACTTCCAACATATGAAGTCATTTGCAAGCAACAAGAACTTAGAACAAGCGGAAGCAGCAATATTAACTTTAAGATTATCATGCAGAAGTAATTATGCTCACTTCTATAATTTAAATATACTTTCTTGCTAGAATGACACATAAAACAATTAATTGAATTGAGGTACGCCCCGTTTGCTGAGCATCGGCTATGTCAGTTAAGGAATTTTAAGCCAATGCTTGGAGCTGAAGATAGTTTGCATCTTTTTGTATTGATTGTCAAGACTAATTATTTGAGATTGGATTTTTCAGTTTCAAAACAACCATTCAAATTTTGTCTTTCTTTTGTAACCTTATTTTTATAAAGCCTTATTAGTAAGCGTTTTTCTCATAGAAATAGCGCGCGGACTTCTCCTCCGTCGTCAGCGCCTCTCCGATCTCTCTGTACTTTTGCAGATCTGTGTACAGGCTCAGACAGGTCCCTCCGAGAACGATCAACAGCAGAACGGAAAGGACTCGGTACCACGAGCCTTTTGTCATACGGAAAAGGAAGCGATCGGCCATGACTCTTCTCCTTCTCAGTTCAGCAAAAAACGTTCATCCTCAGCGACCGGCACCATCCAAGGCAGATAGGTGTCGAGAACATCAACGCCGTCATGATCATCAGCCAGAGGCCATGAAGAATTCATGCCATAACCGGCAGACCAGAAAATGTAGGCATATTTGGTGGCAGACAAAACGATTGGACTTTCCCGAGATTTCAGCTCTAACACCATATAGCGGGGCAGATTGAACACATGATTCTCCTTGTAGATGTAGAGCCATTGGTTCCCGGTGTAGGGATATTCGGCCTTGAACAAAAAAGAGAAACCATCCCGTTTCAATTGTTCATGGTGATAGGCAAGCTGCCTGCCCCTGTATTCATAAGGCTTGTTAAACATATAGAATACTCCTCCGAAATACAGGGTCATGACGAGGAGCACCATGACGATCGCACACCATGTAAGACGCCTTTTCATCGGGTTTGAGCCGGCACCCCTTCTTCGCCCCTCGGGAAGGCGCTTTCTCCTCCCCCGAGCACGAGCGGATGCGTGACTAATTTATATCATGCGGAAGGATGCCGCGCAAGCCGTTTTTACGAAGGGAAAGGGAAAGGGGCGGGAGACTCCCGAGCTTTGCCGCCGGCGAGCTCTCTCGGGCGATGGGCTCCCCTGCTCTGCCGGGCTTGGTGGCCTCAGGCGCGGGGCGGTGTCGGCGCCGCACGGCCGGGGTGGCGCGGTGTTTTTTCGGGTTTTGGCAAAAAACGTGAAAGATTTTGCCCCTTGGGAACGTACCTCTGATGAGAGCCGCTTACTCGGTGCGGAACGAGGCAAGTGACTCACGACAGCAGAACAACACCCCCTTCACGCATGAAAACGATGAGCCCCATTCTGACCGCCGCCGCAGCTCTGGCTGTGTTTGCGAGCCATGACGCACAAGCAGAGACGATGTTCCCCGGCGATCCGAATCATCCTGATTATGGATACAGACCGCCGAAGTCCATAGGACGCCCCGTCGACTACAAGAGTGTTTTGATTCAGCTCATCTGGAAGCTGGACGGAAGCGAAGCCGCGAGAAAGGCGGTTCTCGACCGAATTACAGAACACCCAGAGGAGGTCAATGACTACTGGGTGCATGACGGATGGTCCGGCACTCCCCTGACGGAAGCCATTCAGCGGAAGGATGTGGAAGTTGTCAAGTTGCTTCTGGAGAAGGGAGCCATCCCCTTCGCTCCGGGCGGGGCTCATCAATTCCACGAGAACATCGACGGGAATCCTGAGTTCGCCGAAGTGCTCAAACCCTTCTACGAAGCTCTGAAGAAGTATCCTGCTTTCCATCGGATTCTGTATTCGGACCCCTACCGGGAAGAGGACAAGAAATGAGCCTTCCTGCCAAGCGCCCCGGCCATCAGTGCCTGATCACGATGGAGCACGCCGCTGACGTCGTCAGAGATGCAGAGGGCGTCCGGCGTCGGGCGATTTTCGCAGGACGATTTTTTCTCCTCTTTGGCAAAAAACGTGAAAGATTTTGCCCCTTGGGAACGTACCTTTGATGAGAGCCGCTTGCCCCGGCGCGGAACGAGGCAAGCGGCTCACGATAGCAGGCCAACAAACGCATGAAAACGCTTTTCCTCTCCTCTCTGGCGGCCCTCACCCTGCTGCCTGCGCCGGCTCTTGCCTCAGATGAGGCACGGCCTTCATCCCGCATGGACGTCCGGGAAACCGACGACGGCGGCGACACAGGGCGCCCTCTGCCACAGGCACGGGGCTCGGCTTTCTCTCGAGATCCGTATCCTGCATTTATCAATCAAAAGAATGGGCAATTGGTCATCGAATATACCTTGCCTCGATTCGCTCAAGATGGCCCGTCCATGTTTGTGATAGAATCCTGCAGCCTTTCCCCCGATGGCACGGAGCTCACAGTCCACAGGCAAGTGCTCTACGCTCCGGCAGAAGGAATGGAGAAATCCCTTCACCTCTACAAAGTCGAAACGACAAAGCCTTACCATTTTTCGATCAGGGGGCGGCTTTATATTTTCGAGGTGCGCGACTCGATCATAAGCTCTTGCAAGGTTTTCAAAGTGAAAAAGGGGCAAGAGAAACCCACCTTTTTGCGGCAGATTTACCCTGCCTCTGAGTGGGTTTACGGCATTTTTTCACCAGTCTGACGGGATTCCCGCCCCCTCGGCATCCATGATGTCTCGGCGGCTCGGCCGAAAACATCCGGTATAACAGGACGGATTGCGGTAGAGTGATCAGGGGATCAAATGAGGATATGAGCTTGACCTCAAGGGAAAAGCCCTTGGATTATTCGAGCATGAAGTACAGGGCGAAAAAGAACAAGATGCTCAGAACTTCCACGACCACGGAGAGCGGGGACGAGATCGCCGGAGGGTCCGAAAGGGTCTCCCCCCGTCGCAGTTGAGCCAGGCGCTGTTGGCGTTGCCTTTCAGCCGCCTTCCACTTGCTGAAAAGGTGTACGGTTAAGAAACACAGTCCGATACCCAGCCCGAGCGAGATCCAAGGTCTCAGGTATGACGGCAGCGCTCCGAGACGTGGTGCGAAGAACGACGCGCAACACATCACCGCCGTCACAAAAGCTATATAGAATCCGACACTATAGAATGTATGCATATCTCTGGCGTGGGTACGTGACTATTTTATATCATGCGGGACGATGCAGCGCAAGCCCTTTTGGGAGGGAATGGGGAGCATTGGGGCGGCTTCCCGAGCGCTGCGAGGGTAAGGAGCGCTGCGAGTGCCGCTCTGGGTCTCACTCTCCGGCGCCGGCATGCGCGTGTCAACATGCTACACGCTGGGACGTCGGAGGGCGGGACGGTTTTTTTGCAGCACGCGTGCTTGCTCGATCGCGCCAAAAAGCGGCTGACCCGTCTCGGGCCAGCCGCTGTAGCGGAACGTTCCGAGGACGCCTTGGCTCTGCCCCAGCGCCCGACAGAAGCTCGTCGTGCATGTCTCAACGCCACATGCGCCGGCTTCGCAGCATCGGCGAAGACTCTATCCGCGGCCGAGCCCCACCTCAGAGCAAGTTTCGCGCCATTACTTCAATTTCGACATCATCCGCTGCGCCTGAGCTTCCCATCGCTCCATGGCTTTCTGTTTGTCCTCCTCTCTCAGCTCCGGGAGAGCCTCCAAGGATTGACGGAAATACTCGCGCGCCCGAGAGATATCCTGCGCGGTACCGGTGCCCGCCAGACAGCAATTTGACAAATACTGATAATGAATCGCCTCTGCCTTTCCTTCGCGGACTACCTCCTCCAACAGGCGAACGCCCTCGGCGGCGTACGCCTCGGCCTGCTTCTCCGAAATCTCTTCCACCGCAGGCTCGAGCACAAACGAACTCATATCGATCATCGCCAGCGCGCAGCCTCCGTCAGCCGCCTTCTGCATCCAATACTGAGACAGCTTCATCCCATCCTCATGGGAAATGTTCATATGCGTCGCGAGCCGATGGAAAAGGACACCCAGTTTCCACGCGCTTTCCGCATCCCCGGCTTGGGCTTTTTCCAGAGTCTCGCGGATGAGGTTCTGATCGGGTATGACGTCCGTACTGACTTCGCTCAGCAGGCTCGCGCTCCTCTCCTCAGGTGAGTCGGGCTTGCAGGAGCTCAGGAGCAAGGCGCAGGTGATGATGGCAATGATGGATTTCATGATGGTTGTGATGGGTTATAATAATGGGTTAAAGAATAAGATTCGCAAGCGGGCGGGCTGACGCGGAGGGGAGACACGTAAGCCGGCACCCCTTCTTCGACACGCAGGAAGGCGTTTTTCTCCTCCCACGAGCACGCTTCGGTGTGCGACTATTTTATATCATTCGGCGCGATGCAGCGCAAGTCCTTTTGTGAGGGAATTGGGGAGCGCAGGGGCGGCTTCCTGAGCTGAGGAGATACGACGATTATGGTGACGGATGGGCTTTACATATGCCCCATTTGCAAGGTACTGCCTATAGCCCGCTATTGTTCCACTCCAGTTTGATTAGCGACCTTTGCCCTCCGAACCCATAGGTCACGTTCCCATAGATCTCGTACGCACGATCACTGACTTCTACCCGGAAGCTCGCGAAGTCGATACTCTCCTCCTCATATGATTCATATTCATAGACGACCGTTCGAATACCATCTGTCGCACTGAGTGCATTATATTTGTGCAGGTAGGTGAACACAACGCCGACCAGAGGAAAGTATGAAATAGGGCGCACAACTTTCCTATTGTACACGCTCACACCGTGTTGAGATACGATGCGTTCGTTGCCGGAATAGACGAGCGTTCCGATAATCTGGCAGGCATAGGCCGCCAGAAGAACATAAAACCATATTGCTGTCCTTTTCATGGTAAGATGGATGAGTAAGCCGGCACCTCTTTCTTCGACACACATGAAGGCGCTTTTCTCCTCCCCCGAGCACGAGCGGGTGCGCGACTATTTTATATCATGCGGCGCGATGCCGCGCAAGTCCTTTTGGGAGGGAATGGGGAGCGTTGGGGCAGCTTGGCCAATCCATCACCGCCATGATAGGCACAGCTTTGGCCGGGGGCAAGCAAAACGCGGGTGCGCCTCGCGTCCGGGAGGCCGGGGCCGGCATGGGTATTTGTTCACATATATCCTCAGACCTCCGTCGATCTCTCCTGCATCGCTTGATCTACAAGAAGCATCGCCATAGAACGTTCAAACCGCGTTCCAGGGTCTCTTGCTAGCTGAAACTGTATCCACTTCTTTACAACGTTCAATTGCTCCAGGTTCAATTTTTCGTACACACTTCTTGTGCGGTTTTCTCTCCATGGATCCACTTCATCAATTTCCACCTTGCACGCGCAAAAAAGGTACGTGTAATGATCCTCCGTAAGTCCTGTATCATAACTTATATCATTCTGCCCGTATATTTTTCTTACTTCTTCCATGTAAGTAAATCTCATGATGGAAGGGAGGTAATAGGCAACAGCTTCTTCTGTAAGTAAAACGGATGAATCAAAATTATCGTACCAATGCTCCACATCAACATCTATCCAGCGGCGATTCAGCAAAGGCTCTGCGTGTTCCAAAGCTTCATCGTATTCGCAATTGTCTGCGAGTCTTCGGATATCATTTGTCGGAAACCCATTCACTTCTTGCGGGAAAAGGATTTCTATCTCTCGGATACGCGACAAATACTTCTTCAATAAACGTCTTCTCATGTTCTGTTCAACTTCCTGATGCAGGCTTTACCGAGTCCGCTGTCGTTGTATTCACGGCTCCACCGGATGGGCTGACTCGCTGCCGCCTCTCCGGGGTATGCGGAATTCCTTGATTGACGGAACCGCCCACGCCCCGGGCGGTGGCCGCGAGGGTGGAGGTGGGGATGGTTTCGCTGTGCAGTCGGGCCACGGTGTTATCGTTAGTATAAGCGACGTCCTGCGTGCTTGTCAAGCCGCGGTCTTTTGTTTTCGCGACATCGAGCGCCCGACTGCCCTGCACCCCTGCTCTGCCGCTCCCGGGGCGCCGACGCGGGGCGGCGGCACTCGGCCGGGTGGCGCGGTGTTTTTTTTCGGTTTTTTGAGAAAAACGGAAAGATTTGTCCGGTTTGGTGCGTATCCTTTATGTGAGCGGCTCGCTCGGGTGCGAATAGGGGCAAGCGGCTCGAGATACCGGAAAAAATCCACTCAACCCCTTCACGCATGAAAACGCCCCTCCCTACCGGCCTCACCGCCCTCACACTGCTGCCCGGGATCGGTCTCAGGGTTGAGCGCGTTGCCCCCTCCCTGGTATCCCGGATGTTGAATCAAGGATCCGAGCCGTCCATTCCCCCGGGCGAATGTCATTTTTTCTTGCTTCCGGCCTGAATTCTGATAAAAAAGCCTTGGCTACACCTTTTAATCAAACGATCCATATCATGATGTCAAGTCATCTCATGCGCTTACTCCTTCTCTCATTCTGTCTCATTGATATGGCATGCGGAGGGAGCGCCACCGCTACCACACACCAAACGAGCGAAGAATGGGAATCTTTGTGCCGAGATCGCATTGGCGGAACGTTGATTTGGAACAAAGAAAAAGACATCGCCGTGTTATATATGAATCTGGGGGCGGATGCCTACAGCTATTACTACTTTTGTTTCAAAAAAGATGAACATGGCCGCATGCTTCCGCTGGCGGTATTTTCAACGAGGTCAGATTATTTGCACCCTACTGAGGTAAAGATTTTGCCATCCGGCATTCAGGTGACACTATCCGATCGTTGCCATTCACATTGCACCCCCTTCTTCTCTTTTGAATCGCAACGCGCAACCCTTGAAATATGGAAAAACATGGACCCGTCCGAAATTTTCTCCGGGACGCCTCTCTATGAGGAACTGAAATTTTAAGGGAAAAGAGGGGGGAGCTATTTCTCCCCCCTCCTGAAGACGGCCCATCGCCGGAAGCGCCGCCCTCAGGGCGTCAGCTCGTGCTGCTCCCCCTCCGCAACGGTCCCGGTGATTCCCCAACTTTTTTCAGATGTTGTCACAAAGTTGAAAGATTGTTCGCATCTTGCGCGTACCATTCATGTGAGCGGCGCGCCCATGTGCGGAACAAGGGCACGGCGCTCGATATAGCAGAACAACAAAGACCCTTCACGTATGAAAACTCTCCTCCTCACCTGTCTCACCGCCCTCAACCTATTGCTCGGAACCGCCACCGGCAACACCGAGTCTGCTCACGGCAGAGCGGTTCCGAGTGACTGTCAAAGACAAGAGTCGGAAAGCAAGAAGGGGAACGCCATCCGAGAGGTGTGTACGCGGCTCAGCGAAAAGCAAAAGGAGCCTTCATCAACGGACGTTTTTCTCGTTTCATATGACAAACCTCAAACCATCCTCTCCTCGACCATAAAAGGGTACGTCAAACAGCCGAGCCGTGCCTATGTTTACGTCAACGAGAACATGTATGCCATTAACTTCGGGGAGAACAAAAGCATCACGCCCCTCTCCTTCACACCGGTCCATGCGAGTGATCGCCTCTCCCCGCTGATTACAGTCGGAAGACTTTCCCGAAGTGATCCCTTTGTAAGCAATGAGATTGAGAATGCAGGAAGTTGCTATTTGCTGCCGGAACAACTGCCGCCCGTCACGGAATATGCCGTTCGCAACATGCCCGAGCATTGGAAAGTCCAAGCCTGCTCGGCCGAAATGCACGAGGGGAAGATTTTGCTGTGTGTGTCTGACCCGACGACGAAGAAAAGGTACTACGCCTTTTTTCATCCCGACAGCTCTCTGATGGATCGCAATGTGTTCGAAACGAAATGCAGCCACGAGTACACTTCAACGTACAGCGGACTCGTTTGGGATGGTGATTATGTCATCGAAGTTCAGGCGTCCAAGTGGAAAGAGGTTGAATATCAGATCTACTCTTTGAAAGAACAAAGAATCATCGACTATGGATGTATATCGTTGGGAAGTGATGATGTGCTTGTCATCATGGAGAAAAGCCTTTTTCTCGTGAATGTCACCAAGAACACCATAACGCAGCTACAGAAGAAATGACCACGAACTGCTATGGCCTCCGGACGCCATGCGACTACCTCGACCAGTTGCCCGGCATGCATAGCAATAATAAGGGAAGCCTCTTAGTGAGTGACTTGCGCATGCCAATCTCCCGCTGAACATAACCTCCCTACACCTTGCAACGTAGCACTCCTTACTCGATAGGTTTGTCCCATTGGTAATCTTTCCCCAGCCAATCTTCCTCATAGAAAACGCACATCTTCACTCCGGCAATCACCAAGTTTCGGGACTTCTTGTCACAGCAGACGGGTAACAAGTGCAGGTGCTTGACGGCGTCGTAAGGCAAAGCGTTGTCTCCCGTATCAACACGACGCAGCTTCCCTGAGGGGATCCGTCTGTACAGATCGAGAGCTTCGTAGCAAAAACGTCGCCCCTCCTCCGGGCGATAATCCAGCAGAGCGAAGCGCCGGATGCTCAGCAAGGGAATAACGCAAAGACCTCGTGGATTGAGGCGCGGCATGCGGCTCAATACCTCCGCATACCAAGGCAGAAATTGAAACCTCTCCACGTCAACGTTCCAATCCAGGCAGCGAGAATCCAGCTGCCTGGCATAGCGCAGCCACTCGTCTAACATAGGCTTGAGCATTTCATAACTGCGAGCATCTTTGATGGTTTCCAACAGGAATTTCACCCGTTCTGCCACCAGTTTCATCCATGCGCTTTTCGCTAATTGGCAGAACTCTTTGCTGAGAGGCGGCAGAGCCGGAGGCAAGCTTGCCTCAAACCCATCATCGAGATGCTCTTCCAGCTGAAACTCAAAGTCGGCAAAGTTAAAACCGGAATGCAACAGCTGATAGTTGATTGACGGCCAATCACTTCCCCTGCGCGGAGAGCGCGGCTTTCGGCGCAACACATGAATGATAACTCCGTCCGTTCGCTCCGCATAGCGATTGCAAAGCTGGGAGAACGAAGCCAGAAGAGTATGGAGGCGCGGGCGCTGCGCCGGAGCAGACGTATACTCAGCCTCGGGTTCATCCATCCGCCAAAAGAGAAAGAGACGTTCCTTCCGAACGAACTCGCCGAAGGCATTTTCCCAACCCTCCGGCTCTCCGCCAAAGGCAGCATCCGGCGGAAAAATGCAGCAGCGGGAAACGACTTCCCACGAGGCATCCCGTAACTCGATGCCAATGTAACTGTAATCGGAACAAAGATTACATGTTTGCATAGATATTGACGATTTAAGCTTATAAAATAACTCTTCTATCGGAGAAGTCCGTTCAACGCATGCGTGATGAGCTTACATCTTTCGATTGGGAAATAAGCCGGCACCCCTTCTTCGTTACCGCCCCGCAGTTGTTCTTCAAGTCTGAGATTCCGTATCATCACGTTCTGTAACTTTCTTGATCTCTGTTGCTAAATTAGAATGCATCATGCGAAGCTTTCTGTTATAATAGTCAAAAAACAATATAACCTCTATGGTATTACTGCGAGCTGAAGACCCCTTAATAAGCATCCTCATATGGAAAGAATCCAAGCAGTAGACCGAGGTTACTCTATAATAACCATATTTTGTTGAAGATTCATCCTCGGAAAGATCCAGCCAAATGGCGATGAATACTTGTTGTTTGATCTTTTCAATTTTGATCGCAATGTAATCGTCTACTGTTTTCCATGTGCCAAACACCCACTTGGGTAATCTTGTTTCGGCATTTTTGACGAAGTATTGATGAGATTCATCAATAGATTCATCGTTGCGTTTTTCGAATATATCAACATCAGTGTACTTCACCAAGAGAGTTTTTTTAACACAGTCAGGAAGTAGTGTCATTTTGGCGTTCAACCATGAACTTGTCATCCAAAATGATATCTCTGCATTACTTGCCTCAATTAAGTGGAGTGAACACTTTTCTTTCCTGAGTATATCGAACACACCTATTTTTAACCCATTGCCACAAAGTCTCATCTCCAGACGATAATCCAAATAAATTGAAAACAGCCATTGTCCTTCATAGACTTTCCAAGCATCCAACTTCTTTCTGATGATCATGTTTCGTTTGCGAGGTTTATCATTCCCAAATTCATCAAGGCTTTAGTCTTCGGCTGCGAGGTCGTTTGTGCGTGGCACCCTGCTCGGTGATAAAGCGATCCACGACCCGGGCGGTGCCCGCGAGGGTGGAGCTGGTTTCGCTGTGCAATCGGGCCATGGTGTTATCGTCAGTATAAGCGACGGACTCCGTGCTTGTCAAGCCGCAGCCTTTTGTTTTCGCGACATCGGGAGGGAGTCCGCCGGGCTTGCTCGAGAAGTTCAATGCTGGGAGGAAAATACTGCGTGTTTATTTATGAGATAATTTCCATCTTTACCAAAGACCCTAACCCAATAGATCTGATACCGAAAACTAAATTCTTCTTCACCGGTGGCGCGATGTTCTGTTACAAGTAAAGAAGCCTCCCCTATTCGCTTGATGTTTGAAAGGAAACGCAATCTATCTTTCTCTTGCGGAATAAAAATTTGAAATTCCGCCTCGTAACCATCAAGCTTGCTGTGCTTGCTATCCAGAACAACGACGCTCTCACGATCGATGAGTGCATCCAATTCGCCCCACGAGGGGGTAGTGAAGCAGAAATAGAGAATGTAGAGCAAAAACAAGGTTGCCCCGAGAATGAGAGGTATGCAGAGGATATAGATAACCCATTTACATACCTTCCGAAACCAGTAATCATATTGTGTCATTGTCATCTCTTTAATTAGATTTTATGGTGATTGATGATTTAGCTCTTTCAAAATTAATTTACAACATCACATTCATACGAAGCACTCTCTGACCCGGAAAATTTTCGTTTCCGGGTCAGAGACTTTGACTTATGATTTCGCAGCGCGGTGCTTGCTGTCGTTGTATTCACAGCTCCGCCGGATGGCTTGACTCGCCGCCACCCCATCGGCGGCGTCGGAGCTGCTGATGGGTCGGTGTGCGTGGCAAGGATGTTTCGCTGTGCAGTCGGGGCATGGCGTTATCGTTAGTATAAGCGACGGCCTGCGTGCTTGTCAAGCCGCCGTCTTTGGTTTTCGCAGCATCGCGAGGGAGCCTGCTCGCTTATCCCCTTCCCTGCCCGTGCTGCGGGCAAAAGCTAAGCCTTTACGCCAAGCTCCTGAGTCTCGTCTGCGTCAACGATCATCTCGCACTTTGCCCATCTTGCGCAGGAAGGCGTCGCGATCTTTGAGCTCGGTTGCGATGAATTGTTTTGCCTTGGACGCCCACTCCGGGTGAAGCCTGGCAAGCTCCAGAAGCGCCTTTTCTGCTTCATCGAGGTCCTCGCAGGTCTTCGCAGAAGTCAGCAAGTAGTTGATCTTCATGTTCATCAGCTCCGGCTTGTTGACCCTCACGGCCGATTTGTACAGTCGATCAAAGGTCTCCAGCATCTTGCTCTTGTCATCGCCGACCTCGGCAAGCTCGCGCATGAAGTGCCTCATCTGATCATCGGCCACAACCAATTCTCCGGCTCCTGTGACGTTATTGACATCCGTCCTCCGCACTTCAGCAATCAGCGGCTCTGCCGTGTATCTGAGATTCTCGGGAATAGCCATATAACATGCGAAGAGAGCCTTCGCTCGCGCGTCGCCGCGAAGTTTTCTTGCTCGGCGCAGAGCTTTCGCATTATCGCTGCCGCGATCAAGAGCCTCCTGCGCCTTGCTGAAATCAGAGCGTTGAGTCGCAAAACCGCCCGCCACATCGCCCTCCGGCGTCAATACCAGCAGAGTCGGATTGACGATGATCCGGAAATGACTATATAACTGCTCACCTTCGCCGCTATACGGAACATCCAGCAGCACGAACTTTTTCTTCGCGTAGGCTGCAAACTCAGGCTTCTCCAGGAGATTCCTCCACAGCAGCACGCCGAGCTCGCGGCTCACCGGTTCACAGGGTCTGCGGGCAAACCAAGCCAGAATAGCCTTGTTCTCGGCCGTCGCCTGTTTCTTGGCTTCGTCGAGATCGGTCAACCACACGGCACTGCCGACAACAGGCTGCGTATTTTCCTCCGAGACTGCCTGCATCACCGACTTATCGTCATCGGCGAATTGGCAGCCCGTTCCTGTCACGGCGAACAGAAGTCCCCCCAGCATTAAATAACGTATTACCATTTCTTTATTCCTCCGTCTTTTCATCATTAGCGAACTAAGGTCGCACTTATCTGATCGTTGCAATTATTTTGTTTACTTCGGGCAAATGCTGCGCATTGGTCCAATCCCCCTTACGGCCGCCGGTGGCTTTGCCTTCGCTGTAACTGTGCTCGACGACGAGGGTGATGCCACGGTGGTCGCTCTGCCCGGTGACGAAGCCATCCGCGACCCGGGCGGTGGACGCGAGGGTGGAGGTGGTTTCGCTGTGCAATCGGGCCATGGTGTTATCGTTAGTATAAGCGACAATCTGCGTGCTTGTCAAGCCGCGGTCTTTTGTTTTCACTGCATCGGGAGGGAGCCCGCCGTGCACCCCTCCTCTGCTCGGGCTTCCGAAGACGCTCCGACAGGAGGCAAATGCCCACCGCCGAAAGCTCGGCGGTGGGCCGGGACTTGGTCCGTTGGCGCAGGATCTCAAGCCGCCCGGCGAGAGGACCCGCAGGGCGATGCCGCTCTTACTCTCCGGCGCCGGCATGGGCCCGCTTGTTGCTTTCTTCAAGAGCTTGCGCAACGCCCCCAAAAAAGCAAATCTCCAAGGGATTCTGGTCGATGAAAAACTTCCCGGGCCTAATTAGGGCTCTCCTTACTCCCTAGTTTATTTCGTAATAGATGCCCAATTGCCTTGAAGAATGCGATCGTGATGCATATTGTATACATTAGAGTTATGCATAGCAACACAACCGTGCCTATTTTACCAGATGGTACCCGGGCAAATTTCGGCCCGGAATTTGTGAAGACAATTTTTACTTCTTGCCCGATACAAGGGCTAGCCTGACTAACAGTTGATGGCCACTCTCCCTCAACATTAAGACCATTCGTTGGGTTGTACCCTTTTACGTGAAATGTACGGTCTTCACATACTACAGAGTTTACTACTACTTTGTTTTCAGTTGCGAAAAAGTCTGTTTGCATGCGGTTCGCTGCGTAAACTACCCCACCAATTCCCAGAGCTGTCAACGTAAATCTGAGGATAAGGAGTTTTATATGGGTGCTCATGCTAAAGATTTCGTCTTCGCTTTGCATGAAACATATTCCAATTCCAGCGAGAGTAAAATATACTAATGACACAAGAGCAATAAGAGATGCACCAAAAAAAAAGAAAACCTTGCTTAACACAAGCTCTCTTAATACTATGCCTTCTTCCGTGATATAAAAATAGAGCGAGCTTCCTATTGGTTTACGTAACGGCCTGGAATAACGCTGATAAAAGTAATTTTTACCACTATATTCATTACTGAATTCAATTTTATGAATTCCCTTCCCAGCCGATACTAGTACTTTCTGCACTAATTTTCCTTGAATGAGCTTTTCTCCTTGAGAATACGAAAGCAACAGACTTCCCGAAGATATACTAAAGTACGAACAGGCACAGAGAAAAAGCGTGAAAAATGCGAACAGTAAGTAATAGGCGCTAATACCAGCGGGTGAGGTGGAAGTTGTATTCATACCGGTTGATGTCATGCGCAAGGTCTCAAAACAGCTAGTTCAGGTACGTGCACATCTTTTGTTTTGCACTCTTCCGTGTCGTTGAATTCCAATGCCGGGTTAAAGCTATAGCCAAAAATTGAGAAGCCTGGAGCACGGACTCCCCTTGTAATAACAAAAGCACCCGATGCGTTCATAATACCTTTGCACAAATCAGCTGTTCCTTTTCTTTCTCCGGGAGAGCCTGCTCCTGCTGTATACTGAGTAAGCAGCTCGCCTCTTAGGGGCAAATGCTGCGCATGTGACCAATCCCCCTTGCGGCCGCCGGGGGCTTTGTCTTCGCTGTAACTGTGCTCGACGACGAGGGTGCTGCCGCGGCGGTCGCTCTGCCCGGTGACGAAGCCATCCATGCCCCGGGCGGTTGCCGCAAGGGTGGAGGTGGTTTCGCTGTGCAGTCGGGCCATGGTGTTATCGTTAGTATAAGCGATGCCCTGCCTGCTTGTCAAGCCGCGGTCTTTTGTTTTCGCAACATCGGGAGGGAGCCCGCAGCGCTCCCCTTCTCTGCTCGCGCGATGGTGACATGAGGCTACGATGGCGAGGTGTTCGATCATCAGGCGGCGATTGCCCGGAAGATTTGCGGCTGCCGCGAGAGTGGCAACGCTTTCTTTAACCGGCCGATGAAGTCCTGCGCATGGCGGCGCCGCCTTCTTCTCCGGCAGACCTTCCGGGCGAGGCGCCTGCCCCCACTCCTTCAAGCCGCTTGCAACAAAAAAGCCAGCCCCCCGGAAAGGTGCCGGGAGGCGAGCTATCAGACTTTTTGCGACTGTGATTTTAGCGGCTCTCAAAACCCGGATATCTCATTTTCCTCTCATGCGAATCGAAAAAGAAAGCAGGCCTTCTTGACTCGATTTACCCCTCCTCATAGTAGTCTTTCACCCATTGTTCAAATTCAGCTCCTTGACTTAGAACTGTCTCTAAAAAATCACCGACAAAATCGTCCTTTTGTATTGCCGGGTAGATTTGCAGATTGCCCTGCGAGTATATTGCTATACCGTGAGGCTTCATGTTGCGAAAATCCGGCGGCATCTGAATATCGTTTGACTTGCATATCGATTCCATGATCGAGTCTGTCATCACCCAAGATGCTCGTTCCCAATAAATGCAAATCCAATTTTCATGATCTAATCTTGAAATTCTGATTTCTGCAAAAGAACCACTATTCCATGAAAGATAGTCATTTTCAGCAACAATCAGATCATCCAATTTACTCAACGTTACAAAATTGGCGTGAATTTGTTCGAATGGAATAGAGTATTCTACATTGGCACACTTGAGCAAGTCTTCTTTCTCAATCGTTTGTTCCGGGCTGCGCTGCATTATATCCCGATAAATAAGAGCCCCAGAAGCGAACATAAGAAATATACCGATGAACAAAACGATAGCTGCCTGCATACTGCCCCCATATAAACATAACAAAACAATGCCACCGGCAAGCAGCAACAATCCGATAATTCCGTAAGAAAGGTCTGAAAGGATACGCTTCATAAAATGATATCTTGAATGAGCACGTTAAGTCGGCACCCCTTCTTCGACACTCAGGAAGGACTTTCCCCCTCCCCCGAGCACGAGTGGATACGTGACTATCCTATATCATGCCGGACGATGCAGCGCAAGCCATTTTTTGAGGGAATGGGGAGCGCAGGAGCGGCTTCCCGAGCTCGGCGAGGGCGAGGAGCACCGCTCCGCCGCGCCAATGTCCCTCAATGCTCGCTGCCCGTTGTCATCGGCGCGCCGTTCTCTGCGGCCAAAGCCCCAGGGCCACAGGCGCCGCCGGAGGGCGGCGCGGTGGGCGCCAAGCGGTATTCCCGTTGCCGTTCAGGCCCACCTGCGGCATCCCACAGCGTGGCGAATCGAGTTTCCGGTTCTGAGATTTTGAGGCGGGCTTGCACACGGTTAAACGTGTTGTCAAAACTCAGGGCCACTGCTCGCGCCGCAGATGCCCTCCGCAACAGGCCCGGTGATTTCCCAACTTTTTTCAGATTTTGTCAAAAAGTTGAAAGATTGCTCGTCTCTTGAGCGTATTGTTTGTGTGAGCGTGCGCCTTTGTGCGGAACAAGGGCACGTCGCTCGAGATAACAGAACTATCAACTCAAACCATTCACGTATGAAAACACACATGCTCACCTTGGCCTGTGCCATCACCTTGACGTTGCCCGCGATGGACAAGGCGTATGCCGACGGTGCCGTCTACCCGGGCGATGTGGACAAGCCCTTCAAACTCATCAACGACCCGGAGTATAAGGGACATGTCATTGAGGCTTGTCACGCCTACATGGAGGCCGTCGACGCGATGAGAAATCCCGAATCAGCCCTTTCTGCTCGCGAGCGCGAAGAGAAGCTGGCTGCGGCTCGCGAGGAGCTGATGAAGAGGGTGGAAATGTATCCTGACGAAATCAACGACACCGACTGGGGTCATCATGCTTTTGAGACTTCTCCCTTCTTTGCGGCAGTCTATGGCAATGATCTGGATCTCGTCGTGTTCATGGTGAAACGAGGCGCTCTGCCCTTCGTGCCCGAGTATTGCTATAACGGGTTGGAGCTGTCCTTCGACCTCCGCTCTTATTTGTTTCAAATGCGAAATCGGTACAACGTGTTGGAGGTCATGCTGCGGGCTCGAAAGGCCGGCATTGAAATTGAGGGAATAGAACCCACTCGACCTGATCCCCCCCGCCGGTGAATCCTTCCGAAGAAGCGAAGCTTCCGTCCGATATGGGCGGTAGCTTCTTTGGGATAGGTAGCATGACGAATGTTCGACATTCAGATAGAAGCATAGTATGCCGGCCCCGGGTTTCCGGACACGAGGCTAACCCACGTTTTGCTTGCCCTCAGCCAAGGAAGTGCGTATCCTCTAACCAAACCACGCACAACCCATCCTGAACAACCCTATACATAAACGCGGACGCTACAGCGTCGCCACAAAAAACAAGTAAGATGCCCCGGACAGCGAGAAAACCTTGGCTCAAATTGCCTCAGACTTCGGCATGAGCCCGGAGTTAAGGACTGGAAGAAGTAGGCATGGCAAGCCACAGAAGAGAGCCTCACGCGCAGCAGGCCCGGTGATTTCCCAACTTTTTTTCCGATTTTATCAAAAAGTTGAAAGATTGCTCGTCTCTTGAGCGTATTGTTGATGTGAGCTGTGCGCCTTTGTGCGGAACAAGGGCAGGCCGCTCGATAGAACAGAACAATCAACTCAAACCATTCCCGTATGAAAACGCTCCCTCTCACCTGCCTGATGCCCCTCGCCCTGCTGCCCGGGATGACGCATGCGGAAGAAGCCGGTCTGTACGGGGAAAAGGGCTGTGCCGCCGACTACGCCAAGGCGCCGGACGGCACCGCACGCTATGTACCCATTCGTAACTTCATGTGCAAAGCCATTTGGGAATGCGATGCTCTGCTCGTCTGCACCGTCGGAAGTACGGGTAAGGAAACCGAAAACGGGAGACTCTACTTCAGCCCGCTCATTTGGGCTCTCTTTGACTATCGAAATTTCAATACAACACGATGCGATCTTGACCATCCCTGCATTCAAGGAAACACGCCGGAAAAAGCTCGAGCCTTGGTGATCCGGTTGATTGAGGAAAACAGGAACAACTGTGTCAACGATTCGGTGGATGCTTATATTACGCCCCTTCTTCTGGCGTGTGATGATGACGAGCTCATCCTCATGTTGCTTAAAAAAGGCGCCGATCCCAATAAGGCCAGGTGGCTGCACGGCACGACTTTGCTCTACCTTGCCGCTCAGCGCGGAAGTGTGGAGGTCGTCAGAGCCCTGCTCTCGCACGGCGCGGATCCAAGCTTTGAGGCGAATCCCGAGCTTAAATCCATTCTTTCCGCATATGATATCGCAGGGCAGAATGATCTTCGGAAGTTGAAATGTCTGGCATTGATTGCGGAGGCTCAGACAAGGTGGAAAAAATAGAATCGAGCACCTCCTGCAGGAGATCTGAGCACCAGCGCCGGCTCCTGCCCGCCTGCCCATCGCAGAACAGCCCCCCTACCCGCCCCTCGCCGGAACCGATGCTCTCAGGGCGTCTGCTCGCGCCGCAAATGCCCTCCGCACCAGGCGCCGGTGAGATGATTTCCTAACTTTTTTCAGATTTTGTCAAAAAGTTGGGCGGAGCAAGTTTTTTTCTGTAAAATCTCTGTCATCGGAGC
>UMHM01047808.1_pt1 | contig 37360 bp, 30 predicted proteins | sample 1965501 | NCBI WGS metagenome assembly UMHM01 (sample SAMEA4836095, study PRJEB28245) | human gut metagenome | biome: gut microbiome; material: fecal sample | place: Denmark | collected 2008
GTTTATTTAACAATGGACGCTTCTCCAAGCACAGAGAAGCGTCCATTTTCCTGTCCGAATTCCTTCATTAGCCGCGGTCGCCGATTTCTTCCGCCATCACAACATCCAAAAACGCATCCACCGTGTCTCGGCCAAAGACATACACCGTCTCTTTTCCCCAGCCGCGGTGCCCCTCCGCCTTCTCCACGGCCAGCAGGCGATTCGGCTCCGCGCCCTCCAGCGCACCTTGCAGCAGGCGGAAGACCGTCTGCCCCTGCGCGTCGGGGCTCGTCACGTTCCACGCGATATACAGCTCCCGCTCCCACACATAATTGACGGCGTAGCGCTGTCCGTCCTTCCTCAGTTCCGGCGGGCAGTGGTACACGTAGCCGCCGTTGTTCACGGAATTTTGCGCGCCGAGTTTGAACCATGCGTCGCAGCAGATTCCCCTGCGCGCGCAGCGCTCGCGAAAATACTTTTTGCCATTCACGATGATCTCTCCCCATGCGCCGCCTCCGGAACAGACCGCCGGGCGGCTTTTCTCTTTGGTAAGATCATAGTCCACATTCTGCGCAAAAGTCACGCAAGAAACCTTTTACACGGGCGATAATGGCGCGTTTTTTCCTTCAAAATCAAGCGTTTTTTTCGAGAACATCGTTTATCTTGCGATATATATTCTGTGATTTGCTTTGGGACAAAAATCGGGGATGCGCCGCCGCAAAGGCAAGCGTATCCCCGTCGTTTTATTCCATTTCCTCGTACCGAAGAACGCGGCAGTCGTGCTCGTACTCATCCGCATACAGCCTGCGCGTCAGGCTCTCGACGTCGCCGCTCTGGTTGTCATACGGATCATACCGCAGGAACCTGCGCGGCGGGTTGAACTCCTGCTGGAACGCGCTGCACGTCGGCATGCGCCACGGCTCGAGGTTGCCGAAATAGAAATTCCAGCGATCCAGATCGCCCGCGCGATAGGCCGAGCCGCCGAACGAGCAATCCGCGAACAGCCACCCGAACGGCGCGACATAGAACCGCGCCCAGTCGTGGTGCCCCGCGCTGTCCGGCTTGGTATACAGGCCGCTCTGCCACTGCGCCGGAACGCCGCACAGGCGGCAGAGCGTCACAAACGTGATGGCCTGCACGCCGCAGTCGCCGCGCAGCCCGCTCAGGAAGTATTCCGGAATGTTCGTCACCGTCAGATACGGCGGCATGAAGCGATAGACCGCCTGCGTGGTGATGAAATCGTAAATTTTGCGCGCCTTGAGCAGCGCGTTCGTCTCGTCCCCGACGATTTCCTTGGCCAGTGCGCGCAGATACGGCGTAAAGACCACGTGCGGCGGCTGCTCCTCGGTGTCGAACACCGGCTGCTCGGCATAGACGTCGCGCGCGTGCGGCTGCTGATACGGCGCGTCGATTTCATAAGCGACGTCGGCGCTGACCGTCATGCCCGGCTGATACGGAAGCTCAAAGTAGATCGTGCGCTGCGGCTCGTCCTCCGGCGCGAGGAACGCGACGGGATGCGACGCACCGAGCAGCGCGGCGGATTTCACCTGCGCGCCAACGATGGGCATCGGCAGGTGGACGCGCAGCGTTTCGCCCGGCGTGAGGCGGTCGCTGCGGATCGTCAGCTGCTCGTGCAGCTCAAAGCGCGCGTGCACGCCGCCGTTGGCTTTCATCTTGGCGATGATCTCGTGGAGCTGGCGGGCGCTTTCCTTCGCGCCGTTTTTCACTTCGGGATCGGTCGCCCGCGCGGCGTATTCCGCGCGCGTTTTCAGCAGTCCGGACAGCGCGTTATTCTTAAACCGCACCTCGCCGTTCACATAGCGCCAGTCGAGCGTGCCGTCGTCGCGCAGGGTTTCCAGCTCTTCCTCTTCAAAGTCCTTCACGTGGCTTTGGAGGATTTCGAGCATCTGCGCCTGCGTATACGGATAGGCGCGCAGAATCTCGTATGCCAGCTCCGTCTGCACGCGCAGGCGCGTCTTCAGCGCCTCGGGCACGCGCGGATCATCGAGCCGCAGGCGGATGACGCGATCCATGCGCGCAAAGTCGCCGGCCTCGTAAAGCCGCTGGATATCCGGCGGCAGCGGATAGCTCAGATAGGAAAGATCAAGAAGCATACAACGACCCCCCTTTTCACGCTCAGCCCAGCAGCTCACGGACATAGGCGATGATGTTTTCATCCTTCGCGTGGGCGAAGAACAGCTCGGCGAAGCGCTCACCCGCAACCGCGCCGCGCACCAGCTCCTGGTCAATGCCCTTGAGGCAGGTGATTAGATCCTTGAGCGTATGGGCGCGCACCGCGTCGAGAATCTTCTTGTTGCGCTGCTCCGGCACGACGCGATCCGCCGGGTAGCCGTTGCCGCTGCCAAAGCCGAAGAGCTTTTCAAACGTATATTCGAGGTTCAATTCAGCGCCCCAGCCGAAGCCCTTTGCAAACGGCATGGATACCGCGTTGCCGTCGTTGATCTGGGCGAACATGAAGCCGTCGGAGGGATCGACCACGTGGCCGCAGAGCACGCCCGGGAAGCTGTTGAGCGCCAGCATCGCGCCCTCGCCCGTGCCGCAGCCGGTGACGACGTAATCCGCCGCGCCGGAGTTGAGCAAAATCGCGGCGAGAATACCGTTCTGCACATAGGTCAGCTGGCTTTCGCCTTCCTTGCCGTACATGCCGTAGTTATCGACCTGATGACCCATCGGGGTGACAACCTTTTTGAGCGCGGCCTCGATCGCCGCGTTTTTCGCCGCCTGACTGTTTTCGTTGATCAGCGCAATCCGCATAAATAAAACCTCCTGACAAATGAATATGCTTTCGGGAAGGATTCTTCCGCGATGCATACACAATACCGCCGAGCGGGCGGCTTTGTCAAGAGGAAAAGGGATTTAGTTCAGCACGGAGGCGGGCACGCGGCGCAGCACGCCGATGAGCAGCGGGCCCACGACCAGACACGCGACGGCCTCGCCCGCGGCGACGGAGAGCATGCACAGCGGCAGCGCAATCGCCGGGGAATAGCAGAAATGCACGACAGCGCCGACGATCACGCCGTTAAACAGCACCGGCATCAGCGCGGCCAGCCAGAATTTTTCGCGCAGGCGGCGCGTGCAGAGCGCGGCCAGCAGCGTGGCCAGCGAGCCGAACACGATATCGAAAATCGTGCAGCCGCCGAGGATGTTGGCCAGCAGGCAGCCCACCAGCAGCGCGGGCACGGCCTCCGGCATCAGGATCGGCAGCAGGGTAAACGCCTCGGAGAAGCGAATCTGCACCTCGCCGTAGCTCAGCGGGGCCAGCAGAACGGTCAGCGCGGTATACAGCGCGGCGATGATGGCGCCGCGAGCCAGCGCGCGGGTGTCTTGGGGTTTCAAAGCGCTCATGGATAACGATCTCCTTGTTCATTTTGCTAACCGGCAAAACGACAGGGCAAGCGGCGGGGGCGGCCTAAGGCCGCATGTACTTCCGCCGCATGTTATGCATCAGGCGGCAGATCAGTGCACGTGACCAAACTTTACAATAAAAAAACGGCCTGAGCCGCTTGGAAGGCGCAGCGCGCCTTCGGCCCATAGTTTTGTTTAAGGACTGGATGGTTTCGAACAGTCCGCAAGGGTTGCTCAACGATTATAGCAAAAGGCGCAAAAAAAAGCAACCCTCTTTCTTTCGAAAGAAGGCCGCTTTGATTCCTTGGTTTGATTTCTTCGGCCGCGCTGCCGCGCGCCCTCAGGGCGGATCAGTCCTCCAGCTTGGTGAAGGTATACGTCTTGCCGTAGGTCTCGACATACACGGTGCGCATCACCTGCTCGGTGCGCGGCTTATCGTTGCTGTCGGTCGGCACGGAGGCGATGACGTCCACGGTATCCAGACCGCCGAGCACCATGCCGAACGCGGCGTAGTTGCCATCCAGATAGTCGCTGTCCGCATGCATGATGAAGAACTGGCTTCCGGCGGAATCGTTCGCGCTGGAACGCGCCATGCTCAGCACGCCGCGCACGTGGCTCAGGTCATTCTCCACGCCGTTGCTGCTGAACTCGCCGCGGATGGCGTAGCCCGGGCCGCCGGTGCCGTCGCCGTTCGGATCGCCGCCCTGAATCATAAAGCCGGAGATCACGCGGTGGAAGGTCAGGCCGTCATAGAAGCTGCCGTTGGCGAGGGAGACGAAGTTGCCCACGCTCTCCGGCGCTTTCTCCGGGTACAATTCGCCGTAGATCAGCGAGCCGTCGTTCATCGCGATGGTGAAGGTCGGGTTCTTGTCGATCTGCTCGACGCGGGTAACCAGCGCGGTGTTATCCACAGCCAGCGCCGCATCCTCCGCCATCTCGTCGAGCATGTCCGCGCCGACATAGCCCTTGATCTCCGTGCCCGGCACGGCGACGAAGGAATAGGTCTTGCCGTCCGCGTCGATGCTGCCCAGAATGTCCACGGACGCGCCGGCCTTCATATCGGCCACAGCATCGCCGCCCGGCATATCCAGCAGCTTGGCATCCGCGTTCACGGAGGCGTAAGCGACGGTCGCTTCAACCGCCTCGCCGACGTAGACGTGATACATCTGGCTCAGATCGCCGACCTGAATATCCGCTTCATCCAGAATGGTGTCGATAAAGGCGGAATATGCGTCGTTCTTCTTGTTGGTCAGGGTTTCCTCGGTCTCGGTCTCCTTGCGGGTCTCAAAGTCCGCCTCGCCGGATTCCAGATCCTTCGCATAGCGCAGGATGAAGTAGCCGTAATCGGTCACGATCACGTCCGAAACGTCGCCCACATGCTCAAGCGCCATCGCGCCCGCCATGAACGCTTCGCCGTAGGTCGTGCTGTTTTCGGCCACCGGGTAGCCGCGCAGCATCTGCTCTTCGGTGGAGCCGTCCTCCGTATAGGCCTTCATGGTCTCCTCGAAGTCCGCGCCGCCCGCAATCGCCGCGGCAATCGCCTTCGCCTTGGCATAGCCGGTCAGGGACGCGATATCCGCAGCCTCGCCCGCCGTCGCCTCGGACACGGTCGCCTCGTCAGCGGTCGCCTCGTCAGCGGTCGCTTCGTCCTCGGTCGCCTCGTCGGCAGTCGCTTCGTCCTCGGTCGCCTCGCCCTCCACGCTGGCCACAAAGATGCACTCCATCAGGCGCACGTTTTCCGGCGTGTAGAGGATTTCGCTTTCATTCACATAGTCGTTAACGAAGGCATCCACGCTGGCGTAGCTTTCCTTCTGCTTGGCCACCTTCTCGTCAAACGCCGCCTTGACCTCGTCCTCGGTCACGGTCACATCCGCCGTCGCCCGCTCATACAGGAAGTTGAGCACGTCGTTCAGCTCGGCGCTGTCCATCAGGGTCTCCTCGGTATAACCGGCCTGCGCCATCTGCTCCTCCACGGCGGCATTCAGCTCGTCGCCGGTGAAGCCGGAAGCGGAGAGGTAGCTTTCCAGATATTCGCGCGTGTTGTCCAGCGCGGTCTTCACCTGCGCGGCTAGCTCGGTCTTCTTTTCCTCGGTCAGCTCATAGCCGTTCTGCGCGGCGTAGTGGCGGACGATAGAGGTGCTCAGCTTGGTCTGCACCGTCTCCTGCGCGACGGAAGCCTGCAATTCCGTGTCGTACTCGTCCACGCTGTAGCCGTACTGCGCGTAGTAAGCGACATACTGGCTGAGCATCTGGTCGTATTCATCCTGAATTTCGGATTTCAGCACCGTTACCGCGCCGTTGTAGGCGGAGGCCAGCACATCGTCCGAAAGTGTCAGCGCCGCCTCTTCGTCCGCGGGCGCTTCAGTCGTCTCGCTGATCACGACCGCCGCGGCGGCCTCGTCGCTCTGCGCGTCGGCCTCAGCCTCCGCGGTCGGCATTGCGGTCGCTTCCACGACCGGTTCAGCCGTCGGCTCAGCGGTCGGCGCTTCGGTCGGCACAGCCGTCGGCGCTTCGGTCGGTTCGGCCGTCGGCGCTTCCGTCGGTTCGGCGGTCGGCGCTTCGGTCACAACCGGCGTCGCCGTCGCTTCCGGCTCTTTCACCTTCGAGCCGCACGCAGTCAGAGAAACCAGCGCAACGGCCAGCATCAGAGCCAGCAAACTCTTCTTCATCAGGTTTTCCCTCCATTTTGTCATGCAAATCCTTCCGCATCCGTTTCGCGGCGGGCGCGAAACCGCGGGATTTACATTTTTTCTCGGCGATGCATCCGGCGTTACGCCGGTTTGTTACGGCATCAAAACCATGTCCTTCATTATACGCGACGCGCGGCCAAAAGGCAATCGTTTCGTCAAATTGTCTTTTCGGCTTCATGGGCGATTCACAATTTTGTCACAATCAGGCGGGTTGGCCCCGCCCTTGCCTCCGCCGAAGTCTGCAAAACATCAAGCGCATGCCCGCGCTGGCATTTTTGCGCGAAAAAAGGCCGCCCTCCCCGCGCGGAGAAGCGCGACCCATTGATTTTAACGTCTCAAATTCCGTTTCAATGCCGACGCGCCGCGTCAGAACGTGTTTTCCGGGTCAAAGCCCGCGTTTGTCGCCGGCGCTTCGCGCCGTTTCTGCCGCGCGAAGGACTCAATGAACATCGCCATCTGCCGCACGGCCGGGGCCATCATCTGCGGATTGAGCACCGCAATGCCAAACTCGCGGTATTCCATCGGTTCAATCGCGTAGATCTCCACGTCGCCGTGCACACGTTCGAGCGTCAGACTCGGCATGATGCAGATGCCGAACCCGCTTTCCACCATCGCGATGGTGGAAAGATCGTCCACCACGCGGCAGGTTGCCCGCACCGTGATGCGGTATTTCGCCAAAAACGCCTGCACGTCCGCGTCGGTCGCGTCGCCCTGCACAACGAACGTCTCCGCGCGCATCTCCTCAGGGACGATCACGCCCGGCGTTCTCGTCTTAAATCCGCGCGGCGCCACGCACATCAGCCGGTCGCGATACAGCGGCCGCACCGCCAGATCGCGCGTGGATTCCGTCGAGAGGAAGCCCAGATCCACCACGCCGGTCTTGATCCACTCGATCACGTCGTCGTAGGTGCCCTGATCAATTTCAATTTCCACGCCGGGGTATTTCGCGCGGTATTCCGCCACGAGCTGCGGCAGCCACGCCACGCACACGCTGTTGAACGCGCCGACGCGCACCTTGCCGCGCTGAACGCCCTTCAATTCGCCGACCGTCTGTGTCAGCGCCTCGTCGGCGGAAAGCACCTGCCGAATCACGGGATAGAGCGCCTCGCCGCTGCGGGTGAGCGAAACGCCGCCCTTGCCGCGGACAAAGAGCGAAAAGCCGCAGGATTCCTCCATGGAGCTGACGGCGTGGCTGATGGCGCTGGGCGTCAGGTGCAGAATCTGCGCGGCGCGCGCAAAACTGCCCTGCTGGGTGACCGTGTGAAAGATGCGATATTCAAGCAGCGTCATCGCTGTCCCTCCTGCCAAAGATGGAATAAATGCGATTTATCATCGCCTGTTTCCACTGTAACACTTGAAGGGGGACGCGTCAAGGGAAAGTTTCATTCCACCGTCACGCTCTTAGCGAGGTTACGCGGCTTATCCACATCGAGTCCCTTAGCGCAGCTGATGTAATAGGCCAGAAGCTGGAGCGGCACGACGGCCAGCGAGGTGGCCAGCAGCGGATCGGTTCGCGGCACATAGACCGTGAAATTCACGGTATCCTCGATGGCGTATTGGCCGTAGGTCGTCAGGCCGAACAGGCTTGCGCCGCGGCTGCGCACCTCCACCATGTTGGAAACCTCTTTTTCAAACAACTCCGGCTGGGTCGCGACGGCGACGACGAGCACCCCGTCCTCGATCAGGCTGATCGTGCCATGCTTCAATTCACCGGCGGCGTAGGCCTCCGAATGGATGTAGCTGATCTCCTTCAGCTTGAGGCTGCCCTCCATGCTGATGGCGTAATCCAGCCCGCGGCCGATGAAGAACACATCCTTGCAGGCGGCCATCTTGTTGGCGTACCACTGCACGCGCTCCTTGTCGGAGAGCACGCGCTCAATCTGATCCGGCAGGGCGAGCATCGCGTCAATCAGCGCCTCGCGGCGCGCCGGGGTGATCTGCCCGCGCACTTCGGCCATATGGACGGCGATCAGATACAGCGCCGCGAGCTGGGTGGAATACGCCTTGGTCGTCGCGACGGCGATTTCCGGCCCCGCCCAGGTGTAGATCACGCTGTCTGCCTCACGCGCGATGGAGGAACCGACGACGTTGACCACCGCCAGCGTCCGCACGCCGCGCTCCTTGCACAGGCGCAGCGCGGCTAGGCTGTCGGCCGTTTCGCCGCTCTGGCTGATGATAATCACCAGCCCGCTTTCCTCCAGAATCGGGTCGCGGTAGCGGAATTCGCTCGCCAGATCGACCTCGCAGGGGACGCGCGCCGCCTTTTCAAGGACATAGCGCGCCGCCATGCCGACGTGATACGCCGAACCGCAGCCGATGAGATACACGCGGGAGACGGCGGCGAAATCCTCGTCCGTCAGCCCGGTTTCGCTCAGGTCGATATACCGTTCGCCGCTCTCGTTTTCCTTGATGCGCGGGGAGAGCGTGTCGCGCACGGCGCGCGGCTGCTCGTGGATCTCCTTCATCATAAAATGCTCGTAGCCGTCCTTTTCGGCGGCGGCGGCGTCCCACTTGATCTCCACAAACGGCTTTTCGATTTCCTCGCAGTCGATGTTATAGACGTGCAGCTCGTCGCGGGTGAGGCAGGCGATTTCCTGATTGTCGATGTAGACGACGTTGCGCGTGTAATTCAGCACGGCAGGCACGTCGGAGGCGATCATGTGCCCCTGATACTCGCCGTCGCAGCGCCCAAGGATCAGCGGGCTGTCCTTGCGGGCGGCGTAAATCACGCCAGGCTGGTCGCCGAAGAGAATCCCCAGCGCGTAGCTGCCGCGCACGCGGATCATCGTGTTGCGAATCGCGTCGAGCGCGCGGGCGCGGGGATCGCTCTCCCGCTTGGCCGCCTCGGCATAATAGCTGTCCAGCAGCGCGGCGGCGACCTCGGTATCCGTCTGCGAGGCGAACGTGTAGCCCTTTTTGAGCAGGGATTCCTTGATCTCCTGATAGTTTTCGATGATGCCGTTGTGCACAATCACCACGCGCTTTTCGCGGGTATACTGCGGATGCGCGTTGACGGTGCTCGGCTCGCCGTGGGTCGCCCAGCGGGTGTGGCCGATGCCGCAGAGGCCGTGCACGGCGTTGCCGGAATCGGTCATCTCCATCAGGTTTTTGAGGCGGCCTTTGGCCTTGACGACTTCGATATGTTCGTTGGCCTCGTCGCGCACGGCCAGACCGGCCGAGTCATAGCCGCGGTATTCGAGCTTTGACAGCCCGGAAAGCAAAATCGGGGCAGCCTGCTTGACGCCGACATAGCCGACAATTCCGCACATGGTTTTTCCTCCTTACACGTTAAACAGCAAATCCCCATAGGTCGGCATCGGCCAGAGCCTGCCGTCCACGATCATTTCAAGATGATCGACCGGGGCGCGGAGCACCTCCATCGCCGGGCAGATCACGTCGTGCGCATAGCGCGCCTGTTCCGCCCCGGTGAGCGCGGCGGCCTTCTCCTGCTTGACGCGCAGATCGGCGAGCGCGTCGCCAGCCTGACGCAGAAGCACGTTGACGCGGGTGAGCAGCTCCTTCTGCACAGAAGCGTCCACGCCGAGCGATTCCACCTCGCGCGCGGCGCGCGCCAGCTCGCCGGTATAGCGCACGACGGCGGGCACGATATCCTTCCCCGCCATGTCGATCATCGTCAGCGCCTCGATGTTGATTGTCTTGGCGTACAGCTCGTAGGAAACGTCCGCGCGGGCGCGCAGCTCCTTCTCGGTGAACACGCCCTGATGCGCGAATAGCGCGACGGAAGCGGGCTTCACCAGCTCCGGCACAGCGTCCACCATGCTCCGCAGGTTCGGCAGGCCGCGGCGCGTCGCCTCCGCCACCCATTCGTCGGTATATCCGTTGCCGTTGAAGATGATGCGCTGGTGCGCGGTCATTTCGCGGCGGATGAGCGCGTGCAGCGCGGCTTCAAAATCCTCCGCCTTTTCCAGCTCGTCGGCAAACGCGCCGAAGGCCTCGGCCGCGATGGTGTTGAGTACGGTGTTCGCATCGGCGATGCAGCCGGAGGACGGCACCATGCGGAATTCAAACTTGTTTCCCGTGAAGGCGAAGGGCGAGGTGCGGTTGCGGTCGGTCGCGTCGCGGCGGATAAACGGCAGGGTCGAAACGCCCACGCGCATGATGGACGCGGAGGGCACGGTTTCCTCGCTGCCGCGGATGATGTGATCCACCACGGCGGTGAGCTGATCGCCCAGGAACATGGATATGATCGCGGGCGGCGCTTCGTTCGCGCCAAGGCGATGGTCGTTGCCGGGGTTGGCGGCGCTCATGCGCAGAAGACCGGCGTGCTCATCCACCGCCTTCATCATCGCGGCGAGCACGAGCAGGAACATCCAGTTTTTCTGCGGATCACGCCCCGGTTTGAGCAGGTTGTGGCCGGTGTCCGTCGTCAGCGACCAGTTGTTGTGCTTGCCGCTTCCGTTGACCCCCGCGAAGGGTTTTTCATGCAGCAGGCATACCAGCCCGTGGCGCAGGGCAACCTTTTTCATGACGTTCATAACGAGCATGTTTTCATCCGTCGCCACGTTGGTGGTGTTGTAGATGGGCGCAAGCTCATGCTGCGCGGGCGCGGCCTCGTTGTGCTCCGTCTTGGCCGGGATGCCGAGCTTCCACAGCTCGATATCCAGATCCTTCATGTAGTTGCTCACACGTTCCTTGATCGCGCCGAAGTAGTGATCCTCCATCTCCTGCCCTTTGGGCGGCATCGCGCCGAAAAGCGTCCGCCCGGTGAAGATGAGATCCTTGCGCTTCAGATAGGTTTCGCGATCGACGATGAAATATTCCTGCTCCGGGCCGACGGATGTGGTCACGCGCTGGGTCAGGTTATCGCCGAAGAGGCGGCAGATGCGCACGGCCTGACGGCTGACGGCCTCCATCGAACGCAGCAGCGGCGTTTTCTGGTCGAGCGCCTCGCCGTTGTAGCCGCAGAACGCCGTGGGGATGCACAGCGTTTTGGTGTCGCCGTTGTCGTAGAGAAACGCGGGGCTGGTGATATCCCAGACGGTGTAGCCGCGCGCCTCGAACGTGGCGCGGATGCCGCCGGAGGGGAAGGAGGAAGCGTCCGGCTCGCCGCGAATCAATTCCTTGCCGCGCAGCTCCATGATGACGCTGCCGTCCTTCTGCGGGCTGATGAAGGAATCGTGCTTTTCAGCGGTGGTGCCGGTCAGCGGCTGGAACCAGTGGGTGTAATGCGTAGCGCCCTGCTCAATCGCCCACGCCTTCATGGCGCTGGCGGTCGCGTCCGCCACGGCGGGGTCAAGCTCCTCACCGGTCGCTATGCTGGCGGCAAGGCGTTTGTAAATCTCTCTGGGCAGGCGCGCGCGCATCTCCTTATCGGAAAAAACGCTGCTGCCGTAAAGCGACGGAATATCCTGATATTCGCTCATGCGTGCTCTCCTTGGGCCGTATTTCTCCCGCGCTCCCATCGGCGCCGGGAGGGATGCATACTATATTACAATACACCATTCGACCCGAAATTGCAATTAAGAAAAGCATTTCGGCCAATTCGTTTCGTTTTTTCGGTGTTTATGCCTTTTTTCTTTGGTTTTTGCGGCAGCTTTTGCCGCTGGTACTTTCTGTGCCGTCGTTTTTTATGCCGCAGGCCGTTTAGGCCGCCGCGTTTCCAGCATAAAATGAAAATGCCGCGTCCGTCTCGTTTTTTCAAAACGGATGACGCGCGCGGCGGCGGGCAAAATCATCTTGCGGCAGCGCGGACACATCGCCCCGCCCCGGCATAATCTGCCATCAGGCGGGTTCGCCGCCGCAAAGCCGAAAAAACGGAGGGATTCTCATGGCGCATTATGCGGTTCGCGAAAGCCCGCCGCTGCGGGGAGAAATACCCATCAGCACATCCAAGAACGCGGTGCTGCCCATCATGTGCGGCGCGTTGCTGACCGGCGAGGACGTGCGCATCGAGCGCGTGCCCGAGCTGACGGATGTGAAGACGCTCTGCGCGCTGCTCGCGTCCTGCGGATGCAGCGTGAAAAAAGAAGGCGATGCGCTGGTTTTAAACGCGGGCGCGCTGCAAAATCCGCAGGATGAGGAGGATGTACGCAAGATGCGCGCCTCGGTGCTGGTGCTCGGGCCGCTGCTTTCCCGCCTCGGGGAGGCGCGGATTCCCCTGCCCGGCGGATGCGCCATCGGCCAGCGGCCGATCGATCAGCACCTCAAGGGCATGAGCGCGCTCGGCGCGAAGGTCAAATTTGACCACGGCGGCGTGACGCTCTCCGGCCGCCTGCGTGGCGCGGTGATCTATCTGGATATGCCTTCCGTCGGCGCGACGGAAAACCTGCTGATGGCGGCGACGCTCGCCAGCGGCACGACACGCATCGAAAACGCGGCCAAAGAGCCGGAGATCGTCGATCTGGCGGCGTTTCTGAACGCGATGGGCGCGCGAATCTGCGGCGCGGGCACATCCACCATCGTCATCGAGGGCGTTCGGGCGCTGCACGCCGTCAGTTGGCAGCCCATCAGCGACCGCATCGAGGCGGGCACGATGGCCTGCGCCTGCGCCATCACCGGGGGCGAACTGCTGCTTTCCGGCGCGCGGGCGGAGCACCTGCGCTCGCTGCTCTTCAAGCTCAGCGAAGCGGGCATACATATCAAGGATACGCCGGGCGGGCTGATGGTCTTCGGCCGCGCCAAGCAGCCCTTTGAAATCCGCACGATGGTCTACCCCGGCTTCCCGACCGATTTGCAGGCCCCGATGATGGCCGTCGCCTGCAAAACGCCCGGCACAAGCGTATTTCTCGAAACGATTTTCGAAAACCGCTTCATGCACGCCGCCGAGCTTTCGCGCCTCGGCGCGCACATCCGGGTGGAAAACCGCGTCGCCGTCGTGGAGGGTACGCCGTATCTGACCGGCGCGCCTGTTCGCGCCACCGACCTGCGCGCGGGCGCGGCGCTGATTTTGGCCGGGCTCTGCGCCGAGGGCGAAACGCTGGTGGACGACTCCGGCGGGCACATCGAGCGCGGATATTGCGGCATTGAGGAAAAGCTGCGCGCCGTCGGCGGCCGCATCGAGCGCGTGGCTCTTTAGGGTCTTTTTCGCTGCCGCAGTCTGAAAAATCGCAAAGGTGCTTCTTCTCCCAAAGGGAGGAGAGGCACTTTTATCCTGTCGTTCTTCCCGCTTGCGGCGGCCTTGCAAAGCCATGGGGCTTGGTGTATAATTCTAGATGGGATAAATTCGTTCTTCATTTTTTTCTAAACAAATCTCAGAGATTCGCCCGCGGTTGCGCGCGCTCTTTGATTCTTTTATTCAGAAAGGAATCCGCCATGACACGAAAGCAATGGGCTGCTCTGACTTTATCGCTGCTTGCGCTGGGCATCGGCGGAACGATTGCCGCCGTCTCGATCATCGACCCCTTTGAAGTGTATCACAAAGCGACGGCGTTCATCCCCCCGATTACAAACGGCACGCAGCTCTATTCCAACGCGGGCATCGCCAAAAACTACGCATACGACAGCGTGGTGATCGGCTCCTCGATGACGGAAAACTTTCGTCCTTCCCAACTGAATCGCCTTTTCGGCGGGCAGTTCGTCAAGCTGTGCGTCAACGGCGGCTCCTCCTTCGATCACAAACAGATGATGGAGCTGGCCTTTTCCACGCACGACGTTCGCCGCGTGCTGTACGGCATTGACCTGGACGCGCTGACCTACTTCTATAAAACGCCCAACCACGAAACGCCGAATTACCTCTACGACGACGACCTGCTTAACGACGTCGCCTATTGGTTCAACGCCGGCGTGCTGGCCAAATACATCCCCCAATGCCTGATGACGCTCGGCCAAAGCGATCCGGATCAGGTAGACACCATGTACATGTGGAGCGACCTGTTCACATATGGCAAGGATGCCGTGCTTCCGGGGTATACGTTCAGCACCCGCCGCGTCGAGCAGCGCGACGCCGGGGAAAAGCCGACGCTTTCCTATCAATTCCAGATGAACGTGCAGCACAACTTCCTGCCTTACATCGAGCAGCACCCCGATACGCAGTTCATGTTCTTTTTCCCGCCGTATTCGCTTCTCTCGTGGTATCAAACCTACGAAAACGGCACGCTGGAGCTCGATCTGCACCAGAAGCAGGCGCTGATCGAGGTGCTGCTCGCCTATGACAACGTGCAGGTTTACGATTTTCAGGCGCGGGCGGATTGGATCTGCGATCTTGACAACTACATTGATACGCGGCATTACAGCGGCGCGATCAACGACGCGATGGCTGAGGCCATGGCCGCCGGAGAAAATCGCGTCACCGGCGCCGCCCAGATTGAGGCCGACAATGATATGATCCGCAGCCTCGTCGATCAGATCGTCTCCGCCGGAGAATGGCCGTTTTGATTTTTGAAAAGGAGCACCGACCGCCATGCTGTTCAATTCCTACGTCTTCATGCTGGCCTTTCTGCCGCTGACGCTGCTTTGTTATTTTCTGCTGGGCAGACTGCCGGAAAAAATCCAGCTCAACAAGGTTTTCCTCGTGCTGGCCTCGTTTCTTTTTTACGGCTACAACAACCCGAGCTATGTGCCGATCATCGCGGGCAGCATCCTGATCAATTACGCGCTCAGCCAGTTGATGCTCACCCAGCAGAAAAAAGCCCTCCGTCTGCCGCTGATGCTGCTGGGGCTTTTCCTCAACCTCGGTGTGCTGTTTTACTTCAAATACCACGATTTCTTCTTTGAAAACCTGAACGGCGCGTTCGGCCTGCATCTGACGCTCAACCATCTGGCGCTGCCGCTGGGCATTTCGTTTTTCACCTTCCAGCAGCTTTCTTACGTCATCGACAGCTACAAGCGCACCGTGCCGCGCTACAACATTCTGGATTACTCGCTCTTCGTCACGTTCTTCCCCCAGCTCATCGCGGGGCCGATCGTGCTGCACAGCGAAATCGTGCCGCAGTTTGCGGATGTAAAAAACCGCCATTTCAACTTCGATCATTTCGCTCCCGGCCTGTATGCCTTCGCGCGCGGTCTGGTGAAAAAGGTGGTGATCGCCGATACGTTCGCCGTCGCGGTCGAGGCGGGCTTTGCCGACGCGCTGACACTCAACACGGCGGAAGCGTGGTTCGTCGCCATCGGCTACACCCTCCAGCTCTATTTCGATTTTTCCGGCTACTGCGATATGGCGACCGGCGTGGGGCTGATGTTCAACATCAAAATCCCGATCAACTTCAATTCGCCGTACAAGAGCCTCAACATCCGCGAATTCTGGCAGCGGTGGCATGTCACGCTCTCCCGCTTCCTGACCACCTACGTCTATTTCCCGCTCGGCGGCAGCCGGAAGGGTCTGGCGCGCACCTGCGTCAACCTGATGATCGTCTTTCTGCTCAGCGGCCTTTGGCATGGCGCGGGCTGGCTCTTCCTGCTCTGGGGGTTGATGCACGGGGCGGCGAGCGTGCTCTACCGCATCTTCCGCAAGCCGTATGACGGCCTGCACCCGGCGCTGCAATGGATGATCAATTTCGGCTTCATCGTCGTGGCTTGGGTGTTCTTCCGCGCGACGAGCCTCGCCGACGCGCTGGCCATCGTCAAGGCCATGCTGACGATGAACTTTGGGCCGCTGCGCGATTCCATCACCTCCGCGTTCGCCCTGCCCGGCGGCTTCCATCCGGACGGCAACGCGGTGTATATGATGATCTGGTATGCCGCTTCGCTGTTCGCCTGCCTCGGCCTGCGCAACACCTACGAAAAGACGATGGATTTCCGCCCGACGGTCTGCAACGCGCTCTCCACCGTGCTGATGATTCTCTACTGCACCCTGTCGCTTTCCAGCGTGAGCGTATTCCTGTACTTTAATTTCTAAACGCTTTCCCGGCGCGCGTTCCGCGCCTGCCGCCTTTTTCCCCCGTTTTCGGTAAAGTATTGATGAAACGAAAAACTTGGGCGCTTGCGAGCCTTGCGCTTCTGCTCGCCGCAATCGCCGCCATCTGCCTGACGGTGATCGTCATTGATCCGTTTCAGGTGTATCGTCCGGCGACGCGCTATCTGCCGCCGATTGACCGAACCACGCAGGTCTACGCCAACGCGGGCGTTGCGCGCAGCTACGCATACGACAGCGCCGTTGTCGGCACATCCGTGACCGAGAATTTCCGGCCGTCGCAGATGGATTCGCTGCTCGGCGGCCGCTTTATCAAGCTGTGCACCTCCGCCGGAACGGCCTATAACCACGCGCTGCTGATGGATTTGGCCTTCCGCACGCACGACATGCGCCGCATCGTCTACGGGCTGGACGTCTATTCCTTCATCGCCCGGCTCGATCAAACCGGCAGCGACGTGCCGCTGTACCTCTATGACGACAGCCTCCTCAACGACGTATCCTATTGGCTCAACCGCAGCGTGCTGGCTACGTTCCTGCCGCGCTGCCTGAGCGCATGGGGGCAGAAGCAGGACGATTCCATCCGCGACAGCATGTATTGCTGGGCGGGGCAGGATGAATACGGCTCCGTCGCGCTGTATACCGCCCGCTTCACCGCGCCGGAAAATCCGCTGCCCGCGGACGCTTACATCCGGCAGGCGCAGGCCAATCTGGACGCGCATCTGCTTCCCTACGTCGCCGCGCACCCGGAAACGCAGTTCGATATCTTTTTCCCGCCGTATTCCGCTGCCGAGTGGGCGACGATGGAAAGCAAGGGCACGCTCGAGAGCATGCTCGCCCTGCGTTCGCTCTGTTACGACGCGCTGAGCGGCTTTGCGAACGTGACGATTTACGATTTCACCACGCGCGCGGATTGGGTGCTCGACCTGAACAACTACAAGGACGCGCTGCACTACGGCCAGTGGATCAACGACGCGATCACCGAATGTATCGCGCGCGGCGAAAACGTCGTTGCCGACCGCGAAACGCTGGACGCGGCGACGGCGCAGCTTCGCGCGTGGGCCGACGCGCAGATTGAAGCGGGCGGCTGGATATTCTGACCGCCGGAAAGGAGACTCACATGCGTCCATCCCCCTCCAAGCGGGCTGAGCCCGCCTGCACCTCCGCCGAAGCTTGCAAAACGTCAAGCTCTCGCTCACGCGGGCGATCTCGCGCAATTTCCAATGTACCAAACAAGCGGCAGCCTTACGGAAAACTGCTTGCGGCCAGCGGCATTTTGCTGGCCGTCGTGCTGGTCAGCGCCCTGATGACCACCTTTTTACAAGCGCCCAACCTCGACGCGCTGGCCGACGCCACCGCCGTGCCGAGCGTCGAGCCCACGCCCAGCCCCGAGCCGACCATCACGCCCACGCCGGCGGTTTACGCCCCGTTCGGCGCGCAATACGGCTACGGCGGCGCGAACCTGATTCCCGATACCCCGACCCCGAATCCGCTCACGTCCGTGCCGACCGCCGCGCCCACCGACACCCCCGCGCCGACCGCCGTTCCGACCCGGACGTTGAAAATGAATTCCACCGGCGAGGACGTTAAAAAGCTCCAGCAGGCGCTGATTGATCTGGGCTATCTCGCCGACGCGGCCGACGGCACCTTCGGCGCAAACACGCAGGAGGCCGTCACCCGGTTTCAGGCCGTCAACGGTCTGAGCGCCGACGGGCTGGCGGGCGCAAAGACGCAGGAGCTGCTCTACAGCGGCAACGCGCTTTCCGCCGATCAAGCGCCGAAGCCCGATTTCCTGATTCTGGTCAATCGTCAGCACAAGCTCGGCAAGAACGACGCGCCGACCGATCTGGTGACGATTGAAAACGTGCTCTCCGCCGACATCGTGAAGGTCAAGTATTCCGGCACAAAGGCCGACCGAACCGCCACCGAAGCGCTGGGGCAGATGCTCTCCGCCGCCATCGCCGACGGCGTTTCCAATTTCCAGATTTCCTCTGCCTATCGCACGTACAGCGAACAGCAGAAGCTGGTGGACAACTCCGTCGCCAAATATCGAAAGAATAACCCGGATTGGTCGCGCGACCGCTGCCTGTCCGCCACCTATAACACCGTCGCCCCCGCCGGAACGAGCGAACATCAGACCGGCCTCGCCTTTGACATCACCGTGCCCGGCGTGAGCTTCACCGGCACACAGCAGCAGAAGTGGCTCCACGCGCACTGCGCGGAATACGGCTTCATCGTCCGCTTCACCGCCGAAAAGCAGAAGCTGACGGGCTTTGTCGCCGAGAGCTGGCATTTCCGCTATGTCGGCCAAGAGGCCGCCGCCGTCATCACGCAAAACGGCTGGTGTTTGGAGGAATACGTCGAAAAGATGGGGCTGTAACCCGTTTTCTGCCGCAGATTCACCCCGCCGCTCTGAATAAGGGAGGCGGGGGTTTTTGTTCGCTGACCCATCAAAAAACCCTCTTTCCGAAGCAGAAAGAGAGTTTTGCTGTTATCGTTGAACGATTATCTTCCTCTGTGACTTTTAGACCACTTCGTGAACTTTGCTCCGCAATTCTGGCATACATCATTACCAGCTTCTTGGATTTTTCCACAAACAGGGCAAACAATCGTATCTGGCAAGGATTCATCTCCGTCCATCTCATCTGCACAAATTAAAGGTTCAGTATATTCCTTTTTTTCCTCTTCAACCGGCAATGTATTTGGTTGCTTATAAACTTTTTCTTTACGTTGAAGATTGTTTTCGAAAGATTCCAGTCTTTTCTGCATCGCTTCATGGTTTTTCCGAATCTCTTCCACGCTATCAATCAGTTGACCAAAACCATACGTAAAAAATCCACCAAGCCACGATCCCAAAGACCCCAATCCAATTATAAGCACTCCTAAAAGTATCGTTGAATCTGTTCCGTAATAAGCGCCTTGTCCCCATACAACAAATGCAGCTAGTACAGATGCTATGATTCCTAGTGCGCATACTACCTCCGCCAGTGTTTTAATTTTTCCACCGATGTTGTCAAACATATTTCTTTCCCCTTTCTTCCTTCTGTCAATATCATTTGACGTTGTTCGAATTATAACATAAATTAGGCGTCTATTCAACGAGAATAGACAAAAATTATTCGACCAATTCTTTTCGGAAGTCCGCTATCATTGAGTCAAGAGGTGATAGCGATGAATGAAGATTTTGTCCGCGAGCGAATAACCGCGCTTCGGCTGAAAAAGGGCGTTTCAGAATACCAGATGAGTTACGATTTGGGGCATAGTCGCGGCTATGTCTACAACATCTCGTCAGGCAAAGCGCTTCCGCCGCTCAAGGAGTTTTTCGCTATCTGTGATTATTTCAGCTTAACCCCCGCGCAGTTTTTCGATGAAGGAACGCAAAATCCTGAATTGATTCAAAAGGCGGTCAGCGGCATGAAACAGCTAAGTGAAGCCGATTTGCTGATGCTCTTAGGTCTAATCAACCGCCTGCTCGATACAAAAAACAAAAGCGAAGGAACGTGAAGGATTCTTTCGCTTTATTAATTTGAAACTCAGTCCATATGCTTTCGTTTATAAGTTCTGCACCATCCTGTAGCCACGAAATATGTACCCCTTCTTCGATGTACCACTTTGGGCTGTTTTCGCGCTCTTTTTGCCGGAGTTTGAAACTCGGCGTACAACTTTTGTACCACTCTACGCGAAAAGAGGGCTGCACCTCTTTCAAGATGCAACCCTCATTTTTCAAACAATATCTGAATTTCTTACTTGCCGAAATAACGCTTGAGCAGCCCCTCGAACGCCTTGCCGTGGCGGGCTTCGTCGCGCGCCATCTCATGCACGGTGTCGTGGATCGCATCGAGGTTATGCTGCTTGGCCAGCTTCGCCAGCTCAAACTTGCCCTCGGTCGCGCCATTCTCGGCCTCAACGCGCATTTCAAGGTTCTTCTTGGTGGAGTCGGTCACGACCTCGCCCAGCAGCTCGGCGAACTTCGCCGCATGCTCGGCCTCTTCATACGCGGCCTTCTCCCAGTAGAGGCCGATCTCCGGGTAGCCCTCGCGGTGCGCGACGCGCGCCATCGCCAGATACATGCCGACCTCGCTGCACTCGCCCGCGAAGTTCGCGCGCAGGCCGTCGAGGATCTCCTGCGGGCAGCCCTTGGCTACGCCGACCACATGCTCGGCCGCCCAAGCGCGCTCACCCTTCTGCTCGACAAACTTGCTGGCCGGAACGCCGCACTGCGGGCACTTCTCCGGCGGGTTCTCGCCTTCCCAAACATAACCGCAAACCGTGCAAACCCACTTTTTCATACCTGTTTCCTCCTTAATTTTTTTGTTCTCTGTTGAGCCGCCGGGAGCCGTTAAACGCTCAGCCCTCGCCGGTTGACGCCTTTTGCCTGCTCAGGCAGTCCTTGCAGACGCCGTGAGCCGTCACCTCGCACCAGTTGACGCGGTGCCCGCAGCATTTCGCGGCTTCCGCCGCCATGCCAGTAAAATCGGCCTCGATATCGTACACGCTTCCGCACTGTTCACACACGAAATGCATGTGATTGGTGCGGATGTATTCGTATACCGCGCTTTTCTTCCCGAGGGAGAGCCTGCGAATCAGCCCCATTTCCGTCAGGTGATCCAGCGCGCGGTAGACGGTCGCCGTTCCGATACCGTCCAGGCCTTCCAGAATCTCGTCGGCAGTGAGGTGACAGCGCTTCGCGGCCAAGATATCAAGAACCGTCTGCGCCTGTGCGCTGATCTTGGCTTTCATCGCTTATCACCTCGCTCAGTGAGAATCTGTATCATCATTATAGCTATGATTCTTCTATTTGTCAAGCGTTTTTTGAAAAGTTTTTGAGAATTATTCTCGTTTTCAGTGTTTTGCCCCGTAGATAAAGCAAAACACGACGATTGCGCAGAGCACGACCAGCGCGATATCCAGTGTGCGCACGGAAATGTCCATCTTATCGTAGATATCCGTCACCCAGTTGTGGCGCACACTGTCCTTCTTTGCTTCTTCAGGCTTTTTGTTTTCATCAGACATAAACTTCTCCCCTATCAGATTCAGTGTTATTCTTAAATTTGCTGCATAACTCCCTCAGTCAGCTTCGCTGACAGCTCCCTCGACGAGGGAGCTCTTTTAGTGTACGTTTCAAAAGCATTTTTTAGATAAAGCGGTATTTGCTCCAAGTGCCTCCCTCTTCGAGGGACGTTTGAAATCGTCGCCGCCAGTGGCGAATCCAGACGATGAAAAACGCCGGAGGTTGGCACGCCGCAGGCGTGACGGAAGGAGTTTCGTGTCGGTACAAAGAGAGGCTGTCAAGATATTCCTGACAGCCTCTTTTGCTTCCGAATGAATTACTTGCGGGTCATGTACTTACGCATATCGAGGATACACGCAATCAGGATGACCGCGCCCTTGATGATGTAGGTGATGTTGCCGGAGATGCCCAGGAAGGTCATGCCGGAGATAATCAACTGCATCATAAACACGCCGAGGATAACGCCGCTGATCTTACCGGTGCCGCCGACGAAGGAAACGCCGCCGATAACCGCCGCCGAGATCGCGTCAGCCTCGTAGTTCAGACCGAGGGTCGCGGTGGAGGAGCCGAGGCGCGCGGCCTCGACAAAGCCGGTGTAGCCGTAGAGCGCGCCAGCCAGCATGAACACGCCGATGATCGTCGCCATGACGTTCACGCCGGAAACGCGCGCCGCTTCCTCGTTGGAGCCGACGGCGAACATATTCTTGCCGAAGGTCGTCTTGTTCCATACCACCCACATGATGGCCGTCACGAAGATGGCCAGCACCACATACATCGGCACGGAGGTCGTTCCAAACTTCACGAACGACTTGGTGACGAAGCTGGTGGTATAGCTCGGGTCAAGGCTGGAAACCTGCTTGGAGTTGGAAACCGTCAGGTAGATGCCGTAGGTAATCATCTGCATCGCCAGCGTGATGATGTACGGGTGCAGCTTCCACTTCGCCATAACAAAGCCGTTGACGAAGCCGATGCAGGCGCCGATGACCATCACCAGCAGCACGACCAGCAGCAGGTTCTGCGGCACACCGTCCGCGATGAAGCGGCCGTTCGCGCCGGCCTTCTGCAGCAGGATCGCCGCGACGAACGCGGTCAGGCCTGCAACGCGGCCGCCGGTCAAGTCCGTACCGGCCAGAACGATACAACCGGCGACGCCAAGCGCCATCGGCAGACGCGCCGCCGTCAGAGAGACGATGTTCACCAGCGAGGGAACACCGAAGAACTGCGGGCGCTGAATCTGAACGTACACGGCCAGCAGCAGGATAATGATAATCATGGCATGGTCAAGCAGCCAGTTGACCACCGCGTGGCGCTTGTCGTGAGCGGACAGCGCTTTGAAAGAATCCATTTTTCCGGGCATGGGATGTCGTCCTCCTTATGCGTATTTAGCGGCAAGGGTCATAATTTCTTCCTGTGTGGTGTTGTCAGCGTCCACTTCGCCCGCAACGCGCCCGCCGGACATGACGACGATCCTGTTGCAAACGCCCAAAAGCTCGGGCATTTCGGAAGAGACCATGACCACGGCTTTACCCTGCTTGGCCAAGTCCTGAATGAGCTGATAGATTTCGTATTTCGCGCCAACGTCGATGCCGCGCGTCGGCTCGTCCAGCAGCAGCACATCCGGCTGCGTCAGAATCCAGCGGCCAAAGATAACCTTCTGCTGGTTGCCGCCGGAAAGCGTGTTGATTTTGGTCTGCTGGCTCGGCGTTTTGATTCGCATGGCCTTAATCATGCTGTCCGTCGCCTCGGCCATCTTCTTATCGCTGAGGAACGGGCCGTTCAGATACTTTTTCAGGCTCGCGATGACCGTGTTCGCGCGGATATCCAGAATACCGAGGATACCCGTCGCGCGGCGTTCCTCCGTGACCAGCGCAAAGCCGTTTTTGATGGATTCGCGCGGGGTCTTGTTGCCCACCAGCTTGCCGTTCTTGTAAATCTTGCCGGATTTGCGCGTCGCGCTGCCGAAGATGTTCTCCAGCAGTTCGGTGCGTCCGGAGCTGTCCAGACCGGCAACGCCGAGGATTTCACCCTTGCGCACATGGATGTTCGCATCCTTGAGGTGGGAATATTCAGCCGTCAGCCCTTCTACCTTCAAGATGTCTTCGTCACCAACCACGTTGTCCTTCGGCGGGAAGCGGTTGGTCAGCGGACGGCCGACCATCAGACGGATGATCTCGTCCATCGTCAGCTCTTTCGCCGGGCGCGTGGCGACCCACTGGCCGTCGCGCATGATGGTCACGTCGTCGGAAATCCGCAGAATTTCTTCCATCTTGTGGGAGATGTAGACGATGCCGCAGCCGCGCTGCTTGAGCATGTTGATGATGCGGAAAAGGTGCTCAACCTCCGTCTCCGTCAGGGAGGAGGTCGGTTCGTCAAAGACGATGACCTTGGAGTTGAAGGAAACCGCCTTCGCAATTTCGACCATCTGCCGCTGCGAAACCGGCATCGTGCTCATCACGGTTCTCGGGTTGACGTTGATCCCCAAATCGTCAAAGACTTTCTTCGTATCGTTGTAGCTCTGCTTGTCGGAGACAAACGGCAGTCCCTTTTTGACCAGCGGATAGCGTCCCAGCCAAATGTTATCCATGACCGTGCGCTTGAGCGCCTGATTCAGCTCTTGGTGAACCATGGCCACGCCGTTGTCCAGCGCTTCTCTGGAGGATTTGAAGTCGATCTCTTTACCGTCGAGGTAAATGTGACCGGCGTCTTTGGAATAAATGCCGAACAGACACTTCATCAGCGTCGATTTTCCCGCGCCGTTCTCACCCATCAGGGCGTGAACCGTTCCCGCTCTCACGGAAAGCTGCGCATTATCCAGCGCCTTTACACCGGGGAAACTCTTGCAGATGCCCTCCATACGAAGAAGTACGTTCTCTTCCATGTGTGTGCTTCTCCTTTCCGGCAGAAGACCGCGCTGCGCCCGGTTCTGCCGACCCATTAATGAAACGTGCGGAGGGACTCATCGCTGTGAGACCCTCCGCACTGAGTCATTCAAAATTTGATCCGCAATTACTCGCCGGTGTAGACAGAGTACGGGATGTTGACCGTCCAGCCGTCAACGACTTCGTAGTTCTCGTTGAGGCCTTCGAACTTATCCTTGCCCTCGATCAGGTTCGCAGTGATGGTAGCCACGGCGTCCGCCATGCCCTCGGCGTCCTGCTTGATGGAGCCGGTCATCTGCTTGTTGGCGATGAGTTCCTTCGCGGCATCGGTCGCATCAACGCCGAACACCGGAATCACGGTGCAGCCTTCGCCGCCCGCGAGGTTGTAGCCCGCGTTGGACAGCGCGTTGATCGCGCCCAGCGCCATATCGTCGTTGTTGCAGATCACGAGCTCGACCATGTTGCCGTTCGCCTCGTTGTACTGCGCGAGGATGGTCTGCATGTAGTCGAAGGAAGCGGTGTTGGACCAGGTGCCGTTCAGGTCAACAAGGTACTTGTTGGCGTTGCCGGCATCGTAGAACTCCAGCGCCGGCTTGCCCGCCGCCGTCAGCACTTCGTCAGCGCACTCCACGCCGTACTTGGTGCGGGCGATGGCTTCCTGGTTCGCTTCGTCGCCCTTGAACATGACGTAAGAAATCTTGCCGTCCTTGTTCAGATCCAGCTCGTCATAGTGGTCGAGCACATACTGGCCGACCATCTTGCCCTGCATGATACCGGCCTGCGTGAAGTCGGTGCCGATGAAGGCGCTCTTCTCGTAGCCCTTGAACAGCTCGGCGGCTTCCGCGTTATCGGTGGAAACAGCACGGTTGAAGAACACGGCCGGAACGTCCTTTTCCTTGATGGCGTTCATCAGGGTTTCGGCGGTGCCGATCGCGCCGGACTCAACGAGGTTGACGACCACGGCGTTCGCGCCGGTGACCAGAGCGGTATTGATATCGTCGGTCTGGGTCTGCTGATTCGCGTTGGAATCCTTGTCAACGACCGTCAGACCCTTCGCTTCCATCGCAGCGTCCAGAGCGGTACGCACGCTGGAGAGATACACGTCGCCAAACGTATACCAAGACACATAGGTTTCACCTTCAGCCGCCGCGACACCGCAGAGCATGGAAAGACCCAGCGCGCCAGCCAGCACCTTGGAAACAAACTTTTTCATGGGAAACACCTCTTCTTTTTATTTCAACGGGAATCCTCCCGCTGAGTAACGAAACCACACCGAACAATCAAGCCGAATTCTTGAAACAAATCAACGATTTTGTTTTTTGTTTTTTATCGTTCTTGACGTTTGTACATTTATTATAATCAACGTTTCACCAGATGTCAACGGCTTTTTTTTAGCGACTTGAATAGTTCTCCCCGCGCGCGGCGCGTCATTTCGCATGGACATCATATCGAGTTTCGGTGTAATATCAGGCTTTTCCCGCGTTTTATCCGCCGCCGCCCCGGCCGCGCCCAAAAGGGTAGTATAATATTTCATACCCTGTTTTTTCCATGTTTTCCGCAATTCGAAACTTTCCCTTGCAAACCCCGCCCGTATCGTTCATAATATCATTGACACAGGAAGGAGTTTTTATATGTATTTGTCTGATATCAAGCGCGACGACCGCTTCGAGGGCTACCTGATCGTCCGCTCCGCCGAGCAGCGCGCCAGCGCCAACGGCAAAAACTATCTGGATATGACGCTGGCCGATAAATCCGGCTCGATCAACGCGAAGATGTGGGATGGCACCGTTCAGCCGCCGCTGGCGGGCAGCATCGTCAAGGTGCGCGCCACGGGCAACGAGTTCAACGGCCGCATGCAGCTTCGCGTGGAAAAGATTCGCGCCGCTGAAAGCCGCGATCAGGTGGATATGTCCGCCCTCATCCCCTGCGCTCCGCGCGACCCGAACGAGATGCTCGGCGAGGTCGTCCGCGCGGCGGATCATATTGCCGACCCGGATCTGCGCCGGATCACCTGCGAGCTGCTCGACCGTGCGGGCGACAAGCTGCTGACCTTCCCCGCCGCCAAGCAGATGCACCACGCCGAGCGCAGCGGCCTGCTCCACCACACCACCACGATGCTCCGTGCGGCCAACGCGATCATGTCCGTCTATCCCCAACTGAACGCAAGCCTGCTGATTGCGGGCGTGATCGTCCACGACCTCGCCAAGATCGACGAGATGGACGCCGACACCCTCGGCCTCGTCTCCGATTACAGCGTGGATGGCAAGCTCATCGGCCACATCGTCCGCGGCGTGGTCAATATCCAGCTCGCCGCCGAAAAGACGAAGGCGAACCCCGGCAAGGCGCTGCTGCTTCAGCACATGGTGCTCTCCCACCACGGAATTCCCGAATACGGCAGCCCGCTTGCGCCGAAGTTCCCGGAGGCCGAGGTGCTCAACACCATCGACACCCTCGACGCGCGCCTGTATGAGATGGACGAAGCGCTCTCCCGCGCCATCCCCGGCGGCTTCTCCGAAAAGGTCTGGGGGCTGGATAACCGCCAGCTCTACCGCATCCCCGAGGAAGAAGTCAAATAACGAGGAAACGATGGGGCTCCGCCCCCATACCCCGCCAGAAACCTGAGGTTTCTGGACTTCCCTCTTTTTGTCGCTTCGCGATAAAATAGAGAGGATTGTTTTTGCTGCAATAACAACAGAAGAAAAGCCGCTCGTCGAGCGGCTTTTTATATGTGGGAAATGCAGGAACCTCAGGTTCTTGCCGGAGTCTGAGGCAGAGCCTCAGCGCTCCCCTTCCTTCTCCAGCGCCTGCGCGCCCAGCAGCAGCGCGCCGATCACGCCGGAATTGACGCCCAGCGCGGGCGGCACGATATAGCTGTCGATTCCTTCGGGCGTGATGCTCGGGGAGGAGACGTAGCCGCCCAGCAGTTTAAGCACCCTTTCGCGAATTTTGGGGAACAGGTGCATCTGCTGCATCACGCCGCCGCCGAGCACAATCACCTCCGGCGATACCGTGACGATCATGTTCACGCACATCTGCGCCAGATACGTCGCCTCCAGCTCCCACGCGGGGTGATCCTCGGTCATCAGCTTGGCGGAAAGCCCCCAGCGCTTTTCAATCGCGGGGCCGCTGGCCAGCCCTTCGAGGCAGTGCCGATGATACGGGCATACGCCGTCGGGCATGGAGTCGCCCTCCTGCGGCGCGAGGAGCATGTGCCCCATTTCCGGGTGCACCAGCCCGTGCACCATCTTGCCGTCGATCACCAGACCGCCGCCGATGCCCGTGCCCACCGTCACATACAGCAGGCTGCCGCGCCCCTTGCCCGCGCCCATGGTGTATTCCGCCAGCGCCGCTGCGTTCACGTCCGTGTCGATGCCCGTGGGCACACCCAGCGCGTCCTTGAGCGTGGTCATCAGCGGATACTGAATCCATTCCTTCTTCGGGGTCTTGGTGATGCTGCCGTAGGTCGGCGAGGCCGGGTTCAGGTCCAGCGGGCCGAAGGAGCCGATGCCCAGCGCCTTCACGTCGAATTTCCCGATAAAATCGACAATCTGCGGCACGGTGACGTCGGGCGTGAGCGTCGGAAAGCTGGCGCGCTGAAGCACGCCGCCCTGCGGGTTGCCGATCGAGCAGACCATCTTGGTTCCGCCCGCTTCCAATGCGCCAATGAGCATAATGTTCCTCCTTCGCCGCGCGCCGCATCACGCCCGCCCCTTGCGGGCAGACTGATTGCGTCCGCGCGCGCTTTCTCGCTCTTTTTACTGATCCATCATACGCTAACCCCGCGCGCGTGTCAAATGATATTTTGGCGATACGCCTTGTTTCTCCCGAAAGATTTCCCGAAGGCTTTTCCGAAAGCTCTTTTGAAAGGGGGCGCGCTTTGTGGCGAAAACCGATCTGCTGACCGGCGACGTGCGGGTGCTGACGCTGAAAATCGCCGCGCCCAGCGTCGCGGCCATGCTCGCCGCCTCCGTCTGCCCGCTTCTCGAGGCGCTCGTCCTCTCCGCGCGGGATGCGTCGCTCTCCGCCGCCGTCGGCGCGAGCCTCGCGCTGATCCTGCTGGAGCAGACCGTCGGCTTCACGCTCGGCATGGGCGCGGGCAGCTTTGTCAGCCGCTGCATCGGTCAGGGGCGGCGCGAAGCCGCCCGCCGAGCCGCCTCCACGGCGTTCTTCGCCGCGCTGGGGCTTTCCGCCCTGCTTTTGGCGGCCGGGCTTCTTTTCGCTGCGCCGGTTCTGCGCCTGCTCGGCGCGCCGGAAAGCGCCGTCGCCGCCGGTCTGCCTTACGCACGCGCCGTCTTCGTCAGCGGGCCGCCGCTGTGCGGCGCGCTGGTGCTGAGCAGCCTGCTGCGCGCGCAGGGGAAAACCCTGCCGAACATGGCCGCCGCGCTCGTCGGCTCGGCGCTGGGCACGGCGCTGCTGCTGCTTCTCTGTGGCCGCATGGGGCTGGGCGCGTTCGGCGCGGGCATGGCCATGCTGGCGCGCGAGGCCGCGACGCTGGCCGTTCTGCTCGCCTACACCCTGCGCCACGGCGAGCTGATCCGCCCGTCGCTTCGCCGCGTCCGCCTGACGCGCGCCGTCTTTTCGGAAATCATGCGCTCCGGCCTGCCGACGCTGCTGCGTCAGGGCGCAACGAGCGTGTCCGCCGCGCTGCTTTCCCGCGTGTCCGCCGGGTTCGGCGCGCCCGTTCTGGCGGGCATGGGGCTTTGCGCCCGCGCGATCATGCCGTTCACCTCGGCCGTCATCGGCTTCGGTCAGGGCTTTCAGCCGGTCTGCGGCGCGGCCTTCGGCGCAAAGCAAACGGCGCGCTGTCAGGAAGCCTATCGCTTCTGTCAGCGCGTCGCGATTGCGTTTTCTCTGGCGGCCGGTCTGGCCTTCTTCGTCTTTGCTCCGGCGCTGGCCGCCCGTTTCGCGCCGGACGCGCAATCCGCCGAGGCCGCGCGCCGCGCGCTCCGCCTGCAAAGCGTCGCCTTTCCCGCACAGAGCGCCGTCATTTTGATGACCATGCTCACGCAGGCCATGGGGCTCACCCTCCGCGCCTCGCTCGTCGCCACCAGCCGTCAGGCGCTCTTCTTTCTCCCCCTGCTGGCGGTTTTGCCGCGTCTTTTCGGCCTTTGGGGGCTGCTCGCCTGCCAGAGCGCCAGCGATTTGGCCGCGCTCGGCTTTTCGCTCGCGCTGACGCGGGGACTTAGAGGTTCCTCGTCCGCACGGTGCGGATGTTCGGATGCTCGGACAGCGTGCCGATCACATCCACGTAGCTCATCTTAGCGGGCATGGAGAGCGTGTACAGGTTGGTGTACAGATTGCCCTCCGGCCTGCTCTCCGCATGAAAATCCACGTCCAGCACCTTCACGCCCAGGTTCATAAAGTACTCGTTGAGGAACGCCAGCGTCTGCGCGCGGTGGATAAACTGCACCTCCAGCCGCTTGAGCGTGTTGACGTGCACAATGCGCTGCATCAGCCGCAGAATCACCAGCACGATTGCGCCCGCGGCGACCGCCATCAGAATGTAGCCCGAGCCGACCGCCAGCCCGATGCAGGCCGTGCACCAGAGCGAGGCCGCCGTCGTCAGGCCGGAAATCTTTCGGTCGCTCATAAAGATCGTGCCCGCGCCGAGGAAGCCCACGCCGGAAACCACCGACGTGGTGATGCGCCCAAGGCTCACGCCCACCGCCGCGCTGCCCAGCGCCACCGTGTCCGCCACCGCGTGACATTCGATCAGCGAAACCAGCGCCGCGCCGACGCATACCAGCACGTGCGTGCGCATGCCTGCCGGACGGTTTTTGATTTCGCGGTCGATGCCGATCACCGCGCCGATCACCACCGCCACGCAGATGCGCATCAGCATCGCCGCCATGCTCAGCGGCTGGCCGAGCGTTGTGAATCCGTCAAAAAAAGCCCTCATGTCGAGCTTCCCTCCCATTCGCTGCCGCGCGCAAAATTTCCGATAAATCCGGTGGGATTATTATACGGTGAATCCGATATCCGCGCAAGGCGTTGACGCAATTTTTTTCGCGTTGACAGCCCTGCCGCGCCGCATTACAATGGATGGATAAACGAGCCCCGTCCAAAAAGGAGGAACCGACCCTTGAAAAACCCGACCGCCGAGGAGCTGGCCGTTCTGCGCGAGCGCGCCGAGCGCACGTTCTCCCGCTTTCCCGTTCTCCCGCGCCGCGAGGACGGGCGCATGTCGCCCGAATCGCGCCTGCGCTTCGAATTGACCCTGGAAACCATTCTGGAAAAGAATCGCGCGCTGGGCGCGTGCGTCGTGCTGCGCCGCCCGTCCGGGGCGCACGAGACGTTTTGCTTCGGCACGGCGCGCCTGCTGGGGCGCGTCCCCGTGAGGGAGGAAACCTGCTTCCGCGTCGCCTCCGTCAGCAAGCTGGTGATGACCTTCGGCGCGCTGGCGCTGGTCGAGCGCGGCGTGCTCGGGCTGGACGACGATCTTTCCGCCTGTCTCGGCTACCCCGTCCGCAATCCCCGCTTTCCGGATGCACCCGTCACCCTGCGCATGCTGCTCACCCATACCGCTTCCATCCGCGACGAGGGGAATTACGGCTCGCGCGGCATGCAGAAGGGCTGCACCCTGCGCGAGCTGTTGGAAAACGCCGATAACTGGCTGCCCGCCAGACCCGGCGAGGCCTTTCATTATACCAACCTCGGCGCGGGCGCGGCGGGCGCGGCGATGGAGCGCGCGGCAAACCACCCGTTTGACGATATCATGCAGGAGCTCGTCTTCGCGCCGCTTGCCATCCGCGCCAGCTATGTCCCCGGCCGTATCGCGCCCCGGTCGGATTTGGCCAACGGCTACAGCATGCGCTTCCCCATCCCCATCCGCAAATACAACGCGCAGGCGCTTTCCCGGCGCAAGCCCGATCCCTTCGACCCCGAGCGCGATTACCTCTGCGCCGCCGGGCGGCTGATTACGGACAGCGCGGGCATGGCCGCCCTGCTGGGGCTGCTCGCCTCGCACGGGGAAATGGGCGTTCTCTCCCGCGCGTCGCTCGACCTGATGCGCGCCCCGCAGGATGGGCTGGGCGGCGTGGGCGCGGTCGGGCGCGGCCTGAACGTCGCGTATCTGTCCGACGTGTTCCCCGGCTTTTCGCCCGTCGGCCATCAGGGGGTGGCCTACGGCATGTGCGCCGAGCTGTTCGCCGATCCCGCGACCGGCGCGGGCGTGGGGATGATGACAAACGGCGTTTCCCTCGAGCGGAGCACGCCGCCGCTGATGCGGGTCGGGTTTGACCTGCTGTCGCTCGGCTTTGCCGCGCTCAGAAACGCATAAGCGCCAACGGGCTTTGGCGCGCTCACGGCGCGGATTGACCCTGACACAATGTTGTCACAATGTTTTAATGTTTTTTCCTCAAGTCTACCATTTTTTCTTCATACAGTCCTCCTATAATACAGCCATCGCCTGAAGGAAAGCGGGCAGGAAAGCACCGCCCCTTCCGGCGAGACCATCCGCGATTTAACCCCGAAAGGAGATCATTCTTATGCGTAAATCCATTCGTCCCCTGATTGCCCTGACCGCCGCGCTGGCGCTGACGGTTACGGCCGGCATGAGCGCGCTGGCTCAGGCCGATAACAACGAAAAACATTTCAGCGTAATCGAGGCCGCCTCGAATGAGGATTCCCTCACCATCCCGGAGATCGCCAAGAAGTGCGGCACCTCCGTCGTGGCCATCGAGACGGAGACCAAGGTGGTCTATAACACCTACGACAACGACTATTACAACCCGTTCGGCGGCATGTTCGGCTACGGCTTCGGCTATGGCTACGGCAACCGCGGCGGCCGCGGCGGCACGCAGGAATACACCGAGAAGGCCGCCGGTTCCGGCGTCATCATCTCTGAGGACGGCTACATTCTGACCAACAACCACGTCATCTCCGGCGCGGACAAGATCACCGTCTATGTCAACCCCGGCGACGGCAGCGAAGAGAAGACCTACGAGGCCACGCTCATCGGTTCCTCCGAGAGCAACGACATCGCGGTGCTCAAGATCGACGCGACCGGCCTGAACGCGGCGGCCTTCGGCGATAGCGATCAGCTTGAGGTCGGCGAGCTGGCCGTGGCCATCGGCAACCCGATGGGTCAGGTGCACGGCTCTGTGACCGCGGGCATCATCTCCGCCGTCGAGCAGGAGCTGACCATCGACGACGTGACCATCAACGCCATTCAGACGGATGCGGCCATCAACCCCGGCAACTCCGGCGGCGCGCTGTTTGATTCCTACGGCAACGTCATCGGCATCGTCTACGCCAAGAGCTCTTCCGTGAGCATCGAGGGCATCGGCTACGCCATCCCGGTCAACAACATCAAGGATCTCGTCGCGCAGATGATTAACGACCCGGATTCCGTCAAGGATCAGACCAAGGGCAGTCAGATCATGCTGGGCATCACCATCCGCGATATCACCGAGGAAATGAGCAAGCAGTATTCCATGCCGGTCGGTGTGTATATCACCGAGGTTTCCAGCATGAGCGCCGCTGAGCGCGCCGGCCTGCAAAAGGGCGACATCATCACCGAGTTTGCGGGCGAGACCGTAACCTCCGCGGATGACCTGAACGCCATCAAGGCCAAGCAGACTTCCGGCGACACCGTTTCCGTCAAGATCGACCGCAACGGCAAGACCCTGACGCTTGATCTGGTCGTGCCGCAGCCGACCGATGTGGATACCTCCAGCAGCAAGTAAGCGCATAGCTTCCATTCATATAGATACACATTCTCTATTCTCCATTCTCCTTTGTAACAGCCGGGGCCGCTTTTCCCATCGGAAGAGCGGCCCCGGTTGTTTTTATTTCATGCTTGTGCTATGATGGGTGTGACTGAGGGAGTCAGATAGGCGCGCAAACGCGCCCGTTATCGAAATCTACTCATTTTCCGAATCCAGCAAGCTCATCTCTCGGAGGTTTCCATGAAACATCTCGCGCTTTTCCTCTGTCTGCTCTGGCTCGTTCCCGTTTGCGGTCTGTGCGAAACAATCCTCTGGGAGGACGAGGCGGGGCAGGTCATCTTGGGCGACGACGGCAACGTTCAGTTCATCTCCCACGACGGCGAGGCGGCCGACGAAAATTTCTTCGTGCCCACGGCAGTTCCCTCTGAAACGCCCGCCCCCATCGAAGCGCCCGCCCAAACCGAAGCGCCCGCCGAAGTCGAGCCGATTGACTTCACCTTCAAGGGGACGCTCAAATACGGCGATTCCGGCGAGCGGGTCGCGCAGCTCCAAACCCGCCTGTCCGAACTGGGCTTTTACACCGCGAAGGTCTCCGGCGGCTATTATAAGGTGACCAAGGCCGCCGTCAAGGCCTTTCAGGCGCACAACGGCCTGAGCGCTGACGGTATCGCGGGGCGCGACACGCAGGAGCTGCTCTTTTCCGCCGCCGCCGTCCCCGCCGAGGCCACGCCCCGACCGTCCCCCACGCCCGAACCGGCAAAATACACCCTGATGGTGGACGTCGTCAACCAGATCACCCGCGCCTATACATACGACGAGGACGGCCAATATACCGTGCTTGTGCGCGAAATGATCTGCTCCACCGGCACGAGCAAATACCCCACGCCCTGCAAAACGACCGTCATGCCGAAAAAGCGCGCCCGCTGGGGCTATTTCCCGACATGGGGCTCCCACGCGCAATATCTGACGCGCATCGACGCGGCCAACGCCTTCCACTCCGTGCTCTATTCCGAGCCGAACGAAAACACCCTCTCCGTCAAATCCTTCGACGCGCTGGGCACGCCCGCCTCCCACGGCTGCGTCCGTCTGCTCGTCTCCGACGCGAAATGGATTTACGAAAACTGCAAGGAGGGCACGATCATCACCGTCTATGAGGGCAACTACGACCCGGAATACACGATGACGCTCAAGCCCACGCTCAACGCCTCCACCCTGCGCGAAAACCCGCTGCCCGCCCCGACGGCCACGCCGGCATATGCCCCGGAAAACTGGCCGACCCAATACCGGACGCTCTCCCGCGGGAAGAAGGGCGAGGACGTGTACATGCTGCAAATGCGGCTGACCGAGCTGGGCTATTACCACGGCTCGATCACCGGCGGCTATTACGGCGGCACCATTCAGGCTGTCAAGGATTTTCAGAGCGATTACGGCCTGACCGTGGACGGCGCAGCGGGCAAGCAGACGCAGGCGCTGCTCTTCTCCGCCGCCGTCAATCTGACAGCCGCGCAGCCCGAGGGGACGTCGGTGCCCGAGACGCCCGCGTTCGAGACGCCGGTGCCTGAGACGCCGGTGCCCGAAATGATCGTGTTCGAGACGCCGCGCCCGACCGATACCCCCGCGCCCACGTCCACGCCGCTGCCCACCTTCACCCCGACGCCCGACCCGGCGCTGTTCGTGCCGCTCGAGGATTCCGTCGGATAACGCGCCCCAAAAGGCGACTTCACCAGAAAGAGAGTGCGCACATCTATGGAAACCAAAACCGTTGAAAGAAACTGGGGCTTGGATCTGCTCCGTATTCTGGCCGCGTTCACGGTGGTCATGCTGCACGTCAGCCCGCAGGCGTATCTCGACGTGGAAATCGCCTCCGCCCCCTGGAACGTGATGAACGTGATCACCGGCCTTTGCTGCTGGAATGTTTCGGCGTTCTTCATGCTCAGCGGCGCGTTCCTCCTCGCCCCGCAAAAGGCGATGAGCACCCGAACGCTGTATCGGAAAAACATCGCGCGTCTGGCCGCCGCCTTCGTGTTCTGGTCGGCGGTCTATGCGCTCACGTACTGCCTGCTGCGCGGCAAGGGCAAGTGGACGTTCCTCAACGAGCTGCTCCGCGGCCATTATCACATGTGGTTTGTCTTCACGCTCATCAGCCTGTATGCCGTCGTGCCGCTGCTCCGCAAAATCACCGAATCCAAAAAGGCGACCGAGTATTTCCTGCTCATCGGCTTTTTGTTCACCTACCTCATCGGCCGCGCGCTGAATTTCGCGCTGCTGTTTGAACTGCCGCACAAGGACGTTCTCCAGTCCCTTCAATCCGCCTATGCGCAGCTCAACCCCTATCGCGGCCTGACCGCGCTGTATGCCTTTGTGCTGGGGCATTACCTGATGACCTATCCGCTCCCCAAAGCGGCGCGCCGCCTGCTCTGCGCGGCGGGCTGCCTTTCCTGCGTGATGACGATTTTGCTGACGCGCTGGCACTCCGCCGTGCTTCAGGCCACCAGCTCCGTCTTCACCTCCGGCGCGTCGCTGGGTGTGCTGACGATGACGGCGGCGCTCTTCGTCTTCTTCAAGGAGCTGCGCCTGACCCCCGGCGCGAAGGCGCAGCGCGCGCTGCTGCTCGTTTCCAAATGCACGTTCAGCGTCTATCTGGTTCATGCCCTCGTGCTGGAGCGGCTTGATATCGCCTATCCCGTCGCCGCCGGGGCGCTGCTGCTGAGCATCGTGGGCGTGTCGCTGCTGGTGTTCCTCGCGTCGCTCGCGATTTCGGTTGCCATGAGCCGGATTCCGGGGCTGAAAAAGGTGATCTAAACCAACAGGGCGCTGCCTCCAAACCCACCGAACATTTCGATGGGCTTGGGGACAGCGCCCCGTTTTTTCATATGAGACAATAATTGTGCAGAATTTGCTTTTTTGCTCAATTATTGTAGCAAAATCAAGAAATTCAGCGATTCTTTCATTTGCGGAAAGGGCTATTCTCCCCCCTTCGGGGGGAGAATAGCTTTTTGTCTACAGTCTGGAGCTCCCTCCTTGAGGGCGTGGAGCTTGCCGCCCGCTGTGCGGGATGCAGGCAAGCAGAACGCCGAAGGTCTGGCACGGCGCAGCCGTGACTGAAGGAGTCAGAGTCAGGCGGGCTCAGCCCGCGTTATACCAGCCTCAGCGACGGGCAGGCGTTCAAATCCAGCCCCGCGATTTCTCCGCGCATGAGCCGATAGAACGCCGCGCTACCGATCATCGCTGCGTTGTCCGTGCAGAGGATCGGCGGCGGCATCACCAAGCGAAGCCCCACCTTTTGGCATTTGTCGTTCATCGTGTTGCGCAGGCCGCTGTTGCTCGCCACGCCGCCCGCCAGCGCGACGGTCTTCGCGCCCGTCTCGACGGCAGCCAGCATCGCCTTGTCGCTCAGCAGCTCCACCGCCGCGTGCTGGAAGCTGGCGGCGATGTCGGCGGCGGGCACGTCCTGCCCGTTCTGGCGCAGCTTGTGCACCGTGTTAATCAGCGCCGTTTTCAGGCCGGAGAAGCTGTAATCATAGCGCCCCGGCGTCTGCACGTGCGGCAGCTTCAGCGCATGCGGGTTGCCCTCGCGGCTGAGCTTGTCCAGCAGCGGCCCGCCCGGATACGGCAGGCCGAGCACGCGCGCCGCCTTGTCAAACGCCTCGCCCGCCGCGTCGTCCATCGTCTGCCCCAGCAGGGTATACACGCCGTAATCCTCCACGCGGACGATATGGCTGTGGCCGCCCGAGGCCACCAGACAGATGAACGGCGGCTCCAGATCGGGGTGCGCCACATAGTTCGCGCTGACGTGCCCCTCGATGTGGTTCACCGGGACGAGCGGCTTACCGGCCGCATAGGCCAGCGCCTTGGCCGCCGAAACGCCGATGAGCAGCGCGCCGACCAGACCGGGGCCGTAGGTCACAGCCACCGCGTCCACGTCGGAAAGCGTCATGCCCGCCTTCTTGAGCGCCTCGTCCACCACGGGATCGACGCTCTCCACGTGCGCGCGCGACGCGATTTCCGGCACAACGCCGCCATACATCGCGTGCAGCGGAATCTGCGAGGAAATCACGGAGGAGATCACCTGCCGCCCGTCGCGCACAATCGCGGCGGCCGTTTCGTCGCAGCTCGATTCAATCGCCAAAATCGTCGCATGGCCGTCCGCCATCAGGCGTTCGGTCTGCGCTTTGGCACTCTGTTCGTAGTTCATGGTCTTTCCTCCGTCTGTGTCAACTGCCGCTTCACCATGCCGGAAACGACGGCATACGCCGCCGCCAGCAGCAGCACGGCCAGCGCAAACGCCAGCGCGAACTGCCCGAGCACGTCGCGCAGCGCCGTTTCAAACAGCGCCTGCGGCATCATCCGAATCAGAATATCCGTCGCCGGGTTGAGCAGCCAGTTTGAGTTGGTGAAAATCAGCCGATGCAGGCCGACGAACACCGCCCCGAACCCGGCCGCGTTCATCATGCCGCCGACAACGCCCGCGGCGGCCGCCGGCACGAGCGCCCCGCAGACCGCGCCGATCATCACCGGGCGATGGCGCTTTTCCATCGTCGCGCCGACCCACGCCATCGCCACGGCCAGCCCCGCCGCCAGCGAGATGCAGCCTGTGCGCATCGTTCTGCAAAGCGCAATCAGCCGCCGCACGTCGTTCATGTGGCTGATTTCCTTCTCGTTCAGCTCGTCCACGGCCAGCGGCGCATCCTCGCCGCCCAGCGCCATATACAGCGCGATGGTCTGCGCCGCGTCGTGCTGGCGCGCCGCGTTCATGCCGATATAGGCGGTCACTGCGTCGTCGTCGCGCATGCCGTGCGCCTGCGCGACCGCCGCGCGGGATTTTTCCCCGTAGAGCGCCGGATCAACCGCTTCCCGCTCGATTGCGCCGCAGAGAGAGCCGACGGCGGCGAGCATGACGGACAGCGCCGCCATCAGACCGACGATCCATTTTTGTTTTTTCATAACGCCATCTTATCAGA
>UMHM01003722.1_pt1 | contig 37207 bp, 32 predicted proteins | sample 1965501 | NCBI WGS metagenome assembly UMHM01 (sample SAMEA4836095, study PRJEB28245) | human gut metagenome | biome: gut microbiome; material: fecal sample | place: Denmark | collected 2008
CCAGTTAAGTCATTTGCGGATAATATGCCATATGTATCAAAGCATCTTCTTTTTCTTATTTGCAAGTTTTTTGGAGAGTTGGTTTAAAATTCGGCTTTCCCGCCGCCTAGTATATGGAGGGACTTCCAAGGTTCTCTCCGCTGAATCTTGAAAACTTCATAATCATTCATCTGATACATTCTTCTGGACAGGAGCCAGGAGGACAGTACGCCGTGACCACCTGCCCCGTGAGGGGTACGAAGCGAGGAAGCCCGTAAAGGCTGAAGCAAAGGTGCCGAGCGAGAAATGCTGCCTCCAATGCCGGGTTGCCACCGGCAAGGCGACGAGGGTCCAGACAGGACAATGATACTTCTCTACGGAGCTGGCGGAGGACCCGGCAGGGGTGGAAGGCCCATGGACTCGATTCGCAGTCGAGCGTCAGATGATTTCCCTTTGCGCGTTTAGGGGGCGAGGCCGAATGAAACGCGCCGACCAAAGCGCAGAAGCTATTCTGTGTTTTGGTGGAGCAAAAACAACAATCAGGAGGTACAAAATGAATCACTGCAAAACCATTGCCATTGTCAATCAGAAGGGAGGTGTTGGAAAAACCACTTCCACCGTCAATCTCGGTGTTGGCCTTGCTCAAGCCGGAAATCGAGTGCTGCTGGTAGACGATGACCCACAGCACAGTTTGACCATCAGTTTAGGGATACGGAACGCTGACGAAGATCTGGACACCACGCTGGCTACCGCCATGCAGGCCGAAATCCGGGATGAATCCGTTCCCTGGGAAGAGGGCATCCTCCACAGCGACGAAGGAGTTGATCTGCTTCCTGCGAACATTGAGCTGTCCGGCGTAGAAATGAGTCTGTTCAATGCCATGTCCCGGGAGCAGGTGCTGAAATCCGTTCTCAGCCGAGTGAAAGAGAATTACGACTACATTCTCATTGACTGTATGCCGTCCTTGGGGCTGATGTCCATCAATGCCCTGGTTGCCGCCGACAGCGTAATTATCCCGTCTGCACCGGACTTTCTTTCCACAAAGGGTCTGAATCTTCTCATCCACACCATCAGCAGAGTACGGCGGCAGATCAATCCCAAGCTGAAAATCGATGGCATCCTTATGACCATGGTGGATAGCCGCACCAACAATGCCAAAAACATTATCGCAGCCCTGCGCTCCACATTGGGCAGCAGTGTCCGGGTATTCGCCACGGAAATTCCCCGTTCTGTCCGAGCCGCCGAGGCATCCGGCGAGGGCAAAAGCATCTTCGCCTTTGACACCAAAAGCCGGGTGGCCCAGGCTTACACAAGCTTGACAAAGGAGGTGGCCGAACTTGGCAAAGAAGCAAATCGATCTCGGTCTGACGGGGCTAGATGAGCTGTTCATGGACGATAAGGAGCGGGTAGAATCCCAGCTCCCGAAAATCTATGAAATACCTCTTTCGGAGATTGACGAGTTTCCGAATCATCCCTTTCATGTCCGGTTGGACGAGGACATGGATCAGCTGGTGGAGAGCATCAAGGAGCGGGGCATCATCACCCCGGTCACGCTGCGGCAGAAGCCGGACGGGCGGTATGAAATCGTCTCCGGCCACCGCAGGACAAAAGCCTGCGAGCTTGCGGGTCTGACCACCGTCAAAGCGGAAATCAAGGAGCTTTCCAGAGACGAGGCCATTATCCTTATGGTGGAAAGCAATTTACAGCGTACCACCATCCTGCCCAGCGAAAAGGCATTCTCCTACAAAATGAGACTAGAGGCAATGAACAGGCAGGGACAACGCACGGATTTAACTTCACGACCAGTGGTCGAGAAGTTGGACAGCGCAGAATCCGTTGGAACTGCGCAAGGCGATAGTGGGCGGCAAGTTCAGCGTTACATCCGACTCACTCATCTTATCGAGCCTCTGCTTGACCTGGTGGATTCCGGGAAAATCGCTTTCCGACCCGCTGTGGAGCTTTCCTACCTGACCGAAGGAGAACAAAACAGTCTGCTGGATTCCATCAATTCCGAGCAGTCCACCCCGTCTCTGGCGCAAGCATTGAAGATGAAGGAGTTCTCCCAAAATGGCAGGCTCAATGCCGACGTCATTCTCTCCATCATGTGCGAGCAGAAGCCCAACCAGAAGGAGAAAATCAGCTTCCAGTCCGAACGGCTGAAGCCCTTCATCCCAAAAAACTTCACCGCCAAACAGGCGGAGGACTACGTTATTAAGGCTCTGGAGTATTACCACCGGTATCAGCTCCGGCAGAAGGAGCGTGACAGATAATGGTCTCAACCTGTCGTTCCCCTCCCCCTCACACTCCCCCTTATATTGTATAACCAGCTGTACCGGCTGAAAAGAAGCGTAGACACCCGCCAGAATCGGCGGGTGATTTTTTATGGAAAGGAAAATGCAATGCGAAAAATCATGAAACGAGGGTTCTGCCTGTTTCTGGTGGCCGTGCTGCTGGCAGGGCTGGTGCCTTATGCCTTTGCGGATGAAGCAAAGCCAACGGATGTATCTGAGGATGCAGCGGAGCCAACGGAAGAGACAACAGCTCCACCCGAAACGACAGTTCCCTCAGAATCCACAGAGCCGCCGTCAGAAGCGACGGAACCGCCGGTGACAACGGAGGCTACAGAGCCGGATGCTGACCCGGTGGAAGATGACATGGAGGATGACCGGCTGTTATCTGACAGCATCTCCACTTACGCCTCTACCGTCTCCAATGTTCTTCTGTTCGATCAGGCGAGTCCCAACTACACCACGGTGCTGAAAAGCCAGATTTCCGTGACCTATCAGCCAAACGGCACGGATTCCATCAAGACGGCTTACATCAAAAACCTGGGCTGGCACTTCGCCCGATACAACAACACGCCCTATGAGGACGACCCCATCTACTGTATCGAGCCCTGCAAAAACTATGCCGCCAGCACCTCCGGCAACTACATGGACCAGGATTTGGGCGTGTCCGGCAGCGGCAGCTCCAGAGGCAGCAACGTCTGGTATGCCATGCCCAGCTCCTACCGGCAGGCCATCGCCCTGACCCTGCTGTACTCCAAGCAGCTGTGGAACAGCAATTACAGCGTCAAAACCACAGCCATGGCCAATAACCCCAATGTGTCCACCCGAATCGCCACCCAGTTTCTCATTTACGAGATCGTCACGGGCCTGCGGGATGCCAACACCTTTAACCGCAAAAGTTCTAATGGCTATTCCAGCGGCGATGTGTTCTACAACGCGGGTGTGGCCAATGTCTCCGGCTTTGCGGATAAGTACAACAGCATCGTTTCCAGCGTCCAAAGCGCTATGAAGGTTCCCAGCTTTACCGGCCGCTCCTCCGGCTCTGCCCCCACCATCACCATGAGCGGGAGCCAGGTAAGCGTTAAGGATTCCAATGGCGTTCTGGGGAACTTCTCCTTCGCCAACGGAAACGGTGCCTCTTTCTCCAAGTCCGGCAATACCCTGACCATCACCAAAACCGGCACCATCTCTCCCTCTACGGTATTCAGTGCCACCAGGAGTCTGCCCTCTGCGGAAAACTCCACCGTGTCCATCTATTACAGTGCCAGCAGCACCTACCAGACCTGCGTCAAGCTGTATTCTCCCCAGGTGGAAACGCTGCGGGCCTACTTCAAGATCAATGCCCCGAATCCCGGAGCCATTGCTTTGGTGAAAACCACGGAGGACGGCCAGAATTTATCCGGCTGGCGTTTCGGCGTGTATTCCAACGCCGCCTGCACCACTTTGGTATCCGGCCCTCACACGACGGACAGCAGCGGTAAAATCAGCATCACCGGCCTGAACGCCGGAACTTACTATGTCAAGGAGCTTGGACATACCGACGCCGGCATTTCTTCCCGCTACACCTGTTCCGGAGACAATCCGCAGAAAGTCACAGTGTCCAACGGTGCTACCGCAACTGTCAGCTTTTACAACAAGCTGGCCGTGGGCGCACTGGAAATCCGGAAGTCCACCAACACCGGCAATCACCTGGACGGTTGGAAGTTCATCGTCAAGAAAGACGGCACGGAAATCCCCGGCTCTCCCTTTACCACGAATGAAACCGGCATCATCCGCATTTCCAATCTGGCCCCCGGAAAATACCTTGTCCTGGAATCCCCCACCGAAGACCCCTATTGGTCTGTGGAGCTGGGCTTCCACACCGTCACCGTGGAGTATGGGAAAACCGCCGTTGACCAGTGGCTGAACAAAGAGCAGGGTCTGGGCTGCTTCACGAAATCTACCAAGCCTGGACAGAACCAACGTCCGCTCCGACAGCACCTTTGGTACAGAGCGCATCAACGCCTACAGGATCGTTGAGGAAACGCTGAATCTGCGGGATGTGCGGATTTTCGATTATACGTATGACAGAGACGGTCGGAAGATCGCTGTTCTGAATGCGAAGCAGACCGCCATTGCTCAGGGAAAGCAGGAACAGATCAAACAGGAATTTTCGGACTGGATCTGGGCTGATCCAAAACGCCGGGAGCGGCTGACGGCGCTCTACAATGAGAGATTCAACAGTATCCGGCCACGGGAATATGACGGAAGCCATCTGAATTTTGTGGGAATCAATCCGGAAATCACCCTGCGGCCCCATCAGGTGAATGCCATTGCCCACATCCTTTATGGTGGAAATACCCTGCTGGCACACACGGTGGGGGCTGGGAAGACGTTCGAGATGGTAGCCGCCGCTCAGGAGAGCAAGCGGCTGGGGTTGTGTCAAAAAAGCCTGTTTGTGGTGCCGAATCATCTGACCGAGCAGTGGGCTGCCGAATATTTGCAGCTCTACCCCGCCGCCAGCATTCTGGTTGCCACCAAAAAGGACTTTGAAACCAAGAACCGGAAACGGTTCTGTTCCCGAATCGCTACCGGTGACTACGATGCCATTATCATCGGGCACAGCCAGTTTGAGAAAATCCCCATGTCCCAGGAACGGCAGAAGTTCATACTGGAGCAGCAGAAACAAGAGATTCTGGACGGCATTCGGGAGCTGAAGCGCAATAACGGCGACAATTTCTCCGTGAAGCAGCTGGAGCGCAGTAAGAAAAGTATTCAGCAGAAGCTGGAAAGGCTCAATGACCAGAGCCGTAAGGATGACGTCATCACCTTTGAGGAGCTGGGCGTTGACCGGATTTTTGTGGATGAAGCCCACGTGTTCAAGAATCTCGCCGCGTTTACAAAAATGCGCAATGTGGCCGGTATCTCCCAGACGGAAGCACAGAAGTCCAGCGACCTCTATATGAAATGCCGCTATCTGGACGAATTGACCGGCGGGCGAGGCGTGGTATTTGCCACCGGCACTCCCATTTCCAACAGTATGGTAGAGCTTTATACCATGCAGAAATATCTGCAATACAGCACACTGAAAGAGAAAGGGCTGCTCCACTTTGACGCATGGGCGTCCACCTTTGGTGAGACCGTCACCGCCATTGAGCTTGCCCCAGAAGGCACCGGCTACCGGTCGAAAACCCGGTTCGCCAAATTCTTCAATCTTCCGGAGCTGATGTCCATGTTCAAGGAGATCGCGGACATCCAGACGGCGGATATGTTGAAGCTGCCTGTACCGGAGGCAGAGTACCATAATGTAGTGTTACAGCCCTCGGAGCAGCAGGAGAAAATCGTCGCCAGTCTTTCCGAGCGGGCGGAAAAGGTGCGCAATAAGCAGGTAGATTCCAATGAGGACAATATGCTGGTCATCACCAACGATGGCCGGAAGCTGGCATTGGATCAGCGGCTCATTAACCCCATGCTTCCGGACAGCGATACCGGGAAAGTCGCCGTCTGCGCCGAAAATGTGTATAACATCTGGGAGCGGACAGCGGAGAAAAAGTCCACGCAGATGGTTTTCGTTGACCTCTCCACCCCGCACAATGATGGGCAGTTCAATGTGTACGACGATCTGAAAAAGAAACTGCTGGACAAAGGCATCCCGGAAACCGAGATTGCCTACATTCACGACGCCAAAACAGAAGCTGCCAAAAAGGAGCTGTTCGGAAAGGTGCGCTCCGGCGAAATTCGGGTACTGATCGGCTCCACCCAGAAAATGGGAGCCGGAACCAACGCCCAGCGGAAGCTCATTGCCCTGCACCATATGGATTGCCCATGGCGGCCATCCGATTTGCAACAGCGGGAGGGGCGCATTATCCGTCAGGGCAATGAAAACCCAAAGGTAGACATCTACACCTATGTAACGGAGAACACCTTTGACAGCTATCTGTATCAGCTGGTGGAGGGCAAGCAGAAGTTCATCGGCCAGATCATGACCTCCAAATCCCCGGTGCGCAGCGCGGAGGACATTGACGAAACCGCTCTGAGTTACGCCGAGATCAAGGCGCTGTGTTCCGGAAATCCTCAGATCAAGGAAAAAATGGACTTAGATATTGAGGTGCAGAAGCTGAAGCTCCTGCGCTCGAACCACATGAGCCAGCGGTACGCTCTGGAAGATAAGCTCATTCACAGCTTCCCTATGCAAATTGCGTCCACGCGGCAGATGATAGATGGTCTCCGGTCAGATATGGTACTGCTCAAAGAGAACACGCATCCAAACGAGGACGGTTTCAGCCCCATGGTGATAGACGGTCATACCCTCACGGAGAAGAAAGCTGCCGGTACTGCCCTTCTGGATGCCTGCAATACCATGACCGGCACCAATCCCATTCCTCTTGGCTCCTACCGCGGTTTTCAGATGACACTCTGCTTTGACAGCTTTGAAAAGCTGTTCAAGATTTCCTTGCAGGGTGCGTTGACCTACAAAGTTAGTCTGGGTACGGATGTTTTTGGCAACATCCAGCGCATAGATAACCTGCTGGAAAGTATGCCGACACAACAGATCGAATACAAGGAGAAGCTGAAAAATCTGGAAATCCAGGTTGAAAACGCCAAACAGGAAATCGCAATGCCCTTTCCCAGAGAGGAGGAGCTGAAGGAAAAAGCCGCCCGTCTGGATCAGCTGAACATCCTGCTGAATATGGACAAGCGGGAAAATGAGATCGTGGATGGCATACAGGATGAAGGCGAAATCCAGCCCCAGCGGGAATCCCGTGATTGGGAGCGGTAAACACTTCGCACATTTGCTTGCTTTCTGGAAATGCGATATAATGGAAGAAAAAGGAGTTGTCCATTATGTTGTTTTCCAAGGAGAAAATGCGTTATGTAACCCTGAATGATTCCGAGCTGCGCCTTGCCAAATACGCGCTTCTCCGGTTCCGTAATATGCTCATTGCCAAAGAGCTGCCCACGGAGGACGTAAACGCCCTCTTGCTGAAGCTCTATAAGTAAGCAAATCCACCGCTTTTATTGACTGCTACAAATGCTCTCTTGCCGCATTCGAAAAACGTAACATGCAGTCTCCTGTAAAGCAAGAAAAACGTTACATACCATTTGACAAAGCCGAAGAATAATGTTACACTGGCCGTGTTACAATATGCTTAGGGGGTGGTCAAATGCTGTATCGAAAGGCATATGACAGACTGCTGGAATGGAAGGGGCAGCCGAATAAAAAGGCTCTTTGTATCATGGGCGCACGTCAGACCGGCAAAACGACCGTTATCCGCCAGTTTGGCAAGGAACAGTATTCCTGTTTTGTGGAGGTCAATTTCATCACAGATACCGATGCGGCAAAGATCTTCTCCGGGAATCTGGATGCCAATACTATCATTGCGGGTCTGACCGCTTATACCAGAAAGCCAATGATCCCCGGCAATACGCTGGTGCTTCTGGATGAAATTCAGGCGTGTCCCAACGCTAGGACTGCCATCAAGTTTCTGGTGGAAGACGGCCGCTTCGACTATATCGAATCCGGCTCCCTTTTGGGCGTCAGGCACAGAGAAGTGCGATCCTATCCGGTCGGCTTTGAGGAGCTTTATCAGATGTATCCTATGGATCTGGAGGAATATCTGTGGGCCAACGGCGTACAGAAATCGACGATTCAGTACCTGAAAGGCTGCTACGAGACGGGAACGCCGGTCACGGATGCCATTCATCAGACCATGTGCAAGCTGCTGTATAGCTATATTGTGGTCGGTGGTATGCCGGATGTAGTCCAGACCTATGTGAATACCCATGATATTGCTCTGGTGATCGCTCGCCAAACGGAGATACTGGAGCTGTACCGGCTGGATATCGCGCAGTATGCACAGGGCAGCGAAAAGGTCAAGGTTCGTGCTATTTTTGACAGCATTCCCAGCCAGCTGAACGATAAAAAGCGCAGGTTTGTGTTGGCCGCATTAGACCCCAATGGTCGACAGCTCCGCTATGCGGATAGCTTCAACTGGTTGGCCGACGCGGGCGTCGCGCTTCCCTGCTACAATGTGGGGGAGCCGCAACCACCGCTCATGTTGAATGAAAAGCGGAATCTCTTCAAGCTGTTTATGGGAGATACCGGTCTGCTGTGTGCTGCCTGCATGGAAAATGTACAGTTTGAGATTCTCAACGGTGCGCTGCAGATCAACATGGGCAGTATTCTGGAAAATGTGGTTGCGCAGCAGCTAAAATGCAATGGTTTTCAGCTGAATTATTATGACGGAAAGAAAACCGGCGAAATCGACTTTGTTATTCAAAACGGAATGGGAATCGAACTGATCGAAGCCAAATCCGGAAACGATTTCAAGGTACATTCCGCCATGGACAGAATCCGCAAAACAGAGGGCTGGAAATTTGAAAAAGCGACCGTGCTCTGCAAAGGAAATATCGAATCCGTTGATGGGGTGTGGTATTATCCATGGTATATGGTCATGTTCATGAAAGCCTATCAGCCGCCAAAAGAGATGAAATACGAAATTGATTTAAGTGCATTGCAATAATCCAAACCGGAAAATAGCATCTGTCTTCACCGGCAGGTGCTTTTTCTATACCCGAAAATGAAAGGAAGGCGATATTTATCACAAATCAAGAATTAAACACACGTCTCTACCAAAAGATGTTTGACGAACAGGAACACTACCGGCAGCACCTTCTGACGCTGCCCCCGGAGGAAATTCTGGACAGCGCCTACGAGTACACCATCCGGGAGGACATTCTGTTATCCCTGGAATACAATGACCTAACAACCAGGCAGTGTCAGGCACTTCTCAAATCCGAGCATCCCTTGCAGGATGTATTTCGGGCCTGGGAGCATCACGAAAGTCCCCATATGGAGGAAGTGCAGGCCATTATCGAAGCAAAGGCGAATGATATGTGCCATCTGTATGCCCAAAAGGCACACCGAGAGGAGCGGTAGCCCATGGCATACTTCACCCCGGAGGACATCCAGCAAGCCAAACAGCTGGATTTACTGACATATCTTCAAATTTACGAGCCGGATCAGCTGGTGAAGGTGTCCGGCGATACCTACTGCACCAGAGACCACGATTCCCTCAGAATCAGCAACGGGAAATGGCACTGGTTTTCCCGGCAAACAGGCGGCAGGACGGCCCTTGACTATCTCGTGAAGGTCAGGGGCTGTTCTTTTATGGAGGCTATGGAGATCATTCATGGCGCACCCCTGCCTAAGACGATCCCCGCACCGGCTCCCAAGGCAGAATCAAAAAAGCTGCTGCTCCCTGAGCGGAACGGCAACGCGGACACCGTGATCCGCTATCTGAAAGGCCGCGGCATCCACGACGTTATTATCCGCTACTGTCTGGAGAATAATCTGCTCTTTGAATCCCAGAAATACCACAGTGCCGTGTTTCTAGGTTATGACAAGGACGGCACTGCCCGCTATGGCAATGTCCGTGGAACCGTTGGGGACTACAAAGGGGAGCTGTCCGGCAGCGACAAGCACTACTCTTTCTCTATTCCCGGCAAGAGCCGGACCGTTCATGTCTTCGAGTCTGCCATTGACGCTTTGAGCTACGCCACCATGGAGCTGTTCGAGGGAAAGAACTGGCATGAGGATCATCTGCTGTCCCTTGCCGGGGTATTTGTCACCAAACGGGAAGATGTAGTGCCGGTTGCTCTGTCCCGGTATCTGGCGGATCACCCGGAGATTCGGACACTTCGGCTCCATCTGGACAACGATGTCGTTGGCCGGGGCGCAGTGGCCGGAATTGTCGGTGGTCTGCGTAACAGGTACGAGATTTGGGACGAGCCGCCCAAGTGCGGCAAGGATGTTAATGATCAGCTCAAAATCAGGATTGGATTGAAGCGAAAGGAGGATTTTTGCCGTTGAAAATCAATATTTATCAGATCAACACAGACCGGGACCCGAAGCAGCTTAAATTCCTGTGTCTGGACACCGCTCGTCGGATTCTGCATTCTGCGGAGCCGGACAGTGCCGCCTACGATAAGGTCTACTCCGGCGATGTGAAATGCCGGAATCTGGAGGATGTATTTACCCTCTTTAATTCTCGCAGGCCGGAGGGCTTCCGGGGACACAGCCTCTCCGTCTCGGATGTTGTGGAGGTGGAGGATGCCGCCGGTATTACGCCGGGATTCTATTTCTGTGACAGCTTTGGATTCAAGGAAATTCCTTTTCAGCCGGAGCTTGCCGCCGACGCCGTCCGGGGTCCTACCATCCAAGTGGTTTTGGTGGAACCCGGAAAGACGGCACGGATCGCGGAAGTCGGCACTTCTCTGGACGCCATGCAGCAGACCGTAGGCGGCGATATTGAAGCCTGTTACCCCTTTGATGAGCAGGTCTGTATTGTCTGCAATTCTGAAGGGAAAATCAATGGCCTGCCCCTGAACCGCGCCATCCGGGACGAAGATACCAATGAGATTGTGGACATCATTGCCGGTACGTTCTTCATCTGCGATTGCCGCAAAGAATCCTTCGGCAGTCTTTCCGAGGAACAGCAGAAGCGGTATCTGGAAAAATACCGTCTCCCGGAACGGTTCTTCCGCACAAGAGACGGCATTGAAGCCGTGTCATATAAGCCTCAAAATCGAGAGCGTTAAGTGTCCTTTCTCAGCACCGCCAGATAATCTACGTAGGAATATATTTTTGCTCTTCCCGACTTTTCTGTTTGCTGTAAAATCCCATTATCCACAAAAGACGCAACATTTTTTGCGGCTGTATTATAGGACAAATTTAGGGCTGTCGCAGTTTTTTGAATATCGATAATGGGGTTCTTTTCCAAATAAATAAGAAAGTTTATTGCGTTGGTTTGCTGCCGCTTTGTCATGCTATTAAATTTTTGTACATTCCGGTTGTGAATTTCCGTAAGACGGTCAATTGTTTGAATTGCATCCTCGGCAGAATCGGATAGTGCTTGCAGGAAAAAGAGAACCCACTGCTCGTAGTCCCCGGTTTTTCGTACTTGCGTCATCCGGTCATAGTATTCGACCCGGTTCATTTTCAGAAAATAGGAGATATAAAGCGACGGTGCGGAGAGTATTTTCTTCTCCATGAGAAACAGCGTAATCAGAAGCCGCCCTACCCGGCCATTTCCATCTAAAAAAGGATGGGTTGTTTCAAACTGGTAATGGATCAGTGCTGCCTGGATCAGTGGGTCAAGGGAATCCTCCCCATTCATATATTTCTCCAGATCGGACATGGCATCTACCATATCTTCTGGATTTGGCGGAATATACCGCGCATTTCTCAATGTGCTTCCCTGACCGCCGATCCAATTTTGCGAATAACGGAATTCACCGGGATTCTTTTCCTGACCGCGCACCCCCTCCATCAGAACAGCGTGTGTTTCTTTAATCAATCGGTTACACAGCGGGAGCGTTTGAAGGCGATTGATCGCGTATTCCTCCGCACGGATGTAATTCACAACATCTGATACATTGAGGTTTGTGTTTTCCTCCGCAAAGGGGTTCAAAATGTCATCCAGCGTACACTGCGTCCCTTCGATCTGGGAAGAAAGCAGTGCTTCCTTCCGCACATACATGGAAACAAACAAATCCATATTCGGAATACGGGAAGACAGGCCATCCAGTGTAGCCAGCCTTCGATTTGCGTCAATCAGCTTGGCAATCAGCTCATTACTCATCTCAATAGGCGGCTCAGGGGGAAGCGGATTGGGGCGAAAAGACTGATAAGCCATTTCCCCTGACAGATTAGTTACAAGGCAACCGGCTCTGTTATTCATGGCAGCTCCTTTCTAAAAATGAAATTACACGGCTAATAATAGCACAGTTATTTCAGAAAATCAAGTTTTTCTGAAATAACAGGCAATATAGTTTTTCATAAAATACGTAAAATATGATATAAACAATCAAAATACTCCCTGTAATTTCATTTTCCACCCCAATAGACAAACCGGTTGCTTTTAATCATTTGTGTCGTGAAGAATAGAAAAGTGTGAATGGTTGCAAAAATCTATTCTAAGTCAACTAATAGCCATTACAGAAAATGAATCAATGCATCCGAAAACATATAAGCAATTTCTGGTAATACCGTTTCCAGAGACTGCTGCCACCGCACCGCCCGAAAGGGTGGTGCTTTTCTATACCCAAATTACAGGAGGTGATGCCCCTTTGAACACAAAATCCACAGCGTCCTGTGGCTGTGGCAAGCCCAGGACTACCCCTATTTCCCCGGAGGAAAAGCGATGGCTGAAAGAAAAACTATCCCAGTCCCGTTACGACGAATGTATGCAGGAGCGGCGGGAGGCATGGCTGTTTCTTCGGCCCGGTCATAAAAAGAACTATCGATAGGAGGTTTGTCTTTTATGGAGCAAGCATCGCCTTTGTACTCCCACAAAGGCAGCTTGTCAGGGGGAACCCCTGATACCCCTGTATCTGAATCGAGAAGAAGGAGTGAAATCTATTCGCAATCGTAATATCAAAATCCAGTTGTGGCTGAACAAAGCGGAAGCCCGGAATCTCCAAGAAAAAGCAAGGCGCAGCCACCTGTCTGTTGCCGCCTATCTGCGGCAGCTTATCAGCGGTGTTGTTCCCAAGGAAGCTCCGCCCCCGGACTTCTTCTCCATGATGCGGGAGCTGCATTACATCGGGAACAACCTCAACCAAATCGCCATGAAAGCCCACGCTCTGAATGCCATCGATGCTAAGCACTATGATGAGGGTGTACGGATGTTTGATAAGGCCGTTCAGAAAATCCTGTCAGCAGTCCTTGACCCCATGCCTATGGAGCACTGACCCATGGCCGTTACATCCATCTGGCGTGTCCATGGCAGCGTTGGGAAGGTTCTGGACTATGTGGAAAACGCGGAGAAAACCACCGCCGTTTCCACCGGTGACGGCGACCTGTCCGATGTCATTGACTATGCCATCCAGCAGCGCAAGACCAGCCAGACCCAAGTGAGGGACGGTGAGGAAGTTGTTCAACGTTTCGTTTCCGGTATCAACTGCAATCCCCGTACCGCAAAAATGGAGATGCAGAAGATCAAGAAGTTTTACGGGAAAGAGGATGGTGTCATTGCCTACCACGGCTACCAGTCCTTCGCCCCCGGAGAGGCTACCCCGGAGCTTGCCCATGAGATCGGGGTCAAGCTGGCGCAGCGGCTGTGGGGAGATCGGTATCAGGTACTTGTGGCCACCCACCTGGACCGTGCCAACCATCTGCATTCCCACTTTGTTATCAACACCGTGTCCTTTGTGGACGGTATCAAATACCACCGCACCAAGCAGGATTATAAGGAAATGCAGCGAGCGTCCGATGCTCTCTGCAAGGAGTACGGCCTGTCCGTGATTCGGAATCCCAAAGGCCGGGGCAAAACCTACAGCGAATGGGCAGCCGAAAAAGATGGAAAGCCCACCCTGCGCGGCATTATCCGCTCCGACATTGACCGTGCCGTTCTGGCATCCACCACCCAGCGGAATTTTCAGGAAGCCATGCAGGCTATGGGCTACACCTTCAAAACCCGCACCCCGGATGGGCAGCCCCTCAAATATCCGGCGCTGAAACCACCCGGAGCAAAAGGCTACTTCCGCTTCCACCGGCTGGGGCCGGGGTATTCTCTGGCCGAAATTCTGGATCGTGTTTACGACAACGTGAGACGGCAGACTCCTTTCCCGGAGGCTGACCGGATGGCACGGCAGCGTAATCCATTTATCCCCTACCCCAAAGCGAAAGGCATTCACGCCCTGTATCTGCGCTACTGCTATGAACTGCGCATTATCCAAAAGCATCCGGCATCCGTGAAGCGGGTGCCTTATTCTATGCGGCAGGATTTAGTCTTGCTTGACAAACTGGACGCGGAAACCCGCTTCCTCGCCAAGCATGAATACGGCAGTTTCATCGAACTGGAATCCCACAAGGAAAAATCCACAGGCAGAATACAAGAGCTGGAGCAGGAGCGTAACGCACTCCGCAGCCAGCTTCGGGCAGCCACCCGCAGGGAAGATGCTCCTGCGGTGGAGTGTCTTAAATCCCGTATCAAGGAGGTATCCTCTGAGATAAAAACACTGCGTCAGGAGGTGAAATTATGTGACGGAATCGAAGCCCGTTCCGCTCTGATGGAGCGGAATCTGGAGCAATTACAGCAGGAACAGGAAATCGAAAGAAAGGAGGAAGAACAGCATGAGCTATTCCGGCGAGGCGGCAGATCAGGTCGTCCGTCTGAGCTTGAACGGGGTTGAGGTCGCGGCAAAATTGTCCGGCTCCGCCGCCAAGCAGCTGGCGATTATGATTTACGCCATTCTGAAAGACCAGAAGAAAACAAAAGGCAAGATCCGTCTGACCAATATGCTCCGCTCCGGCAAGGAACTGAAAGTGTTCGCCGTCAAGGATGGTGATCTTCAGAAATTCTGCGAGGAGGCCAAGAAGTACGGTGTTCTCTATTGTGTCCTCAAAGATAAAAATGCCACCGACGGCATTACGGACATCATGGTTCGGGCAGAGGATGCCGCAAAAGTCAACCGCATCTTTACCCGTTTCGGGCTTGCCACTGTGGATTTGGCATCTCTGAAAACAGAGCTTGTCAGGCAGCAGGATAAGACCCGCACCGAAGAGGACGCGGATGTGCGCTCCGGTTCCGACAAGCCCCATAACGATGATTTCGTGAAGGAACTGTTCGGTGAGGACCCGGAGAAACACATTGTGGAGGAAAACCCTCAGACCGGACGGAACGAGGCCGAACGTCCGTCCGAGAGTACATTGCCGAACAGACGGGGCGAAGAAATCTTTTCTGACAGCCGCCCCTCTGTCCGTGAGGCGATGAAACAGATTCGGCAGGAAAAGGCTGCACGCCAGCCCCAGAACACCATTGCCGACAAGGTAGTGGAGAAAATCACGAAAGGAAAGGATCGATGAAATGAACGAATTTTTTGACAAGGAGGAATGGGCCAACCGCAAGCAGCAGGACCGGGAATCGGCATACGCCATCGTGGATGACGCTCTGAAAAAGGTCGGCACAGACGGAAAAGCTTTTCAGACTTACTTAGATGTACAGTCCAAATTCGAGCGGTATTCCGTCAGCAACGCTCTGTTGGTCGCTGCCCAGAAACCGGATGCTACCGATCTGGGAGAGGCCAACTTCTGGCGTGGCCGGGGAGGCTATATCCGCAAAGGAGAATTCGGTATTCTCCTCATGGAACCCGGAAATTCCTACACCCGAAAGGATGGCTCCAAGGGTGTCGGCATCAACGTCAAGCGTGTCTTTGATATTTCCCAGACCACATTGTCTCCTGTTCCCGAACGGGTGACAAGTCCGGACATCCGGCAGCTTCTCAACGCCATGGTATGCTACGCTCCCTGCAAGGTAGACTTCCGGGACGAATTGCCGGATGGCCAGAGCGCTCTTTACAGCCCCCAAGAGAAAACCGTATTTGTCCTGCGGGGACAGTCCATGGAGGATGTGTTCCGGGGCGTGGCCCAGGAGCTTGCCCACGCCTATCTGGATACCGGGAACTACAACCGGGACGGCAATACCTTTATCGCCCAGTGTGTCGGAAATATTCTCTGCCAGCGCAATGGGATCGACGGCAAAAGCCTTGCCGTGACCCAGCTGCCCCAGAAGTACGCCGAGATGGAGCCGAAACAGCTGCGGGAGGAGCTGAAATCCATCCGCACCGCCGCCAACCAGATCTCCGCCGATATGTTCCGTTTCCTGGATGCCAAAAGCCACGGAAGCAAACAGCGGGACGATGCCCGGTAAAGGAGGCGTGTATGGCAGAAATACAACATCTGATCCAGGTCAGCGACTATGAGCAGCGGCTCATGGTCAATGGCCTGAACGCCTTCCGCAATGACCTGATCCGGGACGGCAAGCCCACGGAGGACATCAATGCCCTGCTCATGAAGGTCATTGATGCCCCAGAGAAAAAGCCAAAAAGGAAGTTTGACCGTGAACGATAAGCTGTCCCGGCAGAACTGTATTCTCTATATCTGCGGTATTCTCCCGGTGGTCTGGCTTGCCCTGCTGGCCGCTCCTCTATTAGAGGGCGGCCTGGGCACGCTGCTGGAAGGCTTCGGCACGGCATTGGAAAATCCCTTTCACATCATCTGGTGTGACAAGAGCCTCAAATGTGGCCCTCACCACAGATGGACAGGCCGCGGCCTATCAGCACGGGACAGACCCGTTGAGCGTTGCCGCTGTTTCCATCAATCTGGAAAAGCTGAAACAGGCTGCTTCCGAGGACACCGGCACTGGGGATTATGTCGTGCTTACCGAGGAAGAAGTCTACGACTTCATGCGCAGGAAAGCACAGGAAAATAACCAAAATCAAAATTCTAATCATCAGGAGGAAACTTATGAAAAACATCATCAACAGTATCATCCACCCCACCACCCGTCGTACTTCTAAGCGTCTGCCCATGCCCGAAAATGTCCGCAAGGGCTTCCGGCGTTACAGCTGCGCCGTTCTCACCGGGGCTATGATCCTCGGTCTGGCCATGCCCGCCTATGCCGCGGGCGACCCGCTGACAGTGGTCAACAACCTGAGCACCTTTATCTTTGGCCTGATCCGTGCCGTGGGTCTTATCCTGCTGGGCTGGGGCATTGTTCAGGTGGGTCTTTCCTTGCAGTCTCATGACCCTTCTCAGCGGAGCAACGGCTTCCTGACTCTGGCCGGTGGTATCGTCATCACCTTCGCCAAGGAGATTCTGGATTTGATCGTAGGTTGAAAAAACACCACGGGCAGACCCACGCGGGTCTGCCCCGGATAGGAGGTGAAAACCATTGTCGGATAACTGGGTCGTACAAAACTTGGAAAAGGCCCTTAATATCTGGAATGACAAGCTAAGTGAGATCTGGCTGCTCATTACCCAATCCCCCACCAGCTTCAAGGGCGGCACCCTCTGGAATGTGGTGTCCAGCATCCACGGAGCCTTGCAGGCCATTGGATATGCCCTGCTGGTGCTGTTCTTCGTGATCGGTGTCATGAAAACCTGCGGCTCTCTGACGGAGGTGAAACGCCCGGAACACGCCCTGCGGCTGTTTGTGCGGTTTGCCCTTGCCAAGGGTGTGATTACCTACGGCATGGATTTGATGCTGGCACTGCTGGACATTGTGCAGGGGGTAATCTCTACCATCATGCAGGCGGCAGGCTTTGGTCGGCCGCAGTCTGCGGTACTGCCAGCCGAAATTGTTTCGGCCATTGAGGACTGCGGATTCTTTGAATCCATTCCATTGTGGGCGGTGACGCTGATCGGCGGGCTGTTTATCTGGGTGCTGTCTTTTCAGATGATCCTCAGCGTTTACGGACGCTTCTTCAAAATGTATATGTACACAGCCATTGCCCCCATTCCCCTGTCCACCTTTGCCGGGGAACCCACGCAGAGCATCGGCAAGAGCTTTCTCAAAAGCTACGCTTCCGTCTGTCTGGAAGGAGCTGTCATTGTGCTGGCCTGTGTAATTTTCTCTGCCTTTGCGTCCTCGCCCCCTGTAGTGGATGCGGGTGCAGCAGCGGCCAGCATGGTATGGAGCTATATCGGAGAACTGATTTTCAATATGCTGATCCTCGTTGGGTCCGTGAAGATGGCAGACCGGGTCGTGCGGGAGATGATGGGACTATAGTCAGGTCGAAAACTGTCATTTCCAGAATAGTTTTCGACTTATAAGTTCAAAACTATTGACATTGTGTTGTTCCAGAGTATAATAAAAGAAAAGCCATGGAGGTATGCAGCAATGGCGGAACTCGTCAATCGCCCGGAATATCTGAGACAGCTCATTCAAAACCGAGATGTGGACTTGGTAAAAATCGTCACCGGTATCCGCAGATGCGGCAAATCATCCCTGCTGGAACTGTACCATCAGTATCTTTTGGAACAGGGCGTCGCGGAATCTCACATTATTCATATGAATCTGGAGTCTCTGCGCTACCGAACGCTTTCCGATTATCTTGCCTTCTACGACTATGTCAGCCAAAAGATCCCGGATAGCGGAAAAACCTATCTGATTTTCGACGAACTGCAAGCGGTAAGCCACTGGGAAAAGGCCATTGAATCCTTCCGGCTGGATTACGATGTGGATATTTACATCACAGGCTCCAATGCCTATCTGCTGTCCACAGAGTTCTCCACCCTGCTTTCCGGACGATATGTGGAAATCCGGATGCTGCCCCTGTCTTTCAAGGAGTTCCTGACCTTCTACAGCTTTGACCAATCTGTCACACTGGAAGAAAAATTCCAGAAGTATTTGCAGTTCGGCGGTATGCCCATTCTGCGGGAGTATCAGTTCAACGAAGCCCGGAGCAATCAGGCATTGGAGGGTATCTATTCCACCGTCGTCCTGCGTGATATTTTACAGCGCAATGAAGGTGCCGATCAGGCCATGCTTCAGAAGATCATGCTGTTTCTCTGCTCCAACATTGGCAGTATCAATTCTCCCAGCAGCATTGGCAATGTCCTGTACAACGAGGGCGCTATCAAAGGGCGGAACGTCGCGGGGAAAACCGTTGAGAAGTATATCTCCATGCTCCGCAGCGCTTATATTTTCTTCTCCGTCGGCCGCTATGATGTAAAGGGAAAGCAGCTACTGAAAACGCTGGGCAAGAACTATATCATCGACATGGGCTTTCGGAATATGCTGCTGGGCTATCGGGACGCGGATCGGGGGCATATTCTGGAAAACATTGTCTATCTGGAGCTGCTTCGCCGGGACTATCGGGTCTGCATCGGAAAAGTAGGTGAAACGGAGGTAGACTTCGTAGCGGAAAAGCCGGACGATAAGCTATACATTCAGGTAACGGAGAGTATGCTTTCTCCGGAAACACGGGAACGGGAACTGCGGCCCCTGCAAATGATTCCGGATAATTACGAAAAAATCGTTTTGTCCATGGATCGGGACTTCATCAAATCCTACGATGGGATCAAATCCCTGAATCTGCTGGATTGGCTGTTGGATAAAAAGTAGGCACCCCATCGGGTTATTGGCAGATCAAAAACCGGTTTGTCCGTATTTTGTCATTCTCATTGGTTCCATGAGGATAGCAGACCGGGTCGTGCGGGAGATGACGGGGCTATAATTGGAATATAAAGGCGAACAGATTGGGATTGCAAACTAGGGAACTTTTTGCTATAATATAGGCAGCAAAAGTTCCCTAGGAGGTGCCGCATGAACAACAACTATCCGCAAATTCAAGAACTGCTCCATCAAAAGGCTGACTATCAGGCACGATTGAACCTACTGCCATACGACGGAACGCCGGAAGTCAAGGAAGATGGCGGCAAGAAGTATTTGTACGTTCGTAAACGCATCGGGTCGAGGCTGAGTTCCACATATGTGGATGTGTACTCTGACACGCTGTACCAGCTGCTGCTTCGCAATGCCCGCGATGCCAAGGCGTACCGGAAGAATATTCGGCGTTTGGACAAGGAATTGGCACAGCTCGGCTACACAGACCAGGAGATTTCCCCTCGTGTGCAGCTGAACCTGGATTTCGCCCGGGCCAACATGAAGTCCAATATCTACGATCAGGCAATTTTGGAGGGTGTCGCCACCAGTTTTCCACAAACGGAGGACATCATTGATAACGGCATTGTCAACGGCATGACAGCAACGGATGTGCAAAAAATACTGAATCTGAAACACGCATGGGAATTTATTCTTGACCGGGATGTGATCACATACCCCAGCGACTATTCTATTCTGTGCCACATTGCGAAGCTGGTCAATGAGGGATTCTTCCAAGATGGTGGACGAATCCGAGGAGTTCCTGTCACGATTGGCGGTTCCAGCTATGTTCCGCCGTTGCCGATTGAAACCGTAATCAAGGAACACCTGGAGGAAATTCTGAAACGGGAGCAGCCTTCTGATGAAGCGGCAATTCAGCTATGCCTTTACTGCATGAAAGCCCAAATTTTCACCGATGGCAACAAACGTGCTTCCGTGATTTTTGCCAATCACTACCTGATTTCGCAGGGTGGAGGAATGCTGATTATTCCAGAAAAAGAGGTGCCAGAGTTTAAGCGGCTTCTTGTGGCTTTTTACGAGGACAGAAGCAACGACGTTTTTCTTTTTATGAAAGAAAAGTGCGTAAAGACATTTTAATCTAGGGAACTTTTTAACCGATATTTTATCAAAAAGTTCCCTAGCCGCAATTCAACGCCTTCCAAATTGGGAGGCGTTTTTCTTTTTACACAAAACAAGGAGGAAACCATTGGAAGTAAAAATCAACAAAGAAATCCAGTCCTACAGTGAGTCCATGTTCCTGGGGCTGTCCATGCGGCAGTGCGGCTTTTCCCTGGCGGCGATTCTGGTGGCCATTGGGTTGTATTTTCTGCTGAAGCCCTATGTGGGCACAGAAACCATCAGCTGGATGTGCATTCTGGGAGCCGCGCCCTTTGCGGCCATGGGCTTTGTCAACTACCACGGTATGACCGCCGAACAGCTGGCCTGGACCTGGATTCGTTCGGAGCTGCTGGAACCCAAGCGGCTCATTTCCGAGCCGGACAATCTCTATTACAAACTGCTGGAGGACACCATCTCCAACCGCGAAAAGGAGGCGTATAAGAAATGATGAAATCCATTCGTACTTTGGTGCGACAGGACCGGGAGAAATATGTCATTCCCCGGCGTGTCCAGGACGTGATCCCCATTCAGAAAATCTGGGAGGACGGGATTTTCCTCACCGGCGGGCGGTACGCGAAAAGCTTCCGCTTCACGGATATTAACTATCAGGTGGCATCGGAGCCGGACAAGGAGAAGATGTTTCGGGGCTATAGCGCCATCATCAACAGCCTGGACTGCGGAGCCACCACCAAAATCACCATCTTCAACCACCGCATGAGCCAGATCAACTTCGAGAAGTCCATTCTCATGCCCATGCAGTGGGACGGCCTGGACGACTACCGGGAGGAATACAACCAGATGCTTCTGGACAAGGCCACCAATGGCAATGGTATTGTCCAGGAGAAGTTCATCACCATCTCCGTCCGTAAAAAGGATGTAGATGCCGCCCGGAGTTTCTTCGCCCGTGTGGAAGCAGACCTTTCTGCCCACTTTTCCGCCCTTGGCTCCACCTGCGGCCCCATGAACGCCATGGAACGGTTGCAAATCCTCCACCGTTTCTACCGCAAGGGCGAAGAAAATGAGTTTCGCTTTTCTCTCCGGGATTCTGCCCGGAAGGGTCACTGCTTCCGGGACTACATCTGCCCGGATTTCATCGAGCGGCACAGCGACTATCTCCAGATTGGAGACCGGTTTGCGAGAGTACTGTACCTCAAGGACTATGCCAGCTATATTCAGGATGATTTCGTATCCGAGCTGACCGACCTGAACCGGGACATGATGCTGTCCATTGACATGGTGCCTATTCCCACGGATGAGGCCGTCCGTGAGGTGGAAAACCGGCTGCTGGGTGTGGAGACGAACATTACCAACTGGCAGCGCCGCCAGAACAGCAACAACAATTTCTCTGCCGTTGTTCCCTATGATATGGAATTGCAGCGGAAGGAAAGCAAGGAATTTCTGGACGACCTGACCACCCGTGACCAGCGGATGATCTTCGGCATCCTGACCATGGTCATTACCGCCGGCACAAAGGATCAGCTGGACGCGGATACGGATGCCATTCTCTCCACCGCCCGGAAGCGGATGTGCCAGATGGCTGTTCTTAAATATCAGCAAATGGACGGATTGGACACCGTATTGCCCATTGGCACCAGGAAGCTCAACGCCTTCCGCACTCTAACCACGGAAAGCCTTGCGGTGTTCATGCCCTTTAAGGTGCAGGAGATCATGGACAAGGGCGGCATCTACTTTGGGGAAAACGCCATTTCCCACAACTTGATTATGTGCAACAAGGAGAACCTGCTGAACCAGTCCGCGTTTCTGCTGGGTGTCCCCGGCTCCGGCAAATCCTTCTCCGCCAAGGAGCTTATGACCTTCCTGATGCTGAACACCGAAGACGACATTCTGGTATGCGATCCCGAAGGCGAGTACGCCCCTCTGGTAGAAGCCATGGGCGATATGGGTTCCGTGATCCACATTTCCGCTGGTGGGCGCGACAGGCTCAACGCTATGTACATGGTGGACGGCTATGGGGAGAACAACCCCATCGTGGTCAAGTCCGAGTTCATCATGTCCCTGATCGAGCAGATCGACAAGAAAGGCGTCGGCCCCCAGCACAAGTCCATCATTGACCGGTGCATCACCATGGTCTACCGCAATGCCGCTTTCTCCGGCACCGTCCCCACCCTCTGCACCCTGCGGGACACCCTGCTGGAGCAGCCGGAGCCGGAGGCCAAACAGATTGCCCTTTCTCTGGAACTGTACACCACCGGCTCTCTGGACATCTTCGGCAAGCAGAGCAATGTGGATCTGGACAAGCGGGTGGTGGTATTCGACATTCACGGTCTGGGCGCGCAGCTGAAGCCCACCGGCCTGCTGGTCATCACGGATACCATGCTGAACCGTGTGACCCAGAACTGGAAGAAGGGCAAGCGAACCCATGTATTCATCGATGAGTTCCATGTTGTTTTTGAAAACGAGTTCTCCGCTGCCTTTTTCAACTCCGCATGGCGGCAGTTCCGAAAGCGCAACGCCTTCCCCACTGCCATTACCCAGAACGTGGAATATCTGCTGGATTCTGTGCAGGCCAGCACCATGCTTTCCAACTCCGAGTTCATCGTCATGCTGAACCAGGCAGCATCTGACCGGGAGAAGTTGGGTAGGCTCCTGAACATCTCCAATGAGCAGATGAACTACATCACCAATGTGGAAGCCGGTTCCGGCCTCATTAAATACGGCAGTGCTCTCGTGCCTTTCATCAACCGCTTCCCCAAGAACACAAAGCTCTACCAACTCATGACAACGCGCCCCGGTGAGGGACGGTTTGCCGGTCAATCCTGACAGGAGGGCGCGCCATGCCGGAAATCAAGACGAAACGTAAAAGTCAGCCGGTATTAAACACTGCCCAGCAGCAGATGCAGCGGAGCTTTGTCAGGAGTAGAGCGGAACAGACGGCGCACCGGCAGTCGGAGCAATCGGAATCCCCCAGCAATTATGCAGAGGAAAAAGTCTCCCGGACGGCAGGGGATGCCGTTCGGGATGCGGGGTCATTATTGCAGCATGAAATTTGTTCTGTTCGTTACCGTGACAGCGCCCCGGAATCCGCGGTGTCTGCGGAAAACGCCGGTCAGCAGGATACCGCGCGAAAGATTCTCCGAAATCGCCAGGAAGTACACAGCAGATCTGCGCGAGAAGCCGCCCCCATCCGCACGCGAGAATATGCAGCAGACAGCTCCACAGCAGGACCCGGCATCTCTCCCGCACAGCAGGCGGCGCAAAAAGCCGCTGCGCAGGATATTATTAGTCGGAAAAAGCAGCAGAAGGAGGAGGAACTGGGCTTCGAGCGTGCTCACTTTTCCCAACAGGTGGAAGCCGCTCAGGCAAGTCCCTGTACTTCAAAAGCGTCTGACACCGCCATAACTGAAACTACGCAAGTCTCAAGTGGTTTCCATAACACTTCTTTTTCTCCGGGTGATACCCCCACGAAAAAGGAAATCCCGATCAAGAAGAAATCCGACCTGCCTATTCGTACCAGAAATTCTTCCGTTCCAATCAAGACCTCCGAGAGAACTGCAAAGAAAGTGTCCGACACGACCGCAAAGCAGGCTGCCCAGAAAGCCCAAAAGGCCGCCACCGCTGCTGCGCAAAAAAGTGCCCATGCCGCAGCCACCGCTGGGCGCCGGGCCGCACTGGCCGCAAAAAAGGCCGCAGAGCTGACGGCCAAACTGGCTCGTTCCGCGGCAGAAGCGGTAAAAGCGCTTTACGCCGCCATTGGTGCAGGCGGTGTTGCGGCTGTTCTTGTGATTGTAATTGTCGTTCTGATTGGCTGCAGTGCTGCTATCTTTGGCAGTCAGGATGATTCCACGGAAACGCGGCCTCTCAGTGCGGAAGTGGAAGCCTATGAGCCGGTCATCCGCAAATACGCCAAGCAGTATGGCATTCCGGATTATGTTCTGCTGATTCAGGCCGTCATGATGCAGGAATCCGGCGGCAGAGGAAATGACCCCATGCAAGCCTCCGAATGCGGGTACAATACCCAGTACCCCAGAACGCCCGGAGGTATCACTGACCCGGAGTATTCCATTGCAGTAGGCATCCAGAATCTGGCGGACTGTTTACAGGCGGCAGGAGCCGAAAGCCCCATTGATCTGGAACATATTCAGCTGGCGCTCCAAGGCTATAACTTTGGCAGCGGTTACATCACATGGGCCTTGCAGAAATACGGTGAATACTCCCGTGCCAATGCCGTTGAGTTTTCCATGAAAATGGCAGAACAAATGGGCTGGAACAGTTATGGGGACAAGCAGTATGTTCCCCATGTGCTGCGGTACTACCCAATCGGCAAGGTGTTCTATACCCCGGAGGATGGGGACGCCATTGTGGACGTGGCACTGACTCAGGTAGGCAATGTAGGCGGCGAACCTTATTGGAGCTGGTACGGCTTTACCGGTCGTGTGGAATGGTGTGCCTGCTTTGTCAGCTGGTGTGCCGACCAATGCGGCTATCTGGACAGCGGTGCCTATCCGAAATTCTCCGGCTGCGTCTTTGGAATGCAGTGGTTCCAACAGCGCGGCCTCTGGCTGGACGGCTCTGCGGAACCGGTGCCGGGAATGCTCATTTTCTTCGATTGGGCAACCCAAGACGGTGTACCGGATCATGTTGGGATTGTGGAGCGGGTAGAAAATAACGTAGTCTATACGGTAGAGGGCAATTCCAGAGATATGTGTCGGCAGAACCAGTATTCTCTGGGAAGCAGCGTCATTCTGGGGTACGGGATGCCCGCGAGCGGCAATTAAAAACCGTATGTAGCAGTTTCGAGGCGAAAAAGCAAGTCTTGTTTTCTCCTGATAGCATGGTATAATGGTCACCAATGTGCGCGGAAAGGGAGATTCGATATGGCTGTTACAGCTCCAATCCATACTCTACAGGACTATCTTAATCAGGCTGCCCCGGTACTGCTTCAAATTCCAGGGTTCCCCCAGTTGGTACAGGCAGACGGAAACAGCTATGACACGCTGGCAAAGAAGTACCCAGACGCAGCGTTTACGATGATGGTCATGAATAACCTGTTCCACCATGATTCTGAATTCTCCGAAATTCATCAGCAGGCGTTTTCTTCTATCGTGGAAGGAACAAATATTTCGTCTGTACGCAAGCGCTACAACCTCTGCATGGATGCCTATTGGCAAAAACATTCATGGGATGATTAAACTATGGAGCAGTCTAAAAAGCCGCCGCGTTCCTATAAAGATCTGAAGCAGAAACAGAAGGCAAAAATTTCTGACTATATGTATCTGGAAACGCAGGATTTCTTCCAGACGAATGGGAGGATGCCGGATACGGATGAAGACTGCAAAGCGGTTGCCCAGAAGGTATTTAATCATCTCTCTGGCTTGCGTGTCCCCACCGAGGAAATCCACGCCGTCTATCTCAGGAAACGCCCTCATATTATCGAGCGTCTGACCATTTTTGGAATGCCGGGGCATATCCGTTCCCATGCAGAAATCAAGGAATTGCAGCGCATCCGAGCGGAAAGAAAAGCCCATACCAAGCGCAGAAAGAAACGTGCCAAAAAGGAGCCGAAGCTTCCGCCCATGGAGCAGGACGACACCTTTTTCTTCATCGCGGGTTACACCTCCGGTGGCGTGCCATATGGTCTTACCTGGGAGGAAATGGAATTGGAGCCGTGGGAAGATATAGAGTAATGTGTTTCACATTCTCCTCATAAATATAAGCAAATAAAAGTCTCCCGTTTCATCAGCCGGTTCGCCTGCCGAAATGGGAGGCCTTTTATTTTCCTCTGGCTCTGCAGAACCGATACTCTGTCCAAAGCTCCAGCTCGAGGGGCAGCAGGCAGAGCGCCAGATAACCGATAGCCGCTGCCATGCCAATTCCGTTTAATGGCCGCCAGATGATTCTGGGGTTGTACCACATCTTACTGGATCCCAGAATTACACCCATGGCCGTCAGTGTGATGCAGGTGAACAGGGTAATCACAAATGCCCTGTCCCGGTTATCGAAGCGGTAGATGGAGAAGGCCGTCCTTCCTCGGAGCAGACTGCCGCGGGAACGCATGGAATCGGATTCCAGTGCTAAAGCCGAGATTATCCAGGTTATCAGCATGGAAAATATCCGCAGGCAGTTGATGGCAGACCTGAACCAATATGTCCTCGTTATAAAGATCCGTGTTCAAGGTTGCTTCCGCACCCGCCGGCGTATCATAGCACACGCCGTTGACCTTGGCATAGTACCCGCCGCAGCAGGCGGTGTCCGCGCTGCTGTTGGGATAGGTTCCGGAAATATAGAGGGCTGTGGTCTCCCGGTCAACCCGCACATAGTAGTCCGTGGTATCCCGGTCAAAGCGCGCTGTCCCGCCGCTAGTGGTCATAAAGGGCAGCGTCTCATCCTTGGTAGCAACGGAAAGACCGGACAGGTGCAGCTGCCGGAGCAGCCGGACAGTGTAGTCCTGGTAATAGGATGTACCATTCTCTTCCTTGGAAATGCGGACCGTCACCGTCTGACCGTAACCGGATTTGGCCACCGCGTATGTCAGATTCTGGGCAAGCCCTGTCTGACTGACCGGGTTGGGAACCGTCACCGTCTGTGCAAGGCCGTGGGTCTCCGGGACGGTACTCTGGGTCTGATACATGGCCGTCACGGTTCCGTCCGCCGTAGCCTGCATGGCGACGGAGCTGTTGCAGTCGGACACCGTGTAGTTGTAGGTATGCTCCGCCGCCGAGAACGTCTTATCGGCGGCGTAGGCAATTCGGCTGGAGGCATATGTGCCGTTATAGAACGCCAGATTGGTCAGCCAGTCTGTGGCGACAGGCTCCGGAACAGACACGTTCAGCCCGTTGGAGGCCGTGAAGGTGATCTGGGTATGATACCAGGTATTCTTCGTGGCAATGCAGGTGTAGCTCTCTCCGGGAACCAGGTGATAGGTGCCATCCACCGGCGCAATTTCAGAACCCGCGCCGTTGAACACCTGCACCGTTGTGCCGGAGGGAACGTTCAATGTCACCGGTACGGATGCTACCTTCTGAATATGAAGCGTGTAGCTGTTCCGTTCCCCATTGGGAGCCGTGACCTGGATCGTGTGGTTCAGACTATCCCCGCTCAGCGTCACAGCTCCGCTTCCGGTGACAGTGTAGCCCTCATCAAAGGGTGCAGCGGCAATGTCCAGTGCGGTGGAAACGGTCGTCAGACTGTACTCCCGCACAGTCGGTTCAAAATTCAGAGGCAGCTTCGTCCCTTCCGCTGTGACAGCCAGCGACTTCAGGGTGGGTACACGGGTCACGGTAACGGCATAGGACTGAATCTGGGTATAGCCGTCCGAGCCGGTGTACTGAGCCTCCAACGCAAATGTCCGATTTTCCATGCCGGAGGAAAGCAGATATGTAAGCGATGTGGCCGTGCTGTTCCAGCTTCGGGACAAATTTGACATATCCCTGCCGTTGGTGCCGGTATAGATGGCGCGGAGCTTGGTAGCCTTGGTGTCCGGAACTTTTCCCATTGCCGCATTCAGATATACACTGCTCAAAGCACTGGCGGTATCCTCGATCCAATACTCCACCGTGTGGTCTGCCCGATTTTGTACGACCCGATAAGGCTCCTTATCGGCATCCAGAAGCCGGATATTGCTGAACCACTCGCCGTAGGGCAGGGTCACGGAGACCTTGGCATCGGCGGAAACGGTCAGAGTTCCATCCGTGCGGTTATGTCCGCCGTCGGAAACACTGAATTTATAGTCGCCCGCAATGACCTTAGCGCTGCCGGTTCCGGTAGTGACGTTGCCGTAGGCGTCCGTCAGGGTAATGACCGGTTCCGTCAGGGCGTTTCCGTTCTGGGTGGCCGCCGCGGAGACGGTGTACTGAGTCCCGTCCAGGAGCGCAGCGTATTCCGCAATGGCGTCCTTCAGGTTTTGCAGAAGCGTCGCTGCCGTGTCGGCGTTTGCCGTCCGCAGTCCCTTCAGCGCCGCGGCATAGGCGCTCGCTGCCGCGGGATAATTCTGTACATGGTTGGTCATGTCCAGATAATCCGCCATTTGGAGGATCAGCTGGATGGCCGCGTCCGAATACGTCGAGGACACATGGATGCAGATGGCCTTGATGGAGGAGGCCTGTGCATCCAGCTTGTAGCCGCCCTTGTCGTAATAGATCATATAGTTGGCGGAAACGCCGTTGACCTCATAAATGAAGCCTTGCTCCAGGCCGACGAATTCAATATCCGAATCGGACAGCGCTTCCAGAATGGTCTGACCCGTCTTATAGTGGATTCTGGTTGGTTCCACGATGGTGCTGTTGGCGTTCATGGCAACGAACACGAAGCTGCCGTCCTCTCCCTCTGCGGCCATTGCCGTGACGGGAATGATGGCAGCGGCCAGAAGTACCAAGCCAAGCAGCAGCGCCATTACTCTTTTGCGCATTTTTCTTTCTCCTCCCTATCCTCAGTACAGGCAGTTCCACAGCCGATACCGTATTTTCTCCCACAGCGTCCAGCTGCTCTTGCAGGCAGCCAGCACACGCATGGCATATGCGTCCACATCCTTCCGCTGCTCCGGAGTCATTTCCTGGGTGCTGAACAGCGCCTTTTGGTTCAGCTCCGCGGCCTCCGAAGCGCCCTCCGGGGGATTGGCCGTACTGTGGCGCAGTAGACAGACCGCGTAGCCGTAACGCATGGCAATGGCTTCCCGGTCGTCCGCAGCGTCAATGGCTGCCAGCTTTTTCCGGAATGCCCTGCGGCGATGGAGAATATATCCGGCCAGCAGCAGTATCAGCAGCAACGGGAGAAGCAGCAGATAGTGGGTATCCAGCGAGAAAGTGAATCGATCCTGTTTATGTTCGGTGATTTCCTCCGGCTTTTCGACCTCTACAAATTGCCGCGTGTTATTCCGGTAGGTGTTTTCGTCCGGACTGTCGCCGCCGAGGGACAACTCCTCGTCGTCAATGTATCCGGGGGTTACCTCAAACGGCACAAACCCGACGCCGCTGACATAGTATTCCGCCCAGGCGTGGGCATTTTCTTCCGTCAGGGTAATGGCCTCACCGGCCTTGTAACGGGCCGCATCCTCCGCCGAGAGGAAATAGCCCTCCACATAGCGTGCCGGAACGCCCATATAGCGGAGCATCAGCACTGCCGCCGTGGCATAATGGACGCTGTAGCCATGCCCGCTGCGCTCCAGGGTATATTGCAGGAAATCTCCGCTGCCGTTCATGGTCCGGACGCTTTCATCGTAGGTCATGTTCTCCCGGAGGTAATCAAAGATAATGGTGCGGATGTCGCCGATGGTCCGAGCCTGACTGTCCAGCTTCAGCTGTCGCTGGAGAACCGACCAGCTGTCCTGGGTCATTTGCAGATCCACGGTTTGCAGATAGTCGGAATACGCCTGCTCTTTGGAAAGGTAGTTCTTGATGTTCTCCCGTCCCTGCGCTGATGAAAGGTTCCGCTGGATCTGGTACCACTCCGGCACGCTGCCCTTCAGATAGGACAGGCTCTCTGCCGGCGGAAGCGTCGTATCTCCGATGCGATCCGTTTCCAGCGTTTCGCTGCCATAGACGGCATAGGGGTAATAGCCATGGGCGGAACAAGCAGAGAGATTCTTTACGGTCATGGACAGCGGAACCGCCGTATCCGTATAGCTCTCTGCCAATCCGATCTGGCTCTGACCGTAAAAATCAGCCTCATGGAGCCAGTAAAAAAGGTCTTCATCAATGCCCAGTGCGCACAGAGCCAGAATGACCTGCGCCGTACTCTCCGCGTTTTCATCCCCGTAGGCGATGTACCCGCAGGTATCCGTCAGCTGACCGGAAAGGTACTCCAGCGCCGCGTCGATCTCGGTCTCCAGCCGGTCCCGGTAGGGAGCCAGCGCCTGTACCGCCATGGCTGTGATGTCCACATCCGATTTTCCGGGGATCAGACCGAAGCCGCCGTCCGGCTCCTGAGCGATCACGATGGCGCTGACCATATCCTCTCTGGAATACTGGGCATCTGCCGGAACCTCCGTATCCTGCGCATCCAGGGCAATCAGCGCCCAGATCCAGCCGTTCAAGCCCTGCGCGCCCGGATCACGGGCATAGTTGTAGGTTCCCTCCGCAATCAGGTCAATGGCCGAGCCGTCTGGCTTCGTTCCAAAGTCGGTGGGGTCGCCGCCCAGCGCCATTACCGTCAGGGCGATCCGGTGGTACTCCGTAGCCTTGTTCTTATCCAGGCAGCCATTTTTCGCGTAGGCGTTTTCTACATAAGTTCTCAGCGCCTGCAAATAGTCGGCGTAGCTTTCCTCCGCGCCGGACAGTGCCATGGCCATAGCAAGCCAGTCGCAGACGGAAGTGCCTGCGGGGAACTGCTCCTGATCCTTCAGAAGCTCTCCCTTCTTCCCGCCCAGGGCGGACATTCCCTCCGCGCTTTGGGCGATTTCCGCATCCAAAAACGACTGGGTTTCCGCGAAAGCCATTGTGGGGATCAGAAGCAGTACGCAGAGCAGCACCGCTACGATGACTTTCACGTCGTAGTCATAGTTGGGATCCTTGGGAACGAAGGTCAGGTTGCCGCCCGCCTCGATGATAGTGGAACCCGGCGCGTCGGTACGGGTGAAGTCGTCCGGCAAGGTTACGGTGTAGCCGCTGACAGTCACGGTAGCCGCGGGCCGCAGGATCGTGGCATCGGGGGCGTCTGCCTCAATGGCGTTGCCGTTGGTATCCACCTTTGCGGATGTAACCGTCACATTGGAAGAACCCTTACCCGCCAGAACCTCAAACTTCAGGGTCAGCGCTTCGCCCAGCGCCGCTTCCTTGCCGTAGCGGACAATGCGAACCGAGTTGTCGCCGAGCATCACGCGGTTGCCCTCTTCATTGGTTTCCGTCATGTCCAGCTTCAGAGCGCTGGAATCATAGCTAAAGGACATGTCATAGGCGTTATAGCCGGTAACACTGTCATCGGAGTAACCGATGGTCACGGGGACCTCCACGGTCTGGCCGTAGGGTGCCGACGTGTCAGCTCCCATGGAGACGGTGTAGCCCTTTTCTTCGGTTGTCACCACAGTGACATCAATGATGTTGCCGGCCAGGTTGACGCTGTTATCTTCAAGCGTATCGTAGTCAGGCAGCGCTTCGGTTTTGACCTCGATGCGGGCGTTTTCCGCCGTAATGTTCTCTGTTGCCATGAAGGTAACAGTTGCGATCTTGCCAGCGTTAAGGGTGACGGGGTCACCGGAAGGGCTTAATGCGGATACCCGGACAGCATTTTTGCCGAGGATATCAACATTATCTCCCACCATTCCAGCAGTAGAGCCTATGGACGTCGTGCATCCGGGTTCAAGCTCGCCGCTGGTCTTGACATAAGCATCCTTGTCAAAATAAATTGCCCACTCCCAGTTATTCAGGTTGGAAATGGTTTGGTCGATGGACAGGGTAAGGGTGATCGTGTCACCCGGCTGAACCTCGTTCTTGTCAACCTCCACTGTCATAGTGGGAAGATCATCCGCAAACACGGCGGGTACAAGGCTGATGATCACCGCGATCGCCAACAGAAGGGAAATCACTTTTTTCATTTCGCGTTAAACCTCCTTATAATTTTTAGGATTCTGCGGGGAAGTTGCTCATTTTCCCGTTTGCTTTACGATAGATCAGAGCGGCGTCCGTAGAGTTCACAGCGCCGTCTCCGTTCACATCCGCCGCCGCTTTCTGAGAATCCGGCAGCGTGTACTTTCCGTTTACGGAACGGTAGAGGATTGCCGCGTCCGTGGAATTGATGTTCCCATCCCCGTTCACATCTCCATACTTCACTTCCGGCTCCGGGTCAGGCTCCGCTTTCGCGTACTCAAACGTAAACAGCGCCACGGGTCTGAAATTCTTGCCGCTGCCGGATTCCAGGGTGACGGCCATGGCCGTTCCGTCCGCATTGCGGACGTAGCGGGCGACGGGGGTGGCGACGGTCTGGGTGCCGTCGTCATTGGCCTTATAGCTGCTCTCCAGCGTGACGGAGCGGATGGTCGCCGAGGATACGGCGTCCGCCGCCAGATCGGTCTCGTAGCCGTAGGCCGTGGCGTCCGCGTGGTAAATGTCCACGTCCTTGCCGTAGGTGATGTCCACGTTCTGCGTTCCCTCCGGCACGATCACGTGGTACTTGGGAACTTCCTCGTAGACGTTCCTGAATTCCTCGCTGTCCTCACTGCCCAGAGAGACGATGCCCTCGTAGGAGATGTTCTTCCCGTCCAGGGCTTTGCCGTCAACGGAAACGGTCTGGAAGGGGCGCTCCAGCTCCGCGGTTCCGGATACGGTCAGGATGGCCGTGGCCGGGGCGATCTTGGCGTAGTTCGTTCCGCCGGAATCGTCCGTGGGGATCTTCCGGTTGGGGTCGAAGCCCACAATGTAGTAGGTGCCTTCGTCCTTTGGCACAGTGAACGTGAAGGTGGCCTTGCCGCTGCCGGCATCCTTGAGCATGTCCAGCTGCTCCCAGCTGTCGCTGTACAGGTACACGTCCAGATTCTCGAAATCGTAGAAGTCGCCGTCCTTGAAGGTGGTGCCGTAGGCCTTGGACGTTACCGTCAGCTCCGTGCCGGGGCGGACGGTGTAGGCGTCCTTGTCGAAGCAGGTGAACGCGCCGCCGCTGGAATAAAAGCTCCAGTTGGTGAACATGGCCACGTCCCAGGTATCCCCGTCGGACAGCAGAATGTAGTCCGAGGTGGAACCCCAGCCGGGACTCATGTAGGGATAGCAGTGGTTCCGGTAGTACATCAGGTTCTCGTCATGCCCCCAGAAGTTGGCCATGTAGAGACTGGTGGGCGAGCCGGTGATTTTCAGCGCGGCCAGCGAAGCCGTGTAGGCAGGGTTTTCGTCCATGTAGTAAACATCGTCGTCCAGCCTGAAGCCCTCCAGACCGCCGCGGTCGTATCTTCCCTTGCAGCACTGGCTTTCGGGAAGCCCGATGAAGTAGCGCTCCAGCAGATAGATGTACAGGTGCAGGCCGGTGGGCCGCTCCACGATGTTGTTGTCCACGTACTCGCCCTCGCCGTTTGCCGTGTGATAGCGGTAGAACTCGTCAAGGCCGTACTGGCTCAGGTCGAAGTACGGGACGGTAATGGCCTTATGGCACAAAATTGTGCCGTCACGACCCCTGATGGGCACGCCGTCGTTGGAGATGGTCACATAAACCGTGACCTCCTTGGCGGGGGACTCGTCGTAGTTGTACTGGGCGTCCAGGCCGTGGGGGGCGGGCTTGACCGTGACGGTGAGGGTCGCGGTGACGGACTTGCCGCCCGAGCAGGTGGCCTTGATCTTCGGCTCGTAGGTGCCGGGGTCTTTTTCCGACACGTACAGCGTGCTTCCGCCGACCTTGGTCTGGGTGCCGAACTGGGCGGCGTTGACCAGCGTATAGGTCAGCGAGTGGCCGTCCGAATCCCGGAAGATGTCCCCCAGGGGAATTTCCAGCAGGTCGCCGGCCACCACTTCGGCAGTGGTGGCGGCGTCCGCCTTGACGCTTACGCAGGAATCCGCCGCCCGCGCCGGGACGACGCCCACGGACAATAGCAGCGCCACTGCCAACAGGATGGATAAAATGCGTTTTTTCATTGCGATCACCTCGTTTTTACAGCCAGCGGGCATACAGCGTCATGCTGCTTTGCACCGCGTCGTGCTGGGTGTCCCATGGCTTGGTGAGCGCCTTGTCGGCAAACCAGCCGCCGAACACCGCGCCGGGCTTTGTGAATCTGACCGCCCTGCGGGAATCCTTTGCCCGGGCAATCCCGCTGCGCTCTGACCAGTTTGAAAGCATCCAGCGGGAGCTGTCTAAAATTATTGAGGTGCAGCAGGCAAAGGGAAACAACGGCATCGTGAAAACCAAGTATCTCACCTTTGGCATTGATGCCGACAACATCCGCGCTGCCAAGCCCCGCTTAGAGCGCATTGAGACGGATATCCTCAACAACTTCAAACGGCTGGGTGTCAGCGCTGAGGTGCTGAACGGACAGGAACGGCTCCGGGTTCTCCATGACATTCTGCGCATGGACACGCCGGAGCCTTTTACTTTCCGATGGGAAGATCTGCCCCGCTCCGGGCTGTCCACCAAGGATTACATTGCCCCCAGCTCCTTCCTGTTCAACCGGGCGAAGGACTTCCGCATGGGTAAGAAGTTTGCTTCCGTCAGTTTCCTGCAGATTCTGGCACCGGAGCTGAGTGACCGGATTCTCAAGGACTTTCTGGATATTGAAAGCAACATTGTGGTCAACATCCATGTGCAGTCCGTGGATCAAGTCCCAGCTCAAGGTCACCGACGCGCCTGCCGCCGTAGTCCGCAGGCAGCTTCGCCGGGAAATCCGGGAATCCGAGGATGACAATGTGGGTGTGGAAGCTGCTGGGTATGCCGCAGATGCCGTGGATTCTTCTGCCCATCTGCTTCAGGAAGCACACCATTCCGCCCAGCTCCAGCCCTACCGTTCTGCTGCCCGTTCGGAAAAGCAACTAGAGAAAGCCAATATCCATGCCCTGCAAAAGAAAGCGGAGGTGGAACACCCCACCAGCAACCCTCTTTCCCGTTGGCGGCAGAAGCAGACCATCAAGCGCCAGTATGCTACCCAGAAAGCCGGGTTCCGTACTGCAGAAACCAGCGCAAAAACGGCAAAGGAAGCTGCCCAAAAGACGGAACAGGCAGCAACCTTCGTGGTGCGGCACCGAAAAGGATTTGTAGCCGTCCTCGGTATCCTGCTGATTCTTGCATTCCTCCTGAATGCTGTGTCCTCCTGTTCCATGATGGTGGAGGGCATCGGTGCGGGAAACGCACCATTCAGCCCCACCGAGTCGTCAACTCCGTGGATACCGCCAGTGAATCCCTGACCCTTTCCATTGCGGAAAAGGCAGAGGTGAACATGGAATATATGTCCAATCTCACTGGGAAAACCGCCGAGGAACTGGCATCAGAACTGCGGGGTGTGATTTTCCATGACCCCACCCTCGGCAATGCAGAGGACGGCATGGGCTGGGTAACAGCGGACGAATATCTGTCCGGCAATGTCCGGCAAAAGCTCCGGCAGGCGGAAGCGGCTGCGGCGGACAATCCTGCCTATCAGGTTAATGTGGAAGCGCTGCAGGCTGCACAGCCCAAAGATCTGGATGCTTCCGAGATTGAGGTTCGGCTGGGCGCAACCTGGATTGACAAATCCTACATCAAGCAGTTCATGTTTGAAACCTTCGACACGCCCCGCTATCTGCGCTATTCCATGGATGTACAGTATTCACCCTATACCGCCGCATGGAGCATCAGCAGCAAAACCCGGATTTCCTACAACGATGTCGCCGCGTGGAACACCTACGGCACCGATTGTGTCAGCGCCTATGAGATTCTGGAGGATTCCCTGAACCTCCGGGATGTGCAGGTGTACGACACCATTGAGGATGCGGACGGACGCAAAAAGCGGGTGCTGAACGCCAAGGAAACCACGCTGGCGGCGCAGAAGCAGCAACTCATCCGGGATGCGTTCAAGGACTGGATCTGGGCAGACCCGGAACGCCGTCAGGCGCTGGTTCGGCAGTACAACGAGGAAATGAACAGCATCCGTCCACGGGAGTACGATGGCAGACACATCGTCTTTGCGGGCATGAACCCGGAAATCACCCTCCGGGAGCATCAGCGAAACGCCATTGCCCATGTTCTCTATGGCGGTAATACATTGCTTGCCCACGAAGTGGGTGCGGGCAAGACCTTTGAAATGGTTGCCGCCGCCATGGAAAGCAAGCGGCTGGGACTGTGTCAGAAGTCCATCTTTGTGGTTCCCAACCACTTAACAGAACAGTGGGCATCGGAATTTCTGCGGCTGTACCCCTCCGCCAATATCCTTGTGACGAAACAGCGGGACTTTGAAACCAAGAATCGGAAGAAGTTCTGCGCGCGGATTGCCACCGGCGATTATGACGCCGTTATCATCGGTCACAGCCAGTTTGAGAAAATTCCCATCAGCAAACAGCGGCAGGAGCGACTTCTGCAGGATCAGATTGCGGAGATCACCATGGGCATTTCGGAGCTGCGGGAAAGCGGCGGTGAAAAATTCACCGTCAAGGAGCTGGAGCGCACCAAGCGCGGTTTGGAGTCCCGATTGGAGAAGCTGCGGGCTGACGATAAGAAAGATGATGTTGTGACCTTTGAAGAACTGGGCGTTGACCGTATGTTTGTGGACGAAGCGCACAATTACAAAAATTTGTTCTTATATACAAAGATGCGCAATGTCGCCGGTCTTTCCACAACGGATGCGCAGAAATCCAGCGATATGTTCGGCAAGTGCCGCTACATGGATGAACTCACCGGGAATCGGGGCGTGGTCTTTGCCACAGGTACGCCCGTCAGCAACAGTATGACGGAATTATACACCATGCAGCGGTATTTGCAGTATGCCCGTCTGGAAGAAATGCACATGACCCACTTCGACTGCTGGGCTTCCCGATTTGGAGAAACCGTCACCGCTTTGGAGCTGGCCCCTGAAGGAAAAGGCTACCGTCCCCGGACACGGTTCAGCCGGTTCTTTAATCTGCCGGAACTGATGAATCTGTTCAAGGAAGTGGCAGACATCAAGGCAGCGGATCAGCTCCATCTCCCTGTCCCGCAGGTGGAATACCACAATGTAGTTGCCAAGCCCACAGAGGTTCAGCAGGGACTGGTGCAGGAGCTTTCTGAGCGAGCCGCCGCTATCCACTCCGGCAGCGTAGACCCCTCCATTGACAATATGCTGAAAGTGACCTCGGATGGGCGGAAGCTGGGACTTGACCAGCGGATCATCAACCCGGACTTCTTGGATGAGGCAGGCAGCAAGGTCAATCTGTGTGTGGACAACATTCTGCAAGTCTGGCAGGATGGCGAAGCGGACAAATTGACCCAGCTTGTGTTCTGCGATTGTGTAGCGATACGTTGCTACAAATAAACTTTAAGTGGGCGAAAGCCTGTAAGGAGGTAAAAGTAGCGGGGAAAACA
>UMHM01003334.1_pt1 | contig 37088 bp, 40 predicted proteins | sample 1965501 | NCBI WGS metagenome assembly UMHM01 (sample SAMEA4836095, study PRJEB28245) | human gut metagenome | biome: gut microbiome; material: fecal sample | place: Denmark | collected 2008
AGAAAAAGGTCTTAAGCCGCCGGAGGCACTGAAGGCGAAGCCGACCACTGAAGGCGAAGCCGACCACTGAAGGCGAAGCCGTCCACTGGAGCGAAGCGCCCCCAAAGGCATTTATTTATTCTCGGATTGAGGGGGGGTGATGGGGTCGAGGGGTTTTAGGGGTTGTTGGGGTTTGATGGGCTGTTGAGGTTGGATTGAGTTGTTAGCGGAGGAGATGCTTTTGCGGAGGAGCTGGAGGTCGGATAAATCCTTACGGAGGAGTTCCTCGACGCGCATAAATTTTTCGGCGAAATCGTCGGTTGAAACGCGCAAATCGGTGCAGCGAGCCTGAGCGGTGCTAATGACCTCGGTGGCTCTGCGGCGTGCTTCTTTCATAATATCGGACTCCTCGATAAGCTCGCGGCGGCGCTGTTCAGCCTTTCTGATGATACTCTCGGCTTCTTTTTCGGCGTCGTGGATAATTCTGTTTTTATCCTCGACGACTTTCTGCGCCTGTCTGATTTCGGTTGGGAGCGAAAGGCGCATATCGCTTACGATATCGTTGAGTTTCGCAACGTCGACCATACTTTTTTTGCCGAAAGGGACGCGGGTTGCGTCGTGGATTAAATCCTCAAGCATTTCAATCAAATCTTCAATCGAATAAGAATTCTGCATAAATAAACCTCCCCGATTATTCGGATAAACCGCTCAAACGGCTTTTTGCAGCCGCTTTTTTATTGTCAAATTCGTGTTTGAGCTTTCGGCTGATTTCCTCGTGGATTACGGCGGGAACATACTTCGAGAGGTCGCCGCCGAACATTGCGACCTGCTTTACCATACTTGACGACACGAACGTTGTTCCGAGTGACGCGGGCAGGAAAACCGTTTCTGCGCGCGGGTTGAGGTCCTTGTTCGTGTGAGCCATCTGAAACTCGTATTCAAAGTCCGAGGTTGCCCTCAGCCCCTTTACAATCACGTCGACGTCGTTTCTCTGCTTGAAATAATCGGCGAGAAGCCCGTCATAGCTGTCAATCTCGATATTTTTCATACCCTCGGTCGCTTTCTGAAGCAGGTTTCTGCGTTCGAGGATTGAAAAGCTGTACGTTTTAAGCGGGTTTATCAGCACCACGACAATCAGCTTGTCAAACATACCCGAAGCGCGGCGGATTATATCGAGATGCCCGTTTGTAACCGGGTCGAAGCTGCCCGGATAAATCGCTGTTTTCATAAAATCACTCGTCCTCGTTAACTATTCTGTAAATCGAAACGCCGACAATGCCGTGATTAAGCGTTTTCGTGAGCGTAAAGCCGCCGATATTCTTCGGAAGCGCGCACTCCTTTTCGTGCTCGCAGACGATAATTCCGCGTTCGCTCATCTTCTTGCAAAGGTCGGGAAGCGCTTTTTGAATAAGCTTTTTTCCATAAGGCGGGTCGAGAAACGCGATATCAAAGCGCTTTTGCGTGAGCTTCAGAAACGCGCCGAACGGCTTGTTCACAACCTCCGAGCAGCCCTCAAAGCCCGTGTGACGGATATTCTCGCGCACAACCCGAAGCGAAACCGCCGAATTGTCGGCAAACGTGCAGAATTTCGCGCCGCGGCTCAGCGCCTCGATACCGAGCTGACCGCTCCCCGCGAACAAATCCAGAACCTCCGCGTCCTCTATATCAAACTGAATTGCGCTGAAAATCGCTTCCTTGACTTTCTGTGAAGTCGGGCGAACAAGCTCCGTTCCCTCAACCGTAATCAGCTTTCTTCCGCGCGCCGAACCTGTAATAACCTGCATATTTTCTCCAATCAAAAATTATCTTATGGTCACCTCTAAAAACCTCGTTTGAGTGAAAATGTGTATAGCACACCGCCTGCTTCTTTCAACAAGCGAAATTTTTGATGTGACGGCGTCCGTACCGTCACTCGATTATTTCGCTTTGCAACATCGTGTTGCACCTCCTCGTAAGGCATACAGCCTTACTTCGTCGGCTTTCATCGCAATCGGCGTACTCTACCCATTTTCCCTTTTCAAACCGGTTTTTAGAAGTTCCCTTGTATAAAATCATAGAGCGCTTTCGCCGTTTCCTCGCCGATTTTCGCGGCCTCGCGCAGTTCTTCAACGGAAGCCGCTTTCATCGCCTGTTTCGTCTTGAAATGCCGCAGAAGCGCGGTCTGCTTCGCTTCGCCTATCCCCTTCACCTGCCGCAGCTCGGACGTGAAAAGCGCCTGTTTGTGCTTAATCCGCTGATAGCTTATCGCCCAGCGGTGAACCTCGTCCTGAATGTTCGTCAGAAACGCGAACAGCCCGCGGTTCGACTTAATCTCGATTTCCCCGCCCTCGCGTGCAATAGCGCGCGTGCGGTGCTTGCTGTCCTTAACCAGACCGAACAGCGGGATATCGACGCCAAGCTCCTCGAAAACCTCGGATACCGCGGAAATATGCCCTCTGCCGCCGTCCAGCAGTATCAAATCGGGAAGCGGCGCGAAGCTCTCGTCGCCCTCGCGGAAGCGCGTTATTCGCCTGCGCAGAACCTCCTGCATACACGCGTAGTCGTTCTGCCCGTCAACCGTCTTTATTGAAAACCGCTTGTACGCGCTTTTCAGCGGTCTGCCGTTCTTGTACACGACCATTCCGCCGACAACGCCCGTTTCGCCGAAGTTCGAGATATCATAGCTCTCGATTATTTCGGGGATTTTCTCAAGCCCCAGAAGTTCGCGCAAATCCTCCAGAGCCGTGATTTCTCGCTGAGTTCTTCCTATCCGAAGCGCGAGATATTCGCCCGCGTTCTTTCTCGCAAGCGCGATTTTCGCGATACCCTCGCCCCTGCGCGGAACGTAGATTTTCACCGCGTGACCCGCGTGTTCGCGGATAAGCGCCGCGATAAGCTCTGCGTCCTCAAAATCCTCGTCTATGAGGATTTCTTTCGGGATATCCTCGCGCTCGGAATAATAGCTCACGAGAAAGTCCCGCCGCATTTCCGCCGGCTCGTATTCGTCGCCGATAAAGAAATTCTCCTTGTCGACAAGCCGTCCGCCGCGGTATTTTATAACCGCAAACGAAGCCACGCCGATATTCTGCGCGCCACCCACGATATCAAATTCCTGCTTATCGTCGAATATGCTCTGACCGTTTTTCAGCCTTGAAAGCGCCGCTATCCTGTCGCGAAGCCGCGCCGCGCGCTCAAATTCGAGATTTTCAGCCGCCTGCTCCATCTCGGCGGTAAGCTCCTCAACGCTCGCTTTGCTGCCGTTTTTGAGGTAACGCACGGCTTCCTCTACAATTTTCTTGTACTCCTCGGACGAGATTTTCCCCTCGCAAACGCCCATACAGCGCTTTATGTGGTGATTTAAGCAGGGACGCTCCCTGTTGAAATCGCGCGGGAAACTCTTCCTGCAGGTCGGCAGCATAAACAGCGCGTTCGCTTCCTCGACAGCCTGCTTTACTGTAAATCCGCTCGTAAACGGCCCGATATAATCGGCGTTTTTGTCGTCGGTGTTCAGCGAGTAGGTTATCCGCGGGAACGCTCCGCGCGAGATTTTGATATAATTATAGCCCTTGTCGTCCTTGAGCAGGATATTGTACTTGGGCTGGTGCAGCTTTATCAGCGAACACTCAAGCACAAGCGCGTCAAGCTCGCTTTTCGTGACGATAAAATCAAAATCATAGATTTTCGACACAAGCTTAAGCGTTTTCGGCGTATGCTGTGAATTGTGACGGAAATAGGTCGTGACGCGGTTTTTCAGCACCTTTGCCTTTCCGACGTATATAATATTCCCGCCCTCGTCCTTCATCAGGTAAACTCCCGGTTCCATAGGAAGGCGGTTCGCTTTGTCGCGAAGATAATCAATTCTATCGTTCATTGCCTATTCAAAACGTAACAAGGGCTTCTTCAGCCCTTGATTACAGCATTTTCGTGCCTCTTGCCGCCGCGCGTATCTCCATAACGCCCGTTTCGGGATAGAAGAAAACGGTTCTTCCGTAATCCGCGCCCGTATCCTCCGCAAGAATGGGAATACGCTCTCTTGCAAGCATTTTCTTTACCTCGGCAACGTTTCTGTCGCCTATATTGAACTTGTCGTTCGCGAGCGTAAACATCGTCGCTCCCCCCGCGATTTTCGCGCGCAGACGGTTTCTCGAAGCGCCAAGCTTCTCCATCTCGCGAATAAGCATCGGAATTGCCGTGTCCGCGAAGCGCATAGGATTAGCCGCGGCGTTAACTCCCACCGTGCTGTCGGGGAGCATTATATGCGAAAGCCCGCCAACGCCCGTCGAGCTGTCGAGCAGACAAATCCCGACGCACGAACCAAGCGCGTATGTCACAAGCACATCGGGCGATTTACAGACCTTGAGGTCGCCTATTCCTATCGTTAAATTAGCCATCTTCCACACCGAGCTTTTTCATCAGAATAGAGAGCGATTTCATATCGGGAATAAGAATAATATTCGACTTAATCTTAACACCGTCGATAACAAAACCGTCGTTTATGAACAGAACTTTATCGCCGATTTCGGAATATTCGACAATCGGAACGCTCATAATCGCGCCCATCATATCAACCGTCATCGCGGGAACGCTCATATCAATCGTAAGTCCCGTAAGCTGACCGATAGCCTGAAGATACGAGCCTGCCATAATATTGCCCATTTCCTTAATCGCGGAAAAATCGTTCTCGTCAAGCTCCACAACGCGCACGTTTTCCTTGCCGAGGAACGTTGAAAGCACAACCTGCGCGAAGCTGTCCTCAAGCAGGAACATAATCATTCCCTGAATATCGCCCATCAGATGCACGAGAATACCCGTGATAACCTTTTCCGGACCGCCCATTTCATCGATTACGTTCTGATAATCGAGGACCTTTACGTCCGGAACGCGCATCGCGACCGTTTTTCCGAGCATCTGCGAAAGCGCGTTCGCGGCGCTTCCGGAGCCGATATTTCCGATTTCTTTCAGGCAGTCGATTGCGTTTGCCGACAAATCCTCATAATTTTGTAACATTTTTCACACTTCTTCCGCGAAATGAATTTTATCTCAGGTTATTCGCAATTCTTGCGAGTTCGTCCGACGTCGTGACAACGCGCGAGCTTATCTGATACGCTCTCTGCGTTTCGATGAGCTTCACCATCTGCGTTGCAAGGTCAACGTTTGACGCAATAAGCGTGCTCTGAAGCTTCTCTGCGTTCGGATTCGCGACAGCCGCGCCGCTCTTTCCGTTTTCTCTGTAACGGTTTGTGCCGAGCGCCTCCAAGCCGAACGGATTCGGAAACTCGAACACTCCGACAGCCGCTTTCAGCGCGCTTGCGTCGATTTTGGTCTGACCCTCGACAAACGGTATCTGAATACGCTGCTTATTTTCGTCGAGAACGTACTCTCCCGACGCGGAAACAAGCCACCATTCGTTATTATCGCCGACCTGCGTCATAGCGAAAGCTCCGTCGCGCGTGTAATTCACATTGCCCCACCTGTCCTGAACCGCGAAAAATCCCTCTCCGGCGATTGCGAAGTCAAGCTCTCTGTCGGTATCGTAGAAATGCGACTGCGAGAACATAAGGTCGGTTTTCTGAACATACGCGCCGTGACCGGTCTGCCAATCGGGTTCGAGGATATCGTTTTCGCCGTCCTCGTCGGAATCGACAAAATCGCGGCGATAGCTCTCGTAGATACAGTCCGCGAAATCGGGACGCATCGTCTGATAGCCAACCGTGTTGATATTCGCCATATTATTCACGTAAACCGCAAGCGCCTGCGACTGTGCAATCATCGCGGTTTTGCCCGTGTGGAACGAAATATTCATCTTTTACCTCCGATTAAACCTTGCGCGCAATGCTTACAGCCGTCTGGTTCATACTGTCCGCAAGCTTGAAAATCGCGCTTGAAGCCTCGTAAAGCCTGTTCGCGTTCATCATCATAGTAAGTTCATAGTTCAAATCAACGTTAGAACGCTCAAGCGCGCCCTGAAGAATCTCATAATGCAAATCCGCTGGAACGTCCGTCGCACTCGCCGCCGTGAACATATTCACGCCGAATTTCGTGACGTCGCTTTCGGGGTCGATATACGAGAGAAGCAGCTTATCGACAACCTCGCCGTCCTGATAAATCGTGCCGTCAACATCAATCGTGAAATCCTTTGAGCCGAGGTAAATCTCGCCGTTTTCGCCCAAAATTCTTCCCGAAGTCGAAAGGCAGAGATAGCCCTCGCTGTCAAGCTCCCAGTTTCCGTTTCTTGTCAGCATATTTTCGCCGTTATATCCGCGGATATTGAAGTAAACATCGCCCTGAACCGCCACGTCGAACGGACTTTCGGTAAACTCGAAGAAGCCCTGCTTGAGGTCGGTGTAGGAAGTGTCGATATACGTCTGTCTGAACGTCCCCGAAAGCTCCTCGCGGTGCTTTACGAGAATCATCTGCTCGTCAAAGCTGTTCGGTATCGCGGTGTCGCGCTTATAACCCGCCGTGCTCATATTCGCAAGGTTATTTCCTATGCAGTCGAGCTTGCGCTGGTTCATAATCATACCGTTCGCGCCGTAATAGAACCCTCTGTTCATATCCTCTCTCCTTTCAGTCGCCCTTCACATACGCCGAGAGCCTCGCTTTAAGCGAAAGCGCCGCTTTTGAGTGAATTTGGCATACTCTGCCCTCGGAAACTCCGAGCGCCTTTGCTATATCGGAATACTTGAAATTCTTGTAATAATAGAGCGTGATAACCTGTTTTTCGCGCTCCGAAAGCGATTCAACCGCCTCCGCGACAACGCGCCGCAGCTCGTTCTGCATAAGCTCGCGGTCAACGCCGCTGCTTTTCGCCGCAGGCTCGGCGATATTATCCTCGTAAAGCAGCTCCTCGAACGAAAGCGTGAGCGTGCAGGAGCTTTCCGCCATAAGCCTAAGCAGCTTTTCCTCGTCCATACCCATTTTTTCGGCGAGTTCGGCATTTGTGGGCGCTCTCCCATTTAAATTATACAACATCGAATTTGCTTTGTCAAGAGCCTTGGCGAATTTCCTGATATTACGCGGAATCCAGTCCTGCCGCCGCAGGAAATCTATGATAGCGCCGCGGATTTTTATTCCCGCGTATGTTTCAAATTTCGCGCCCCTATCGGGTGAAAAGCCCTCGATTGCGTCCATAAGCGCGATAACGCCCTCGTTTATGACGTCCTCGACGTCGCCCGATTTTATGTACATATTCCTCATCGAGAGTGCAACCGAGCGCACAAGTCCCATATTCCGCAGAACGATTTCGTTCCGCAGAGCGACGTCGCGGGTCTGCCGATACAAAGCTACCTGCTCCGCGTTGTTGTATTCTTCGGTCATTTTTTCACCCCCGAAGCTCTGAGAAATAGTCTGAAAATCGGCTTAAGCCGTCGCCTTAACGCCAAGCGAAATGTTTCCGATAGCTTGAATTTGCGCGGAAGCGTCTATTTCGCTGTACGAAAGCACCGTGATATTCTGAATAAACTGCTCCGTGAGCTTCTTGAAGTAAATTCTCACCACGGGCGAGGTCAGAATGATAACAGTCGGGATTACGTCCTTTATCTTGTCGATTTCCTCGTTTGTCGCGGCGACAATACTCTGGATAACGTCCGGCGGCATCGCGAGATAGCTTCCCTGGTCGTTTTTCTTGACGGAGCTTACAATCATATCCTCAATCTGCGTGTCAAGCGTGATAACGCGCAGCGAGTTCGCCTCGGAGAAGCGGTGAGTAATCGTGCGCTTGAGGCTCTGGCGGACGTATTCCGTCGCGATATCGATGTCCTTCAGCACGTTTGCGTGGTCGCCGAGCGTTTCGAGTATCGTTTCGAGGTCGCGAATGGGAATACCCTCTTTAAGCAGGTTCGCAAGCACTTTTTGCAGATATCCCACGGAAATAACCTTCGGAATGAGGTCGTCCACAACGATAGGATTGGTTTTCTTGACGTTTTCAATCATCGTGTTAACGTCCTGACGCGAGAGAAGCTCATGTGCATAGCGCTTCATAATCTCGCTCCAGTGCGTTATCATAACGGAAACGGGGTCGATAAGCGTATATCCCGCCACGTCCGCCATAATCTTCTTGTCCTCGGAAATCCACTTCGCGGGCAGCCCGAAAGCCGGCTCAACCGTGTCGATACCCTCAATCTGCGATGTAACGTCGCCGCTGTCAAGCGCGAGGTAGTGGTCAACGAGAATTTCGCCGCGCGCCACTTCCTCGCCCTTTATCTTGATAATATACATATTGGGGTTTATTTCCGGATTATCGGTCATTCGCACGGACGGGATAACCATACCCATATCCATTGCAAACTGTTTTCGGAAGATAACAACGCGGTCTATGAAGTTTCCGCCGCTCTTTTCATCGACAAGCCTCAGCAGGCTGTAACCGAACTCCATTTCAATCGGCTCGACATTAAGCAGCTTGAAAACGTTGTCAATATCGCGATAGTAGTCGTTGTCGGTTTTGGGCTTTTCAAGCTCCTCCTGCTCGGCTTTGGCTCGCGCCGCAAGCTCGAGCTGTGCCATTTTCTTCTTGTTCCTGTCGAGCAGAACCGCGCCGACAATAAGCAAAACGCCGAGAAACAGCAGTATAAGCGACGGAAATCCCGGAATAAGCATCATCACGATAACGACAATTCCCGCGATAAGCAGCACGAAAGGCTGCGCGGTGAACTGCGACTTGATATCGTTTATGAGGCTGTCCTCGGAAGCCGCGCGCGTAACAATCATACCGGTCGCAACCGAGATGAGCAGCGAGGGAATCTGCGAGCAAAGACCGTCGCCGACTGTTGCGAGGGAGTAGGTGTTGAGGATAGTGTTGAAATCGCCGCCGCCCTGAACCATACCGATAATAACGCCGCCGATAAGGTTTACAAGCGTGGTGATAATGGACATAATCGCGTCGCCCTTAACGAACTTCGTGGCACCGTCCATTGAGCCGTAGAAATCAGCTTCGCGCTGGATATTATTACGGCGTTTTCTCGCCTGTTCCTCGTTGATAAGACCGGAGTTGAGGTCCGCGTCAATCGCCATCTGCTTACCGGGCATAGCGTCGAGCGTAAATCTCGCAGCGACTTCGGATACTCGCTCCGAGCCTTTTGTGATGACGATGAAGTTAACCAAAACGATGATTATGAATATCAGGAAGCCGACGATAGCGTTTCCTCCCATAACGAAGTTGCCGAACGCCTTGATAACCTCGCCCGCGTAGCCTGATGTGAGGATACCGCGCGTTGTGGAGATGTTGAGCGATAGTCGCAGAACGGTCGTTATCAGCAAAACCGTCGGGAAAACCGAGAATTCAAGCGCTTCCTTGATAAACATTGTCATAACGAGGATTATCAGCGAAAGCGAGATATTGAGCATAATGAGGAAGTCCAAAAGCCACGAGGGCAGCGGAATGATAATTGCAAGAACGATAAAGATAATGAACAGCACCATAGAGTTGCTCATAATCTTTCTAATCATACTCAAAGCGTTGTTCATCTCCTTTCAAATTTGTTCAGACCGCCATAAAGGCGCATCTGCGTTGTCAGCGTCATTTCGGCAGGCACAAAGCCTAGCCGAAACGCCGCTTCCTAGCATCTGAACCTTTCTCGGCAGTCTTGCCGAGTAATTTACATTTGTTATTTACGCGTGGAGCGCCTAGCCCTTTAGCTTACGCAGATGCGCCTTTATCGGCAGTCTAAGTATTACGCGTGGAGTACCTTGCCCTTTGCCTTATATACTACCGTCAGCACTTCCGCGACTGCGTCGTACAGCTCGTAGGGGATTTCCCGTCCGAGGTCAACCTGCGCGTAAAGCGCCCTCGCAAGCGGCGGATTCTCGATACACATAACATCGTGATTTTCCGCTATATCGACAATCCTAAGCGCGAGATAATCCTTTCCCTTCGCGACAACCTGCGGCGCGCGGTTCTTGTCCTGGTCGTATCTCAGAGCAACCGCGTAATGCGTAGGGTTACGGATAACAACGTCCGCCGAAGGCACGTCCTGCATCATTCTGCGCTGCGCCATTTGCTGCTGGCGCTGTTTTATCTTGGACTTGACCTGCGGGTCGCCTTCCATCTGCTTGAACTCCTCCTTGACCTCCTGCTTGGACATCTTGAGCTTTTTCTCAAACTGCCACCACTGGAAAAGGAAGTCCGCCGCCGCAACGAAAACGAGCATTATGCAAATCAGCATAACGATATCGTAAATCGAAAGCGCGGCATAAGCGAGTCCCTGCATAACGCCCGCGTCCATAAGCGCGAGAATTGTCGGCATTTTCGCCGTGATTTCGTTGTATATCATAACGCTCACGACGATAACCTCGATAAGCCCTTTCAGGATACCGACAATCGCCTGAAGCGAAAACAGCTTTTTTATCCCCGCGAACGGGTTCAGCCGCGAAAATTTCGGCTTGAGCGCCTTCATTGAGAACAATCCGCGCGTCTGCGCCACGGTCGGGAGTATTCCGAGAAGCATCGCCACAGCGCATATAGGTCCCACAACGACGACGAAAAGCGTCATCATATCGATAATCAGCGGCATTGCGTTATCCGCGGAAACGACGTAAGTCGCGGACTCCTCGTAAACATTCTGCGTATACGCGAGAACGCTCTTCATCATAAATCCCGCGAGCAGCCTCACCGCCGAGAATATTCCAAGCACCGAAAACGCCGTCACGACTTCCTTTGACTGGAGGACGTTGCCCTCTTTTCGCTGGTCGCGGCGCTTTTTCGGCGTGGCTTTTTCGGTTTTTTCTTCGCCCGCCAAAAAATCACCACCAACAAATCAATCTTGGGCTTTTTCACACTATATTTTATCGGAAAACCGTCCGACACGCGGAAAATCGCGCTTTTTCTGCGCAGACTGTCGAGAAATCGTCATATGCTAGGAACACGCCTTACGGCTAGGCTTGTGTGCCTGCCGTAAGGTGTGTGACAACGCAGATGGCGGTTTATCGGCAGTCTGCTAAATAAATCCCTGAACAATCCCGTTCAAATTCTCGAACATTATTCCCGTGATATCCTCCATAAATTCGGCTACAACGGGCGCGCTCGCCGCCAAAACGATAAACCCGACAAGCATTTTTATCTGAATATTCAGCACAAAAACGTGAATTGTCGGCACAGCTTTCATCAGAACGCCTATGCAGAACTCCGCGATAAGCGAAGCCGCGATAAGCGGCATCGCAAGCTTTAATCCCAGCGTCAGAACCGTTTCAAAGTACTTCACCATAATATACGGGATATTCATATTGAAGCTGTTGAAGCCGAGCGGAATGGAGTCGTAACTCACGCTGAAAAGCGTTATATAGCTCTTGTGCGCGCCCACGGCGAAAAAGTACAGTATATACCAATAACTGTAAAAATTCGTCGTAACGCCCGCGTTTCCGAACGTGGGGTCATAGCTTTTCGCCATAGACAAACCGAGCTGCATATCCGTGACTTCGCCCGCCATCGAGAAAATCTGGAGCATAAGGTTCACGAAAAATCCGAGAACCGCGCCCACGAGAAGTTCCTTTCCGAGGTCGAACACAAACGGGAACAGCCCGCCCGGAATCGTGTAGTCGAAATCGCCCGCCGCCGTCATCACAACCGCGAGGGCAAGCGAAGCGCCGACTTTCACGACATTCGGCACGCCGCGCCGCGCGAAAATGGGGTTGAACGTGAAAATTCCCGTCACACGCGCAAGCACCATTATATAAACGACAAAGTTTGTTTGTATCGCCGTCCAGACCTCAGACATACCTTTTCCCGACTTTCCTCACAGCAGATTGTTTTATGTAATCGGCAGTCCCGCCATTTTATCGAAAATCAGGTTAACGAAGTCGATGCTCTCGTTAATCATCCACGGCGCGAGGAAAAAGAGCGTAAGCCCCACGGCAACCGCTTTCGGCGCGAAAGAAATCGTCTGTTCGTGAACCTGCGTCGCCGCCTGCAAAATCGCGACCACAAGACCCACAATCATCGCGACAATCAGCACCGGCAGCGCCAGCTTCAGCGCCAGCATAATCGCCGCCTGCATAATCTCCATTACGTCGTCCTGCGTCATAAAATCACATCCTTAATTCAGCCCCGCTACCAGTTATAGCTGGCGACAAGGCTTCCTATCATCAAATTCCAGCCGTCCGCAAGCACGAAAACGAGTATCTTGAACGGCATCGAAATCATCGCGGGCGGCAGCATCATCATACCCATAGACATAAGCGTTGAGCCGACCACAATATCTATTATCAAAAACGGCAGGAATATCATAAATCCCATTTGGAACGCGCGTTTAAGTTCGCTTATGATGAACGACGGAATAATTGTCGTCAGCGGAAGCTCGTTCTGCTTGTATTCATCGGTAAGCTCCGTCCCTTCGGGAATTTCTGTTTTTGAAAGCTTTATGAAGAACTCAAGGTCGTCGTTCGACGTCTGCTTGAGCATAAACCGCTTCAGCGGCACGCTCGCGGTTTCGAGAGCCTCCTGCGTTGTGATTTTCTCGTTTACATACGGCTGATACGCCGTGTCGTTAATCTCGCTGAAAACCGGCGCCATAATGAAAATCGTGAGGAACAGCGCAATTCCCGTCAGCACCATATTCGGCGGGGTATTCTGGGTCTGCATTGCGCTTCGCAGAAATCCGAGCACGATGACAATTCGCATAAAGCACGTCATCATAATCAGAATTGACGGCGCAAGCGCGATAAGCGTGAGCAGAATTATGATTTCGAGGGGCTGCGACGCGTCCACGCCGATAACCTCCTGCAAAACCGACGAACCCGGCGTTCCCACGCTTGAAGCGGGGTCGCTCGTGTAATCTCCCGGCTTAAGTCCGGAGCCGCTTTCTCCCGAAGCTGCGGAATTGCCCGAACCCGAACTTTCGCCCGCGGAAGAGCCGCTTGCCGCAACGCTTTGCGATGTGTTTCCGTCGTCGGAGGAAGCCGCGTATGCGCGCAGCCCGCAGAACGCCGCAATCAGCACTCCCGTCAGCAAAAAAGACGCAAGAAATCTGAGGACAAGCTTTTTATCCGCGTCAAATAAGCGTTTTAACAATTTCCTCACTCCTGCCGTTTTTACTGATTTTTGTTTTCGTTATCGCCGTCCGCCGAGTTTTTTTCAAGGTTTGTTTTCTCGGAAAGCGTTTTCGAGAAATCGCTCTCCGGCGGCTTTTTATCGTTCTTTTTCTTCCCGAAAACCATCTTGAGGCTCTCGGAAACGGTCGGAAAAGTCCCGCCGTCGGCTTTTTTCGCGCAAAGTTCCTCCTCGGTTTCGTCGAGGTCGCAGATTTTTTCGGTACTCTGCGATGTAACGCCAAGCAGCATACATTTCCCGCAGACGCTCACGATAAGCAGCATTTTATCGGGACCGAGGTTTACGCGTTCGAGCACCTTGAGGTGACGTGAATCCGTGAGGGTAACACGCGCGTTAAACCGCTTCATAACCCAGAATATCACAAACACGAGCGCCAGCACTCCCACGAGCGCCATTATCATCTGAAAGTAATCCATACCGAACCTCAATAACCCGAAAATCCCGCAAAACCCGCGGCAAAACCCTCTGTTTTCCGACAACTCTAAACTGAAAAGAGGCGGGAGCTTGCCCCGCCTGATGAATATGTAGTGAAATCAGCCGAGAACCTTTTTGACAGTCTGAAGAATTCTGTCCGCCTTGAAGGGCTTTACGATGAAGTCAAGCGCGCCGAGCTTGATTGCCTCGACAACCATCGCTTCCTGACCCATAGCCGAGCACATAACAACCTTTGCCATAGGGTCGCTCGCCTTAATGTCCTTAAGCGCGTCGATACCCGTCTTGTTGGGCATCGTGATATCCATAATCACAAGGTCGGGCTTTTCCGCCGCATACACGTCGCACGCAATCGCTCCGTCCGCAGCCTCAAGTATGTTCGTGTAGCCGTTCTTGGTGAGTGTATCCTTTATGAGCATTCTCATAAACGCCGCGTCGTCCACCAATAAAATCTTCTTATCCATTGTATTCTCTCCTTAATTAATCAGGGATAGTATTTTAGAACCGTAAAGCGGTTATTCTTTGCCGAGGCTGTCAATAAACTTCGATTTCACGATTTCGGTAATTCTTACCGCGAAATTATCGTCGATAACGACAACGTCGCCTCTCGCTATGAGATTTCCGTTAACCACAATGTCAACGGGAGCGCCCGCTTGTCTTTCAAGCTCGATGATAGTTCCCTGCGTGAATTCAAGTATATCCTTGACCTTGCGCTTCGCTGTGCCGATTTCAACGCTTATTTCAAGCGGAACGCCCATCAGAAGCTTCAGATTATCCTTCTGGTCTGCGGGTATTCCGAAATCCATCGCGTCAAACTGGTGAAGCTGCGCGTTCTGTACGTTAACGGGAGGCACGGGCGGCGGATATGCTCCGTAAACCGCGTACTGATTCGGATAGCCGTATCCCGGCTGAGGATAAGCGCCCTGCGGCGGGTAACCCTGAGGCGGCTGCTGATACATAGCGTTCGGCTCGGGAGCAGGCGCAGGCGCAGGCGCAGGCTGTGCTGCGGGAGCGGGCTGAGGAGCGGGCGCCGGCTGAGAAGCGGGCTGAGCCGTCGTTTCAACAGCGGGAGCTTCAGCTTCTTCAGAAGCCGAGAACTTCTCCATCATCTTGCCTGAGAGCGTTTTTGCAAGCTCCAGCGACAGAACGGACATAAACTCCGATTCCATAACGCCTTCAACCGTGATTTTGAACGTAACCGAAACAACCGTAGAATCGAGCGGCATCTCGCACAAATCGCCGAACTTTGTCTTTTCGATAATGTACGGCATCGGAACGGAGATATCGACCTTCATTCCGAGCAAATCGGAAAGCGCTGTTGCGGAAGCGCCCATCATCTGGTTCATAATCTCGCTTACCGCGGAAATATTAAGCTCGTCGAACTTGAAATTCGGGTCGATTACGAGAGGATTTCCGAGGAGCTGGTTCAAGATAAGCTGAACGTCGTTCTGCTTGAGAACCATCATATTAAGACCGGTTATGCCCTCGACATAAACAATCTTAACGCAGATGGCAGGTTCGAGGTTGTCGTAATTCAATTCGCCGACCTTAACCACCTTAACCTGCGGAGTGGTAATCCAAGTTTTTGCATTGAGCAGCTCGCTCACCGCCGTAGCCGCCGAGCCCATACTTATATTGAGTATTTCGCCGACCGCGTCGATTTCATACGAGCTGAACTCGATGTTCTCGTCATTAGCCATCAGTAGATTTACCTCAATTCCCTGTAAAATTTTCTATCATTATAGCTTTTTTGTTGTTGTATGTGCCAAGCTTTCCGTCGCACCAGTCGCGGTTTCCGACGCGAACCAGAATGTTTTCGGAAATCTTTTTGTTAAGCGGAATAACATCGTTCACCTGAAGCGTGAGCACCTCGTACAAATCGAGATTTATCGAACCGAGAACCGCCTTGATTTCGAGGTCTGTCGTGCTGATACCGAACATAATGCTGTCGCGGCGTTCGGTTTCGCGGCGCTCGTCGGTCTTTCTCTTTGAACCGGTGTAGCGCGAGATGAACTTGCTCATAATCTCGTCGAGATTAATTGCAGGGATACAAACCGAAACTATTGATTTGGTGTTGTTAATCTCGACTTCAAGCGCAACGATAATTACGGTATCCTCGTGCCCGATAGTCTGAACAACGCGCGAATTTGTTTCGATACCCATAAGCCTCGGCTCAAGGTCGATATGCGTAAGCCACGGCTCTTTCAGCAGCGACGCGAACGACTTCATAATATCCGTCATAATCGTGATTTCAATTTCCGTGAAATCACGGCTCGTGTCGGAATATTCGCCCTTTCCGCCGAGCAGACGGTCAATCATCGTGTATGTAACTGCGTTTGAAACCTGAATAATAACGTCGGTTTCGCCGATTTCATCATTTTTGATTCCGAGGTCAACCATTCCCATCATAACGTAATCGGGAAGCGCGTTGTTGAACTCGTTGTAGCGCTGTTCCTCGATATTCACGAGCGAAACGCGGCAGTAAAGCCTCAGCATACCCGTAAGATACGACGACAGCAGCCTCGCGTAGTTCTCGAAAATGCTTTCGAGGACCTTAATCTGTTCCTTTGTAAACTTCTTGGGTGCGCGGAAGTCGTACTCCTTGACTTTCGCTTCTTCCTGCTTTGTTACAATAGGCTCCGAGCCTTCCGCAACGCTTCTGAGCATCTCGTCAATCTGCGCCTGCGTCAATACGTCTGCCACTCTATCACCCTCTCTTGTAGGTAAATTAGCTTATGCCGATGAGCTTTCCGAGCCGGACTCAGCCGAAACCACAAACTCGCTTGAATCGATAATTCCCGGCGAGAGCGAATTTCCGCCAGAACCGATATTATCCTTATAGCGGTCCTTGATTGCGCTGATAATCCTGTCTGCGGAGCCTTCGGGAAGCGTCGACGGATCCTTGTTGCCCTGACCGTCGGGGTCGAACTCCGCCGTCGGGAGGTTATAGTCGAATTTCAGAATATCCTGAATAACGTCGGGATCGCTCAAATCAAGCTCATCTCTGAGAATCATAACCTCGACTCGGCGGTTTTTCGCCATATTTTCAATCGAATCGTTCGGCGCAACCGGCTCGTTCGGGCCGCTTGCCTTCATACGATACTTCGAGAAGTCCACGGTATCTCTGTTCTTGAAATGGAGATATACGCTGTTTGCGCGGTTTGCGCTGAGGAGGAAATCTCCCGTTTTATCCGTGCCGTCGTCGGCGGTGTGACCCGCAACGGTAAGCGTTCTGATAAACTTCTGCGTGCTCTTGAGCGCGGGAATAATCCCGTCGAGCAGCTCTCTGCCCTCCGGCTTGAGGATATAGCTTCCCCCGTCGAAGAAAACGCTGTCGTCAAAGCGAATCGTGAGGTGCGCCGCGCCCTTTTCAACGGCGACTTTATCCGCGAGATTATTCTTATCGATATAATCGGCGAGATAAACGTAAAGCTCGTCGAAGCTCTGCGGCATTTTGCCCTCTCCGCCCGTTCCGTCGGGCTTATCGTCGGTAACTCCGCCCGTGCTGCTTGCGGCGGGATCGAGGTCCGCGACAACGTTATTCACATACTTGCCGCGCGACTGAAACGCCTGATATATGTACTGAAGCTTTGTTTCATCGAGGTTCGAGCAGGCAAACAGCAACACGAAGAACGTAAGCAGCAGCGTAACCATATCCGCGTATGTATTCAGCCAATCGCCGGTGCTTTCACCGCTTTTTTTCGGGGGCATTTTCGCCATATCGCTCAACTCCTCTCAGACATATCTCCTTGTTTCGCCAAAAATGGAAAACTCACCAAAAGGCATAGCTTGCCCTTCAATATCTCTCCCTATTATACCATACTTTCGTCCAAAATGCAAATACTTTTTTTAATTTTATCAAAAAAACTCAAAAAAAACTTATCGAACCGCGTTCTTATGCGAAATAATCAGCCTTTATTTTGAATTATTATGCTTTATAGAGCTTTTCGGCAGCATAAATTCAAGTTTTTCCTGAATATAGCGCGGGTTTGAGCCTCCCGCGATTGCGAGAACGCCCTCCTCGATAATCTGCATACAGAGAAGCTCGTCGTCGTGCAGATTTTTCAGCGCCATAGCGAGCGGCGCGAAGATAACGTTCGCGAAAAGCGAGCCGTAGAACGTTGTGATAAGCGCAGTCGCCATACCGCCCGTAAGCGCGGCGGGGTTGTTGAAGTCAACGCTCGCAAGCATATTTATAAGACCGATAAGCGTACCGAGCATACCGAACGCGGGAAAAATTCCGACGCCCTTTTCAAAGAACGCGCGGCCGTTTTCGTGGCGTTCGCACATAAACATAATTGTGTCGTCAAGCATTCCGCGAACCTTTTCGGGGTCGTTTGCGTCAACGATAAGCATAAGGCTTGACTTCATAAACGGGTCGGCGCACTGGTTCGCGCTTTCTTCAAGAGCGAGCAGACCGCGCGTGCGGGCAATCTGCGCGTATTCAACGATATCGGCTATGTACTTGTTGGGGTCGTACTTTTTCGGCTTAAACGCCATTCCCATACGCCTTCCGACGCCTTTGAGGTAGGACATCGGGAACGACGCGATAAGGCAGCCTATCGTACCGCCTATGGTAATCGCGAGCGATTGAACCTCAACGAAGTTCATAAACGAGCCGAAGTTAAACGAAACGGTTTTCGCATCGAAAACGATACCGAAAACAACCATTCCGAACCCAACAATCCAGCCTATAATAAGCGATAAATTCAAAATAATCCCTCATTTCTGTAAAATTGCCAATCCGTGGCTTTATGTCAACGGCTTTTCCGCCTTGTCCGCAAGTCTGCCGCGGCGGATTAACCTCTTGCTTTCGCGTATTTTTTGCTGTAATTCCTTGATACTTTCGCGAACGATATAGCTGTGTCCGTTTCCGAGAACGATTACGGTATCGGGCGTTTCGTTCACAATTTCAATCAAATCCTCGTTCAAGAGGAACTCTTTTCCGTCAAGTTTTGTCAGAATAATCATATTTTACCGCCTGAATAAACCCTCGGCGCGGGGTTTTTGAAGCCCCGCGCGGGGTGAAAAAATCAATTATCTCTTGAGTGACAGAAGCTCTTCAAGCATAGTATCCGAAACCGTGATAACACGGGAATTTGCCTGGAAGCCTCTCTGCGTGGTAATCATATCGGTGAACTCCTGCGAAAGGTCGACGTTCGACATTTCGAGAGTGTTCGACAGAACGCTTCCCGCGCCGCTGTCGCCGCCCGCAACCGCAAGATTAGGCTCGCCGGAAGCCACTGTTTTCGCGAAATTCGTGCCGCCCGCCTGCGAAAGACCGTTGGGGTTATCGAAAAGCGCGATATCGATACGTCCGAGCGTAAGTCTGCCGTGAACGGGGTGAATACCGATGATTGTGCCGTCCGTCTGAATAACGACGTCGCAGGAATCAAGCGGCTGCGCGCCGCCGAGGCGGCCGTCCTCAAGCGCGAACGTGGAAAGGCTCTTCGCAACGCCCGTGAAGAAGCTGTCTGCGCCGCCCATCGGAGAAATCGAGGGATTTCCGCCGAAGAACGCTTCTCTCATCTGCGGGTTCCAGGTCGAGGTAACGGTTTCCTCGGTAAATCCGGCTGCTGCTGCGTCCGCAGCCGTTGTTCCGTCGGGCTTCTTGTAGGTCGTCGTACCGCCTGTGATTGTGCCGTCCGCCGCGACAGCGGTTGCTTTGTTGACAATCTTCTGCGCGCCCGTGGGGTCGGTTACGATAACGTTGAAGGTGCCGTCCGCGTTCTTGGAAATCTCGGTTTTGTTGTTCTTCATACCCGAAACGTTCGCCATTGTGAGAATTTTCTTCTCGTTTCCGCGAGCGGCGGTCTTGATTTTATCGTTGATATCGGCAACCGTGGTGTCGTTGCACACGGTGATAGTAAGCTCGTTCTCGTTCCAAACGGCGTTTGTCTTGCCGTAACCCGAAACATACGCGAACGTAATCTTGTAGTTGTTGGCATATTCGCCCGCAGCGGTCGCCGCAACGTCAAATCCGCCCGAAGCGCCGTTCGTACCGTCTGTTGCGAGAGCGGCGGCGCTCATATTCGTGAGAACAGCGGCTCTCGTCGTCTTATCGGACGGGAGAACGAAGTTCGTGCAGGTAAGCTCCGGAATCGTGATATCAACGGAAGTTTTCGCCTTGATAGCCTGATTGATTTCATCGGCAGTTGAGTTCTCGTTAACCGTGATTTCCCATGTACCGGGAGTTGTGCCTGTCGCCGCGGTAAATCCCGCGCTTACTGCGGTCGCCGCCGCGTCGTACTTCAGCTTAACCGAAACCTTATCGCCGAGAACCTTGCTTGTCGCAAAGCCTATGTAGGAGTGCTTTGTTACGCTTTTGCCCGTTGCGTCCGTTTCGTTGTAGGTTTCGTGGAACATACAGCTGTCGTTCGCAGTCTTGAAGTTCAGACCCGTGATGCTGTTCTTCGCGACAACCGCCTCGGGATTATCGGGAATACTCTCGAACTCAAAGTTGAGCGAAACGTTGTCGGGAAGCGTAATTCCGCCTGCGTCAAGCGCTTTCTGGATAGCCTGCTCAAAAGCGTCCTCGGAAGCGTACTGTTCGTCCTGATTGAAGAAGATGTTGAGGATACCGTTCGCATAGGTTGCATAGGGGTATTCCGCGGGGGTGAAAGTAACGGACATATCGGTGTTATCCGAAGGCGCGCTTACGGAAAGCGTGACATTAACGCCGTTAACCTTCTTTGTTGCGGAAGAAGCGTGCGCGTCCGTGTCGGGAACGATAATTCTGATAATCTCGGAAGAAGGCTCAACGCCGTCCGAGTCGCCCGTAACGCCGAGAACGTGATATCCCGAAGCGTTTACGAGATAGCCGTCCGCGTCAACTGAGAAAGCGCCCGCTCTCGTGTAGAAGATGTTTCCGGAGCCGTCCATAACCTGGAAGAAGCCCTCGCCGTCGAGCGCCATATCCCACTTGCTGTCGGTGTAGTTGAAGCCAGACTGCGTCATATTAGCGACGGTTGAGTTCAGTCTAACGCCGTAGCCGACCTGCGCGGGGTTAACGCCGCCGAGCGTCGATGTACCCGCAGAGGGGTTGATTTTGTTCTGATAGTAAACGTCTTTGAACGTAACCACGCCCGACTTGAAGCCCGTGGTGTTTACGTTCGCGATATTGTTACCGATAACGTCCATTTTGGACTGGTGCGTTTTAAGTCCGGAAACGCCGGAATATAACGATTTAACCATTTTTGACCCTCCAAACAGTGATATTTAACCGTGCCGCAGAGCTTCATTCGCAAGCCCCGCCTGAATTCCCGAAGGTCCGTTCAGATAATCACGGTTGAATCAATTTTCGTAAAAATGTTCCCTTTAAGCTCCTCCTGAGCTATGGCGGTGACAACCGTTTTGTTTTTCACGCTTACGACAAAAGCGTTTGTGTCCACAAGAACCAGCGCGTCGCTGCTGCCCTTATCCGCGGCGATTTCGACCGCCTTGTTGAGCCTTTCAAGCGTATCGCCGTCCGTTACGTCGATGCTTCTTTCGGAAAGCCGCTTAATTGCGTGTTTTGAGAAGCCGACGCCGTGTTGTTCCTCGATTTTGCTTTGTAAAGCCGCCGCAAAGCTTTCGCTCTCGGTCTGTTCGGGGAATTGCGCGTTATTCTCGGCGACAATGCCGTTTCCCGTGGTAACGCTTATTTTATTGCGAAGCGCGAGATATTCGCTTATCAGCATAAAACAAGCCTCCCTGCCTTCAGCCCTCGATACCCTGAACCGCCTTTATACCGTCCTCTTCCTCGTCGATAAGGTCCGCGATATCCTCAATTTGGTTGTCGGGGATAACCGCGCCCATCTGAAGAACGGTTTCTTCATCGGGCTTATCCGTATTTCCGGTATTATCGGTCTTGTCGTCGGGAACTATCGTCGCATAAGTAACCTCGGTTATATCCGTGAGCTTATACTCTCTGTCGTTGATAACAGCGGTGATTGCGCCGTCCTTAACCTTGATTGAAGCGATAAATCCGCTGTCCTTTGTGGAAACTCCGTCCTCGGTTTTCTGAACCGAAGCGTACATTCCGACCATAGCCGAAGCCCTGGCGATGCTTTCGCCGAGCGCGTTTCCCGTAAGAGCGCCCGTGCTGTCGGTGCTTTCATCGTCCTCAGCGGTTTCGCGAACCGCGGTAATCTTGGACAAATCGAAGCTTTCGCCGTCGATTTTCACGGTATAGCTGTCGCCCGAAGCGTTTTTGGTTACGCTTTCGACAACGCCCGTTTTCGTGACGAGATTTTTGCCTTCCATTTTGGAAGCGGTCGCCGTTTTTCCGACAAGGCTTGCCGCGTAATTCGCCTTAGCGTAGGTGCTTGAATCGCGCGAGTACTGCATCTGCGAGAAAGTCGCGAGCTGCGAGATAAACTCGGTGTTCGAGGTAGGCTCAAGCGGGTCCTGATTCGTCATTTCGGCAACGAGAAGCTGCATAAACGTTTCGGAATTTACAAGCTCGTTTGTCGCGTCAACGTACTTATCCTTGTATTTCTCGTAGTTCGACTGCGCCTGCTCCGCCGATGAGAGAACGCCCAAAATTCCGTCTGCCATACTTTTTCCTCCTTTTCTTCAAAAATAGACTCACATAGCCGCGATGATATCCGCGAAGGATTCCTCTCCGTCGTCCTCGCCGCCGTCTGTGTTGTCCTGCTGCGTGAAATATGGGTTTTTGCCGCTGCCGTTATAGTCCTGCGCTCGCGCTTCCTGCTGCGATTCGTGAACGGTCTGCCAGCTTTCGAGGTTAATCCCGCTGTCTTTAAGATTTGCCTGCATAAGCTCGCTGTGCTGTTCGAGGACGCGCTGCGTGTGCGAATTTTCCGCCGCGATAGTAACCGAAACCGCGCCGTCCGCCGCTCTGGTCATCTTGACGGTAATCCTGCCGAGTTCTTCGGGGTTAAGCACCAGAGAATACTCGGTCTGTTCCCTGTTCTCGGAAACCGCCGTCTGAACCGCCTTCATAGTCTGGCTGATGATTTCGGAGGGCTTCACGGAAACCTCGCCGTCCTCGCGCCTGAAAACAATCGGGCTGTCCGCGCCGAGAGGATTTTCGGCTCTCACGGGAACGTTCGCTTCCTCGGAAACCTGCTTTGCTTTCGCGTTCCTGAGCATTTCAAGCTCCTCGCTTACCGCAGATTTCGCGCTTTCAACGCGCGGCTTCCGGTCGGTAAACTCAGGTTCTTCCGCCGTTTTTTCGGGAACAGCCTGCGTATTTTCCTCAGAGCTTACGGTGTTTTTCACATCGACCTCGGAGATTTCGCCGTCCTTGAACGCTTTCTGAAGAACGTCAAGCTTCTCGCTTCCGAGATTTTTAAGCTCGTCGGGAACGCTCTGTTCAGCAAAATTCTGAGCGTCCGCGCTGTTTTCCTGCGTCTGATTTTCAGCGTTCTGCTGCGCTTTGACGTGATTTTCCACGATTTCCGCAAACACGCCCGAATCGTCCGTTTTCGCGGTATTATCGGACTTTGCGTTATCGGGAAGAACGATATCCCGCGCTCCGACCGCCTCGACAGCCTGCCGCGCGATTTCATCGGGAATATTCTCCAAAAGCGCGGAATTATCGGTATTTTCGCCGCCCGCCGCCATAAGAAGCTGCGCGAGTTCCTCAAGAATGTCGCTGTCCGCGATTTTTTCCGTGAGGACGTCCTTTGCGGGCTTTTCGATTGTCGGGAAAACCTCGCCGATATCGTCCGATTTCTCGGAAATATTGTCGCGAAGCGCCGAAATCGCCTTCAGAAGCTCCGGCGTAAGCAGCTCGATGGGAATATTTTCCTCGTCAATCCCGCCCTCAATCAGCTTTGCCGCAAGCTTTTCGGTATTCGGGGCGGAAACTCTGCCGGTATTCTTGTCGATTGCGATAACGCCCGCTTTTTCGAGGTCCTCAAGCGTGGGAACGTCGTATTTTCCGCCGTTGATATCCTCGTTCACGGAGCGAAGCTCGGTTTTCTCGCTGAGATGCGAAAGCATCTTATCAAACTGCGAGTCCTGCTGTTTTCCGGATTGAGCCGCGTTTGCGTTTCTTGCGGGCATCGCCGCGTCCGAAACCGCATAGTCGCTGCGAAGATTTGCCATACTCGGTGTATTCAAACTAACCGCCATTTACTCACCTCCTTATCATAATATGTATATATCAAGGGAACCCCGTGATACCAAAATCATTTCCGCGCCGCAATCGCCCGTCTGACCGTGCCGCCGCTTACGAATTCCTCGATAAACAGCTCGTTTTCCTTGCCCTCGGCGGCTTTGTACTCTTCAAGCTGCTTTTCTTCAAGCTTTTCGAGAGTTTTCACGTCCTTTGTCGCGTCAACGACAACCGAAAGCTGCTTGTCGATTTCCTGCTGTTTGAGGACTGCAAGCTGTTCGCACCCGTGAATTTCCTGCTGAAGCGTGACGATATAGCGCTTTCGCATCGCCATTTCCGCGGCGGAAACGCCCGCCGAGCCCGCAGCCACAAGGTCGTTTGAATATCGCACAACCAGCGCGGCAAGCTCCTCGCGCCTGTCTTGAATTCTCCTCAAATCGCCCTGAAGCACCGCGAGAGCGTTTTTCTGACGGTCGAGTTCCTGTTCGCGGAAGTCCATCAGCTTTTGCAGGGTGAACTGAAATTTCTTCATAAATGCCCCCTAAATCAGCCGTTATTTGTCGCTTACCGCGTCGATAAGCATTTTAACGGTTTCTTCAAGCGGAAAGCTTTCCTTGCGCCCCTGCGTAAGGAAGCGGTTTATCGCGTCTATTTTGTTAATCGCCTCGTCAAGCTTTGGGTTTGTGCCGTGCTTGTACGCGCCGATTGAGATGAGGTCGTAGTTGTTGTTGTAAAGCGACAGAAGGTTTCTGAGCTTACCCGCGGCTTCCTTGTGCGCGGGAGAAGCGATTTCGTCCATCAGTCGCGAAACGCTCGGAAGAACGTCGATAGCGGGATAGTGGTTCTGCGCGGCGATTTTTCTCGACAGGATAATGTGACCGTCGATGATACCGCGCACGGTGTCGGCGATAGGCTCGTTTGTGTCGTCGCCCTCGACAAGAACGGTGTAGATACCCGTAATCGAGCCTTCGGGGAAGTTACCAGCGCGTTCGAGCAGCTTCGGCATCGCGCTGTAAATCGAGGGCGTGTAGCCTCTCGCGATAGGCGGTTCGCCCGTTGCAAGCCCGACTTCGCGCAGCGCCATAGCGTAACGCGTCAGACTGTCCATCATCAGGAGAACGTCCTTGCCCTGCTTCATAAAGTACTCTGCGATTGCGGTCGCCGTAAGCGGGCATTTCGAGCGCATCATCGCGGGCTGGTCGGACGTTGCGACAACAAGCACGGAGCGCGCCATACCCTCCTCGCCGAGGTCGCGCTCGATAAACTCGCGTACTTCGCGTCCACGCTCGCCTACAAGCGCGATAACGTTGATATCCGCCTTGACCTTTCTCGCAATCATACCCATAAGCGTGGATTTTCCGACGCCCGAGCCTGCAAAAATGCCCATTCTCTGACCTTTGCCCATAAGCGTCATACCGTCTATAGCCTTAACGCCAAGCTCGATTGATTCGTGAATAGGCGGTCTGGTGAACGGATTTACGGGGATACCCGTGATAGAAACCTCGTCCGCGCAGTCCGGCTCTTCAAGCCCGTCAAGCGCGCCGCCCGCCGCGTCCACGATTCGCCCGATAAGCTCGGAACCCGCCTTGACGGTGAGCTTGTCGCCTGTGTTATCGACGATACTTCCGGGGCCTATTCCCTCGATATCGGTGTACGGCATCAAGAGGATATTGCTTTTGTTGAAGCCGACAACCTCCGCCTTGATGAACGACGACATATCCTTTGAGTAAATTCTGCAAACGTCGCCGATATTGGCGGCAGGACCGCTCGCTTCGATAGTCATACCGACGATTTTCTCGATTTTTCCCATATAGCGGAAAAGCCCGGCATTATCAATATCAGCGCGAAATCCCGCCAAATCAAGCATTTTCGCTCCTCCGCTCTGTATAATATATCGGCATAACAGCCGAAAATATTAGCATTTTTCAGTAATTTTCGTTAATTTTAGCTAGGTCAACACCGCACAATTATCGGCTGACGCCTTTTTCATTCACTCACTTGCATCTTCTCCGTCAGCTTGCACAAATTTCGCTTGAAAGGCGGCAGCCTTCCTGCGCTCAATTTATACAATCTGACGAAAAATCTGCTGCGTGATTGAACGAAAATAATTATGCGGTGTAGCCCTAGTTTTTCTCCGCAAAGCCGCTTCTCGGTGAACCGCCCCCGCGAATCCTCTCGCAAAGCCGTTTCTCCGTGAACCACACCGCGAATCCTCTCGCAGAGCCGCTTCTTCGTGAACCACACCGCAGGCTTACTCCTCCGCGCCGTCGGCTTCGGGAAGCTGCTCGGACTGTTCTTCATCGGACTTTTTGCGCCTTGCCGAGCGTTTTTTCGGCGCAGCGCCCCTAAACTTGCCGTCGCCAAGCTCCTTTATCATACGAAGCTGGGTTGAAACGCCCGCGTCGGTGATTTCCTCGCCGTTATCGACGATAACCGTGCCGGGCTCGGCGTCCGCGAGAAGTTCGACCTCGACGTGCGCAAGCCCGCCGCAAAGCTCCTTGAGGTACTCATAGTCGCCCGAAAGCTCCACTGAAGCCTCGTTTTCATCAAGCGTAATGCGGATAAGCTGCGAATTGCGGAAATCCTTTGCCGCCGCCTTGATGAGCTTTTTCGCCGCCGTGCCGTCCTTGACGGACATACTGTTCATCGTGACCTTGTTCGCGATGCTCATAACGGTATCGTAGATTTCCTTTTCATACCGCGCGAAAAGCTCCGCCTTGCCCGCGTTGATTTTATCGGAATACGCGCGCGCCTCGTCGAGAATATTCCTGCTCTCGGTGAGAACAAGCGCCGCGCCGTCCTTTTTACCCTGCTCGAAGCCCTCCGTGCGCGCCTTGATAAACACATCTCCGCGCTTTTTCTCCGCGTCTGCGACAATCCCGTCAGCCTCGGCGTTCGCGTTTGCGATAATGCCCTCGGCGCGGCGTTTAGCCTCGATTATAACCTGTTTTCCCTGCTCGATATACTGTTCCCTAAGCGCGGCAAGCTCGCTTTTACGCTTTTCAAGCTCGTTTTCGGCAGTCTTAACAGCCGCCTCGCGCCTAAAAATTTCCTCGCGCGCTTTTTCGGCAAGATTTTCCTGTTCGGCAGGCTCGTCGGAACTTTTTTTCTGTTCGGAAGCCGCCTTTGGAGCGCTTTCGGGAACGACTGCCGCAGGAATATTCACGGCATTTGAGATATCAATTCCGCCGTTATAGCGAATTGAGTTATATTTATAAACCGACAAAAGCAATCTCCTCCGCTGCTTTTTCTATCAGCGTCAGGCGATAATTTCGTCGCCGCCGCCTCTTGTAATAACAATCGTACCTTCCTGCTCAAGACGTCTGATAATGCCGACAATTCTCTGCTGAGCCTCGTCGACGTCGCGCATACGAACGTTATGCAGGTATTCGATATCCGCCTGAAGATTTTCTCTCGCACGGCTTGAAATATTCGCGAAAATGCACTCCGCAACTTCCTGCGTAGAGCCTTTGATAGCAACGGCGAGGTCCTTGGAATCGACCTGCTTGACGAACTCCTGGATATCCTTGGAGTCGAGCCGCACGATATCCTCGAAAACGAACATTTTCTGCTTGATGAGGTCTGCGAGCTTCTGGTCGCGCGCGGAAAGCTCGTCGAAGATGTACTTTTCGGTCGCTCTGTCCACGTTGTTCATAATCTCCGCAACATAGCTTATGCCGCCGACTTCCATAGAATCGGACGAAGCGAGAGTCGCAAACTTCTTTTCAAGCGAGCCTTCAATCGCCTTGACAACCTCCGGCGAAGCCCTGTCCATATTCGCAATTCTCTCGACAACCTCGACGCGCTTTTCTTTCGGCAGCTCGGACAGGATAGCCGAAGCCTGGTCCGTTCTCGCATAGGAGAGGATAAGCGCGATAGTCTGGGGATGTTCGTTCTGAACGATAGCGAGGAGGTTTTTGTAGTCCGCCTTTCTCACAAAGTCGAAAGATTTCGTTTCAAGCTGCTTTGTAATGCGGTTTAACAGCGTATCGGCAGCCTCCGCTCCGAATGCCTTTTCGAGAACGCTTCTCGCGTAGTCGATACCGCCCTCCGTGACGACTTTTTGCGTCAGGCAAAGCTCATAGAACTCGTTGAGAACTTCCTCAACCACGTCGATTGAGTGATATTCCATTCTCGCAAGCTCGACGGAGATTTCCTCAACGTCGTCGTCCGAAAGGTGCTTATATATCGCGGAGGCGTTTTCCGCGCCCATTGACGCCAGTACGAGCGCAACCTTTTTTGCGGGTGCAAGCTCGCCGTCCTGTGGTTTAGATGCCATAAAATCACTCCCGGAATAAAATTAGTGGTTCTCGTCGCGAAGCATATTCTTGATGATAGAAGCGACGATTTCGGGGTTAGTTTTCGCAAAGTCTGCGATTTCGCGCTTGAGGATAGTTTCGCGGGAATCCTTGCCCGCTTCCTCGGTAAGGCTTGCGATGTTGAAATCGACTTCCTGCGGCGTTTCGGCGGTATTCTGAGCGTTTCCGGAATACCCGTCGCCGCCCGAAGCCTGAGCTGCCGCGAGAGCAAGCTCCTGTCTGTGGCGGATTTTGCGCTTTCTGCTCTTGCTGACGAAAAGCGAAGCGATAAGCAGAAGCACGAGCAGCACGCCAAGCCCGATAACAACGAACAGAAGCGTGTTTCTGAATGTATCGACGGGGCGCGTGTAAATGCCGAGCGAGCCGTCGCCGACGGTCGTGCCGTTGTTTGTGGTTAGCGCGAAAGCCTCGTTGTGAACCGCAACGTTCGCGATATCCGTACCCGCGGCAGCCGCAACCCACTCGCGAATCTGGTCGCGTTCGCCGTCGGTGAGGTTCGTGCGGTTGATAGCGACGCCGACCGTGAGCCTGTCGATGCTGTAACCGTCCTTTTCGATAGTGGTCTTGATGTTGGTTACGTCATACTGATTTTCGTCTTTTCTGTAATAATAGTCCTGTCCGTCAACCAGCCCCTCGATAGTGGGGTAATCGGGCGACAAATCCGCATTCGGAGTCGTTCCGATAACGTTTCCGGAGGTATCCAGCCTGTCGTACGCAATAACGTGCTGGTCGTGGTCGAGAACGCCCGTGTTCGTTCCGTCAACGGGAACATACTCGGTCGATTCAACCTTTTTCGCGTCATAATTGAGCGTCGCGGAAACGTTCACGGTGTAGTTCTTATCGCCGTAAACAGTCGCGAGGGAATCCCTGAGTTCGCCCGTGATTGCGTTCTGAAGCTCGGAGAGGAACTGAAGGCGCTTTCTCGCAACGGGAACGCCCGAGAGGTCTTTCTGACCGTTAAGCTCCTCCTCCTCGGAAATCCACATATAAGAGCGTCCGAGGGTATCCGTGACGGAGATATTGTCGATTGTGAGGTTCTCAACGCTCGTTTCAACGAGGCGGAAAATGCCTCTTACCTCCGCGTTTGTAAGCTCATCGTCGCTTCTGAGCTTGAGAAGCACGGAGCAGCGCGGAACTTCTTTTGTTTCGGTGATAACATAGTCGCGCGTTTTGGGGATATCAAGCGTAACGGTCGCAGAAGCCACGACGTCGAGGTTGCGGAGCGTAGCGGCGATGTTGGTTTCGCGCTGCTGTCGCTGAAGCTCGCGCTTATCGGTATCCGTGGACCAAAGATTAACGCCGTCGTTCCAGATATCGTAGTTTTTCGCGTTTTTGGGATAGCCCTGAACGGAAAGCTGCATACGCAGACTGTCGATATTCTCTGTGGGAACGACGATATCGCCGTTGTCGCGAAGCGTAACGTCCGTAACTCCGAGCGAATTTATCGCGGTGACGATTTCGCCGGCTTCGGCTGTCGTAAGCCCCGAAAAGAGGACTCCCCTGTCCTTATGGCTGAGAATAATCGAAAGAATGATGATAATTGCGATGATAGCCACGGGGATTGCGATTATCATAATCTTGATTGCCTTAGAAAAGCCCGTCCATTTTTCCTTTATCTTACCGGTTATGTTTTTGACTTTTTCGTTCATCTAATAAAACCTCTGGGAAAATATTTCTGAGAATAAAATCAGACCTGCATATTGATAATCGTGTTATATGCGCTTAGAACCTCGTTTTTAACGGTAACGAGGACATCGACGGCGGTGTTTGCCTTTTCGATATTCGCCTGCATTTCGGCGATATTGTCGAGATTGCCGAGAAGGAGGTCAATGGCGTCCTTATCGACCTGTTCGTTGGTTTCGATAACGTTCGTGACAAGTCCTCTGAAAATATCGAGGAAATTCGCGTTTTCGGTATCGACAACGGGAACGCTTGCCGCGTCCATCGGGAGCATTTTGTCCATACGCTCCAGCGGCTGAAGATTTTCGAGTGAATTAAGCCCGAACATAGGGCTTATAGAATAAACCGACATTTTATTTACCTCTCAGAGTGGATTTGCAAGGCTTATCAGCCCTTGCCGATATTAAGAGCCGCGGAAGTCATCGACTTCATAAGCTCGAAGATTTCCTTGTTTGCGTTGTAGGCGTTTGCGGCGGCGATAGCGTCCGTCTGCTCGACGACAACGTTCACGTTCGATTCGTATATGTAGCCGTTTTCGTCCGCGAGGGGATTATCGGGGCTGTAAACGGGCGTAGGCGGAGTGGGGTCGTCAACAACGCGCGTCGCCTGAACGCCCTTCAGCTGAACGTAGTTAAACCTGTGAAAATCGGGTTCGCCGCTTTCGAGGTTAACGCGGAGCAGCTTCTTGAAGCTTCTGTCCTCGGCGAAAACGGTCATCTGGCGGCAGTAAACGTCCTCCGGATTAGTCGCGTAATCATCGGCGTTTGCGATGTTCTGCGAGATTATGTCGAACCTGAAGCGTTCGGCGGTCATACCGGAAAGCGGGATATTAAGCGAACTCAAAAAAGCCATAATTTACTCCTTACTTGGTTACGATAGCGCTTCTTATGCGCGTGAAATTGCCGTTCATCTGGTTGATGAGAGAGTCGAGCCAATAGGCGGTTTTAACCGCTTCCGCGCTCTGGACGTCCATATCCACGTTATTTCCGTCCGCCTGGTCGTTTGTGTAAGTATCGACGATGAGGCGCTGTTCGAGGTTAAGTTCCTTCTTAATTGAACCGTCGGCGCGAATCTTGTCCTTTAAGATACCGCCGAAATCAAGATACTTGCAGTTATAGTCGGGGGTATCCTGATTTGTGATGTTCTGTGAGATGATTTGCTGCCTGTTCCACATAACGGTCATTCCCTGTTCGATGATGCGGAAAGCGGTGGTGTCGAATAAAGCCATAATATACCTCGCTTTATACATATTTATAATATAAGCAATAAAAGAACGTCTTTTGGGCATAGAATACCCATTACCCCATAGAAGCCCATAATTATTATACACTATTTCACGCAGGATTTCAACTATTTTTTGCACTTTTTTGCACTTTAAACCAACAAACGTGTAAAAATTAAGGCTGATTTTTTGTGTATTCTGTACATCATATATAGGAAAGCGGTGTAATTTTATGTAGAGTTAATCAAAAGAGCGAAAATAAGCGCTTAACTTTGTGGAAAAATCACAAAAATCGCAATGAAGCGTGAAAAACGAAAAAAGCAGCTTGACAAGAGCGAAAAAGCGTGGTAAAATTACGTTAATTGAATATGCCGATTAAACCGATGAGGTGGAGATAACGCTGCTTGTGCACTCACAGAGAGCGGTTGACGCTGGAAATACCGCAGAACGCAGAGCTTCGGGAGCGGCTTGGGGAAACTCAGGTCAGCTTCTTTAAATGGACCACCGAGGGCGAGGGGGAAAGCGGATTTGCGAGTATCCCAAGACGCAGGCGGGCGTTAACCGCAAGGGTATGATAGTACCTGTGGAGTGCGCCGGAGGAGTGATTTTTCGGTGAATTAAGGTGGCAACACGGATTTTTAACCGTCCTTAAAGCAGAATTGTAAAATTCTGTAAAAGGGCGGTTTTTTTGTATGCTTTTGAGAGAAAACCGAGAGTTAAGGAGGCAAAAAATGGAAGCAGAGAGAAAGATTTATCCGACGAAAGAAGAAGCCGAGAGGTTCTCGGACTACACGGTGATACCTGTCGCGAGGGAGCTTTTCGCGGACGTGATAACGCCCGTGGGAGCGCTTCGGAAGCTGAAGAAGGCGAGTTCGCACGTTTTCATACTGGAGAGCGTGGAAAATCAGGAAAAGTGGGGCCGCTACACGTTTCTGGGATACGACCCGAAGCTTGAGATAAGCTGCCTTGACGGGGTTATGAGCATAAAGGAAGTCAAGACGGGAAAAACTGAGCGGTTTGAGGAGAAGAACCCCGCCGCGCGGATAAAGGAGCTTCTGCGGGAATACCGCGCGCCAAGGCTTGAGGGATTTCCGAGCTTTACGGGCGGACTTGTGGGATATTTCGGGTATGATTACATAAAATACGCCGAGCCGTCGCTGCGGCTTGACGCGAACGACGAGGAGCATTTCCGCGACGTCGACCTTATGCTGTTCGATAAAGTAATCGCGTTCGATAATATCAGGCAGAAGATAATGCTGATTGCGAACGTAAAAACGGCAAATCTTGCCGAAGAATACAAAAGAGCGCAGCGCGAACTTGACGAAACGGAGAAAATTCTGCTCTCGGCGGAAGCCGTTCCGGAGGAAAAATGCGAGCTTGCCGGCGAGTTCAGACCGCTTTTCAACAAGGAACGCTACTGCGAAATGGTGAAGAAAGCGAAAGCGCACATTTACGAGGGCGATATATTTCAGGTTGTGCTGTCGAACAGGCTTGACGCGGAGTTTCGGGGAAGTCTGCTGGGCGCTTACCGCGTGCTGAGAACGACAAATCCCTCGCCTTATATGTTCTATTTTTCAAGCTCGGATATGGAGGTTGCGGGGGCTTCGCCGGAAACGCTGGTGAAGCTGGAAAACGGCGTTCTGCACACGTTTCCGCTTGCGGGAACGCGGAAGCGCGGAAAGACCGCCGAGGAGGACAAGCGCCTTGAACGCGAGCTTTTGAGCGATGAAAAGGAGCTTTCGGAGCACAATATGCTTGTTGACCTCGGAAGAAACGATATCGGAAAAATCTCGAAATTCGGGTCGGTCGAGGTCGAGAAATATATGTCAATCGAGCGTTTTTCGCACGTTATGCACATCGGCTCGACGGTGCGCGGAGAAATCGCGGAGAACTTCTCGGCGCTTGACGCGGTGAGCGCGGTTCTGCCTGCGGGAACGCTTTCGGGAGCGCCGAAAATACGCGCCTGCGAGATAATAAACGAGCTTGAAAACAACAAGCGCGGAATTTACGGCGGGGCGGTCGGCTACATTGACTTCAGCGGCAGCCTCGACACCGCGATTGCGATAAGGCTCTGCTTCAAGAAAAACGGCAGGGTGTTCGTGAGAAGCGGCGCGGGAATAGTCGCGGATTCCGTTCCCGAAAAGGAATTCGAGGAGTGCATAAATAAGGCGAAAGCGGTTGTGGAAGCGCTTAAAATCGCGGAATGAGGGGTGAACGAGATGATTTTGCTTATAGACAATTACGACAGCTTTTCCTACAATCTTTATCAGCTTGTAGGCGGGATAAATCCCGATATAAAGGTAATCCGCAACAACGAAACGACCGCGGAAGAGATACTTTCGCTTCCGCTCACGCACATCATAATCAGCCCCGGACCGGGCAAGCCCTGCGACGCGGGAATTTGCGAGGAACTTATACTGAAATCCGAGGGAAAAATCCCGATTTTGGGCGTGTGTCTGGGACATCAGGCAATCTGCGAAGCGTTCGGCGCGGAAATCGTCCACGCGAAGCGGCTTATGCACGGCAAAAAGTCGGCGATAACGGCGGATACGCAAAGCGCGCTGTTCAGGGGATTAAGCGGAAGATTTGAAGTCGCGCGGTATCATTCGCTTGCGGCGGGGGAAGCGGAATTTCCCGCGTGCCTTAAAGTAACGGCGAGAACGGACGACGGCGAAATTATGGCTGTGGAACACGAAAAATACCCGATATTCGGCGTTCAGTTTCACCCCGAAAGCATTCTCACGGAGCACGGCGAATTTATTATGAGAAACTTTCTAAGCGAGGTTTGAGATGAACATTCTTGAAGAGATTGCGGAAAAAACGCTTGAACGGATAACCGAAAAAGCGAAAGAAATCCCGCTTTCGGAAATCCGCGATATCGCGGAAAAACTTCCCGTAAACGAGGACTTTCCGTTTGAAAAGGCGCTTTCGGGCGGCGACATTTCGTTTATCTGCGAGGTGAAGCGCGCTTCTCCGTCAAAGGGGATAATCGCGGAGGATTTCCCATACCGCGAGATTGCGCGGGACTATGAAAACGCGGGCGCCGCGGCGATTTCGTGTTTAACGGAGCCGTTCTGGTTCAAGGGCAGCGACGCGATTCTGCGCGAAATAAGCTCCGATGTGAAAATACCCGTTCTGCGAAAGGATTTCACAATATCGGAATATATGATATACGAAGCGAAAATTCTGGGCGCGTCGGCGGTGCTGCTGATATCGTCGATTTTGACGGAAAAGAAGCTGCGCGAGTACCTTGAAACCGCGCGGGGACTTGGTTTATCGGCGCTTGTGGAGTGCCGCGACGAGGCGGAGATACGCGCGGCGGTTTCGGTCGGAGCGAGGATTATCGGCGTGAACAACCGCGATTTGCGCGATTTTTCGGTTGATTTCGGGAAGAGCGCAAGGCTGCGTAAACTTGTGCCGGAGGACAGGATTTTCGTTGCGGAAAGCGGCGTGAAAACCGCAGACGACGTGAAAAAGCTGCGAGAAATCGGCGCGGACGCGGCTCTTGTCGGAGAAACGCTGATGCGCGCGGCGGACAAAACGGCGGCGCTGCGGGAACTGCGGGGTTTCGGTGAAGATTAAAATTTGCGGGCTGTTCACGAAAAGCGCGGTTGATTTCGTGAACGAAGCGAAGCCCGATTACGCGGGATTCGTGCTGAATTACCCGAAAAGTCACCGCAATATTTCGCTTAACAAAGCGGAATTGCTTGCAAAACGGCTTTCCTCAGGGATAAAGGCGGTAGGAGTTTTTGTGAACGCGGATATCGGTTATATCGAAGAAGCCGCAAGCCGCGGTATAATCGACATTGTGCAGCTTCACGGAAGCGAAACCGCCGAGTATATCAAGGAGCTGAAAAAGCGCGTTTCGCTGCCGATAATCCGCGCCGTTAAGCCAGACGGCAGCAAAATTGAAGCGCTCGGTGCCGACTATCTTCTGCTCGACAGCGGAAAAGGAAGCGGAAAGCCGTTCGACCACGCGCTAATCCGTCCCGAAGAAATCGAGGTTCCGTTCTTTATCGCAGGCGGGATAACCCCCGAAGCGATTCCCGCGCTTGCTGCGTTTAAGCCGTTCGGCGTGGATATTTCGGGCGGCGTTGAAACGGACGGGCAAAAAGACCGCGATAGAATTCTCGCGGCGGTCAGGAACGCGAAATCGAGCTGAAACCGCTGCAAAAAGCTGCAAAATCGGCTTTTCTCGACTGCAATTTACTGCAAATCGGCGGGTTTCGCGAAATTATCGATTATCAAGAATAGTTTTCACGGTAAAGTAATTTGAATAAACGCGGAATTTTCCGCAAATCACAACGCACAAAGGAGTTAAAAATGAACAACGGAAGATACGGAGAATTCGGCGGTCAATACGTTCCCGAAACGCTGATGCACGAAATCCATAAACTGGAAGAAGCCTACGAGCATTACTCGAAAGACCCCGATTTTATCGAGGAACTCGACAAGCTCAACCGCGAGTATGCGAACAGACCCTCCCTGCTCTATTTCGCGGAGAAAATGACGCGCGAGCTGGGCGGCGCGAAAATTTACTTCAAGCGCGAGGATTTGAACCACACCGGTTCTCACAAAATAAACAACGTTCTCGGTCAATGCCTGCTTGCGAAAAAAATGGGCAAAAAGCGCATTATCGCGGAAACCGGCGCGGGTCAGCACGGCGTTGCGGCGGCAACCGCGGCGGCGCTTATGGACCTCGAATGCGAGATTTTTATGGGTAAGGAGGATACCGTTCGGCAGGCGCTAAACGTGTACCGAATGGAGCTTCTCGGAGCAAAGGTTCACCCCGTCACAACAGGCACGATGACGCTCAAGGACGCGGTTAACGAGGCTATGCGCGATTGGTCGGGGCGCGTTGACGACACGCTTTACGTTCTCGGCTCGGTTATGGGTCCGCACCCGTTCCCGATGATGGTCCGCGATTTCCAGAGCGTTATTTCGCGCGAAGCCCGCGAGCAGATTCTCGAACTTGAGGGTAAGCTTCCGACGGCGGTTATGGCGTGCGTCGGCGGCGGCTCGAACGCTATGGGTATGTTCTACAATTTCATTAACGACAAGGACGTCCGCCTAATCGGCTGCGAAGCGGCAGGACGCGGCGTTCACACGGGCGAAACAGCCGCTACAATCGCAACGGGCAGCCTCGGCGTGTTCCACGGAATGAAGTCGCTTTTCTGTCAGAACGAATACGGTCAGATTGCGCCCGTATACTCGATTTCCGCGGGTCTTGACTACCCCGGAATAGGCCCCGAACACGCTTATCTGCACTCAATCGGCAGAGCGGAGTATGTTCCCGTAACCGACGACGAGGCTGTCGCGGCATTTGAATATATCGCGAGAACAGAGGGCATTATCTGCGCTATCGAGAGCGCTCACGCGGTTGCTCACCTGATGAAGATTGCTCCCGAAATGAAAAAGGACGATATCATAATCTGCTGCCTTTCGGGCAGAGGCGACAAGGACGTTGCGGCAATCGCGCGCTATCGCGGAATTGACCTGCACGAATAAGGAGGAAACGTGATGAACAGAATTGAAAGTGCGTTTAAGAACAAAAAGGCGTTTATCGGCTTTCTCACGGCGGGCGACCCCACGTTCGACGCGTCGTTTGAGAACATTATGGCTGCGGTTCGCGCGGGCGCGGATTTGATTGAGATTGGGATACCGTTCTCCGACCCGATTGCAGAGGGCGTGGTTATTCAGGCGGCTGATTTGCGCGCGCTTAACGCGGGTATGACAACCGACCGCGCGTTTGAACTCGCCGAGAAGGTTCGCCGTGAAACCGACATTCCGCTTGTGTTTATGACTTATCTCAACCCCGTTTTCAGGTACGGTTACGACAGATTTTTCAAGAAATGCGCGGAAATCGGGATTGACGGGCTGATTTGTCCCGACCTGCCGTTCGAGGAGAAGGCTGAAGCGGACGGCTATGCGAAAGCGCACGGCGTTGCGGTAATTTCAATGATTGCGCCGACAAGCGAGGAGCGCATAAAGTCAATCTCCGAGAGCGCCGAGGGATTTTTGTACATCGTAAGCTCAATGGGCGTTACGGGAGTTCGCAGCGAGATTAAAACCGACCTTTCCTCAATAATGGAGAGCGTGCGGAAGTACGCGAAAACGCCCGCCGCGATTGGCTTCGGCGTGTCAACCCCCGCGCAGGCGGAGCAAATGGCAAAGATTGCGGACGGGGTTATCGTGGGTTCGGCGATTGTGAAGCTTGTCGCGGAATACGGCGAAAAAGCCGCGCCGAAGATTTACGATTACGTTAAAGAAATGGCGGACGCGGTGCATAATGTGTGATGTTTACGCTTCGCTCCAGTGCCTCCGGCGGGGGGCGCTTCGCTCCAGTCGCTCCCGCGGGGCTTAAGACCTTTT
>UMHM01059557.1_pt1 | contig 37010 bp, 21 predicted proteins | sample 1965501 | NCBI WGS metagenome assembly UMHM01 (sample SAMEA4836095, study PRJEB28245) | human gut metagenome | biome: gut microbiome; material: fecal sample | place: Denmark | collected 2008
TTTCGGCGCCCGGCTTGGTCGCTTTTGCCCTACTCCGCTTTTATGCGGCTTTAGGCGCGCGCCATCGCCCCATCCAAAATCTCCAGCCCCTGTTCCTCCTGGAACTGATTCGTATACAGCTGATAATAATACCCCTGTTTCGCAATCAGCTGCTGATGCGTCCCCTCTTCCGTAATCTTGCCATTCTGAATCACCAGAATCCGATCCGCCGACCGAATCGTAGACAGTCGATGCGCAATGATGAAGCTCGTCCGCCCCGCCAGCACCTTCTGAATCGCGTGCTGAATCAGCTGTTCCGTCTCCGTATCAACCGAGGACGTGGCTTCGTCCAGCACGAAAATAGACGGATTCGTCAGAATCGCGCGGGCGAAGGAAATCAACTGTTTCTGACCGGTGGAGAGGCGGTTGCCGCCCTCGCCAACGTCCGCCTGATAGCCATCCTTCATGTTGCGGATGAAGGGTTCCGCGCCGACCATGCGGGCGGCTTCCGCCACTTCCTCGTCGGTGGCATCGGGGCGGCCGTAGCGGATGTTATCCGCAACCGTGCCGGAGAAAAGGTGCGGCGACTGCAGGACGTAGCCGAGGTTGGACTGAAGCCACAGCTGACTGCGCGTGCGGTAATCCGCGCCGTCGATGAGGATTTTGCCCTCCGTCGGCTCATAGAAGCGGCAGACGAGGTTGACGATGGTGGACTTGCCGCTGCCGGTTTCGCCGACAAGGGCAATGGTCTGCCCGTGCTGGATGTGCAGGTTGAAGTGTTCCAGCACCTTTTCGCCCTCTTTGTAGCGGAAGGTGACGTCCTCGAAGTCAATGTCGCCGATGAGCTTGGGCCAGTTTTCGGTCTTGGGGTGGAAATTGTCGCCGTATTGCACCACCACTTCGGGAGAATCCACAATATCGGGTTCCGTTTCCAGCAGGCTGATGACGCGCTCCGCCGCCGCCTGTGCGGATTGCAGTTCCGCGAAGATGCGGGCAATATCGCGCACGGGCTGGAAGAAGCTGACGGTGTAGTTGATGAACATGGTCAGCGTACCGACGGTCATAGCGACGCCGAAAACGTGCGTGCCGCCGATGACGCTGTTGCCGCCCTGCCAGAGCGCATACGCCGTCGCCAAAGACCCCAGCGACACAACGATGGGCAGAAAGAGGTTCGACAGCGTCGCCGCGCGGATGGACGCGGAACGCATGGAGGCGGAAACCGTCTCAAATTCCTGGATGTTCAGTTCTTCGCGCACAAGGGTTTTCGTCGTCTTTGCGCCGTTGATGCCCTCATTGAAGCCCGCGGTAATCTGGCTGTTGTTCTTGCGCACCTGACGATACGCCGCGAGAATCGCCTTCTGGAACTTCCAGCTGATGACGGCCAGCGGCGGCAGCACCAGCATGACAATCAGCCCCAGCCGCCAGTTGATGGTCAGCATCCGCACGGCGCAGGCAACCAGATACACCGCGCCCCAGCACAAGTCCACCAGCGACCAGCCGATGGTGTCCGCAAGGCGCTGCGTGTCGTTGGTCAGGCGGGACATGAGGTATCCTACGGGCATCCGGTCGTAGTAGGAGAAGGGCAGTTCCTGCAGTTTCTGGAAACCGAGCTTGCGAATCAGGTAGCACGTTCCGGTTTCGACAATGCCGCACTGCCGCAGAAAGCCGAAAATCGTCGCCACTTGCACCGCCGTCAGCAGCGCATACGCTACGACGAACCCAACCAGCCCGGCCGTGCTGTGGTTAGCAATGAACACGTCAATCGCGTAGGCATTCATGTTCGGCATAATCACGTCGATGATTGCAGAAACCGCCATGAAAAGCACAACCGCAATCAGGTTCTTGTGGTACGGCTTTGCAACCTTGATGAGCTTGCGCCACAGGGAGAGATCAAATCGTTTGGTATAATCCTGTTCCTGAAAGGACTGCATATCAGTTCACCCCTTCCGCTGCCTTGGCCTGCGTCAGTTCTTCCTCCAAGGCGTTCTGGATGCTGTTGATGCGCTGGTACAGGCCCGGCTGGCTGCACAGCTCGGCGTGCGTGCCCTGCTGCGTAATCTGCCCGTTTTCCAGCACGAGGATGAGGTCAGCCTGCGAGAGCGTCGTCACGCGGTGGCTGATGATGAGGGTGGTCACGTCCTTCTGCTCGTGTCGGAGGGCGGCGCGAATCTGTGCGTCCGTCTCGGTATCCACGGCGGAAAGGGAGTCGTCGAAGATGAGGATGTTGTTGTCCTTGAGCAGCGTGCGCGCGATGGCGATTCGCTGCTTCTGTCCGCCGGAGAGCGTCACGCCGCGTTCGCCCACAACCGTCTCCCAGCCCTTATCCGCCTTGGCAATAAAGCCGGATGCGCTGGCGATATCCGCCGCATGTTCAATGCGTTCCGCCTCCTGTTCCGGCGCGGTGATGCCCACGTTCTCCCAGATGGACTTGGAGTACAGGAACGGCTCTTGCAGAATCAGACCGACGTGTGCGCGCAGATATTTGCGGTCAATCTGCTGAATATCCACGCCGCCAATGGTGATTTTGCCGCTCGTGGGCGTATACAGCCGCTGCAGCAGGTACATCATGGTGGATTTGCCGCTGCCCGTGCCGCCCAGCACTGCCGCCGTCTTGCCCGCGGGGATGGTGAAGGACACGTCGCGCAGCACCGGCACGTTGTCATCCGGATAAGCGAAGGACACATGGTCAAACACAATATCGCCGTGCAGGTCGGGCTTCAGGGCGTTCGGCTCATCCGGCTCGGCTTCCTCGTGCAGAATCGCCTGCACGCGCTTCATCGAGACCATTGCCTTGCCCGCGTCGGACAGAGTGCGGCCCAGCTGGCGAATCGGGAAGAGCAGCATCCCCAGCGTGGAGGTGAAAACAATCAGCGTACCGACGGTAATCCAGCCGTTGCAGGCGTAGATGATGCAGACCACCAGTGTCAACAGCGTCTGCGTCATGCTGATGGCATCGCCGCCGCCCCAGTAGATGGCGAGCAGTTCATTCAGACGGAGGTTCTTTTTGCGCAAATCGTTGTTCACGCGGTCAAACTTCTCCACCTCGCGCTCCTGCTGTCCAAAGGCGCGCACGACGCGGACGCCGGAGAGGTTCTCCTGCAAAACGGCGTTCAGCACACCGTCCGCTTCGTCCGCCACCTCAAAGGACTTATGCACCATCTTGAAGAACCACGTCGCGAAGCAGAACAAAGGCGGCACAAGAATCAGGCTGTAGAGCGTAATCGGCACGGAGCGCGGCAGCAGGATGCTCATGGCGATAACGACCATCAGCACCGTGTTGACAACTTCCATCACCTGTACCGCCAGAAAGCGGCGAATCGTATCCACGTCAGATGTGCAGCGCTGAATCAGCTCGCCTGCCTGCGCTTTAACGTGGTACGCAAACGGCAGGTGCTGCAAGTGGCGATAGAGGTCATTGCGCAGTTTGCGGGCGATATTTTCACTCGCAATCGCGGAGGAGCGACCTTTTATGAACGTGAACACGCCGTTGACGACGTTCATCAGGATGAGCGCCAGCGCGGGAATCCACAGATTTTGGCGGAGGAAATCGCGTCCGCCGAGGTCGTTAATCGGGTTCATGAGGAAATCCGGCATTGTGAACGGTTCGCTGCCCAGTATGCTGTCCACGATTTCGGAGAGCAGCAGCGGCGTTAAAAAGCCGATGATGACCATCATGATGGTCGCAATGAGCGCCCAGAGGAAATGCGTCCAGTTCTGCCCGATGAGGGAGAGCATTGCGCCGAACGGGGTCTGTTTCTTCTTTGGTTTCGTTGTGGTGCGCTGCGTAGGAAATCACTCCTTTCAAGAGAGACAAAGTGGTTGATGACTCATAACTGCCCATTGTATGCTTTTTTCGAAAAGGGTACGAAAAAAGCACCATCCGTCTGAATGCAAACGGCTGGTGCTGCACACAAAACGCATGGTAACAGGAAAAGAGCGTGGAATTTTCCTATTACGGGCGCATATGGGCAGAAAGAGCCGTCGCAGTCAGTCCATTGGCACGGGATACAAGGGTTAGAATCATCATGGTCATTGCGAGGGCCTCCTTTCTGCATAATTTTGATTTTGTTGTGCTTCTCGCAAGCACGCAAGAAACAGTGTAGTCGAAAGTCAAGGTTTTGTCAAGGGGCAAATGGCGTTTTTTTTAAATATTCATCCCATCTTGCGCAGGATTCCCGTTTTTCCAGTCCCAAACCGCCTTTTCAATCAAGTCGGCAGCATTGGCACAGCCGTGTTCATTGCGCAGGGCCTCCCCGATGCACGCCGCGTTGCGCGTGTATTCCGGGTTGCTGATGAGTGCGCGCAAGCCCTCCGCCAGATTCTCTGCCGTCAGCTTATCGCGCGGAATCGCTTTCGGCCCGCACCCGGCAGCGTACACCCGCTCCGCCCAGAACGGCTGATCGCCGCCGAACGGCACAACGAGCGTCGGCAGTGCATGGCGCAGGCTGGTTGCGGTCGTCCCCGCGCCGCCGTGATGCACCGCCCCTGCCATATGCGGGAACAGCCAGTCATGCGGCACACTTTTCACATAGAAGATGTTCGCATCTTTTGTCTTTGCTTCCTGCTGACCCCAACCCAGTGCCACCACCGCCCGCACGCCGGACAATTTCACCGCCTGCCGGATGATTTCCGCCAGTTCACCCATGTCGCCTGACACCATCGACCCAAAGCCGATGTACACCGGCTCGTCGCCCGCGCGCAGGAACTCCGCCAGCGCCGGGTCAGGCGTGTAGTCCACCGAGCGCTCATCCCACCAGAAGCCGGACATGTGGATGTTGTCCGCCCAATCCTCCGGGCGCGGCACGAGCGTCGGGCTCATGGCGTAAATCACGGGCACTTGCTTGCCCTTCACGTCATAATCCGGGCGCAAGCGAACGCGGCGCTTTGCCATCTCGTTCTCCTTGCGCCAATCCGAGAGGTAGCGGTGCTCCAGCGCCGAAATCAGCAGATACCCGATGCGATAGCTCAGCACATTCCACCACTTGCCGAGCTTGCGGAACGGCGCGGATGAAATTGGCATATCCTTGCACGGATCCATCGGGAAATACTGCGTCTGGATGCACGGAATATCGTACTTCTCCGCAATCGAATAGAACATCGTCCCGAAGAACGTGCAGACGATGGCTTCCGCGCCCTCCGCGCAGTGCAGCAAATCATCCAGCAGCATCGGCGCAATATCGCGGATGCCCTTCTCAAACTCCTTCAAGTACCGCACGCCCACCGCGTCCGGCTGGAGCAGCCGCCCCATCATATCCACCACATCGCCGGAAATGGGATAGAAGGACATTCCCGCTTCCTCAATCATGCCCTGAAACGGCGCAAACGCCGCAATCGTCACCTCATGCCCCCGCTCGTGAAGCTCCCGTCCCAGCAGCATATACGGCCGCACGTCACCCGTCGAGCCGAGCGTTATCATTGTGATTTTCATCATTACCTCCAATGATTTCGAGATAAGTTAAAGGTATACAAACTAAAAAACTAACAATAAAATTCAAGTATGTAGAAGAAACCAAAAGCGCCATCAAGCGCGCTTGCTTCCCGTCGCACACGGGTCATACCACCCCGCAGGAACTTTCACCCGGAAGCCCTCGAATGCACTTTCCGCATCCGCCTTCACCACGCAGTGCGGCGTATACACATGCCGCATCCCCTCCTGCATCCGCGCCATACACCACTGCGCCAAGTCCGCTGCCAGCGAATTCCCTTCCGCCAGCGGCACAAACGCATCCCGCCGCACCAAAAAGCACATTGGCGAAACCGCAGTGACATTGTAGCTGGTTCGGTTCATGCCGTGCCATCCGCCCGCCGACACCGGCAAGCCGCGATTCCGCGACCGCACTGTGCCGTCCGGCAGAATGTCGTATCCGGCATGAAGCACCCGATTGCGCGCATCCGCCACCAGCGGCATCACCGCGCACACATCCGGGCGCTGGGCGTACATCATCATCTCCCGCAAACCGTCCGCATCAGGCTCCGCCGTGTCTCCCCACAGGAACAGCAGCATGTCTGCCGACGAATCCGCCGCCAAGCGGTTCACATCCGCAGCGGACGCATCCCGCGTCAGCCGCAATGCCGCGACAGTAAAATCCCCCACGTTGTACCGCAGCCGCAGCACACCGTCCTCCACCCAGCACGTTCCCGGAAATCCGTTGCGTCGCATACTCTCTTCCACCGCCCGCGCCGCCGCATCCAGGCAGACTGCCAATTTCGTGTGGCTCATCGACCCCCGCAGCGTCCGCCAGTGGTACAGCACGCGTGGAATGTGGATGACGCCGTCCGCCCGCTCGCACGCACGGAGCAGCAAATCGTGATCCTGCGACCCGTCGAACGCCGGTCGTAATCCGCCGATGGCATCCAGCAGCGTCCGCCGAATCACCGACAAATGGCAGATATAGTTGCCGGAGCGCAGATTGTCCGGACAGAAATCCGGCTTGCGGTGCGCATCAACGTGAATCGCGCCGTGGGCGGTCAGCTTATCCTCATCGGTGTAGAGCACGTCGGGGTGGTGCGCGTCGATGGCTTCCGCAATCCGCCAGAGCGCATCCGGCGCAAGCACATCGTCGTGGTCGCACAGGGCGATATACTCCCCCGTCGCCATTTTAATCGCGCGGTTCGTGTTGCCGGATATGCCCGCGTTTTCCACCCCGTACGCGACGTGGAATCGACTGTCCCGCGCGGCAATTGCCTCCAGCGCCTTTCGCGTCTCGGCGGACGTGCTGCCGCCGTCGTACAGGCAGGCTTCCCACGCGCCGTGCGTCTGGGCAAGCAGCGAATCCGCCAGTGCGCGGAGGAATTTCGGGCGCGTGTTGAACACGGGGACGACGACGCTGATGCGCACGTTCGGGAAGGGGTGCGCGCGCTGTACCGCCAGTTCGCGCTTGGATGCTTTCTCCCGCCGGAATCGCCATTCGTCCCGCAGCAGCACCCGTGCCGCCAGCATTTCGCCCGCGCGGCGCAGCGTGTACCCCGCGCCATGCATCCGCACATACGCCCGAACCCGTTCCGCCCACTGCACGCGCGTCCCTCCCGCCGACTTTCCTGCCCTCATCATACCATGCGCCGCGGGTTTTGTAAAGCACCGGGCGATTTTCTGCCAATTCGGAACAATTTTCGCAAAACCGCTTGACAAACGCCCGAAAAAGTGCTAAACTAAATCTTGTTCCGGCAATCCCGGACGAACCGCATAGGGGCATGGTGTAATGGTAACACGTGGGTCTCCAAAACCTTTGTTGAGGGTTCGAGTCCTTCTGCCCCTGCCAGTGACGAGCCAGTTTCGTGAGAAGCTGGCTCGTTTTTATGTGCATGGATATGAAAAATCCGCCTCCGAGAATGGGAGGCGGACAGCGGATTTATTCCTGTATTTGTATTAGCGATAACCTCAACGTCTGCAATTCCCAGTTTTGCACCTCCGACAAGCGCAGTAACAACATCCTAACAAAAACATGCCAAATTGTTGCGTATCTTCACAACGACTTTCGTGTCTGCGTGTAACCACCTTTCAGAAAATCGTTTTTTTCTGAAATCAGCTGCCCCAACCCCCTCCAAATTTCAAATTCGCACAGAAAACGCGCCCGCCGACCTTCCGACGAGCGCGTTTATACTATTGGGGGCTCTACTCCCGAATTCAGTGCACGACTTGCTGGACACCCCAGTTATCACATTTACACAAATGAGGCGGTCAGCCGCCGAGTTGTGCGGTGTTGCTTTAAATTACTTCTTATTCTTCTGCTCCACCATCGCCTTAACCTTCAGCGGCAGACCGAGCAGGTTGATGAAGCCCGCGGAATCCTTGTGGCTGTACAGGTCGTGGCTGTCGCCGAAGGTAGCGATTTCCTCCATGTACAGGCTGTTCGGCGACTTCACGCCCGCATTGATGCAGTTGCCTTTGTACAGCTTCAGCTTCACCGTGCCGTTGACCGCCTGCTGCGTGCTGTCCACAAACGCGGAGAGCGCCTCGCGCAGGGGCGTGTACCACATGCCGTCGTACACCAGCTCCGCGAACTTGCTCGCGACCAGCTCCTTGTAGTGGCTGGTGGCGCGGTCAAGCGTGATGGATTCGAGGATGCCGTGCGCGGCGTAGAGCATCGTTCCGCCGGGGGTTTCGTACACGCCGCGGGACTTCATGCCCACCAGACGGTTCTCCACCAAATCCGCGCAGCCGACACCGTTGCGGCCCGCGATTTCGTTCGCCTTCGTCAGCAAATCCACCGCGTCCAGCTTTTCGCCGTTGATGGCGACCGGCACGCCCTGCTCGAAGTCCACCGTGACGTATTCGGGCTGATCAGGCGCTTTTTCAGGCGTGACCATCGTCAGCAGCAGGTCTTCCGGCGGCTCGTTCCACGGATCTTCCAAATCCGCGCCCTCGTGGCTGATGTGCCAGATGTTGCGGTCCATCGAATACGGGCGATCCTTCTTGACCGGGACGGGGATGCCGCGCTTTTCTGCGTAGTCAATTTCCTCCTCGCGGGTCTTGATGTCCCAGATGCGCCACGGCGCGATAATCTGCATATTCGGGTCGAACGCCTTGATGGTCAGCTCGAAGCGGACTTGGTCGTTGCCCTTGCCGGTGCAGCCGTGGCAGATGGCAGTGCAGTTCTCCTTGTGGGCGATTTCGACGAGGCGCTTGGCAATCAGCGGCCGTGCGAAGGACGTGCCCAGCAGATACTTGCCCTCGTAGACCGCGCCCGCCTTGAGCGTCGGCCAAATGAAGTCCTCGACGAACTCCTTGCGCAGGTCTTCGATGTACAGCTTTTCAGCGCCGCACTTTTTCGCCTTTTCGTGGAGGGGCTCGAGTTCCTCGCCCTGCCCGACGTCGCCCGCAACGCAGACCACATCGCAGTCATAATTTTCCTTCAGCCACGGCACGATAATCGAGGTATCCAGACCACCGGAATAAGCCAGCAATACGCGCATCTTCGCCATAACAATCGACTCCTTTATCTTCATCCTGATTTTCATCATTTTTGTGTCCGTCTGCCGGACAAGATGGATTATACACCAAGATGAATAAAAATGCAATAGGTCTGCATAAATTTTCTCGGATTTTTTTTCGGGGGATTTGCCGTGCCTGAATTGCCACCTATTTATATGATGATGGCTTATGCGGCGCGAATTTCCTCTGTCTGGTTGCGGCGCGGGGACGCTGCTCTGACGCTCCCCAAATAGCGAATCTGCGTTCCTGTCCCCTTCGCCCATCTATTCGCCATTCCATTCATCCCGTTCCGAAAACGTATTAAATTGTGAAAAAAATATCGTTAAAATCGTGTCAGCTACTTGACAAGAGCTTAACAATCTGCTACACTGTTCTCGTCACCCCGACAAACACCGACATTCCCCGTTCGCGGGCGCATCCCCGCAGGACGGATGAAGCATAAGGAGAGAGTATCATGGCGAAAGAGTATCCGATCGTCGATAGCGTGGAGAGCTTCGAGGCAGCCCTCGCCCGCGTCCGCGCGGCACAGAAGGTCTATGCGACCTACACGCAGGAGCAGGTGGACAAGATTTTCAAGGCAGCTGCCCTCGCCGCGAACAACATGCGCATCCCGCTGGCGAAGATGGCGGTGGAAGAAACCGGCATGGGCGTGGTGGAAGATAAGGTCATCAAGAACCACTACGCCGCTGAATACATCTACAACGCCTACAAGGACACGCAGACCGTCGGCGTGCTGGAGCGCGACGAAGCGTTCGGCATGATGAAGGTTGCAGAACCGATCGGCGTCGTCGCGGCGGTCATCCCGACCACCAACCCCACGTCTACCGCCATTTTCAAGACGCTGATTTGCCTCAAGACCCGCAACGGCATCATCATCTCTCCCCATCCGCGCGCGAAGAAGTCCACCATCGCCGCCGCGAAGGTTGTGCTGGAAGCGGCTGTGGCAGCCGGCGCGCCCGAAGACATCATCTCCTGGGTTGATGTTCCCTCGCTGGAGCTGACCAACATGGCGATGAAGGAAGCCGACATCATCCTTGCCACCGGCGGTCCCGGCATGGTCAAGGCGGCGTACTCCTCCGGCAAGCCCGCGCTGGGCGTCGGCGCTGGCAATACGCCCGCGATTATCGACGAATCCGCTGACGTGAAGGTGGCCGTCAACTCCATCCTGCACTCCAAGACGTTCGACAACGGCATGATCTGCGCGTCCGAGCAGTCCACCATCGTGCTGGACAGCATCTACGACGCAGTGAAGGCGGAGTTCGCCAAGCGCGGCGCGTACTTCCTCGAAGGCGAAGAGCTGGACAAGGTGCGCAAGACCATCATCATCAACGGCGCGCTGAACGCCAAGATTGTCGGTCAGAAGGCGCACACCATTGCCAAGCTCGCGGGCGTGGACGTGCCGGAAACCGCCAAGGTGCTGATTGGTGAAGTCGAATCCGTGGATATTTCTGAAGAGTTCGCGCATGAGAAGCTCTCTCCCGTGCTGGCGATGTACCGCGCCAAGGACATCGACGATGCGTTCGACAAGGCGGAACACCTGATTGCTGACGGCGGCTACGGCCACACCTCTTCTATCTACCTGAACGCCGTCACCCGCAAGGATTTGATTGACCGCTTCGCCGCGCGCATGAAGACCTGCCGTATTCTCGTCAACACGCCTTCCTCTCAGGGCGGCATCGGCGACCTGTACAACTTCATGCTGCGTCCGTCGCTGACGCTGGGCTGCGGCTCGTGGGGCGGCAACTCCGTCTCCGAGAACGTCGGCGTCAAGCACCTGCTGAATGTCAAGACTGTTGCCATCCGGAGGGAGAATATGCTGTGGTTCCGTGCGCCTGAAAAGGTCTACCTCAAGAAGGGCTGCCTGCCTGTCGCCCTGAATGAACTCAAGGCAGTTATGGGCAAGAAGCGCTGCTTCATCGTCACCGACGCGTTCCTGTTCAAATCCGGCTTCACCAAGGCGATTACCGACAAGCTGGATGAGCTGGGCATCGTCCACACCACGTTCTACGATGTTGCGCCCGACCCGTCCCTCGCCTGCGCGAAGGAAGGCGCAAAGGCCATGACCTCCTTCCAGCCGGACTGCATTATCGCCATCGGCGGCGGTTCCGCGATGGACGCCGGCAAGATTATGTGGGTCATGTACGAGCATCCGGAAGTGGACTTCCTCGACATGGCAATGCGCTTCATGGATATCCGCAAGCGTGTGTACACCTTCCCGAAGATGGGCGAAAAGGCGTACTTCATCGCCGTCCCGACCTCCGCTGGCACGGGCTCCGAAGTCACTCCGTTCGCCGTCATTACCGATCAGGACACCGGCGTGAAGTACCCGCTGGCGGACTACGAGCTGCTGCCGAAGATGGCGATTGTGGACGCTGACATGATGATGTCCGCGCCGAAGGGCTTGACCTCCGCCTCCGGTATCGATGCGCTGACCCACGCGCTGGAAGCCTACGCCTCCATGATGGCGACGGACTTCACCGACGGTCTGGCGAAGCAGGCGGCTCAGCTGATTTTCGAGTATCTGCCCGCGTGCTACGACAACGGTCAGAACGAGCCGGTTGCCCGCGAAAAGATGGGCAATGCCGCCACGATGGCTGGCATGGCGTTCGCGAACGCATTCCTCGGCGTCTGCCACTCCATGGCGCACAAGCTGGGCGCGTTCCATCACCTGCCGCACGGCATCGCCAACGCGCTGCTGATTGAGCTGGTCATCCGCTACAACAGCGCCGAAGTTCCCACGAAGATGGGCACTTTCCCGCAGTACGCCTATCCGCACACGAAGCGCCGCTACGCTGAATTCGGCGAGTTTCTCGGCTTCAAGGGCGCGAATGACGACGAGACGGTGGAGAACCTCATCCGCAACATCCATGCCCTGAAGGAGCGCGTCGGCATCAAGAATACGATCCGCGACTACGGTGTGGACGAGGAGAAGTTCCTCGCGACGCTGGACGAAATGTCCGAGCAGGCGTTCGACGACCAGTGCACCGGCGCGAACCCGCGCTACCCGCTCATCAGTGAAATCAAGGAAATGTACCTCAAGGCATACTACGGCGAGTAATGCGCCATTCTCCCCGGCTTGGCAGGAATGCTTCTGCTGGGCCGGGCATTTTTGAGCACAAAAAATTTTGTCCGCTTGCAGGAATGTCGCATTTGGGCGGCGAATAGATATTTAGGACAAATATCGACTTTCGCGTTCTCCACTGCCGCTTTACCAACCAACAAGCGCAGGAGGGGGGCGAAGCAGTCCAGAGGGCGACCGCAGACTTCGTCTGTTTCCATTGCCCTCTGGTCACGTCCGCAGACGCAAATCCTCGCATAAACACGCGGACATTGTGTGATAGCGTCACCAACTCAATCGCGAAAAGGGAGTCCGGAGGGTCACAGACCCTTTGACAGGTCAAGGGGAGCGCCCTTGCACCTCTCCCCCCAATAAACATGAACCATATAGAAGGAGGTTTCCCTATGGATTTGACGCATGTGATTGCCGAGCGGGAGAATAAGAAGATTTACCGCGACGGCGCCAAGGCCATCAAAGTGTTTGCCGAAGGGTACAGCAAGGCGGACATTCTGAACGAAGCGCTGAACACGGCGCGCGTGGAAGAGACGGGCCTGCCGATTCCCAAGCTGCTGGCTGTTGACACGGTGAACGGTCAGTGGGCGATTACGACGGAGTTCGTTGAAGGCGACACGCTGGCGGCGCTGATGGCGGCGCATCCGGAAAAGGAAGACGAGTACCTGAACCTGTTTGTGGACATTCAGATGAAGGTTCACGCCTGCACCTGCCCGATGCTCAACAGCCTGACCGAGAAGATGCAGCGCAAGATTTCCGCCACCGACCTCGACGCGACCACCCGCTACGAGCTGCACACCCGCTTGGCGAGTATGCACGTCCACAAGAAGGTCTGCCACGGCGACTTCAACCCGTCCAACATTATCATCGCCCCCGACGGACAGTGGTACATCCTCGACTGGTCGCATGCCACGCAGGGCAACGCGTCCGCTGATGTTGCCCGCACCTACCTGCTCTTCGTCCTCGAAGGCAAGGAAGCGCTGGCGGAGAAGTACCTCTCCCTCTTCTGCAAGAAGAGCGACACCGCCAAGCAGTACGTCCAGCAGTGGATTCCGATCGTCGCCGCGAGCCAGTCCCTCAAGGGCAAGCCCGAAGAGCGCGACCTGCTCATCCGCTGGGCAAGCGTTTGCGAATACGAATAATCATCAAAGGGACTGGCTTCGGTCAGTCCCTTTTTTCGTGGGGATGGGAGACGCTCCATGTAACCATTTCCCCGCATTTGTTGAAATCTGCCACATTTGCAATTTTCCCCATGTAACCAACTTTTCATCCTCTTTTTTTCGTGGTATCATCATTATAAGAAGGGGGAATTTGCCCTTTTCAAACTTATCTGCCGCGATTGCTTGTCAACCGCCTCCACAATCAGCATGAATGAATTATACACGGCAAATATTGCTCTCAGCGTCTTCGCCATGGCGATTATGCTCTTCTCCCTGCGTGGCGACATCAGCCAATCCAAGATCCGAAACCTGCTCTGCGGCGGTCTGTACGCCACCATTACCATTTGCGCGCTGTGTGAGTGGTCGGGCGTGCAGATGGATGGCACGCCGCCCGCGCTGATTCCGCTGCATATCGCCGTCAAGACCATCGAACTTTCGCTTGCGCCGCTCATCGGGCTGTTCGCGGGCTGCGTTATCCATCCCTGCCCACGGAAAGTGGTGCATAGGCTGCTGTGCCTTGCGGGCTTCCACGCACTGCTGGTGCTGCTCTCGGCGTTCACGGGGCTGATGTTCTATGTCGATGGGCAGAATTTCTATCACCACGGGTTGCTCTACGTGCTCTACACGCTCGCCTACGGGGGCAGCACGGTGTTCTTCCTCGTGCAGATTGGGTTCGCCTGCCGCGCCTATCAGTACACCGGCGGCACACAGCTGCTGCTCGCGACGCTGTTCGTGCTGTTAGGGCTGATGGTGCAGTTGTGCCTGCCGATGGTCAGAATCGACTGGATTACCATCAGCTGCGGTGCGCTGATGATGTCGAAATTCTCCAGCGACATGGTGCTGCAAACCGATGGGCTGACGCAGTTGGTCAACCGCTTGGGCTACGAGCATTATCTGGCGCGCCTGCGTGTGCCTGCCGCCATCCTGATGTTTGATGTTGACCGCTTCAAGGACGTCAACGACTGCCATGGGCACTTGATGGGTGACGCCTGCCTGCGGACGATTGCCGGCTGCATCCGCCGCGCGTATGGGAATTACGGGACGTGCTTCCGCATCGGCGGCGACGAGTTTTGCGTGATACTGACGCGGCGGAACGCGCAATACAACACCATGACGGAGATTTTCCAGCACCTGATGGATGCGGCGCGGGCGGAGAATCCGGTTCTGCCGACGGTATCGGTGGGCTGTTCGCATTTTAATCCGTCAACGGATGATTTGGCGGAGTCCTTGGCGCGGGCGGACGCGCGGATGTATCAAAATAAGGAAGCGCATAGATAAATACAGCCGCGACGAGTGAATATGCTCGTCGCGGCTGATTTTTATTCACCTGTATCCACCGCAGTGTTGGCAGTAGCGCGCTTCCTTCGGGTTGTCTAAGCCGCAATACTTGCATGTCAACATTCGGAGTGCGTGCTTTTGTTGATATTACCGATTCACATACGCGTCGATTTCGTTCCGGCTGGAGATTTGCAGCTTCTCAAAGATGCTCTCCATGTACGACTTCACCGTGTTGACGGAAATGCCCATCAGCGCGGCGATTTCCTTGTTGCTGCGGCCCTTCGCGGCAAGCATGGCAATCGAAAACTCGTAGGGTGTGAGCGCGTCGGTCACCTGCAGCGTCGACACGGGGTTGTGAATTTTCATCCACCCGCGGCTGAAGCGGTAGACCGACTGCACAATCTTGTTGTACGTTTCCGGCTCCTGCTTGCGCAGCGCGCGCTCCACCTGCCCCTGCAAAATGCCGTGATGCTCCACAAACGGGTGGATGTACCCCTCGCGGCTGGCGATGCTCCACGCGGCATCGAACTTCTGCTCCGCGCGTTCATCCTGCTTCAGGCTCATGCAAATCATGCACAGGACGATGTTGAGGTAGATGCTGTCAATGGGGTAGCGCGTGCCCGCCATCAGCAGGGCGGATTCGGCAATGCCCATCGCGTGTTCGTATTCACGCCGGATATAGAGCGCGTGGGCGATGGCGTACATGGCGAAATACTGCATTCCGGGCGGAAGAATACCGATAGCGGGGCGGATAGGGGTCAAGTCGAGCTTCTCGGAGTGGAAGAACACGCTGATGAGCGCGTCGGTAATGCTGCTGTACAGCCGCCACGAATCGTCGTTTGCGCGCTGCCCGTCCCGCTGAATCATTTCGAGATTCCGGCGGCACTTGGCGGCATCCCCCGTCTGCAGCATCGCCATCGTGTTGGTAATCAGCGCGGACAGGCGGATTTCGGGGCACTTGCTCGTCAGGTATTTCTCGCTGATTTCGCGGGCTTCCTCGTGCTCATCGCGGAAATAGTGGTGCAGGGCGCGGGCGATGTCGCGTTCCTCCTCGTCGTTCATGGTCAGCAGGAGATTTTGGAAGCCGTTGTCGCACGGGCGGGAAATCAGCGGCATATAGCACTTTGCCATCCGCGGGGGGATTTTTTCCTGCCCGCGCTGCCCGCTCTTGCGCAAATCCGCCGGATGCGGCGTATTCGCCGGAATCAGCCACCCGCCCGATTTCCGGATTGCCCCCTGAATCCGCCCGGTATTCAGGTAGTAATTCACCATGCGGATGGAAACGCCCCACAGCTCCGCTATTTCCTTTACGCTGCGGTAGTCCAATGCGCAGCCCCTCCTTGTTCTCCTTGTTTACGCTTACGGAATTGGCTCCCAAAGCATGGTCGCCGTTCGATTGCCATACGAGCCCTTGGGCAGCATGTAGGAGCGCGGCGTTCCTTCTACGCCGTCGATTTTCCAGCCTACAAAGGTATAGCCCGGGAGGTAGTAGGACGGTTCTTCTTCCGGTACCCCGAAATAAACGCTGTTGTTGATGGTGTATTGAACCCAATTATATGCTTTGCCGTGGCTCACGTAGGTAATGGTGTACGTCGCCACACGCCACTCCGCCTTGTAAATGCGGTCGCCGGTTGAGCCTTTGGGGATAATCATCGGCGTTGAAGGGAACTGACCGCTGCCATCGAGGACCCAGCCGGAAAATTCGTAGCCCGGACGGTCGGGAGGGATGGGCAGGGTGACGGAATCCTCCACGGTGTAGGGTATCGAAGCTATGACTGCGCCGCCGTTCGTGACCAGTGTGATGGTGTATCTGATCACCTTCCAGTTTGCGGTATACGCCTTGTTCCCCGTCGAACCCTTCGGAATTTTGACGCTTGTCTGCGGCGTCGTGATGCGCTCGCCCGTCCAGCCGACAAACTCGTAGCCGTTGCGGGTCGGGGTTGGCAGCTCGAACTCCTCATCCGTTATGGTGTAAACCACCTTTTCTTGACCGCTGCCGCCGTCCAAATCCATGGTGATGGTGTACTCCGCCAAACGCCACTCCGCCTTGTAATGGAGGTCGCCGGTTGTGCCAGGGTAAATAATGAGCGGCGTGAAAGGGAGCATACCGCTGCCATCGAGGGTCCAGCCGGCAAATTCGTAGCCCGGACGGAGAATGTAAGGCAGGGTGAAGAGATCCTCCACGGTGTATTTTATCGGAGACACGACTGGGCCGCCGTTCGTGTCCAGTGTGATGGTGTATTCAATCACCTGCCAGTTCGCGGTATACGCCTTGTTTCCCGTCGAGCCCTTCGGAATTTTGACGCTTGTCTGCGGCGTCGTGATGTCCTCGCCCGTCCAGCCGACAAACTCGTAGCCGTTGCGGGTCGGGGTCGGCAGCTCGAAATCCTCATCCGTCATGGTGTAAACCACCTTTTCTTGACCGCTGCCGCCGTTCAACTCCATGGTGATGGTGTACTCCGCCAAACGCCACTCCGCCTTGTAATGGAGGTCGCCGGTTGTGCCATAGTAAATAATGAGCGTCGTGGCAGGGAGCATACCGCTGCCATCGAGGACCCAGCCGGCAAATTCGTAGCCCGGACGGAGAGGGTAAGGCAGGGTGAAGGAATCCTCCACGGTGTATTTTATCGGAGACACGTTTGGACCGCCGTTCGTGTCCAGTGTGATGGTGTATTCAATCACCTGCCAGTTTGCGGTATACGCCTTGTCTCCCGTCGAACCCTTCGGAATTTTGACGCTTGTCTGCGGCGTCGTGATGCCCTCGCCCGTCCAGCCGACAAACTCGTAGCCGTTGCGGGTCGGGGTTGGCAGGGCAAACTCATCATCTATCACGGTGTAAAGCAGTGCTGTTTCGCCGCTGCCGCCGTTCAAATCCATGGTGATGTTGTATTCTGTCAGTTCCCAGTTCGCGGTGTATGTCCTGTTGCCTATCGAACCTTGCGGCAGAACAACCGTTAGCTGCGGCGCCATGTCGCTGTTGACTGTCCAACCAAGGAAGGCATAGCCCTCACGGGTTGGGGTCGGCAGCGTTACGGGTTGCTCCACCGTGTAGACAAGCGCTTCCGACGTGCCCGCGCCGTCCATGTCCAGCAGCGTAATGGTGTATTCAATCACCTGCCAGTTCGCGGTGTAAGTGCGGTCGCCCGTGCTTCCCTGCGGGATTTCAATGGTTTTCTGCGGTTCGGTGATGCCCTCGCCCGTCCAGCCGAGGAAGATGTAGCCCGTGCGAACCGGGGTCGGCAGCTGGAACGCTTCCGATTCCACCGTGTACTGGATGGGACGGATCGGATCGCCGCCTGCCGTGTCCATCGTGACGGTATAAAGCTTGTCCGCCGTCAGCGTCAAGGTCAGCGGCGCGTAGGGCATGAGGAAGGAAACCGCGTCGTTCCCCTCGCTGATACTCAGGGAAATAGCGGGGTCGCTCAGGAAAACGTGGATGCCGCGATAGCCCGCTGCGGGCGCGATTTGCACCGTCACCTGCTCACCCGCGCGGCACAGCAGGTCGTTGCCCTCCGCCGGCATGTCGCTGCCCCAGAGGACGTTCTGCGCGTCGATGGTCACGCGCTGCGTGTCCGCCGTCCACGTCAGCGTAACGATGCGCCTTTCTTCGCGGCCTGTTACGGGCAGGAATGTGTCCGTCTCCTCGCCGCGCAGTCCCGTCAGGTGAATGAGGGCACGCTCGTCCGCGCCGAAGTCGCTGCGCTTGAACTGCGTCACCCACTCGCCGCGCTCCTTATCGAAGGTGAAGCTCGCCACGGCGCCGCTGCGCAGGGTCAGGCTCGGCGTGAAGTAATCCGGGCGTGCGCCGCTGATGCGAACGCGGTAGGTGATGCGCCCGTCCTGCTCGCCATAGCGGTAGACGTACACCGGGAATTCCGCTACCAGCGTGCTGTCATCCGTCAGCGGGAAGACAACATCGCCCTCGCGGGAGAGATAGACATAATTTTCCGCCACGGCAAAGCAGGATTCGCCGCCATTCAGGCGGTAGACCTTGCTCCACGGGTCTGCGCTGCGCATTTCCGGCAGCAGCACATACTGCTCCTGCAAATCCGGATACTTCTCCGCAAACGCCGCCTCGATGCTGCCCATCATGTTGACCGCGCCCATCGGGCAGCTGTCGCCCGTGTACTGCACTGTCGCTTCGGTCAGCAGTGCGCCGTCCCAATCCGCCGCTTCCAGCTGCATATCCTTGGCGCTCTGGTCAACGAGGCGGAAGCGCACGGTCAGGCTGATTTTCTTCTCCACCTTCAGCTCGCTGCCCATATGCAGCTGCTGCCCCGGCACAAGCGCGTTCTTGCCCGGATTCAGCACAATATCGCCCGTCGGCAGCGGGGCATCCGTCAGGTTCACGAGGTTCGTCGCAATCCCGATATCGAGATTCATCGGCTTGTCCACCACGATGGTGGAGCGGACATTGCCCTCGCCGTTCAGCGACACATTCCCCGATGCGCCCAGAATCAGTTCCTGAACCTCTGCCGCCGCGCCGATGTTCAGCCGAACGTCCTCGTCCGACAGCACATACAGGCGGTCGATTTTGCCGGACGGCAGATTAGCGTTCAGTCCGCCGAGAACCAGCAGATTGCCGTTCATTTCCGGCGCATTGAACTCCGTGTCGCCCAGATGGTCAAAAATCGCGTCGCCGATGAAGGACTCCGGCGGCTGCGTGTCCTTTTTCAACACGGTGATGCCGAATCGCCCGATGTTCTCCTGAAACGCCGGGTCATCCCAGTCCGTATTGTCCCATATGCCAGCGCCGATTTCTTTCGCCAGCCGCTCCAGCGCCGAGTCCTTGCCCTGTGGTGTCTGGTTCTTGTTGATGGTGTTCAGTGTGTTCAGCGCACTCATGTTGTTTTCCACAATCATGGCCGCCGATGCTGTACCCGCCCAAATGATGCTGCATAAGAGCAGGAAAATGGTGCTCCATCGTGCGATTCGCTTCATGCTTCTTCCTCCTTGCTGATAGCTTCCGCGGGCTTTTTTCCCATAGAAATCGCCCTTCTGGTTTCAGTATACCATTGGCAAGCGCTGTTTGCCACCGCCATTCAATGGATTAATTGGACGTTTCCCTGCCCTTTTCCTGCTGAAAATTCCTGCATTCACGCAGATTTCCCGTCTATTCGCGCATGTTTTCCGCCGAATGTACCTTTCCAAGGCAGGAAATATCGGTTGCCAAGGATGGCAAAGTACATCTTTCCAACATGCGAAAAAAAGGCGAACCGGTTTTGAAGCCGATTCGCCCGTGGATTTGTCCAAACTTGGATGGAATTACTTGGCGATGGTGCAGTGCATGAAGTACTTGTAGCCCAGCGGGTTGGAGAAGAAGCCCTGCACGGAGTCGTCGATCATGTAGATGTCGGTGTAGTAGTACAGCGGCACGATGCAGCCGGTATTCATCAGCATATCTTCCGCGATGTGCATCATGGCATAACGGTTCGCGCTGTCGGTGCAGCTCTTGATAGCAGAAATCAGCACGTCATAGGTTTCCGCCCAAGTGCCGTTCTCCACCTTCACGTCGTAGCCGTAGGGGGTCAGGTCGAGGTTGTAGATCTTCAGATCCGCATTCGCGCCCTTGCCGTACTGCACGTCGTTGTTGCCGGAGCCGGTCACCCACATGTCGAGGAAGCAGATCGGGTCGTTGTAGTCCGCCAGCCAGCCGTTGCGCGCGATGGAGTAGTCGCCCGCCTTACGGGTGTTCAGGAAGGTGTTCCATTCCTGGTTGTTCAGGTTCATGGTGATGCCGACCGCAGAAACCGCGCTCTGGAGGTATTCGCCAATCGCCTTGTGGGCTTCGGAGGTGTTGTAGAGGTAGGTCAGGGACGGGAAGTTGGTGAAGACGCCGTTCGCCTCGTCGTAGGTGTAGTACTTCTTCAGGGTTTCAACCGCCTTGTCGAAGTTCGCCATGTAGACGTCTTCGTCGTCGGTCACGTCGTAGTAGCCGGTGACGCCTTCCACATGGCCCGCATTCTTGTAGAACTCAGAGCCGTCCGCATCGGTCATGCCCATCGGAACGAAGCTGGACGCAGGAAGCTGACCAGCCTGACCGATTTCGGTGACGATGTAGTTGCGGTCAAACAGGAGGCCAATCGCCTGACGGACTTCTGCGCGCGCCGCTTCCGCTTCTTCGGGGGTCATGTTCGCGAGCACGTCAGCGGGCAGGATTTCTTCGTTGATGTTCCAGCAGACATAGTAGGTACCAATCTGGCCGGCAACAACAAATTCCGTCGGATACTGTTCCTTCAGGGAAGCGATTTCAGAGGTGGGAACGTCGTCGATCAGCTGCCAGTCGCCCTTCTGGAAGTTCGCCAGCATGTTGTTCGCGTCGTCGGAGAGGTAGAAGTCCAGCTCGTCCATCGTGACCTTGTCCACCGCATGATAGTAGGGGTTCTTGGTCAGGGTGATCTTGCTGTTGTGTTCCCACGCGGTCATGGTGTACGGGCCATTGCCGATGTAGGTGGAAGGATCGGTCGCCCACGCTTCGTTGGCGACGACGTCCTCACGCACGGGCATGTACGCCGGGAAGGCGAGCAGCTCGTTCCAGTAGGCAACGGGGTTGTTCAGGGTAACGGTCAGGGTCTTGTCGTCCACGGCGGTCACAGCGAGGTTTTCCGCCTTGGGGTCGGAGCCGTCCGCAGTGTAGCCCTTGACGACTTCAAACATGTAGCCATAGTCCGCGCCCAGCTCGGAGGAAGCAGCGCGCTTCCACGCGAACTCGAAGTCCTTCGCGGTCAAATCCTTGCCGTCGGACCACTTCAGGCCGTCAACGAGCGTGTAGGTGTACGTCACCGTGCCGTCGTCATTGACCACCGGATCAGGCAGTTCCACCGCGCAGTCCGGCAGGATTTCCAGCTTGCCGTCGTCGGTCTGCGCCCAAGTGGACAGGCCTGCGAACAGGTGAGCGACCATCGTCGCGCCGTCCACAGTGGAGTTCAGCGCCGGGTCAAGCGTATCAGGCTCGGACGCGATGCAGACAGCCATGTACGTCTTGCCGTCTTCGGCGACAGCGCACAGGGTGCAGGTCACCATCATTGCGATGGCGAGCAGGAGAGCAGTCAGCTTCTTCATGAAAAAACCTCCCTTAATATTCTGTGACAGCCTTGCTTTTCGTAGACTGTCTGTATCAAAAATGCGTGTTGACGCATCCTTGAAGCAATTTTTTTGCGCGGATAAACACGCGGGCACACTATGCCAGTGTCACCAACGCAATCGCGCGAAAGGGTCAAGGGACGAAGTCCCTTGCAGGGTGCAGGGGCAGCGCCCCTGCCGGAGTCCATAGGCAGAGTCTCTGGCGTCTCCCCTTTTACCCCAGTTCCTTCACCCGGTGGCAGGCGACGAAGTGACCCTTCTCGACTTCGTTGAAAGGCGGCATCGACTGCGCGCAGGCTTCGGTGGCGTAGGGGCAGCGCGTGCGGAACGGACAGCCCGACGGCGCGTTCAGGGGGCTTGGAATGTCGCCGGAGAGGACAATGCGCTTGTTCGCGCGCGCCGCCTTCGGGTCAGGCAGCGGAACGGCGGACAAAAGCGACTTGGAATACGGGTGCAGCGGGTGATTGTAGATTTCCTCCGCCGACGCCAGCTCCACCATCTTGCCCAGATACATCACGGCGATTCTGTCCGAAATGTGCCGCACAACCAGCAGGTCATGCGCAATGAACAGGTATGTCAGCCCCAGCCGATCCTGCAAATCATCAAACATGTTGATGACTTGCGCCTGAATCGACACGTCCAGCGCCGACACCGGCTCGTCGCAGACGATGAATTCCGGATTCACCGCCAGCGCGCGGGCAATGCCGATGCGCTGCCGCTGACCGCCGGAAAACTCGTGCGCGTAACGCGAGGCGTGTTCACTGTTCAGCCCGACATAGCCCAGCAGCTGCAAAATGCGCTCCTCCCGCTCCTTCTTGGAGGAATACAGGTGGTGCACATCCAGCGGTTCGCCCACGATGTCCGACACGGTCATGCGCGGGTTCAGCGAGGAGTACGGATCTTGGAACACCATCGTCGCCTTCGTGCGGAACTTCTGCAAGTCCGCTTTCGTCTTGACAGGCTTGCCATCGTAAATGATTTCGCCCGCCGTCGGCTTGTACAATTGGAGGATAGTGCGCCCAACAGTCGTCTTGCCGCAGCCGGATTCGCCCACCAGCCCGAGCGTTTCGCCCTTGTTGATGGTGAAGGACACATCATCGACCGCCTTCAGCGGCTTGGTGCGGAAGAAGCCCATGTTGATGTCAAAGTATTCTTTCAGTCCTTTGACTTCCAGCAATGGCTGGTGCATCTGCGCTTCAGACACAGGGTACTCCTCCTTCCTCCGTGATGCTGCCGTCCTCAACGCCCTTCTTGACGTTCATCCAGCAGGTTGCCATATGGTCGTCATTGATGAGCATCCGAACCGGCTTCTCTTTCAGGCAAATCTTCATCGCCGCCTCGCAGCGGGGCGCGAACGGGCAGCCCTTGGGCATGTTCAGCAGGTCAATCGGCGTACCGGTAATCGGCTCCAGGCGCTGTCCGTTGTTCTCCGCCGTCGGGATGGAGCGCATCAAGCCCTTTGTGTACTCGTGGCACGGGTTGTAGAAGATTTCATCCGCCGTACCCTGTTCGCAGATGGAACCGGCGTACATGACGATGACCTCGTCGCACATCTGGGCGACAACGCCCAAGTCGTGCGTAATCATGATAATCGCCATGCCCATCTTCTTCTGCAAATCGCGCATCAAATCAAGAATCTGCGCCTGAATTGTCACGTCCAGCGCGGTCGTCGGCTCGTCGGCAATCAGAATGTCCGGCTCGCACGCCAACGCCATAGCAATCATTACGCGCTGCCGCATACCGCCCGACAGCTCGAACGGGTACTGCTTCATGCGCTTTTCCGGCTCGTTGACGTTGACCAGCTTCAGCATCTCCACCGCGCGTTCGCGCGCCTGATGGCGGTTGCGGTCGGTGTGCAGCAAAATCGCTTCCATCAGCTGCCGGCCGATGGTGTAGGTCGGGTTCAGGGACGTCATCGGGTCTTGGAAGATAATCGAGATGCGATTGCCGCGCACGGTGCGCAGCAGCTTCTCGTCCGCGCCGACCAGCTCCTGCCCGTCGAATTTCACGCTGCCGCTGACGATTTTGCCCGTCGGCGCAAGAATCTGCATGACGGAATATGCCGTGACGCTCTTGCCCGAACCGCTTTCGCCCACGATGCCCAGCACCTTGCCGTGGTCAAGGCGGAACGAAACGCCGTCCACCGCCTTAACTTCGCCCGCGTCGGTGAAGAAGGATGTATGCAGGTCATTGACTTCCAGCAATGCCATTTTGTCCAGCTCCTTTCATCACGCATTCAGCTTCGGGTCAAATGCGTCGCGCAGGCCATCGCCGAACAGGTTCAGGCTCAGCACGATGAGGCAGATGACCACGGCGGGGATAATCAGGCGATAGGTGTAGGAATAGATGCCGTTGAGCGCGTCAGAAGCCAGCGAGCCCAGCGAGGGCATCGGCGCGTTGACGCCCAGCCCCAGGAAGGACAGGAAGCTTTCGGTGAAAATCGCGTTCGGAATTTGCAGCGCAGTCGAAATAATCACGACGCTGATGCAGTTCGGCAGCAGGTGCTTGCGGATAATCCACCGCGCCTTCGCGCCCGTCGCCTGCGCCGACAGCACATACTCCTGCTCACGGAGGGACAGAATCTGACCGCGAATCAGGCGCGCCATGCCCACCCAATAGAGCAGACCAAAGACGATGAACATGCTGATGATGTTCGAGCCGATTTTCTCTAAGATGGTGCCTTCCACATGCAGCACCTGCCCCAGCACGACCGCCAGCAGGATGATGACCAGCATGTCTGGCAATGAGTAGATAATATCGACGATTCGCATGATGAACAAGTCCACCCTGCCGCCGAAATATCCCGCGACTGCGCCAATCATCATGCCAATCACCAGCACGATGATGCTGGCGAAGAATCCGACAGCGAGGGAAATGCGTGTCCCATAGACGACGCGGATGAAATAGTCGCGTCCGTGCGCATCCGTGCCGAAGATGTGCGGGAAAACAGATTCCCCTTTGTCGATTTTCTTCAGTTCCGTCTTGCCGTACTGGAACGGCGCGAGGTTGTTGTAGCTGTTGTCCATCGGGCGGCCCTTCGTCTGCCCCAGCATCTGGTCATACGAATACGGCCAGAACATTGGGATAATGATGGAGGACAGCGTAATCAGCACAATCAGAATCAGGCTGATGGTCGCGACCTTGTTCTTCAGCAGGCGCTTCACGCCGTCGCGGAAAAAGGTCGAGGACGGCCGCATCCGGGAGATGACTTCCTTTTCCTCCGCCGTCGCGGGCATGAAGGAATCCACATCCAGATGCAGGCTAAAGGGCTTTTTCTTGTTCATCATCATGATGCAGAGGCCTCCTTATTCGTAATCAATGCGCGGATCAACCACCTTGTAGAGCAGGTCGCTGATCAGATTCATAATCACGATTAAAGAGGCGAGGAAAATGGTCGTCCCCATAATCATGGTGTAGTCGCGGTTGGTGATGCTGGATACGAACTGGCGGCCGATGCCCGGCACGGCGAAAATCTGCTCGACGACCATCGAGCCGGTGACGATGAACGCCAGCATCGGGCCGAAATAGGTGATAACCGGAATCAGCGAGTTCTTCAGCGCGTGACCGAAGATAATTTTCTTGCCCGAAACGCCCTTGGCGCGCGCGGTGCGGATATAATCCTGCCCCAGCACGTCGAGCATGGAGGAGCGCGTCAGGCGCGTGATATAGCTCATCGGGTAGAGCGCAAGGGTGATAATCGGGAGGATCAGCCCTTCGGCCGTCGCGCCGTTCGCGGGTACCCAGCCTAACTTGACTGAGAACACTATCAGCAGGAATGACCCCATAATGAACGACGGCATGGACACGAACGCGGTCGTAATCACCATGATAATCTTATCCAGCACGGTGTTGCGCCGCAGCGCCGCCAGCGCGCCGAGGACGATGCCGGCAATCGCCGCGCTGAACGCCGCAATCAGACCAAGCTTCGCGGAGGTCTTCATGCCATCCAGAATAATGTCGATGACCTGACGACCGCGCTGTTTCAGGCTCGGCCCGAAGTCCAGCTTCGTCACCACGTCGCGCAGATACGTCACATACTGTTCACCCAGCGGCTTGTCCAGGCCGTACTTGGCCTCCAGCGCCGCCTGCGCTTCCGCGGAAATTGCCTTTTCACTTGCGAACGGTCCACCCGGAATCGAGTGCATCACGAAGAATGTCACCGTGATAACAATCCAGATGGTCAGCAGCGCCAGCAGCACGCGCTTGAGGACATAAAACAGCATCTTGGAATTCATCCGCTTCACCTTCCCGGCAGGGGCGCTGCCGCGTCTGCCTGCGTTTCTTGTTCATCGACGCGCAAAACCAACCAGTTTCACCGCGTCGATACTTTATTATGAAACACTGTATGGAGAAAATCAAGTATTTTGCTGCATAAACTGTGTTTTTTTCATGTTTTTTTCGTGTATTGTGAATATTTTCGGCTATGCAGTTGCATTTGTCAAGTTTTCTGCAGCTCCTTGTGCATTTTTGCGCACAAAAAAAATGCAGGACGGCGATTCGTCCTGCATCGTGGTAACGAAGTGAATTACTCCGCTGCCGCCAAGCTGCCGAAGATCTCCAGCGGCATATTCTCCAGCGCGTCGCCCACTTCCTTGCTGGCAACCTGGAACGTCACGGCGAGAACCGTCTCGTCGTCAAGGAAAGCATACAGCGCCAGCACGGTGTCGCCCGGCGTGTACATCAGGCAATAGTTTTCGTTGACATACAGCTCAGCGAGCATTTCTTCCGTCGCGCCCGCATCCTGAATGCCTTGCAGCAGCGTTTCGAAAGTCATCGCGGACTTCTGCACCGTAATGCTGACCGTCTGGTCGGCGTTGACGGCGAAGAGCAGGATGTTCTCGGCGTTTTCCGTGCCTGCGGGGACTTCCTGAACCGCCCAGTCCGCCGGAATCTGCATCGTCAGACCCGTTTCACCCAGCGCAACCGTCTGCGCCTCGAAGCTGACATTCATTTCAACTGCCGGCACTTCCGCTTCTTCCTCCGCGAACGCAAAGGCGGTGCAGCACATCATGAGCGCCATCAGGAGAGCAAGGAGTTTCTTCATATTTGTTTCCGTCCTTTCATTTCCAGCATGATTCGGCTGTTTTTTTTCCATATTGAACAGCCACATCTGGTAACATTTATGATACCAAATGCAAGCCGCTTTTGCAATACGCTTTCGCGCAGGAAAACGGTTGATTCGCGCGGATTTGGGATTTCAGAATGAAGCAGCTTCCATTTTCATTCGGAAAATGCGAGTGAAGTAACTTTTATTTACTTTTCAATTCTCCCCAAAACAAACAGTTGATTCTTTCCGTAAAAGCGGACTTTGCTTCCCTCCTCCTTCACAAAAAACGGGGCACCGCGAGAGCTTTCGCCCCCGCAGCACCCCGCCATCCGCGGATGCGCAATTCCGCATTGTCCCTTACTTCTTCGTCCAGTCCTGCTTTTCGCCGATGCCGTAGTTCGCCGGCAGCACGTCGTCATCAACCAGCACGAAGCCCAAATCCGCCGTGTAGGTCGTACTGGCGGAGGTCACCTGCACCGGGTTCGATTCGCCGTTTTCGCCCAGAATCGACGCAATCAGCGGAATATCCGTGCGCATACGCGTCGGCACAACTTCCGTCGGGTAGATGGGCTTGAGCGTGTACACGCCCGGATACAGGTTCTCAAAGGTGTAGTAACCGTACGCGTCGGTTGTCGTTTCCGCGACGAGCTGGTCGTTGCGCCACAGCTCGATGCGCATGTTGCCCAGACCGAGTTCGCCCTCGTCCTGCAGGCCGTTGCCGTTCAGGTCAAGCCAGCAGAAGTCACCCAGCGTGCCCGGCTGCACCGCGCCGATGTTCTGTTCCAGCTGATGCTGGCTCATGCGCAGGGCAATCAGGTCGCTCTCTCCCTCGCGGGCGGTGTAGGTCGTCATCACGCTGATGTTCTGCCCGTCCTTGAGGCGCGTGTCGTCCTTTTCTACGACGACGTAGCCGTTCGGGAGCGTCACACGCAGACGGTAGTTGCCCGGCATCAGCCCATCAAAGCGGTAGACGCCGTCCTCGCCCGTCGCCGCGGTTTGCAGTTCGCTGCCCTTTTCGTCCAGCAGGATAACCTCCGCGCCGGACAGGGGCGCAATCTCGCCCGCGTTGTCGCACCAGACCATGCCGCCGATGCTTGTGTCAATCTTCAAGCCCAGCATCGGAGCAGTATAGTTGTTGTTTTCGCTAATTTCAATCTCGGTCATGACGAGCTGACTGCCCTCGGTGGTGAAGGTGCTGTCCCCAAGACGCGCCGCCTGCGTACCTTCCTTGAGGTCGTAGGCAAGGCTGTACACGCCGGGGGCAATGCCGTCGATGGCGAACCGCCCCTCCGCATCGGTCTGCACCTGCGCAAACACCGCGCCGGTTTCATCCAGCAGGGTCAGCGTCTCGTTTTCCGGGGTGATTTCGCCCGCGTCCATGCGCCCGTTGTCATTCTCATCCACCCAAACCTGACCGGACATCTTCGACGGAATCACACCGCCAAGCGCCTGATTCAGCCATTCCTCGCCCAGCCCGATTTCGATGCTCACCTGCTGCTCGTTCAGCCCGTGCATCAGCGGCAGGGTCACATTGCCGTCCAGCTTGGAGAGCACCATGCCCTCTGGGAAGCGCAGGGTCAGCGTGTAAGTGTCCGGCCGCAGCCCGGTGAAGCTGTACGCGCCCGTCGCATCGGTGAGGACGGTCTGCTCCGTCAAATCCTCGCGGGAGGGGGTCAGAATCAGTGTCACGCCGGCAAGCGCCGCTTCGTTTGCATCCTGTGCGCCGTTGCCGTTGTGATCGGCAAACACCACGCCTTCAATGTCGCCCAAAGCCAGTGCGCCGCACAGGGGCGCGGTGACTTCCTCGCCCACGCCGATGGTAAAGGAATCCGTCGTGCCGTCGGAATCCGGCGCGATGGTGTTGCCGCCGTCCGTCAGGGGAGCAAACACGCCGTCGCCCGGCAGCTCGTAGCGCAGGCGGTACGTTCCGGGCAGCACCGCGTCAAACAGGAAGCTGCCATCCGCGCCGATGGTGCGGGTTGCCACGTCGCCGGTTTCGTCCATCAGGTGGACCACCGCGCCGAGCAAGCCGCCTTCATCCGCGTCGCGCAGGCCATTGTCGTTCTTGTCGGCAAACACCACGCCGGACACATGGCCGGGGGTAATCATGCCGATATCAAGACCCGTCAAATCCGCGCCCATTGTCAGCGCCACCGGTTCACTTTCGCCCGCGCCGCCGGAGAGGTTGCGGAGGATATTGCCGTCGCCCGTGCGCGTGAACGCCAAGCCGCGGTTCGCGGTCGCGCTCACGGTGTACTGCCCCGGCGCAAGGTCATCGAAGGTATACACGCCACTGCGGTTCGTTTTCGCCGTGCGGGTATTGCCGTTTTCATCCGTCAGGGTGACGGTGAAGTTGTTGACCATCTTTTCCGCGTCCATCCGGCTGCCGGAGAAGTCGTCATCCAGATACACCGTGCCGGAGATGCTGCCGTAGGTAATCGCGCCGATGGCCATCGTCATCTCGCTGTCGTTCTCCAGCACCACGTCGGAAATCGTGTGCTCGCGGCGGTCAGTGCCGGGGGCGAACATGTTGCCGTACTCGCCCTCGCCCGCGATGGTGTACACATAGCCTTGCGGAATCGTCGCTTTGACGCGGAACGTGCTGCCGCGGATGTTGGCGAAGGTGAAGCGCCCGTTCTCGTCGGAGACGGTGTTCAGCAGCTCCTTGCCGATGGCCTGACGGTACAGGACGACCTTCACGCCTTCCAGCGTCTTTTCGCCCTCGTCGTACACGCCGTTGTTGTTTTCATCCAGGAAGCAGATGCCGTTGATGTCAGAGCCCTTCATCACGCCAAGGAGGACTTCCTCCAAGTCACCGCGTTCAAGAATCACCTGATCCGTTTCGGAGCGCTTGAATTCGCTGGTGATGATGGAGCGGCGATTGCCGCCCGTCTGGCTGTATCGCGCAAACACCAGGCCGTCCGGCAGGCTGTATTCGACATTGTATGTGCCGTAGCGCATTTGACCGATGTAGAATTTGCCGTCCTCGCCGCTCTCGGTTTCGTACACCAGACCGTTTTTCACGCCGACGGCGCGGATTTTGATGCCCGCTTGACCGGGTTCGCCGTCCTGATACACGCCGTCGTCGTTTTCATCCAGCCACACAAGGCCCTGCAGCGCCGCCATCGTCATCACGCCGACGCCCACGTCGGTCACAGAACCGGCTTCGAGGGTCAGCGGCACGCTGTTTTGCACTCGTTCGGTCGTTTCATCCATGATGGACATGTTTGCGCTGACATTTTTGCCGTGCGCGCCATGGCCGAAGCCCGCGGGCAGCTCGCTGCGCAGGACGTACGTCCCCGCCGGGACAGCCAGCGACACTTCACCGTTCTTGTCCGTTTCGCCGGATGCCACAACAACCTCCACGCCGTTGACTTCGGTGATGAGGCTCATCGTCGCGCCGGACACGCCTTCCTCGTACTTCCCGCGTGAACCGTTGTTATCGTTGTCGCGGAAAGCGTGGATGGTCAGCGCCGCCGGATTCGCCGCCTTCGCGGTCACAGTCGCGGGTTCGTCGCTAATGACGAGCGCGCCGTTGGCAAGGGTCACGCCCGCATCATAGCGGACGACGTACGTCCCGTATTCGAGGAACTCCGCCTGCCAGGCGCCGTTTTCATCCGTCACAGCTTCCGCCGCGACTTCGCCCGCCTGATTGACCAGCTGCACCTGCACGCCGCTCATCGGCTGACCGTCCAGCCCCAGCACCACGCCGGAAGCGTCGCCGGTGGCATGGTTCGCCAGCGCCGGCAGCACAACGGTTTCGCCCGCGCCGATTTCCACCAGAATGCTCGCCATCACGCCCGTATCGGTCGCGCTGAGCGTCCAGCCCTCGGTGTCATACAGGCCGCGCGGCAGGGTTGCCGTAATCTGATAAGTATCAGGATACAGGTCGTTCAGCGCAAACGCGCCGCTGACCGTCATCTGTTCGCTCATCCGTTGACCGGAAATCGTCACTTCCGCCGGGGCAGACAGATCGTCGATGCTGCCGGTCATGCCGCCGCTGAGCGTCAGATCCAGTTCATAGCGGCTGGTCTGCATCGCCTGAATGTTCACCAGCCACTGTGCCTGACCCTTTTGCAGGTTCGGCCAGTCGTTCACGCCCGTCAGCAGCGTGCCTTCCGGCAGCGTCACCGTGACGGAGTACGTCCCGTGGAAGAGGTCGGCTTCCTTCACCGTCTCGCCATCAGTCAGGTAGCCCGTGCGGGTCGTTTTGCCGTCCTCGCTGACAATCTGGTACGCCACTGCCGCGTTCACGCCGCGCATGAGCATCGTCAGCGTGCCGTCCACGGGTTCAGGGGTGGGGGTCGGCGTAGGCGTAGGCGTCGGGCTCGGCGTGGGCGTCGGGCTCGGGGTCGGGGTAGCCGTCGGTGTTGGCGTCGGCGCTTCCGTGGGTTCTTCCGTCGGTTCTTCCGTCGGATTCTCGGTCGGCGCTTCCGTCGGCGCTAAGGTCGGGGTAGCCGTCGGGGTCGGTGTAGGTGTTGCCGTTGGCGTAGGCGTTGCCGTCGGGGTCGGTGTAGGTGTCGGGGTGGGCGTCGGCGTAGGCGTAGGTTCAGGCGTGGCAGTCGGCGCCATCGTCGGCGGCACATAGTAATAGGAAGCGTTCACCTTCGTCACGGAATCCGCACCCGTGTAGCGCTCAATGTTGATAATCTTGTCGCGCCAGCTTTCAATGGCCAGCGAAGCCTTCGTCATGCGCAGGGTATACAGCCCCGTATGAATCGCCGCCGGCAGGGCATAGTCGCCCCGGCTGTCGGTGTCGAAGGAGAGAATCGTCTCGCCGCGCTCGTTAATCAGGTCAAAAGAGGAGCTGCTCTCCGTGTGCACGGTGAACAGACCCGTGTCCGTCAGCACAGCAATGACCGCTTTGTTCAGCCGTCCGCCGACAATCGACACGGTGTAGCTCGCCGCCATAATGGCGTCCTCCGGCATCGTTTCCGCCACCGGGACAAGCTGCACATTGCCCGTTCCGGGGACGGAAATCGGGTCACTGCCGAAGTCGGTCAGGCGAATCGTGCCGACCGCCTCCCCGTTCTGCATGACGGTAAAATCGCCCGTGAATTTCCGGGATTCATACGTTCCCGCGCTTGTGGCATACATGCCCAGAAAATCCACTTGCAGCATCGTCAGCTCCGATGCCGCAGCCGTGGGGAGCAGCATCAGCAGCATTCCCAGCGTGAGCAGGAGTGACAGAAATCGCTTGCCAAGCATCCTCATCTTGCCTGTTCCTCCATCTGAATCATCCGCAAGCCGTGCGGAGTAAAGTCACAGAATAATCCATGTACTATGGTAAAGCAATCCGCCCGACTTGTCAACCATTCCGCGCATATTTTTACAATTGGATTGCTTTTCTGGTCGAAAATCAGCATGTTCCGGCAATGAAAAAGAAGGCTGACTTTTTCAGTCAGCCTCCCATGCGGATACTATTCCCAAATGAGAATGCGCCGAGATGCACCGCAAATGATTCGTTCTGGCTGACGCGAACGCCAGCGCGGGAAAGGCGCAAGCAGATGGCACAGGCGAATGCAGGAAATCGTATCAGTTGCTGCCGCCCATCAGCAGGGTCAGCATGCTCTCCGGCAGACTCATCAGCAGGGTCATGGGCAGGTTCTGCAGGTTGTTCATCACCTTGACGAACCACGTCTGGAACTCACTGTCCGTCATCGCGCCCAAATCCTGCGCCTTGCTCACGTCCAGCGCGTCCTTCGCGTCGCAGGTGCGGGTTTCCGCCGTGATGGTCACAACATCCAGACCCATGAAGCGCACCAGCACATCCACCTTGCGTACGCCCTGTTCGCCGTCCATCGTCGTAGCGGTCGTCACCACAACGCCGAAGCCCTGCTCGACACCGTCCACCGTTTCCTTGATTTCCACATCAACAACGCTGCTGTCCGTGCCGACGCCCTTGCCGCTGACGTTGATTTCAACGGGGTCTTCGCCATCATAGGCGGTCAGATTCGCCGTGAAGTTCTCCAAGTCGCCTGCGAAGGTCAGCGTCGCCGCGGTATCTTCCGCGCTCTTGATGGTCACAAGCCACGTCGCCACGCCGTCCGCCGTATTGCGGGTCATCGTGAAGGAGATCGGCAAGGGTTCTTCGCCGCCGTTGTTGATCTTCACCGAAGCCGTCATGCGAACCAGCTCGCCTGCTTCAGTCATCCAGTATTCATAAACGATGTCATCCGCGTAGAGATCTGCTTCATCAAGTTCTTTCAGCAGGTCGTCCCAGCTCGTGTCAGCAGCGGAAAAAAGCGCATCCATGTAAGCACCGACGCTCGGAACGCTGTGGATCATTTCCAGCAGGGCTTTCGTCATCTCGACGATCTTTTCCGGCGGAACGGTGACTTTGACGTAGCTCTTCGCCGCGTCGCAGTCGCCGGGCTGCTCGGTCACTTCTGCCATTTCTTCACCGGACAGTATTTCGTTCATCATGGTCATGAACGCCGTGGTGTCCGCCTGCGTCAGTTCTTCCATGAGCTGCTCTTCCGTCATGCTGCTCAGGTTCGCCGCTGCTTCCATCAGGGCAGTGTATTCCGCATTGCCGCTCAGCTGTTCCTTCGATTCTTCAATCGCCTTGTCGATATCCTCGTCGCTCTGACCGGACATCTTCATCGTCGCGCGGAGGGCTTTTTCCCTGATGGCTTCCACGTCCTTGCTGTTCACAGCAATCACGCCGCCCAGCAGCGCGCTGGACACATACATCAGCTGGTTTTCTTCCGCAGCAGTCGTCAGCGATGCCATACCCAGCACGCTCTTGCCGCTCAGGTTCAGGTCAAAGCCAGCTTCGTCGCCCTGCTGATAGCCGGTCAGGGACAGCGCCGCCAGCAGGTCGTTGATGGCAGCCATCGCGGTGTCATCCCCGCCCAGCGCCGCCACGAGGTCAGCGTTCAGGTCGTGGATGGTGATGGTGGTTTCCTGACGCGCGGCATTGTCCCACACGCTGTTTTCCGCCATCGAGGTCAGTGGCATCGCCAGCATCATGATGCTGAGCAGTACCGCAAGCAATTTCTTCATGGGGGTTTCCTCCTTGTTATTTGGTTTCCCTTTTTCTTTATAGCGAACACTGCGGAGCAGTGATGCTTTCGGTTGATGTTAGTCGGCGTTATCCAAAATGATGGTGCTGCTCGGCAGCGTCGTCGTACCGTCCATGAGCTGCCGCACGCTGTTCGGCAGATTCATCAGGATGCGCGGCAGAATCTTCGAAATGCTCGTCGCCAAGGTCAGCATGTAGGCGTTGAAGCGCGCGCTGCTGATTTCGCCCAAATCCAACACGTCGCCGTCGGACAGCAGGGGGCGCGGTTTGCACGAAAAGGTCGTCGTGTAGATGGTCAAGCCGACTTCACCGCCAGACAAGAGCCGAATTCTCGACTCCCGATATACACTGCTGCTCGAACCAGACGTAAACACGCCGAATTGTATGCCGCTGTCCGTGCCGTTCGCTTCGGAGGTCGTGCGCACCTCTACATCGACCCTCCCGCCCCTGCGGTTCGGCTCAACCGTCAGCGAAATCGTCGTCTGCGTCTGGTCATCCGGCATAAGCACCAGTTCGGCATTCTTTTCACCGATGGTGAGGCGTCCCGTCGTGCTGTTCTCTTCCTTTTCCAGCGTCCAGTCGTACTGCAAGCCGTCCGCCAGCGTGTTCCGGTTCAGCGTGAACGTAACGGGCTTCAGGATTCCCTCGGTCGGCTCCACCTCGGACATTCTTTCCGCCCAGTCCGGAAGCGCGGAATAGTTCACAATCAGCTTGACAAGCTGCCCCTGCGCATCCGTGTACATCGTCACCTGCGCGTCGCTGTACAGCATCGTCTGCTGACGTACCTGCGCCGCCCAGTCGATTTCCTGCGGCACATACTCTTCCGTCGTCGTCTGCGACATGAATTGCATCAGATTGCCATAATCCGCCGCCAAATCCGCGAAGTTCTGGACGACAGGCACTTGCATCGCCGTTTCCAGCAGAATCGCCAGCCGATTGACCAGCTGTTCGTTCGTCAGCGTGAACGTACACACCTGTATCGCCGGGTCACAGCCTTCGATCTGCTCCGTCACAGGGTCAATCGTCATGGACGGCTGATATTCCGCCAAGCGGCGCTGCATCTCCGTAAAGTCAATCGCCGCAAGGCTATTCAGCACTTCTTCCGCCTGCACGTTTTCCGTGAAGAGGGGATTTTTGAGTACCTTCGCCGTCATTGCGCCCATCTGTCCCACCTGCGCAATCTGCTCCGCGTAGTACCCAGAGGATACCGTCTCGTTGATGACTTCCGCCGTAAGACCGCGCTGGCTGAGCTGCTGGCGGTACACCAGCTCCCCGAAATGCTGCATGTCCTCGTCGAGGTTCAGATACAGCGTCTCGCCCAGCAGGTCACTGCTGACATAGACATCCGCGCCGCTGAACTGCACGGCATAATCGACAATAGGCTGGTCGTTCAGCGTCACCTCATAGGCGGCTGACGTTGTCCCCTGCTGATAGACTATCACCCGCAGGGCATCCAGAAAGTCATTGACGGCTTTCTCCTCCGCTTCGTCGATGTCCGCCCCCAGCACCTTCGCATTGAAGTCTTTCAGGAAAATGACTGTCCTTGTCGCGCCGGGCGCACTTTCCTCCGCAAAACCACACATCGGCACCAGCATCGCCAGCGTCAGCAGAATCGCAAGCAGCTTCTTCATTCGTCAGCCTCCTTGACATTCGTTTGTGCGCTTTTCAGCATTCCATTACCATTATATCAAAAAAAACACCTGTTGCGAGCGAATATGCGCAAGTTTTACAATTCCGTGCCTGAAAGATGCAAATTTGCGCCTGAAAGCGCATCTTCGCGGGAAAAATGCTTGATGCCGTCATGCAAAATTTCTGTGAATGGCGCAAAAGGCCGTTTTCCCCTCTTGTGAAGCGCGAAAAAATATGCTACAATAGACAGAGTATTCCGGATTACTGAAAGGAGCTAATTCGCATGGAATTTCTGACCAAGCTTTTGGGCATCGCCACCGCCGTTGCGGAAACCACCACCACCGGTGCGGCCGACCCTGCCGCCGTCACCACTGATTCTGCCGCTGGCGGCATTGTCGGTATTCTCTTCAGCCTTCTGCCGCTGCTGCTGGTTTTCGTCCTGATGTACTTCATGATGATTCGCCCTGAGAAGAAGCGCCGCAAGAAGGAGCAGGCCATGCTCGCGTCCCTGAAGAAGGGCGACCGCGTGTGCACCATCGGCGGCATCTACGCAACTATCGAGAGCATCAAGGACGACACCATCACCCTGAGCGTCGGCAAGGGCGACCAGACGATGGTTGTTGCGCGCTGGGCGATTCGCTCGGTGGAAGATGTGACCATCGAGAACGAGACCGAATCCTTGAACTAATCGCAAAATTCCCGGCTTCGTGCCGGGTTTTTTTGTGCCCGATTTTCCCGCCGCGCATATGCTGGGAGTGAACAGCTCACACGATGGGAGGAATCGCCATGAATCAGCGTCCGAATTGCTGCCGTCCCATGCCGCCGCAAGCGTCTTGCCCGTCCAGACCGCCTTGCCCGCCGAAACCCGCTTGCCCGGCTTGTCCGCCGACGCAGAAGGGTGTTTTATTGCCGCGAATCCTCGCCAGCGGGCGGGAGTGGCAGCGCCGCGCGTGTGTGGCGCTGTACGTCGGCGGTTTGCCGGAGGATGCGAACGGGCGATTGCGGCTCGTCGGCGTTACGGCGTGCGGTGACGCGGATTGGGAGATTGCGCCGTACCAAGAACCGCGCCCGTGCGGCTGCCGCGGATGCCGACCATCTCGACCCGCGCCGTGCCTTCTGCGGGTGAATATTCCGATTGTTTGCCAAGTGCAGGCGGAGTGCGGGCAGGTTTTGCGCGGCGAAAGTGTGCTGACAACGGATGTTGCGCTGTCGATTCGCTGTGTGCAGGCGGAATGCTGGCGCAACCAGATGATGGTGATGCCGTGTGTTCGGCTGATTGACGGCGGCGCGCCTGTGTGTGCGGATGGCTGCCGTCCCCCTGTGTTTGATTGCACGATTGAACTGCTTGTCGAAGCCTACATGACGCGATGGGAAGCGTGCGGCAGCCCTGCGCCGACTTGTCCGGATTTACCGCTATTCCCCCCGCCGCCATTCGGATGACAAGGGCGTTGGAAGACCCAAGGGGCTTTGCCTCTTGACCCCAGCAGGGACGCTGTCCCTGCACCCTGCAAGGGAGTTCCTCCCTTGACCCTTTCGCGCGATTCAGTTGGTGACAACTGCACACTATGCCCGCGTGCTGATCCGTCATCCGTTCCCCCACGCCTCTTCTTTCCCATTGTAACATGGGAGGCGAAGGCGTCCAGAGGGCGACCGCAAAGCCCTCTGGCACTCCCGGAAAAGACCAATATCATAGGAAAAAGCAGCCGCATCCCCTGCGCCCAATCGTTCGCGCGGGGGATTTTCTCTTTTCCCCCGAACGACAAAAAAAACGCCCTCGATTCTCGCGAATCAAGGGCTAATAGGAA
>UMHM01089026.1_pt1 | contig 36944 bp, 31 predicted proteins | sample 1965501 | NCBI WGS metagenome assembly UMHM01 (sample SAMEA4836095, study PRJEB28245) | human gut metagenome | biome: gut microbiome; material: fecal sample | place: Denmark | collected 2008
AGCAGTCAAACGGTAAAATTTGGTTTAGCGGCGAGATATCGCGAACTAGCCAAAGGAACGCGCGGGCGAAAGCCCGCCTGTTTCGTAAAGAAAGAAGTTGACATATCGGCGGTATTTGGAATTTTTCCCGCGTGAAAGTATCGAAAACGAAAAAGAGGACGGCTCAAAGAACCGTCCTCTAGCACGCTGTGTATGGAACTGCGGCGACTTGCTTAGCCGCTTGCGGGTAAAAAAATTGCCCCCAGAACAAACTAGAGGCGATTTTGGGTCCAGCGTCACGCTGGTGTGAGATTGTGACTTTATAGATTTGTTAGCTTCGGGCAAAAAATCCGCCCCTAGAACAATCTAAGGGCGAAATAGGGTGCAGCGTCACGCTGCTGGCGGAGAAAGAGGGATTTGAACCCTCGCGCCGGTTGCCCGACCTACTCCCTTAGCAGGGGAGCCCCTTCACCACTTGGGTATTTCTCCAAATGCCGAACATCTTTATTTAATCACAAAAAATATTATACCACAACTCCCCTCATTTGTCAAGAGCTTTTTTACATTTTTATAAATGAGCGTGCGTGCGGCGCACTTGACAAAAAAATGTAATTGTACTATAATAAATAAAGCGACTAGAGGTCACCTCTAAAAACCTCGTTTGAGTGAAAATGCGTATAGCACACCGACTGCTTCGGCACACTCTACCCATTTTCACTTATCAAACCGGTTTTTAGAGGTTCCTAAAAGAGAGGACAGTAAAAATGCCGATAAAAATTGCAGATGGACTTCCCGCGCAGAGTATTCTCGAAAACGAGCATATTTTCGTGATGACGGAGCACCGCGCTCTTCATCAGGATATACGCCCGCTGAAAATCGGGATACTTAATCTTATGCCGACGAAAATTGTGACGGAAACGCAGATTTTGAGGTGCTTGTCGAATACGCCGCTTCAGATTGAGGTTGAGCTTGTGGGGCTTGTTTCGCACAGCAGCAAAAACACTTCGCAGGAGCATTTGCTTGAGTTTTATAAGAGCTTTGACGAGATTAAGGAGCGCAATTTCGACGGATTTATTATAACGGGAGCGCCCGTGGAGCAGATGCCGTTCGATGAAGTCGATTACTGGGAGGAGCTTTGCGGGATAATGGATTGGACGACGACTCACGTTCATTCCACGCTTCACATCTGTTGGGGCGCGCAGGCGGGGCTTTATCATCACTATGGGATAGAGAAATATCCTCTTGAAGAAAAGGTTTCGGGGATATTCACGCACAGGCTTCTGACTCCGAAAGCGCGTCTTTTTCACGGATTTGACGGCGAGTTTCTCGCGCCTCATTCGCGCCACACGGAAACGCGCGCGGAGGATATTCTGAAGGTTCCGGATTTGCGGCTTATGGCGGTATCGGACGAAGCGGGCGTGTATGCTGTCGGCAACGAGAGCGGAAGCCGCTTTTTCATCACGGGTCACTCTGAATATGACGCGGGAACGCTTGATGCGGAATATCGCCGCGATTTGGATAAGGGGCTTAATCCGAGTATCCCGAAGCACTATTATCCCGACGATAATCCCGAAAAAGAGCCTGTTCTGCGCTGGAGAGCACATTCAACGCTGCTCTTCACGAACTGGCTGAACTATTATGTATATCAGACGACGCCGTTTGATATCAGCAAAGTTGTGTAATATGCAAAATATACGCGGCGCAAATTGTGGAAAATGCCAAAAAAGACCGCCGCTGTTGCAAAGAAAAATATTTTGTGATATAATGTAAATAAGTAACGTATTTGAAATAATCGGAGAGGGGGAAATATTATGTCGGAAGAGAAGATTGTTCATTCGGTAATAGATATATCAATAAATCCCAATCATACCACAGCGTTTTTGTCGTTCACCAGACCCGAAAACGGCGGTATTGACGTAAGCGTTGAAAAGGTGATGAATGCGCTTAGGGAAAAGAACGTGTCATACGGTATTCTCGAAGACGACATAATTCGCGCGGTTGAGGAGAGGAGATACGACGAGAATATCTGCGCCGCGAAGTGGGACGCCCCCGAGGACGGCAAGGACGGTTCGGTGAGCTTTTTTTACAGGACGGACCAGTGTATAGCGCCTGTTGAGAACGAACACGGCGAGGTTGACTATAAAAATCTCGGTCTTGTGAGGAATATAACGGCGGGAACGCCTATCGCGGAGATTACGCTGCCGACCGAAGGCAAGCCGGGCAGGGATATTATGGGCAGAGAAGTTCCGCAGAAAAAGGGCGTTGCGGCGACGGTGAACATAGGAAACGGAACGTCGCTTGTAAACGACGGGACGGAGATAATCGCCGCTGTCAACGGAAATCTTGTGTACAGAAACGGCGCGTTTTACGTTGACGAAGTGCTGCTGATAAACGGCGATGTTGACGTTTCGACGGGAAACATTGATTTTATCGGAAGCGTAACGGTAAAGGGAAGCGTTTTCGAGGGATTTCGCGTTACGTCGAAAAAGGATATAATAGTGCAGGGTTCGGCGAACGGCGCGGAGCTTTCGGCGGACGGAAACGTAACCGTGCGTATCGGAATTATAAACAGCAAGATTGACTGCCGCGGCAACGTGAAGCTTGGTTTTTGCGAAAACTCAAAGGTGAGAAGCGATGGTAATGTTGACAGCGCGTCTTTTGTCGGCGGCGAGATATTTGCGGGAAAAGACCTGATAGCGTCCGGAAAGGGCGTTATTATGGGCGGAAAATATACGGCGCTGAATAATATTGAAGCGTCGGTAATCGGCTCGGATAATTACACCAAGACGGAAATTACGCTCGGAAACAACGCCGTGCTTATGGAAGAACGCGAGAGTCTTGACAAGAAAATCAAGGAAATGGACGATAAGTTCGACCAGCTCGGCAAAATCCTGACGACGCTTACGGAGCTTGCGAAGGTATCGAAGCTGCCGCCCGAAAGGGAGCAGATGAAAACCGAGGCTTTGAGGAACAGACTGAAATTACAGGCTGAGATTAGGAAAGCGAAGGTGCGGATAGGCGAAATCGAAGAAGCGCTGAAGCTTACGCAGAATTTGTCGGTATCGGTGAAGAGAATGATATATCCGGGCGTAAAGCTTAGGATAAATTCGTCGATGCTCGCGTTAAAAGCGACGGAAAATCATTGCCGCGCGACCGTGGAAAAGGGCGAGATTGTGTTCAAGCCGCTGTAAGCGGAGAGTATAGAATGGGGCGGGTTTCCGCCCCGTTTTGCTGTAATTTCTTGTTTTTGTCGGTTGACTTTTTTGCGGAGTTATGTTATAATTTATTCATAGTGCAAAAACGCAGGACGGGAATTTTGTTGAAAACCGCCAATTACTGTAAAATAATGTAAATTTAATGTAAATTGCAATAGAGAGGATAGATTTAAATGAGGCGAGTGGGACTTGATATAGGTTCGACAACCGTAAAGGCGGCGGTTCTCGGAGAAAACGGAGAGCTGCTTCACAGCCGTTATCAGCGGCATTTTTCCGATATCAGAAAAACAGTTGCCGACATAATATCCGAGCTTGGCGCGGAGTTTTCGGGAGAAAACGCGCTTATAGCGGTGACGGGTTCGGGCGGAATTTCGGTATCGAAGTGGCTTGGAATACCGTTTGTGCAGGAGGTTGCGGCGGGAACGGACGCTATTAAGGCGCTTATACCGCAGACAGACGTTGCGATTGAGCTTGGCGGCGAGGACGCGAAGATTACATACCTGACGGGCGGACTTGAACAGAGAATGAACGGAACGTGCGCGGGAGGAACGGGCGCGTTTATCGACCAGATGGCGGCGCTTCTGAACACGGATATCGGCGGCTTGAACGAGCTGTCGAAGAAGCACACGACGATTTACCCGATAGCGTCGCGCTGCGGAGTATTCGCAAAGAGCGATATTCAGCCGCTTTTGAACGAGGGCGCGAAGCGGAGCGATATTGCGGCTTCCGTGTTCCAGTCGGTTGTAAATCAGACGATAAGCGGACTTGCCTGCGGAAAGCCTATCCGCGGGAACGTCGCGTTTCTCGGAGGACCGCTGCATTATCTCTCGGAGCTGCGTCAGAGGTTCATCGAAACGCTTAACCTGAAGCCTGAGAACATAATTATACCGGAAAACGCGAATTTGTTTGTGGCGATGGGGTGCGCTTTGTCGGACGAAGCGGAGGAGATGTCGATTGACGCGCTTGTTGAAAAAGCGGCTAATCTCGGCGGAAATCAGCTCCGCGAGGTTGAGCGCCTTTCGCCGCTTTTTGAGGACGAGGAGGAGCTGAAAGCGTTCCGCGAGCGCCACTCAAAGTCGATTATCCCGACGGCGGAGCTTTCCGAGCATAAGGGCGCTTGTTATCTCGGAATTGACGCGGGTTCAACGACAACAAAGGCTGTTCTGCTGAACAAAAACGCGGAAATTCTCTATTCGCATTATGACAATAACCACGGCGACCCGCTCAAATCGGTAATAGGCATACTGAAAGAGATTTACGGCTTGCTTCCCAAAGACGCGTACATAGCGAAAGCGTGTACGACGGGCTACGGCGAGCATCTGATAAAGGCGGCGCTCTCGGCGGATTTCGGCGAGATTGAAACTATGGCGCACTATAAAGCCGCGGACAAAATCCTGCCCGGCGCGGAGTTCATTCTGGACATCGGCGGTCAGGATATGAAGTGTATGCGCGTGAAAAACGGCGAAATCGAGAGCATTCTGCTGAACGAGGCTTGCTCATCGGGCTGCGGTTCGTTTATCGAGAACTTCGCAAATGCGCTCGGAATGACGTCCGCGGAATTTGCGGTGCTCGGACTTTCGGCTGAACACCCCGTCGACCTCGGTTCGCGCTGCACGGTATTTATGAATTCGCGTGTAAAACAGGCTCAGAAAGAGGGTGCGACCGTTGCGGACATATCCGCGGGACTTTCCTATTCCGTCTGCAAAAACGCGCTGTTCAAGGTAATCAAGCTGCGCGATACGGCTTCAATGGGCGAAAAAATCATCGTTCAGGGCGGCACGTTTATGAACGACAGCGTGCTTCGCGCATTTGAAAAGATAGTGGGAAAAGACGTTGTGCGCCCCGATAAAGCGGGACTTATGGGCGCTTACGGCTCCGCGCTTGTTGCGCTTGAACGCGACGACGGGAAGAAGAGCGCGATTGCTTCGCTTGAGGAACTTGACGGGTTCAAGGCGGAAAAAACGACCGCGCGATGCGGAAAATGCTCGAACAACTGCCTTCTCACAATCACGAAATTTCCCGACGGGAAGCGCTATATCAGCAACAATCGCTGCGAGCGCGGCGCAGGAAACGTATCGACGGGCGAAAAGCTGCCGAATTTGTACGATTATAAGTATCATCTGCTGTTCGACCGCGAGTGCCTTGCGGAGGAGAGCGCGCCGCGCGGCGTAATCGGGCTTCCGCGCGTTCTCGGAATGTACGAGAACTATCCGTTCTGGCACAAACTTTTCACGGAGCTTGGCTTCAGCGTAAAGCTCTCTCCGAAAACGACCCGCGCGATTTACGACAAGGGAATTGAAACTATGCCGAGCGAGAGCGTCTGCTATCCCGCGAAGCTTGCTCACGGGCATATTCAGGCGCTTATCGACGAGGGAATAAAGCTGATATTCTATCCGTCTATGCCGTATGAGATGTCGGACGATATCGGCGCGGATAACCACTACAACTGCCCCGTTGTCGCAACGTACAGCGAGGTTATCAAAAACTCCGTTCCGGAGCTGCGCGAAAGCGTTAAGTTCCTCAATCCTTTCCTGCCGATTTTCAATGAAAAGCGTATGGGAGAGCGACTTTTTGAGGAATTTTCGGCAAATCTCGCAGACAAGAATATCACGAAAAAGGAAATAACCGAAGCTCTCGAAAAAGCGTACGCGGAGGACGCTGCGTTTAAGGAAGCCATGAGGAAAAAGGGCGAAGAAACGCTGAATTTTCTCAAGGAGAACCACAAGCGCGGAATAGTGCTTGCGGGACGTCCATATCACATCGACCCGGAGATAAATCACGGACTTCCGGAGATGATTTCGGGATACGGCTTTGCGGTGCTTACGGAGGATTCCGTGGCGCATATAGCGGAAGTTGTGCGTCCTATCCGCGTTGTCGACCAGTGGACGTATCATACAAGGCTTTACGCGGCGGCTCATGTTGTCGGAGAAAACGACTGCCTTGAGCTTGTACAGCTAAATTCGTTTGGCTGCGGACTTGACGCAATCACGACCGACGAGGTTCAGGAGATACTGAGAAGCTTCGGAAAGCTTTACACCTGCCTTAAAATCGACGAGGTAAACAACCTTGGCGCGGCGAGAATACGTCTGCGCTCGCTGATATCGGTAATCGACGAGAGAGCGCGCCGCAGGTTCAAGCCGGTTCGCGGACACATCGGCTACATAAGACAGCCCGAGTTCACGAAAGAAATGCGTAAAAAGCACAAAATTCTCTGCCCGCAGATGGCGCCTATTCACTTTGATTTGCTTGAAATGGCGTTCAGATACAGCGGATATGACGTGGACATTCTGCGCGACTGCTCGAAAGCGGTTGTGGACGAGGGTCTGAAGTACGTCAACAACGACGCGTGCTATCCGTCGATTTTGATTGTCGGACAGCTCATTCACGCGCTGAACAGCGGCAAATACGACCTTGACAACACGTCCGTTATGATAACGCAGACGGGCGGCGCGTGCCGTGCGACAAACTATGTGGGAATGTTGAAAAAGGCGCTTAAGGAAGCGGGATTTGAGAATGTTCCGCTGATATCGCTGAACGTTGTCGGACTTGAAAAGCAGAGCGGCTTCAAGATATCCGCGGGAATGCTCGTGCGAGCGTTTATGAGTATAATTTACGGCGACGTGCTTTCGCGCTGCCTGTACAAGGTTCGTCCCTACGAGGTTGAAAAAGGCTCTGCGAACGCGCTTTATCAGAAATGGCGTCTAATACTCCGCGATGATATGAAGTCGCTTTCGATGAAGAAATTCAACAGCAACGTCAGGGCGATTGTGGACGATTTCAGTAAATTCCCCGTCCGCGACGTAAAGAAGCCGAGAATAGGACTTGTCGGAGAAATTCTGGTTAAGTTCCACCCTGTCGCGAACAACGACATAATCGGCTTGCTCGAAAACGAGGGCTGCGAGGTTGTCGTACCCGACCTTATGGGATTTTTCTATTACATCTGCTCGCACGGTGTGACGAAATCCGAGCTGCTTTATTGCTCAAAGACGAAGAAATTCGCCGAAAATGCGGCGATAAAGGCGATGAAGTTTATGGAAAAGTCGTACCGCGCGGCGGTTAAGGGAACGAAGTTCGGCTGTCCCGGCGACATTTTCGAGATGCGCGAATCGGTAAAGCCGATTGTATCTCCGGGAAATATCGCGGGCGAGGGCTGGTTCCTGTCGGCGGAGATGCTGGAGCTTATCCACGAGGGCGTGCCGAATATCGTATGTATGCAGCCGTTTGCGTGCCTGCCGAACCACGTTACGGGAAAGGGCGTAATCGGAGAACTTCGCCGCCGTTATCCCGAAAGCAACATTGTCGCGGTTGACTTCGACCCCGGCGCTTCCGAGGTAAATCAGGTGAACAGAATAAAGCTTATGCTGACGAGGGCGTTCGCGGAAGCCGGAATAAGCAGGAAGAGCGCAGTAAACATTGAAGCGGACGATAAATACTCCGAGCTTATCGGCGCTATGAACAAGTAATCGACGAAGAAAGGACAGCAAAATGGCAATTCAAAATCTAACGCCGAGTTCAAGCGGCGGCGACAAGAAAAAATCGGTTAGCTTCTGGGTGCTTATCGGACTTATCACGATATTTGTGCTGATTGTGATATTCAACAGCTTTTCCGTGGTAAACGAGGGATATATCGGCGTTAAGTATCAGTTCGGAAAGATAGTTTCGAGCGACCTTTCTGCGGGACTTAACCTGCACATTCCGTTTATCGAGGAAATTCAGGAGGTTGACACGCGCGAGCAGATTTATTCCGTTCAGACGAACGCTTATACGAGCGATACGCAGACGGTTGACCAGCTTTCGCTTAAGATGAATTATTATTACGACGGGACTAAGCTTTCGGAGATTATCCGAACAATCGGAATAGGCAACGTTGAAACGAAGCTTCTTGTGCCGAACGTTGCGAAAATCGCGAAAAACGAGATAGGCAGAGTACGCGCCGAGGACCTTGTGCAGACGCGCTCCGAGGTTCAGAACGCGATTTATGAATCGCTGAAAGAAACGCTCGAACCGAGCGGAATTATCGTAACAGCGTTTGCAATCGAGAATTTGTCGTTTGACAGCGCGTTTGAGCAGTCTATCCAGGCGAAGGTAATCGCGGCGCAGGACGCTCTGAAGATGCAGAATAAGACCGCCGAGAGGGAAGAAGAAGCGAAGCAGAAGGTAATCGCGGCGCAGGCTGAGGCTGACTCGCAGAAAATCAAGGCTGACGCCGAGGCTTATGCGATAAAGGCGGTTCAGGAGCAGCTTTCAAACAGCCCGAATTACATTGATTATCTGAAGATAAACAACTGGAACGGCGAGCTTCCGCAGGCAATCGGAAACGAGGTTAATCCGTTCTTTGCGCTTGACAACAAGTCGGGTTCAACGGGGAACGCAAGCGCGGCGGGAACGGTTTCCGCGGCTGAATAAAGCGTTAAATATCGGGAAATTCGGGCGGCGCGGCGGCTCAATTTTACGTTAAAACAAGGAGTAATTGAAATGAAAAAGATGATTTCTGCCATAATTTCGGTAATAACGGCTGCAAGCGCCTTAACGACCGTTTGCAGCGCCGAGGAATTGAAGTGCGATATAGACGGCGACGGCTATGAAAACGCGATGGACGCGCTCACACTGCTTAAAATGTGCACAAGCGGCGAAAGCGACCTGCGTTATGATATGAACGGCGACGGTTATGTAAACGTAATGGACGCGCTTTATGTGCTGAAATATGTCGTGGGGAAGCCGACGTCGGACGTTCCCGATAATTCCGACAATTATGAAGCCGAGGTTGTTCGCCTTGTGAACGCCGAGCGTGAGAAATACGGTCTTAACCCGCTTAAATCGGACAACGAGAAGCTCAACAAAGCCGCCGAAATCCGCGCGGAGGAGATTGCTTCGGTATTTTCGCATACGCGCCCGAACGGAACGGATTGCTTTACGGTGCTTATGGAGCAGGGCGTGAGCAACCGCGCAATGGGCGAAAACATCGCGCAGGGATATCGGACGCCTGAGAACGTCGTCGAGGGCTGGCTCAATTCTTCGGGACACCGCGCGAATATTCTCAATGGCAGCTATACGCATATCGGCGTTGGATACAACGAAAACGGCAATAACTGGGTTCAGATTTTCATAGCGTAAAATAAAGGCAGCACCGCACAATTAACGGCTTGCGTCTTAGCGAGTGAACGTGCTGTGTTCACCCTGCGCTCAATTTGCACAATCTGACGAAAAATCTGACTTCGCAATTGCACGACAATAATTATGCGGTGCAGTCTAAGGATATTGAGGTAAACGACTTGACATACAAAGAATTGAAGCAGCGCGCGCTTGAAAGCTGTTTTGAGCGCGCGAACAATATGCAGAAAAAGGCGATTTTCAAGGTTCGGGGAGCGGTATTGATAATCGCGGGCGCGGGAAGCGGAAAAACGACCGTTCTGGTAAACAGGATTGCGAATATGACGCGCTTCGGAAACGCTTTTCACGATGACGAGGAACGGAATATTTCGCCCGAAGAAGAACGTTTTCTCGCGGAATTTCCGGATATGGAAAAAACTCCCGAAAATATCGCGAAACTTGCGGATATAATCGCGGTAAATCCCGTAAATCCGTGGAATATACTCGCGATAACGTTCACGAATAAGGCTGCGGGAGAGCTTCGCGAGAGGCTTTCGGCGATGCTCGGCGAGGACGCGGAGAAGATAAACGCGTCGACTTTCCATTCCGCCTGCGTGAAGATATTGCGCCGCGAGATTGAAAAGCTCGGCTTCCGCGCGGGATTTACGATTTACGACGACGACGATTCAAAGCGTCTGCTGCGCGAGATAATGAAAAATCGCGGAATTGACGAGAAGCGGATTGCCCCGAAGGTGTTCAAAAACAACATTTCCCGCCTGAAGGACAGAATGATTTCGGCTGAAGATTACGCGAAAGAGGCGGCTGAAAGCGCGGAATTTATTGAGCAGAAAACTGCCGAGATTTACGCCGATTATCAGAAATCGCTGGCGAGCGCGAACGCGGTTGATTTTGACGATATAATTTACCTCACGGTAAAGCTTTTCGAGAACTTTCCGGACGTGCTTTCGCATTACAGAAACCTCTATAAATACATAATGGTAGACGAGTATCAGGACACGAATTTCGCGCAGTACCGCTTGGTTTCGCTTCTTGCGGGGGATAACGGAAATCTGTGCGTTGTCGGCGACGACGACCAGTCGATTTATCGTTTCCGCGGCGCTACAATCGAGAATATTCTGAATTTCGAGAAAGAGTACAGAAATTGCGAGGTTATACGTCTTGAACAGAATTATCGTTCAACGACAAACATTCTGGACGCCGCGAACAGCGTTATCAAAAACAACTCAAACCGTAAGGAAAAGCGGCTCTGGAGTGAACTCGGCGAGGGCGACAAGATAAAAGTGCTGAAATATCAGAATGAGCTTGGCGAGGGAAAAGGCGTTGCGGATATAATCGCAAAGGGCGTTGAAAACGGCGCGAGATATTCCGATTACGCTATTCTTTACCGCAGCAACGCGCTTTCGAGAACGTTTGAAACGGCGCTTTCCCGTTCGTCCATTCCTTATAAGATAGTCGGCGGACTGCGCTTTTACGACAGAAAAGAGATTAAGGATATTCTGAGTTATCTGGCGCTTCTGAACAACCCTTATGACGCGATACGCTTCCGCAGGGTGATAAACGAGCCGAAGCGCGGAATAGGCGACGCAACGATTGACGAGATAATCCGCATAAGCGAGGGACTTGGAATAAGCCCGCTTGACGTATGCAGGGACGCGGGGCGTTATGAAACACTCTCCCGCAAGACAAACGCGCTGAAAGCGGCGGCGAACATATTCGACGAGCTGGACGAGCTTTCGGATACTATGCGGCTTGACGAGCTGATTGACGCGGTTGTGGAGAAATCGGGCTATGCGCAGATGCTGAAAGCGCTTGGCGACGAGGGCGCGGCGCGAATGGAGAACGTAAACGAGCTGAAGTCGAATGCTCTGGAGCTGCTGAAGGAGCAGCCCGACGCGGCTTTGCCCGATTTTCTGGAGCAGGCGGCGCTTCAGTCGGATATCGATAACTATGACGCCGAAACCGACCGCGTTTCGCTTATGACAATGCACAGCGCGAAGGGCTTGGAGTTTCCGGAGGTATTTCTCGTGGCGGCGGAGGACAACGTTTTCCCCTCGATTATGAGCATAAACAGTCCCGCCGAGCTTGAGGAAGAACGCAGACTTGCGTATGTTGCGATAACGCGCGCGAAGAAGGAGCTTTATATCACGCACACGGGCTATCGTATGCTTTACGGTCACACGTCCGCGAACAAGCTCTCGACATTTGTGCGCGAGATACCGGAGCGCTATTGCGAAAAAGCGGACGACAAGCCGCAGAGCAGCTTTGTAAAAGGAATGTCGTTTGCGAAACCCGTTCAGAAGAGCTTTTTGAAAGAGCAGTCGGAGAAAATGCACGCGGCGGCGCCCGTTCACACGGCTGCGGGAGAGAGTTTTTCCGCCGGCGACAGGGTACGTCACAAGATTTTCGGCGAGGGCACGGTGGTAAACGTGAAGCCTGTCGGCAAGGACGCGATAATTACGATTGACTTTGATACAAAAGGAACGAAGCCTGTGATGCAGAATAACGCGAGAATGGAAAAACTGTAAAAATCGAAAAAACGCTAAAGTTTTCGGGAAATCTGCCGATAAATAAGGCAAGAGGAAAGGAAATGCAGCTATATTTCCCGAACTCGGAGAGAAATGTGTGCCGGCAGCAGCGGGTGCGCGTTATGAAAGTAAAGCGCCGCAAAACGCAGTTTTGACTAAGAGAAAAGCGCTTTATACAGGCAATAGGGAAAAAGGAAGTCCTGCCGCGGTGCTGAGAAGTGCCGCGGCTTTGACCTTATGCGGGAAAGGCGGAGAAATGACGAAGGAAGAATATCTTGAATTTTGCGGAAATCTCGGCGGAGCAGTGCTTGACAGCCCGTTTTCCGATGATTTTGAAAGCGTTGTCGCAAGACATTCCGCGGGGAGAAAGTGGTTTGCGCTTGTGATGAAGCTTGGTGAAAAATGGGTTGTGAACCTGAAGTGCGACCCTTTGGAAGCGGATTTTCTGAGAAAAATTTACGAGGGCGTAATTCCCGCATACCATATGAATAAAACGCATTGGAACACGGTTTTTCTTGACTCCGATGTGCCGCGCGCGGAAATCGAGCGAATGACGCTTGCAAGCTTTGCGCTCACGGAAAAGAAAATCCGCACGGGAAAAAATCGTGAAATTTTACCGAAATAAGCGAATTTTGCGAAAAAACGTGAAAATGCAGTAAATTGCAGGCGAAAACGAAAAAAACGCATTTTTGCAGCGAAATATCGCGATTTTAGCGAAAATAACCGTTAATTTCAGGCTGCTAAAAATCACCGTTTATAAAAAATCCGTCTTTGAGAATAATAATTCTGCGTGAAATTACACGCAAAAATCAAAGATAGGAGAAAAGCGATGATTAAAAAGATTTCGGCAGCCGCGGCTTTGGCGGTATGCACGGCGGCTCTCACAGCAGCCGCAGCTTCGGCTCAGTCGCCGATAGGCAGAGCTGCAAACGGAGTTATCGGCGCGGGCGAGGACATCATAAACGGCGTTGCTGACGCAGGCGAAGACATCGCAAACGGAATTACGGGCAGAACCGACGGTCAGAATAACGCGAACACCAGCTCCGGCACCGCCGCAACCCCCGAAAGCACGACAAGCACGCCCTCAACCGGCACATCGGGGACGGCAGGCACGACCTCTTCCGACGCAAACAGCGGTCTTGAGCCGGGTTCGGATATAAACGGAAATCAAAGCCCTTCGACAGGCGTTTCTTTCGGTTTGACGGCGGCAGCGGCTGTTCTCGGCGCGCTCGGCGTTGTTGTAACGGCAAATCGCCGCGGTGAATAAAATTTAACAGATAATTCAAGGCGTTCCTTTTCGGAGCGCCTTTTGCGTCGTTTATTCTCAGAACGCGGCGTAATTTCTGTTATGCTGTTTTTGCACTTTTTGTGTAAAATGCTAAATTCACCGTTATAATATGCGATTTTAATGCTCGTGTGTGTTGAAAATGGCGGCTTTGAGCATTAATATTTGTTGAAAACGACGAAAATTCATCTTTTGAACAAGCGTTTATGGTGAAAGTTTTGCTTGATTTTTTGTGTGAAATGTAGTAAAATAATATTTGTGGATTAAATCCGCGGGGCAAAATGTGGATTTAATTTAGTCATTTTTTAGTCGTTTTTGACTTTTATGGAGGTATCTTAATGAAAATCAAGTCAATTCTTGCGGGAATTGCTGCCGCAGGGACGATTTGCGCTGTTTCCGCAGTCGCTTTCGCGGACGACGCTCCCATGCTTATCTCGCCTAATCCCAACGCCGACGATATTATGGTTATTTCGCCCGCTCCGCAAAAGAGCGCTGTCGACGAAATTCTGGAGATGTACGGCGGCGATTTTGACGCGAGCTTTTTGAGCCTCAAGGCGCAGATTGCTGCCGTTGGCGGCGCAGACGTATATTTTGAGATGGCAAAGCAGTTCTTTTCTTCAATCTCCACCGGAGAGGTTGATAAAATGCTGAGCGATACGCTCAAGGCTCAGGGCTTGACCGACGAGCAGATTAAGGAAGCGCTCGCTTCGTTTGACTCAGCAACGAAATTCGTTTTCGACGAGGAAGAATTCGAGCAGTTCAGGTCGCATCTCAGAATGATTGAAAAGTGCGGGACTTCGGACGAATTTGTTGAATATATCAAATCAAATCTTGAAGATGAATATGCCGCGGGCATTTTGGCTGCCGTCAAGGAAATGGGCGGGGCAACCGACAGCGTTGTTCCCATAAAGGACGATATCACAGCCGGCGGAGATAACGCGGACACGGGCGCCGAGGGCGTTGCTGCAGTTGTCGGCGTAATCGCTGTTGCGGGCGCTGTCGTTGTTATTTCGCGCAAGAAGGCATAATCAAAAATACATAAGCCGCGTTCCTCGGAGCGCGGTTTTTTATATGCTCAAGTATTGACAAAGCGAAGAAAATATGATACAATTTCAGTGAAAACAGTTTTTGGAGGAGATAAAATGGAAATTTCAAATGAGATAAAATACATAGGCGCAGACGACCACGACATTGATTTATTCGAGGGAATGTACGTTGTTCCGAGGGGAATGGCGTATAATTCGTATGTTATTCTCGATGAAAAAATCGCCGTTATGGATACGGTTGACGCGCGTTTCGGCGAAAAGTGGCTCGCTAATCTCAAAGATGCGCTGGGTGGGAAAAAGCCCGATTATCTTGTCGTTCAGCATATGGAGCCTGACCATTCCGCAAATATCGCGGTTTTCGCGGAGAAATACCCCGAAGCTAAAATTGTCGCTTCGGCAAAGGCTTTCACTATGATGGGGCAGTTTTTCGGCAATGATTTTAAGGACAGGCAGGTTGTTGTCGGCGAGGGCGGCAAGCTTTCTCTCGGAACGCACGAGCTTTGCTTTATCACCGCGCCGATGGTTCACTGGCCCGAGGTTATTATGACCTATGACAGCAAGGAAAAGGCGCTTTTCACGGCTGACGGTTTCGGAAAATTCGGCGCGAACGATGTCGTTGACCCGGAGGGCTGGGCTTGCGAGGCAAGGCGTTATTATTTCGGCATTGTCGGGAAATTCGGCGCGCAGGTTCAGGCTGTTCTCAAGAAAGCCGCGGCGCTTGATATCAAGAAAATTCTCCCGCTTCACGGTCCCGTGCTTACCGAAAATCTCGCGTATTACCTCGATTTGTACAATACATGGTCGAGCTATGGCGTCGAGAGCGAGGGCGTTTGCGTCGCTTACACCTCGGTTTACGGTCACACAAAGAAAGCGGCGCTTCTGCTTGCGGAAAAGCTTGAAAAAGCGGGCTGCGCTAAGGTTGCCGTAACCGACCTTGCGCGCGGCGATTGGGCGGAGGCTGTCGAGGACGCGTTCCGCTACGGCAAGCTTGTTCTCGCAACGACGACCTACAACGGCGATGTTTTCCCGATTATGCGCGAATTTATCGCTCATCTCACCGAGAGAAACTATCAGAACCGCTTTATCGGTATCATCGAGAACGGCTCTTGGGCGGCGACCGCGGCAAAGCTCATCAAAAAGAGCTTCGAGAACTCGAAAAATATCACCTTTGCCGAAACCACAGTTTCGCTTAAATCCGCACTCTCCTCCGAGAACGAGGCGCAGCTTGACGCGCTTTGCGGCGAACTTATGAAATAATATCCAAAAGCCCGAGCTTTTTGCTCGGGTTTTTCTACATAGAAAATTGGGCGAAAAGTCGGTTTTCCCCTTGACAAAACAGCGATTTTCTATTATAATGTATGAAGATACGAAATCATGCGCTTTTAAGTCGGTGCGGCGACGCCGACAAGGTTTGGATTTTGTCATGACTTCGCGCGTTTTTCGCGGGCGGAGTGTAAATCGAGCCTTTTTGCCGCGTTTTTTACGCGGTTTTTTTGTGAGTTTTTGAAAGGAGTGCGCGTGTGGAAAATATTTCCGTAAAAGCGGAAATTCTTGATGAAAACGCCGTTTCGCGTGCAATTACGCGGATTTCCTTCGAGATTATCGAACGCAGCCGCGGCGCGGATAACCTTTGCCTTGTCGGACTGTATTCGCGCGGGGCGGTTCTCGCAAAGAGAATTGCCGCGAAAATCGCCGAGAATGTCGGCAGGGAAATTCCTATCGGACTGCTTGATATTACGCCGTTCCGCGACGACGACCGCAGGCACGGCGCGGACGATATGAGCAGAATAGACTTCGATATCACGGGGAAACACGTTGTTATCATCGACGACGTTATTTTCACGGGAAGAACCGCCAGAGCCGCTATGGACGCGCTTATGTCAAGAGGCAGACCTAAGGTTATACAGCTCGCCGTGCTTATCGACAGGGGTCACCGCGAACTGCCTATCAGAGCGGATTATGTCGGGAAAAATCTCCCCACTTCTCACAGCGAGAAAGTGAGGGTTATGGTTAAGGAAACGGACGGCGCGGATAAGGTCGTTATCTGCGAGGCTTCGGGCAACAGCGATTTATAAGGAGAAATTATGGGGCTTTTGTTGAAGAACGGTTATGTTGTGGATACCGCAAACGGCTTTGAGGGCGCTGCGGATATCTTGATTGAAAACGGCGTTATTGCGAAATGCGCGCCGAATATCACGGAAAAAGCGGACGAAATCATCGACTGCGCGGGAATGGCAGTTTTGCCGGGAATTTGCGATATGCACGTTCATTTCCGCGACCCCGGTCAGACCCACAAGGAGGATATCGTCACGGGAGGAAACGCCGCGGCGGCGGGCGGAGTTACCGCTGTCGCTTGTATGCCGAACACAAACCCGACTGTCGATAGCCCCGAAACGGTCAAATATATCCTCGACAAGGCGAAGGGCGCGACAGTCAAGGTTTATCCTGTGGGCTGCATTACAAAGGGGCTTAAAGGCGAGGAACTGTGCGATTTCGAGGAGCTGAAAAAAGCGGGCTGCGTCGCGGTTTCCGACGACGGAAAGCCCGTCAGGAACGCGCGCGTTATGGCGCAGGCGCTTGTCAAGGCGCATTACGCGGGACTGAAGGTGATTTCGCACTGCGAGGAACCCGATGTTGTCGCGGGCGGCATTATCAACAGCGGCAATGTTTCAAAGGAGCTCGGCGTTAACGGTATGCACCGTATTTCCGAGGATATCTCAACCGCAAGGGAAATCGTTCTTGCAGGCGACCTCGAAATGCCTATTCACATAGCGCACGTTTCCACGGCGACAAGTATGATGCTGCTGAGAGTTGCGGCGAGATACGGAATTATGGTGACTTCCGAAACCTGCCCGCACTATTTCTCGCTCACAGATGAAAAGCTGCGTTCGCGCGACGCGGATTATCGAATGAACCCGCCGCTGCGAACAAAAGACGATGTCGAGGCAATCACAGAGGGCGTCTGCGACGGCACAATAGACTGTATTGTCACCGACCACGCGCCTCATACCGCCGAGGAAAAAGCCGACTTTGAAAAAGCGCCGAACGGCGTTGTCGGGCTTGAAACATCTCTCGCTGTTACGCTCACGAAGCTTTATCATACCGGCAAGCTTTCGCTTTCAAAGATTGTTAGGCTTATGTGCGTAAATCCGCGCAAAATCCTCAATATCCCCGGCGGCAATTTCAGCGAGGGCGAACCTGCGGATATCGCAATTGTAAGCCTCGACGAGGAATGGACCGTCGACCCCGCAAAGCTTCACGGCAAATCGCATAATACCTGCTTTAAGGGCGAGAAGCTTAAAGGCAAAGTAAAAATGACCATTTTGGACGGTAAAATCGTTTATACCGATAAATAAAAAGGAGAAAGAATATGTCACTTGACCGCTTAATCGAAAAAATCGAACAGACTCAGAACCCCACAGTCGCTGGTCTTGACCCGAAGCTTGACTACGTTCCCGAATACATCAGGAAAAAATGCTTCGAGAAGTACGGCGAAACCCTCAAGGGCGCGGCTAAGGCGCTTCTTGAGTTCAACAAGGGGCTTATCGACGCGCTTTACGATATCGTTCCCGCTGTTAAGCCACAGGCGGCTTATTATGAAATGTACGGCCCCGCGGGTGTGAAAACGCTTTATAAAACGCAGGAATACGCGCGTTCAAAGGGAATGTATGTTATCACGGACGGAAAGCGCAACGATATCGGAACGACAATGGAAGCGTATGCCACCGCGCACCTCGGCAAGGTTAAAATCGGCGGCAGCGAGTTTGAGCCGTTCCTTGGCGACGCGCTCACAGTTAACGGTTATCTCGGAAGCGACGGCATAAAGCCGCTTCTCAAGGTTTGCGCCGAGAACGACAAGGGTATCTTCGTCCTTGCAAAAACCTCGAACCCCTCAAGCGGCGAGCTTCAGGACAGGCTCATCGATGGCGAGCCTATCTATGAGGTTATGGGCAAAATGTGCGAGAAATGGGGCGAGGAACTCCCCGGAGTTTACGGTTACAGCGGCGTTGGAGCGGTTGTCGGAGCGACTTATCCCGAACAGATTAAAACCCTCCGCAAGCTGCTTCCGAACACGTTCTTCCTTATCCCCGGCTACGGCGCTCAGGGAGCGTCCGCGGCGGATATCGCGGGCGCGTTTGATGAAAACGGTCTTGGCGGCATCGTAAACAGCTCAAGAGGCATTATGTGTGCTTATCAGAAACAGAAATGCAGCGAACACGAATTCGCTGAGGCGGCGCGCAGAGAGGCTATCCGTATGCGTGACGAAATTATGGCGCAGGTCGGAAAAATCGTTATTAACGGTTAAGGAGCAGAAAATGATATTTCAGAACAAAAAGAAAGCGAGTCTTGTCCTTGCAAACGGCGAGGTTTTCGAGGGAAAATCGTTCGGCGCTGAGGGAAAGGTTCTCGGAGAAATCGTCTTTACAACCGCTATGACGGGTTATCAGGAAACGCTTACAGACCCTTCCTACTGCGGGCAGATTATCACGCAGACGTTCCCGCTTATCGGAAACTACGGCGTGAACAGTATCGACCCCGAAAGCAACGGAAGCGTTGTCGCGGGCTATATCGTGCGCGAATACTGCGATTTCCCGTCAAATTTCCGCTGCGAGGGCAATCTCAACGATTACATAGCTTCTTACGGCATTATCGGTATATATGATATCGATACGAGAAGGCTTACGAGAATTATCCGCGAAACGGGCGTTATGAACGGCGCTATCGTATGCGGGGATTTCGACAGGGACGCGGTTCTCGAAGAAATCAGAAATTATAAGGAAGAACCGCCCGTCCCGAAAGTAAGCGTTAAGGAAATGCAGGTTTTCAAGGCGGAAAACCCCGTTCGCGACGTCGTTCTCATAGACTACGGATATAAGTTCAACATCAGAAGAGAGCTTCTGAAGCGCGGCTGCAACGTCACCGTCGTTCCGCACAACGCCACCGCCGAGGAAATCAAGGCGCTTAATCCCGACGGAATTATGCTCTCAAACGGTCCCGGCGACCCTCAGCAAAATCCCGACGCGATAAATACGCTCAGAGAGCTTATTCCCGCGCAAATACCCACTTTCGGAATTTGCCTCGGTCATCAGCTTCTTGCGCTTGCAAACGGCGCTTCCACGATGAAAATGAAGTATGGTCACCGCGGCGGAAATCAGCCCGTCAAGGATATCGCAATCGACCGCACGTTCATCACTTCGCAGAATCACGGTTATGCCGTCGTCGCGGACACGCTCCCCGAAAATATCGGCGAAATCAGCCACATCAACAACAACGACGGCACCTGCGAGGGTATCCGCTATAAAAACGCGCCCGCGTTTACGGTTCAGTTTCACCCCGAGGCATGCGGCGGTCCGCACGATACGTCGTATTTGTTCGATGAATTTATCAAGCTGATGGAGGGTAAATGATATGCCGCTGAGAAGTGATATAAAAAAAGTCCTTGTAATCGGTTCGGGGCCTATCGTTATCGGACAGGCAGCCGAATTTGACTATGCGGGAACGCAGGCTTGCCGCGCCCTCAAAGCAGAGGGGCTGGAAGTCGTTCTCATAAATTCAAACCCCGCCACAATTATGACGGACAAGCATATGGCGGATAAAATCTATATCGAGCCGCTTACGCTCGACGTCGTTAAGCGCGTTATCGAGATTGAAAAGCCCGACTCCGTTCTGTCGAACCTCGGCGGTCAGACTGCGCTTACACTTTCTATGCAGCTCGCGGAAAGCGGTTTTCTCGCGGAACACGGCGTAAAGCTCCTCGGCTCTAACCCTGAAACCATTCACAAAGCCGAGGACAGACAGGCTTTCAAGGATACAATGGAAGCAATCGGTCAGCCGTGTATTCCGTCAAAGGTTGTTGAGAACATCGACGACGCTATGGCTTTCGCGGAGGAAATCGGTTATCCCGTTATCGTTCGTCCCGCGTTCACTCTCGGAGGAACGGGCGGCGGTATCGCCGAAACCCGCGAGGAGCTTCACGAAATAGCAACGAACGGTCTGCGCCTTTCGCCGATTACGCAAATTCTCGTTGAGAAGTGCATTGCGGGCTGGAAAGAAATCGAGTTCGAGGTTATCCGCGACAGCAAAAATAACGTCATAACCGTCTGCTCGATGGAGAATTTCGACCCCGTGGGCGTTCACACAGGCGATTCTATCGTTGTCGCGCCGTGCGTTACGCTTGCGGATAAGGAATATCAGATGCTCAGAACCGCCGCGCTCGACATCATTCAGGCGCTCAAGGTTGAGGGCGGCTGCAACTGTCAGTTCGCGCTAAAGCCCGACAGCTTCGACTATGCCGTTATCGAGGTTAACCCGCGCGTTTCGCGCTCGTCCGCGCTCGCTTCAAAGGCTACCGGTTATCCCATTGCAAAGGTTGCGGCGAGAATTGCGGTTGGCTATACGCTCGATGAAATCGTAAATCAGGTCACGGGAAAGACTTATGCCGCTTTCGAGCCTGCGCTTGACTATCTTGTCGTAAAATTCCCGAAATGGCCTTTCGATAAGTTTGTTTACGCGAAGAAAACCCTCGGTACTCAGATGAAGGCGACAGGCGAAATTATGGCTATCGCGCCGTCGTTCGAGGCGGGTATGATGAAGGCTGTGCGCTCGATTGAACTCGGAATGGACACGCTTACAAAGCGCGATTTCACCGAGCTTTCAGACGAGGAAGTCGAGAAGAAGCTCGGTGACGTAGACGTTGACAGAGCGTTCTGCGTGTTCGAGGCGCTCAAGCGCGGCATCTCAATCGACAAAATCCACGAAATCACCAAAATCGACAAGTGGTTTATCGCGAAGCTCAATAATCTCGTTCAGCTTGAAAAATGGCTCGCGGAGGGCGAACTCACAGCCGAAAAGTACGAAACCGCGAAGAAATACTGCTATCTCGACAGCACAATCGAGCGTATTTCCGGACAGAAATGCCCCGAAAAGAAGCTTGCGGTGTACAAGATGGTCGATACCTGCGCGGCTGAATTTTCCGCGGAAACGCCTTATTTCTACAACGATTTCGACGAGGAGAACGAGGCTGCCGAATTTATCGAGCAGCACCCCTCCGACAAGAAAAAGGTCATCGTTTTCGGCTCCGGTCCTATCAGAATAGGGCAGGGTATCGAGTTCGACTACTGCTCCGTTCACTGCGTCTGGACGCTCAAGGAAGAGGGCTGCGAGGCGATTATCTGCAACAATAACCCCGAAACCGTTTCAACCGACTTCGATACAGGCAATCGTCTTTACTTCGACCCGCTTACAAAAGAGGACGTTGAGGCGCTTATCGCGACCGAAAAGCCGTATGGCTGCGTGGTTCAGTTCGGCGGTCAGACCGCGATTAAGCTCACGAAGCACCTCACGGAAATGGGCGTGCGTATTCTCGGCACGCAGGCTGCGGATATCGACGCGGCTGAGGACAGAGAGCTGTTTGACGAGCTTCTTGAAAAGTGCAATATCCCGCGTCCAAAGGGCGAAACCGTCTTTACCGAGGAAGAAGCCCTCAAAGCCGCGAACGAACTCGGTTATCCCGTGCTTCTGCGCCCGTCATACGTTCTCGGCGGTCAGAATATGATTATTGCGCACGCGGATTCCGACGTTTCGGAATATATGAAGATTATCACCTCTCACGAGCTTGAAAATCCCGTTCTTATCGATAAATATATGATGGGAACGGAAGTCGAGGTTGACGCAATCTGCGACGGCGAGGATTTCGTTATCCCCGGAATTATGGAGCACGTTGAGCGCGCGGGTATCCATTCCGGCGACTCAATCTCCATTTACCCCTGCCAGAACCTTTCCGCGCACATCAAGAAGGTTATCGTCGATTATACGGAAAAACTCGCGAAAGCGCTCCACGTTATCGGTCTTGTAAACATTCAGTATGTCGTATATAACCATGAGGTTTATGTTATCGAGGTAAATCCGCGTTCTTCGAGAACCGTGCCTTATATAAGCAAGGTTACGGGCGTTCCGATGGTTGACCTCGCGACAAAGATTATTCTCGGCAAAAAGCTCAGGGATATGGGCTATAAGAGCGGTCTTTACCCTGAAGCGGCTTATATCGCGGTTAAAGTTCCCGTGTTCAGCTTCGAGAAGCTCCACGACGTCGATAACCAGCTCGGTCCGGAAATGAAGTCGACGGGCGAATGTCTTGGTATCGCGAAAACATTCGGCGACGCGCTTTATAAGGGTCTTGTGGCTGCGGGATACCGCTTTACCGACCCGAAAGTCGGCAAAAACCCCGATTCCCCCGACGGAACTTACGGCGTTCTCATCTCCGTCCGCGACAGTGACAAGAACGACGTTATCGAAATCGCTTCCAGATTTGAGGCGCTTGGCTTCAAGATTTACGCGACGGGCGGCACGGCTTCCGTTCTCAACAGGAATATGATTGCCGCGAACCACGTTTACAGAATTCACGAGGAACAAGAGCCTAACGTCATAACTTTGCTTGAAAGCGGCGAGATAAACTACGTTATCTCAACGTCCGAAACGGGAAGAAAGCCCTCGCTCGACAGCGTTCGTATGAGAAGAAAGGCGGTTGAGCGCTCTATCGTCTGCCTTACCGCAATCGATACCGCAAACGCGCTTCTCGACTGCCTTGAGGCAAGGCGCAGCATCGAGGATATCGAACTTGTCGATATTACCAAAATATGAAATTAGGCAAAATAACCGTTTGCCGTTCCTACAAGCCGTCGCGGATTATCTGCGATGTGATATCGCTCGCGGAAACTGCGGTTATCCTTTATTTAACGGGGCATTTTATTAACGGTGAGAATATCGTTCGGGAGAATATTTCCGCAGCGCTTGTTTTTCCAGCGCTCGCAATCGGTATTATCGCCGTTTACGCCGTTCTGACGCTTAAAAATCACCAGTTTAAAAAATACGATATCACCAAGAAGAACGCGCAGGAAATCTACGATTGGTACGCTTTTTCGGTTTCTCTCGTGAAGCTTCCCGCGCTTCTGATTGTTTTTGAGAGTATGCTCACTTTTCAGGAGATAACGCTTGGAATTGCGGTTAATCTTCTGAATTTAAGGCTGCTTTTGTATGCCGTGCTGATTGCGGTTATAATAAGAATGGCGGTTCACCGTGTGAAAACGCTCGCCCGAAAGGAAGCCGCTTCGGACGCAACCCGCGTTCGTGCGGTTGCAGTTGATGAAAACGATGAAAAGGAGAAGAAATGAGCTATTTTTGCGGAAAATATCCCATTATCGAACGAAAAACCCTCGCAAAGGGAATTTATTCCATTGTTGTGGACGCGCCGGAGCTTGCCGACGAGGCGGAGCCGGGTCAGTTCGCGAATATCGGCGTTGCCGGATTTACCCTGCGCAGACCTATTTCAATCTGCGAAATAAACAAGGAGGACGGTACGCTTCGCTTCGTTTTCGAGGTTCGCGGAAAGGGTACGGCGGAGCTTTCGCGCTATGTCGAGGGCGAAAGCCTCGATATCCTCGGTCCTTTAGGCAACGGCTTCCGTATTCCCGAGGGCAAGAAAATTATCGTTATCGGCGGCGGAATAGGAACTCCTCCGCTTCTCGAAATCGCGCGCAGAACTTCTTCGATGTGTACGGCTATTCTCGGTTTTCGCGACTATTCGAGAATTATCCTCAACGATGAATTTGAGGAATTCTGCGCGAAAACCGTTGTCTGCACGGACGACGGAAGCGTCGGTTTTCACGGTATGGTTACTCAGCCGCTCGCCGAGGAACTCAAATCGGGCGATTATGCGCTTGTCTGCGCGTGCGGTCCGCAGCCTATGCTTAAAGCGGTTATCAAAACCTGCGAAGAAAACGGCGTTCCTTGTCAGGTTTCGCTCGAGCAGAGAATGGGCTGCGGAGTGGGCGCGTGCGTTGTGTGCTCGTGTATGACTGTCAGAAACGGTCAGGAATTCTATTCGAGAGTCTGCAAGGACGGACCTGTGTTCAATGCCGAGGAGGTTAAATTCGATGGTTGATTTGTCTGTAAGAATTGCGGGAGTTGATTTCCCGAACCCGGTTATCGCCGCTTCCGGAACTTACGGAAACGGCGAGTGCTACACCGATTTATACCCGCTTTCAAAGCTCGGCGGCGTTTCCTGCAAGGGTATGACTATCGAGCCGAAACTCGGAAATCCCCCGCCGAGAATTGCCGAAACCTACTCAGGCATTCTCAATTCCGTCGGACTTCAGAATATCGGCGTTCACGGATTTATCGAATACTATCTTCCCACGCTCAAAGAGGAGGGGAACGTCATCATCGCGAACGTTGCGGGCGCGACCGTTGACGACTATATCGCGGCGGCGGAGGCTCTCGACGCTTCCGATATCGATATGATTGAGCTGAATATCTCCTGCCCGAACGTTAAGCAGGGCGGCGCTTCTTGGGGCGTTTCCTGCGAGGGCGCGGCGGCGGTTACTTCCGCGGTCAGACGAGCGACAAAAAAGCCGCTTATCGTAAAGCTCACGCCGAATGTCACCGATATCACGAGCATCGCAAAGGCTGTCGAGGCTGAGGGCGCGGACTGCATTTCGCTTATCAACACGCTTCTCGGTATGAGAATTGACATAAAATCCCGCCGTCCTATCCTCAGGAACAATATGGGAGGACTCAGCGGTCCCGCCGTTTTCCCCGTTGCCGTGAGAATGGTCTGGCAGTGCTATAAAGCGGTTAATATACCGATTATCGGTATGGGCGGCGTTTCAACGTGGGAGGACGCTATCGAAATGATGCTTGCGGGCGCTTCCGCGGTTCAGATGGGAACGGCGATTTTCACCGACCCTTACGCTCCGCTTAAAGTTATCGAGGGCATCGAGGAATTTATGGACGAGAACGGCATAAAGTCGCTCGCCGAAATTATCGGTCAGGTGAAGCCGTGGTAAGAGAAGAACTTTCGCGTATCGCAAAGCTTCTCGGCGAAAGCGCCGTCTGCTCCCTTGAACAGAAGAAAATCGCGGTTTTCGGGCTTGGCGGAGTCGGCGGTCACGCGGCGGAAGCGCTCGTCAGAAGCGGAATAGGAGCAATTGATATCGTTGACGGCGATTCTGTCGCGCTCTCGAATATCAACAGGCAGCTTGTCGCGCTTCACTCAACCGTCGGAAAGAACAAAACCGACGTCTGCGCGGAACGATTTCTTGATATTAACCCCGAAATAAAACTGCGGAAATTTCCGCTGTTTTTGAACGAGGAAACCGTCGGTAATTTCGATTTTTCGGAATATGACTATGTTCTCGACTGCATTGACGATATCCCCGCAAAGGTTCTCCTTGCTTCGGTTTGCGAGCGGCTCGGCGTTCGGCTGATTAGCTCGATGGGCGCGGGAAATAAGCTCAATCCTATGGGGTTTAAGGTCGCAGATATCTACGAAACGTCTGTGTGTCCGCTTGCAAGGGCTATGCGCGCGCGGCTCAGAAAAGCGGGCGTTGAGCGGCTTTGCGTTGTTTACTCAACGGAAGAGCCGGTTATCACGGAACGCGTTCCCGCTTCCTGCGCGTATGTGCCGTCCGCGGCGGGTCTGCTTATGGCTTCGGTTGTCATTGACGAGTTAACGAGGTAAAATAATGTTTTTCACAATCTTAATCTGCAAAATCCTGCGGTTTGTCGGCAAGCTTATCGGCAGAGGCTCGAGTATGCCGGGTCAGATTGCCCTGAAGTTTTCGCCGAAAATTCTCTCAAAGGTTAAGCTTCCGGAGCTTGTTATTGCGGTCACGGGAAGCAACGGCAAGACTTCCACGGTCGAGATGATTGCTTCCGTTCTTCAAAAAGAGGGAAAAAAGGTTATCTGGAACAGGGAAGGCTCCAACCAAATCGAGGGCGTTACAACGCTCATTCTCTCGAACTGCACGCTCGGCGGTAAGCTGAAAGGCGACGTTCTGCTTCTCGAAAGCGACGAGCGCTATTCAAAATTCACGTTCAGTTTCTTCAAGCCCACGCACTACGTTATCACAAATCTCTATCGCGACCAGCTTACCAGAAACGGTCACCCCGAATGGGTTTTTGACGCGATTGCGCCGTCCGTTACCGATAAATCAACTCTTATCCTCAACGCGGACGACCCGCTTGTTTCGCTCTACGGCAAGGACAGGGAGAACGTCGTGTGGTTCGGAATGGACAAGCAGGAATTTTCGTTTGCGGAGAACCGCTCGGTTTATGACGACGGAGCGTTCTGCCCGAACTGCAAAAAGCCGATGAAGTACAATTTCCGCCACTACAACCACATCGGCGATTATTTTTGCGAAAGCTGCGGTCACAAGAAGCATAAGACCGATTTTACGATAACGGAGGCAAATCTCGCGGAGGGATTTGTCACGATTAACGGAAAGCGGAGAATTTCGCTTGCTTTCAAGAGCATTTACAACGTTTACAACATTCTCGCGTGCTTTGCGGTTTGTTCGCTTGTCGGTATCGACGAGGAAAAAATCGCCGCGGACGTAAGCGATTACGTTCTCAAAAACGGCAGGGTTGTGCAGTATAAACTCGGCAATTCAAACGGCACTTTCCTTGTTTCAAAGCACGAAAATTCCGTTTCCTACGACCAATCAATCCGCTATATCATCGGTCGGGACAAGCCCTGCGGCGTTATCATCATCGTTGACGCCGTGAGCAGGCGCTATTCCACGGGCGAAATAAGCTGGCTCTGGGACATAGATTTCGAGCTGCTCAAAGCGACGTGTGTTGAGAAGATTTACCTTCTCGGCGCGCACTGCGAGGACCTCAGAACGCGCTTTTCGTTCACGGAAATCCCCGCTGAAAAGCTTTACGTTAACGCGGATATCGAAGCCGCGATTGACGATATCAAAGCGGAAAACCGCGAAATGCTCTATACCGTAACCTGCTTTTCGGATAAGGCGAAATTCCTCTCGAAAGTGGAGGTGCAGCAATGAAAATCGTACATTTATTTCACAATCTGATGAACCTTTACGGCGAGTACGCGAACGTTCTTGCGCTCAGACGCGAGCTTGAAAACGGCGGCACTTCCGTCGCTGTCGAAAATCAGTCTGTCGGCGATAAAATCGACCTCTCTGACGCGGATTTCATCTATATCGGTTCGGGTACGGAAAAGAACCAGAAAGCCGCGCTTGAGGCTGTGAAGCCGTTTGCGGACGAGATTTCAAAGGCTCTCGAACGCGGAGCCGCCGTTCTCGCAACGGGCAATTCTTTCGAGATGTTCGGCAGGAAAATCACCGACAAAAACGGCAGAGATTTTGACGGGCTTGGATTTTTCGATTTCACTGTCACCGAGAGCGATAAGCGCGTTGTAACCGACAGCGTTTGCGCGTTCAACGGCGGCGAAATTATCGGCTTCGTCAACAAGGCAAGCGAGATTTCGGGCGTGAAAAATCCGCTGTTTACCGTTAAACAGGGCGCGGGAAACAGCTCCGAGGATACCGCGAACGAGGGCGTTCACGAGGGCAATTTCTACGGCACGCATATCATAGGTCCGCTTCTTATCAGGAATAACGCGGTCGCGAAGTATTTTGCGGAATTGCTTCTGAAAAAGTGATAAGGGTGATAAAAAACAGGCTTTTTACAGCCTGTTTTTTGTCTATTTGAATGAAATCAGCGCGGAATAAACCGCTTCGCCCTCGATGAAATCCGAGAGGTCAATATAAGCTGCTGCGCCCCACGACGACGCTTTCACCATTGTCTTTTCGCCGTCCTCGATAAGCTCCGTAACCGTCACCCAGTGGCGCTCGAAACTCCCGAAAAACGCGCCGCCGCTTGGATATTCGCAGCGCACTTTTCTCAGCCGCCTGTTAAAACCTATCAGCATCGCCACGGGGCGGTTTTCAAGAAGCGCGGTTTTTATGTAATCGTCGGTGTTTGTGCGTTTCCGCGAAATCGCCGAAAGCTCAACTCCGCGGCTTTTCGCGTATCTCAGAACTCCCGATTCAAAGCGCCGCTTTCCCCATACGCCAAGCGGTTTTCCGAAGAAATTCCTGATTTTAACGAACCCGCGAATTTCCGCCATAAACGCGGTAAAATCGCTTTTCGTGAGCGTTTTTTGAGGGTAAAGCGCGGAATATTTCTCGTCCGATAACGCGAGATAAGCGAGAATATTCGCCGCCGCGACGACTCCGCCCCCGCCGTTTATCGAGAACTTGTCCGCAAACCAGCTCTGCGCGCCGCCGTAAAACGAAGCGTTTTCGTCCGTTATCCGCATGAAATCCGCGTTTTTCAGCGCGTAAATCAACTCTTGTTTTCCATATCAACGATATTTTCGCCCGCATACATTTTGCGAAGCTTCGGCTTTTCGATTTTGCCGGTCGCGTTTCTCGGAACTTCTGCGAAAATTATCTTTTTCGGGCGCTTGTAGCGCGGCATTCCCTTGCAGAATTCGTCGATTTCCTCCGCCGTACATTCAACTCCCGCCTTGATTTCGACAATCGCCGCCGCGATTTCGCCAAGACGCTTGTCGGGAAGTCCGATTACCGCAACGTCCTTTATCTTGTCGAATTTCGCCATAAAGTTCTCGATTTCAACAGGGTAAAGGTTCTCGCCACCGCTTATTACAACGTCTTTTCTGCGGTCGACAAGGAAAATGAAGCCGTCCTCGTCCATTCGCGCCATATCGCCCGTTCTCAGCCAGCCGTCGCACAGAACCTCCGCAGTCGCTTCGGGGTTGTTGTAATAGCACTTCATAACGCCGGGACCTTTAACGGCAAGCTCGCCGACTTCGCCCTGCGCAACTTCTTCGCCCTTGTCGTTGATGATTTTCGTTTCCCAGCCGTAGCCCGGTATTCCGATTGCGCCGATTTTGTTTATGTTCTCAATTCCGAGATGTACGCAGCCGGGACCTATCGACTCCGAAAGTCCGTAGTTCGTGTCGTACTGCTGACGCGGGAAATATTTCTGCCAGCGCTGAATAAGGCTCTGCGGCACGGGCTGCGCGCCTATGTGCATAAGCCGCCACTGCGACAGATTGTAGTCGGACAGCTTCTCGCTTCCGTTGTCGAGCGCTTCGAGTATATCAAGCGCCCACGGCACAAGAAGCCACACTATCGTGCATTTTTCCTGCGAAACCGTGCTTAAAACCGCGTGCGGCGTTACTCCTTTGAGCAAAACCGCTCTGCCGCCAGTTATCAGGCTGCCGAACCAGTGCATTTTCGCGCCCGTGTGATAGAGCGGCGGTATGCACAAAAATACATCGTCGTGCGTCTGTTTGTGGTGATTTTGCTCAACCTTGCATGAGTGCGAAAGACTTCTGTGCGTATGTAAAATCGCTTTCGGGAAACCCGTCGTTCCCGAAGAAAAGTAAATCGCCGCGTCGTCGTCGTCCGAAAGCTCAATACCCGGAGAAACGCTCGCGCAGTTCGATGAAAGCTTGTCGTAATCCTCCGCGAAAGAAGGACAATCTCCGCCCACATAGAACAAAATACGATTTTTGCCGATTTCTTCCTCAATCGACTCAATTCTTCCGATAAATTCAGGCCCGAACACCAGCACGTCCGAGTCGGACAAATCAAGGCAATACTTGATTTCCTCGGAGCTGTAACGGAAATTCATCGGCACGGCGAGCGCGCCCGTTTTCAGTATTCCGAAATATATCGGCAGCCACTCCAGACAGTTCATCAGCAGAATTGCGACTTTATCGCCCTTTTTCACGCCGCGGCTCATCAGAAGCTGCGCGAAACGGTTAGCTTTCTCGTTGAACACGCTCCACGTTATCTCGCGGCGATACCACTGCGACGACGTGGGCTGTATCAGGTCGTAATCCTTCCAGAGAACGCGCCGTTTTTCCGTAATCTGCGGGTTTACCTCCACAAGCGCAACCTCGGTCGCGTATTTCTCGGCGTTTTGTTCAAGTAAATCGGTTATTGGCATTTCCCTGCTCCTTTAATTGCTGTTCACTTTTTGCACATTTTGCTCGTGAACTTTGTTTCTTTACAGTACCAAATTATATTGTAACTCTTTTTTATCAAATAAGCAAGGGGTTTACTGAATTTATGTGAATATAACCCAAAAATTGACAGATTTTTTATACAATACAACCAATAAATATCTTGCTTAGTCTTATAATATGTCATCTTGCGCTGTTGACAAACGGCGAAAAATGTGTTATAATTATCATTGGCTCAGACATACAATGCGGTGTGCTAAAGTATTACTATGACAAATAAGGAAGGAAACAACAATGAAAAAGAGAATTATGGCGATTTTTCTTGCTGCTGCGGCGGCTATCGGACTTTGCGGCTGTAACGGCGGCGAGAAGAAAGACTGGGATTACATCAAGGACAAGGGCGAGCTTGTTGTCGGAATTACATATTTCAAGCCGATGAACTATTTTGACGACAGCACGGGCGAGCTTACCGGCTTTGAAACCGAGTTCACCACAAGCGTCTGCGAGAAGCTCGGCGTTAAGCCCAAGTTCCAGGAAATCAACTGGGATAACAAGACTTTTGAGCTTGAGTCCAAGACAATCGACGTTATCTGGAACGGTATGACCGTAACCGAAAAGCTCGGCGAAAAGATGATTTTCTCCACTCCGTACATCAGAAACAGACAGGTTGCCGTTATCAAGAAGTCAAATGTGGACAAGTACAAGGATATCGAGTCTATGGCGGGCGCTTCCGTTACCGCTGAAATCGGCTCCGCAGGCGAAAACGCAGTTACATCGAATGAAACTCTCAGCAAGAATTACAACGGTTCCGCCGCTCAGAAGGACGTTCTTATGGAAATCAAGGCGGGTACTACCGAAATCGGCGTTATCGACTACGTTATGGCTAAGGCTTCCGTTGGCGACGGCACGGATTACGCCGACCTTATGATTGTAGATAACGTAAACCTCGCTCCCGAAGAGTATGCCGTTGGTATCCGCAAGACCGATACCGAGCTTCAGAAGAAGATTAACTCCGCTATCGACGAGATGGTTAAGGACGGAAGCCTCAAGGCTCTCTGCGAAAAGTATGGGCTTTCTGAAGTTTACGCGTTCAACTGATTGATTTAAGGGTGAAAATATGTCGTTTCTTGAAGTAACCGCGCAGCTTGCCGACGGTTTTCTCACAACGCTCCTTATCTTCGGAGTGACGCTTGTTTGCTCGCTTCCGCTGGGGCTTCTGATTACCTTTGGCTCGATGTCGAAAATCCCGCCCATAAAGTGGATTGTAAAGACTTTTGTCTGGATTATACGCGGAACGCCGCTTATGCTTCAGATTATAATAGTGTTCTACGGTCCGGGGCTTATTTTCGGCTGGAGCGCGCTCCCGCGGCTTTTCGCCGTGCTTATCGCTTTTGTGATTAACTATTCCTGCTATTTCTCGGAGATTTACCGCGGCGGAATTGAAAGTATCCACAAAGGTCAGTATGAGGCGGGAATGGTTCTCGGAATGACAAAAAGGCAGATTTTCTTCAAGATTGTGCTGTTTCAGGTCATCAAGCGCATTGTTCCGCCTATGGGAAACGAAATCATCACCCTTGTCAAGGATACCTCGCTTGCCCGCGTAATTATGGTTGTGGAGCTGGTTCAGGCGGCTCAGCAGATTGTCGCTCAGAGAGCGCTTATCTGGCCTATGTTCTATATCGGCGCGTTTTATCTGCTGTTTTCGGGACTGCTTACAATCCTGCTTAACCGCGTCGAGCGCAAGCTGAACTACTATTCGGGCTGAGGAGGATTTATGGCGTTTCTTGAAGTAAACGGAATACAAAAGAGCTTCGGGAAAACCGAGGTTCTCAAAAATGTCGGCTTTTCTATGGAAAAGGGCGAGGTTCTCGCGATTATCGGCTCTTCGGGAAGCGGGAAAACAACGCTTTTGCGCTGCCTTAACTTCCTCGAAAGACCCGATGGCGGAAGCTTTTCCGTTGACGGTGAAGAGCTTTTCAACGCGCAGACCGTCTATTCCGATTCGGAAAAGCGTGAAAAAAGGCTGCGCTTTGGGCTTGTTTTTCAGCAGTTTAACCTTTTTCCGCAGTATACCGTTCTGAAAAATGTTTCGCTTGCGCGCGAACTTTTGCAGACGGACGGGAAGAAGCTCCCCAAGGACGAGAAAAAACGCATTTTCAAGGAGATTGAGGACAATTCGCTTGAACTTCTGAGGACTGTCGGACTTGAGGAAAAGGCACACGACTATCCGTGCAACCTGTCCGGCGGTCAGCAGCAGCGCGTAGCTATCGCAAGAGCGCTCGCTCTAAGCCCCGAAATCCTTTGCTTTGACGAGCCGACCTCCGCTCTCGACCCCGAACTTACCGGCGAGGTTCTCCGCGTTATCCGTGGTCTTAAAAGCTCCGACAGAACTATGATTGTCGTTACGCACGAGATGAATTTCGCCCGCGGCGTCGCAGATAAAGTCATCTTTATGGCAGACGGTATCATCGAGGAAGAAGGTACCCCAGACGAGGTTTTCACCAGCCCCAAAAGCCCTAGAACAAAGGCTTTCCTCGAAAAATCGCTCGAAAATATCTGAGCGGCGCTTCGCGTTCAGACTTTAAGTTTCTGCTATCGCCCTATGCGCTGAGTTTTCACTCAAAGAATAAATCCAAGCTACCCCTGCCGAGATGCTCGGCTGCTTGATTACAACAAAACAAAAACGGGAGAATGTGAAAGTTCTCCCGTTTTAGCATATTTAGCGTCAAATACATCTGCTTGTCCATTGTGTAACTCAACAAATATTTTCGCCGTTTTGCACAAAAGCACTTGAAAAATTTGAAAATTAATGTTATAATTATATAAAGATGTTTCTATGAATTTGGAAAAGGAGGGTGATTGCCTTGATGAATACAGAGATTTCACAGGAATACCGCGACATTATGGCTGATATTATGCTTGCGGACGACAGCTCGTATCATATCCTCTGGAAGTGTAAGGAAGGCGGCTCGGTTTCGTTTGGAAAAGATTTTCTGCCGCCCGACGTGACCGACCCGCTTGAATATATCCGCGAGAATGGCTTTGTCGCTGAAAGCTCGGAGAATGCTTTTGACGTTTTTTGTTCGTGCATACAGGAGGGGATTATCAAGGGCGGAGTGAAAAATAATCTCACTCTTGACCTTAAGATGAAGTTTTCTCCCGACGGCGAATTTATGACCTGTCATTTTTACGCCGTTTTCCTGCTTGACGCGGAAGGGAAAATCACCGCCGCGCACTTCAATATCCGCCCGCTTTCCGTGCGCGAGAAGTTTGACAGACAGGTTCTCGGCGTTTTTACCTCGGATAAAGCGCCGCAGCTCTTTACAAAGCGCTGCAAGGATATGCTCGACCGTCACTCCAACGATAAAGTCGCGTTTATTCAGCTTGACGTTGAGCGCTTCAAAATCATAAACGAGAGATATGGCGTTGAAGTCGGCGACGAGCTGCTTGCTTTTATAAACGATGGTCTGAGCCTTATCTGCGACGACGATACGCCGTTTTGCAGACTCACCGCCGATGTTTTTATGGTTGTCAAGAAATTTGACCGCGAGGAGGATATTCTTGATTTTATCCACTATATCGAGAGTATGCTCACGGGGTATAAGGGAATGGAATACCGCCTTATTTTCGGCGTTGCAATCGCGGAGGACAGAACGCTCCATACGCGCAGACACGGCGATAACGCGGCTATTGCGCGTCAGCAAATCCACGGAAACGCCCTCAATAACATCGGCTGGTTTAACGGCAAGATGAGAAGCGATTTGAGCCGAATGCAGAGTATTGAGGACGATATGCACAAGGCGCTTCTTAACAACGAGTTTGTGATGTATCTTCAGCCTAAACACAGCATTTCTACGGGCAGAATTATCGGCGCGGAAGCGCTTGCGAGGTGGGTTCACCCAAAAAAAGGAATTATTTCGCCCGCAGATTTTATCCCTGTTTTCGAGAAAAACGGATTTATTCTGAAGCTCGACCAGTTTATCTGGGAAAGCGCCTGCAAGGAGATAAGACGGCTTATTGACGATGGCAGGGAGGCTGTGCCGATTTCCGTCAATATTTCGCGCGAATATATCCATTCGTTCGACTGCGTGGGGTATATCACGGGGCTTGTTAAAAAATACGATATTCCGATTAAGCTGCTTGAGCTTGAAATCACGGAAACTGTGGATAACGTCGGGGTTGAGGAGATTGTCACGGGGCTAAAAAAAGCGGGATTTACGATGCTTATGGACGATTTCGGTTCGGGCTATTCATCGCTTAATATGCTCAAAACAACGCCTTTTGACGTGCTGAAGATTGACCGCGAGTTCCTGTCGGAATTTATGGACAGCGACAGAGGAAGAAAAATCATCGAACACACGATTTCTATGTCGCAGGATATCGGGCTTGATATCATTGCGGAGGGCGTTGAAACAAAGGAACAGGCGCAGTTCCTCGAACAGTGCGGCTGCGACGCCGCGCAGGGCTTCTATTACTCAAAGCCCGTCTGCGTTAAGGATTTCGAGGAGCGCCTTTTGGAGATTAACAAGACGTAATTCGATTTTTTGCCGAGGGGAGTGGTTGAAATGGGCGTTGGTTCGATAGGGACGGGTTATCCGATGATTTCGGACGGCAGCTTCGGGAAAAACACGCGAAGCGAGCTTGAAAATATGATTAACCGAGCGAGAAATGAACGCGAGAGTTATCGTAAGGAGAATGAAAACACGCTGAACGACAGGCGGATTTCCGAGCTTGACAAGCGCCTTGACAACCTCCAAAAGCGGCTTGACAGGCTGAACGAGAAGCAGAACGGCGAATGTCAGACCTGCGAGAACAGAAAGTATCAGGACGGTTCGGACGACCCCGGTGTTTCGTTCAAAACCGCGTCAAAAGTGGGCGCGGAGGGCGCTGCGGCGGCTGTTCGCGGGCACGAATACGAGCACGTTTACAGAAATCGTGCAAAAGCTGAGCGCGAGGGCAAGGAAATCGTTTCGCAGAGCGTTCGGATTAAGACCGCGATTTGTCCCGAATGCGGGGAAAGCTACGTCGCGGGCGGTGAAACCACGACCGTTACCAAGACGAAGCCGGAAGCCGAAATCAATCCGTCCGAGCCGAAGAAAAGCGCGGATTTTGCCGCAAAATCGGCTGATGATAACGGAATAAGCGCCGCGGAAGAATTGCAGAAAAAGTTCGGCGTGGGGCTTTACGACAGGGAAACCGAGGTCGGGCAGTTTTTGAATGTTGTTGCGTAAAGGCGCGCTTATTGAGAACGGCGGTAATAGAATTATTCGCAAACGAGGACCTTGATGAAAAATATATTTCTGCATGGAATGGGACAAAACGCCCAAAGCTGGGAAAAAACTCTTTCATTTCTATCCGACAGCGAAGCCGCTTGTCCGGAGCTAAGCGGTTTTTTTACAGCGGGGGACTGTCGTTACAGCAAAATGTACGGCGAATTCTGTAATTATTGCGGCGGGTTTTCCGAAAAGATTAATTTATGCGGGCTTTCGCTCGGCGCTGTGCTTGCGCTGAATTATGCCATTGACTTTCCGCAGGGAATAAACTCGCTTATCCTTATTGCACCGCAGTATGATATGCCGAAATTTTTGATTAAGGTTCAGAATCTGCTGTTCAGATTAATGCCGGAAAGCCGTTTTGACGGTATCGGAATGAAGAAAACCGACTTTATTACGCTTACAAATTCAATGGCGGAAATAGATTTTACAAGAAATCTTGATAAGGTAAATTGCCCTATGCTCATTCTTTGCGGTGATAAGGATAAAGCCAACAAAAAGGCGGCTTTGCGGCTTTCGGAGAGATTGCCCGACGCGAAATTCACGTTAATAGAAAATTCGGGACATGAAGTTAACGAGGATAATCCGCAAGCGTTGGCGATGGCTTTGGAACGGTATTTTACAAGAGGTTGATTATGAAGGAATACAAGTTTTACGGCTGGGAAAACGCCGACTGTCCGTCTGTTTCGCCGATTTTTTCGGGCAATCCGCGCGAGCTTTATGACGCGCTTTCCGATATCTGGTGCGCGGAAACCTGCGCGCCAAGACTGCGCGGAAATTGGTCGCGCGAGAACAAAACGCTCGGTCAATGCTCAATTACGGCTTTTCTCGCGCAGGATATCTACGGCGGGAAAGTGTTCGGAATTGAACGAAAGGACGGCAATTTTCACTGCTATAACGTTGTCGGAGAGCGCGTTTTCGACCTCACAAGCGAGCAATTCGGCGATGAAAAGCTGATTTATGAGAACAACCCCGAACAGTTTCGCGAGGTTCATTTCACTAAATCTGAGAAAAAAGCGCGGTATGAGTTCCTCAAAGCCGCGCTTTTAAAGAAAAATAGCTGCAAATAACTGCAAAAGGAGAGATTTTTATGGCAAAGTCACTGGTTGTTTTCTTTTCAATTTCGGGCGTTACAAAAAAAGTCGCCGAGGACGCGGCGAGAATTGAGGACTGCCCCGTCTACGAAATAAAGACCGCAGAGCCTTATCCCAACGATTATCACGCTGTCGTTGACGCGGCAAAGAAAGAACTTGCCGAAAATGCCCGCCCCAAACTCGCAGGCGAACTTCCCGATATTTCGGGCGTTGACAAGATTATTCTCGGCTTCCCGAACTGGTGCTCAACCTGCCCGATGCCCGTCCTCACATTCCTCGAAAGCCTTGATTTACGCGGCAAAAAAGTCCTCCCGTTCATCACTCACGGCGGCGGTGGAACCGGTCACGCCGATACCGAACTCAAAAAAGCCTGCAAGGACGCTGTTTTGCTCCCTTGCGCCAACGGTAACATCTTCAACGCCGATACCCAAAAGCTTGAAGATTGGCTTAAATCTTAGTTGTCGCTTCGCTCCAGTGCCTCCGGCGGCTTAAGGTCTTTTTCTGAAGAAAAAGACCTTAAGAATCCAAAAAGACTTTTTGTCGCTTCGCGCTAAAGTCTTTAGTTTCTTCTACCACCCTATGAATCGAGTTTTCACTCAGGTAAAACATACGAA
>UMHM01092341.1_pt1 | contig 36900 bp, 32 predicted proteins | sample 1965501 | NCBI WGS metagenome assembly UMHM01 (sample SAMEA4836095, study PRJEB28245) | human gut metagenome | biome: gut microbiome; material: fecal sample | place: Denmark | collected 2008
GTGGCTCAACGGGCGGTTTCCACACACTTTGCGCTTGACCCGAACAAATCCATCCCGAACAAGAGCCGGGGGCTCGCACCCGGAAGTGAGGCGAGTCGCTCGGAGGCTCAACAGGCGGATCCCTCACTTGTCGCTTGACCCGCTTGACTCGCCCTGCGATGGAGGCCGGTGCATGAGAAAAGCCCGAGCTTGTTCAGCTCGGGCTTTGACATCCCCACACGGATTCGAACCGTGGTTCTATGACTGAGAATCATATGTCCTAACCCCTAGACGATGGGGACTTTCTACGTGAACCGGGACTCGAACCCGGGACCAATAGATTAAAAGTCTACTGCTCTACCAACTGAGCTATTCACGCATGTGCCATACGGCAGCAAGCGGAGTTTATCGAATGAGCAGCGCCTTGTCAAGCAGAAATCGGGGGAAGAGCGACATTTGGCTCCGTTTTCTGTGACCTCGGGTCCGGCAGAGGTGCCGCGAACGCCACATTTCCGCCGAAAAACAGCTTCCCCCTTCGAGAGAATCTCTCCGAAGGGGGAAGCGGAAGCCGCTCCGTCGCTTCCCGGAAGGGGAAGCTGGGGCGGCGGTATAAAAAGGTCGTTACGCTTCGGTGCGGGCGGCAGCCTCGCGGAGGTTCTTGCCGACCTTGAACTTCACCACGCGGCGGGCGGGAATCGGAACGTCCTTGCCCGGGTCTTTGGGGTTGCGGCCGATCTTGGCTTTGACTTCTTTGACCACGAATGTGCCGAAGTTGCGCAGCACGACGCGGTCACCGTTACCCAAGGCTTCGGTGATCATTTCAATCGCACGCTGAATGACGTCGAGGACGTCGTTCTGGGTGAGGTTGTTGCGGGTCTCGGCGCAAATCTTGTTCACCAGCTCTCGTTTCGTTATCGTATTGGCCATAGTTACAGTAAATGTATGGAAGCTGAGGGGAATATACCGCATTTCCGCGCTTTTGTCGCGCAAAAAAAGCAAAGGACGCGCATTTTTTTGAGTTTCAAGCAGTGAAAACAAAGTTATGTTCTCTTGGGCTCTCTTTGGGGTTGACGCGCGCCGCGTTTCAGGCGAAACTCGTCTCCCGATGGCCAACCAGTACACGATTGAGCTCTCCGCCGACGATGCCGCCGCCCTGAAGAAAAAGCTGCAGCAGCGCCCGGGCTACGAAGCCCGCGAGCGCGAGTACGCCCTCTTCTGCTTCGAGGGACCGCGGGTCAATGTCGCCTATTACCCGAAGCGCCGCCGCCTGCTGGTGCAGGGGGCGGGGTCCGACGAGTTTCTGGAGTTCGTGATGCTGGTGAACCCCGGCGAGGGGGTGCTGCATGCGGCGGCGAAGCGCGAGGCTCTGCTCGACGCCTCCCCCCACTTCGGGGTGGATGAGAGCGGCAAGGGCGATTATTTCGGCCCGCTGGTGGTGGCCGGCGTGTTCTCCGATGAGCGCACGGCGCCGGCGCTGCTCAAGATCGGCTGCCGCGACAGCAAGCAGATCGGCGACGATCGACGCATTCACGCCATGGCGGAGAAAATCCGTGCGCTGCCCGGGGTGGCCTGGGAGGTTGTCTGCGTGGGCCCGCACCGCTACAATGAGCTTTACGCCCAGTTCGGCAACCTCAACCGCCTGCTGGCTTGGTGCCACGCTCGCGTCATCGCGGCACTGCACGAGAAGGTGCCGTCCTGCCCGCGGGCGCTGAGCGATCAGTTCGCCAACGAGTGGGTGCTCAAGCGCGCCCTCGGCCAGCGGCACGTGCCCGTGCAGCTCGAGCAGAGGCCCCGCGCGGAGAGCGATGTGGCCGTGGCGGCGGCCTCTATCCTCGCGCGCGACCGCTTCGTGCAATGGATGCAGCGCACGGCTGAAGCGGCGGCCTGCGAGCTGCCGCTGGGCTGCGCGCCCCACGTGGTGAAGGCCGCGCGCGCCTTCGTGGCACGACACGGCGAGGAGCGTCTGGCCGACGTCGCCAAGCTGCATTTCAAGGTGACGGCGAAGGTGCTCGGGCACCAAGCCTGAGGTGCCGGGTGCGTCGGCCAGCGAGTGCAAAACTGCGGCACCGGGCCGCGGCGCCGAACCGCGGTATCTGACGCGCGGCATCAGGGGCAGATCAGATCTCGGCGAGTCTCGGGCTGTGCAAGCTGCCGTGAGCCGATACGGGCGATTGACGCGGGTGGCGTTACGCGGGCTCGCACTACGCCGACGGAGTGGCCCCACGCGCGGCATCGCTCGGCGAGGTGGCGGACTGCGGGGCATCGGCTTGGTCAGAGACGGATTGTGCAGCCTGGGCTTGGTCTGCATCCATTCTCTCAGCATCAGCCGGAGCGTCAGCTTGCGGTGCGTCGGGGGACGGGGCCTCAGCTTGAGGTGCAGCGGCTTGAGGCGTGTCGGCTGGCGGCTCCGACGGGCCCGTCTGCCCGTGCAGCCATTCGCAGAAGCGCTGCGCCCAGGCCAGCGAGATGCCCGGGATGGCGGCGATATCTTCGGCGCTGCGGGCGCGGATGCCGGGGATGCTGTGGAAGCGCGCCAGCAGGAGCTCCTTGCGGCGGGGCGTCATGCCGGGGTAGGCGTCGAGACGGCTTTCGCGCACGCGCTTGCGCACGAGCAGCTCATTGTAGTTGTTCGCGAAGCGGTGCGCTTCATCGCGCAGGCGCTGCAGGAGCTTGAGCGCGCCTGAGTCGTGATCGAGGATGAGCGGCTCGCTGCGGTCGGGGAAGTAGACTTCCTCATCGCGCTTGGCGAGGCCGATGACGGGCATGTCGCCCAGCCCGACTTCGCGCAGCACGTCGAGCGCGACGTGAAGCTGCCCCTTGCCGCCGTCGACGACGACGAGGTCGGGCACCTTGATGGGCGCGCGCCCCTGCTCGCTGAGGCGGCGGAGCCATTCGTAGGTCCCGACGTCGGCCGGTTTGTCGAAGAGGGCGCTGCTCTCGTTGACGATGCGCGAGTAGCGGCGGCGGACGACTTCGAGCATCGAGGCAAAGTCGTTCTGCCCGTCGACGCCGCGGATGCGGTAGCGGCGGTAGGCGGCGTTGTCCGGCCGCCCGTTGGTGAAGCGCACCATCGAGGCGACGATGTGGTTGCCCGAGAGGTTCGAGATGTCGAAGCACTCCATGATGGCGGGCGGGCGCTTCATGCCGAGGGCTTCAGCGAGCTCGGCGAGGTCGCGGTCCGGGTCGACGGTGCCGGGGAGGTCGGCAAAGCGGCGCGCGAAGCGGCGCGCGGGCTCGAGGGTGCGGATGATGTTTTCGCGGATGTCGCGCAGGCGCGCGGCTTTCTCGAACTCGAGGGCCTCGGCGGCGGCGTTCATCTCCGCGCTCAGGGCGTCGAGGTGCTCCTTGCGGCCGCGCCCCTCCAGCAGGCCGAGCGCCGCCTCGAACTGTGCGCGGTAGTCCTCCGCGCTGATGCGGCCGATGCAGGGCGCCGAGCAGTGGCGAATGACGTCGTCGTGGCAGTGGCGGTACTGCTCTTCGCCGGGGTTGCGGCAGTTGCAGGTGCGCAGGCGGAAGCGGTGGTTGAGCCACTCGACGGTTTCCTTGAGGGCCGTGGCGTGCACGAAGGGTCCCAGATAGCGCGCCCCGTCGTCCTTGCGCAGCCGCGCCAGCGTGAAGCGCGGCAGGGGCTCCTGCCGCGTGGCCCGCAGCAGCAGATAGCGCTTGTCGTCGCGCAGCTGCACGTTGTAGTGCGGGCGGTACTCCTTGATGAGCTTCTGCTCGAGGATGAGGGACTCCTGGTCGCTGCGCACCTCGTAGTAATCGAAGTCCTCGATGGCGGCGATGAGCGCGCGGGTCTTGCCGTTCTCCAGCGTGGCGCGCGACGGGGAGAAATAGTTCGCCAGGCGGCGGTGGAGGTCTTTGGCCTTGCCGACGTAGATGATGCCGCCTCCCTCGCCCTTCATCAGGTAGACGCCCGGGCAGTGCGGCGTCTGGCGCCACTTGGCCTTGAGATCGACTCGGGCCATGGCTTCAGCGGTGGAGCAGCCAGCGCACGCGCGCGAGGTTGAGGCCCTCGCTGATGAGGTTCACGGGGTTGCGGCGCAGGTAGTGGCGCTCGTAGATGCGCGTGTGGTGCAGGGTTTCGGCGGGCTGGCGCTGCTCGTGCTCGGCAATCACGCTCAGGATCTGGTTCCAGAGGTTGTAGCGCTCGCAGATGAGGCGGCGCGCCTCGCGGATGGCCGGCAGGCGCTTCTCATACTCGTTATTGTCGATGGCGCTGCGGATGATCTCCAGAGCAGCGGGCGGATCGTCGAGCGGAATGGGGATGTAGCTCTGCGGCGGCAGCACACAGCCGATCTTCGGGTCTCCGGCGTAAAAAGTCAGGCAGAGGCTCAGAATGGCATCGGGCAGCTTCTCCGTCCAGTGGTAGGCCTGGCACTGGTTCTCGATGGCGATGTGGTAACGGTAGTCATCGAGGGCATCGTACTTGTTCTCGAGCGGGCGGAAGCCCCGGCCGAAGCGTTCGAGCCGCGGCTCGTGCGCCTCGATGTATTCGATGAACTCCATGCGCTTGCGGTGCAGGGTGTGCGTGCAGCGCTTGGTCGAGAAGATGCAGGAGAGATCCTTGCTCTTGGGGAACTCGTGGCAGGCCCTGTTCTCCAGCGGGCTGCGGTTGTTGAGCCAGACGATGGCGCCCGAGCCGCGGCGGTAGCCCGGGTGGCGCAGCACCTGCGGATCGTGCGTCGTGAGCACATAGGCGAATTGGCGCGTGTAGCAGGGCGGGTAGATCTTGATGCTGTCGGGCTCCTGCGTGACGAGGATGGTGTGCGAGGCCGGGCAGGCCAGATCTTCATAGTGCCTCCAGCGGGGCAGTTCGTCGTAGACGGCCAGCCAGTCGTATTCACGGCAGTCGGGGTCGCAGACAAACTCGACGCCGTCCCACTCCATCGGAGAGGGGAAAAACAGGCCATGGAACTGAGGCAGACTCCAAGTGGTGAGGATTTTAACGCGCACGGCGGTGTGGGGGTGCAGAGTGGAGCAAGGGGGGTAGGGCGGAAGCAGGGAGGCGGAAGCAGGGACTGGCTGCGGGCTCGGGCGTCACTGCGGGTCGACCCAGCGGCCGCGCTCTTTGATGAGGGCGACGAGGCGGTCGACGGCTTCGTCCTGCGGGATGTTGATGGCGACGGGCGTGTGCCCGACGTAGAGGTTGATCTTGTTCGGCGCTCCGCCGACGTAGCCGAAGTCGGCATCGCTCATCTCGCCCGGACCGTTGACGATGCAGCCCATGACGGCGATCTTCACGCCCTTGAGGTGCGAGGTCGCGGCGCGGATGCGGGCGGCGGCCTCCTGAATGTTGTAGTGCGTGCGCCCGCAGGAGGGGCAGGAGACGTACTCGGCCTTCGTCAGGCGCACGCCCGAGGCCTGAAGGATGTTGAAGGCGAGCTTCGCCGCCTTCTCGGGATCGCTCTCCGTGCGCACGAGAAGGGCGTTGCCGATGCCGTCACAGAGCAGCGAGCCGATATTGAGGCCGCCGGCCATGGGGGCGGAGAGGCTCTGAGGCAGCCCGAGGCTGTCCTTGAGCAGAATGCTGTGGCGCGTCGGGATGAGGGCGGCGAGCAGGCGGAAGGCCTGAACGACGGGCATGTCCACACCGTCGGCCACGGTGACGAGCGTGGCCGGGGCCTCGGCCAAGGCGGCGACGGCAGCGGGGTCGCGCGGGTCGACGGAGACAGGCGCGGCGTCCTCGAGGCTCAGCTCGGGCATGAGGTCCTTCATCTGTGCGGGGTCGAGCGCCTTGAAGGCCGCGCGGGGCAGCACGACGCGCACGGGCTCGTTCCAGCCGAGAGTGACACCGCCGCGGGTGATGACGTCGGCCTTGCGCTTGCGGTAGCTGAAGGGGTCGAAGGGGGCGGAGGCCGGCTCGGGGAAGTCGGAGGAGGGGTGCTCGACGCCGGGCTGGAAGGGCGCGGCGAGTTCAAAGCCCGGCGCCACCTCGTGCACGGCGTCCTCCGTGAGCGAGACGCGCAGGGTGTCGCCGATGCCGTCGGCGAGCAGCGAGCCGATGCCGATGGCGCTCTTGATGCGGGCATCTTCGCCCTCACCAGCCTCGGTCACGCCGAGGTGCACCGGGTAGTTCCAGTCCTCGCCGGCTTCTTGCAGACGCTTGATGAGCAGGCGGTAGGCCTGAATCATGACCTTGACGTTCGAGGACTTCATCGAAAAGACGAGCTGGTGGTAGCCGAGGTCCCGCGCAACGCGCGCAAACTCCAGCGCGCTCTCCACCATGCCCTCGGGCGTGTCGCCGTAGCGGTTGAGGATGCGATCCGAGAGCGAGCCGTGGTTGGCGCCGATGCGCATGGCGCGCCCGTGCTCCTTGCAGAAGAGGACGAGGGGGGTGAAGGCGAGGCGCACGCGCTCGAGCTCCTCCTCGTACTCGGCGTCGGTGTAGTCGCGCTCGACGAACTTCTTTTTGTCGATGAAGTTGCCGGGGTTGATGCGAATTTTTTCGACCCACTTGGCGGCCTCCATGGCGGCATCGGGCTTGAAGTGGATGTCGGCCACGAGCGGCACGTAGCAGCCGGCGGCGTGGAGCTCGCGGGCGATGTTTTCCAGATTGGCGGCGTAGACCTTGGTCTGGGCCGTGAGGCGGATGATCTCGCAGCCCGCCTCAGCGAGGGCAAGCGCTTCGCGCACGCAGCTTGCCGTGTCCAGCGTGTCGCTCGTGAGCATGGACTGAATGCGGATGGGGTTGTTGCCGCCGAGGCGGAGGTTGCCGACGGTGACTTCGCGGCTGATGCGGCGGGTGTAGCGGTACAGGCTCGGGCAATGCTGGAGGGGCATGGGACGAATTTACTCCTGACTCCGCTGGATTTCAAGTCTGAATCGCGCGCACGCGCCTTTTTATGTTGACTTCAGGGGCGTTTGGTTTTACAGTGAGCGAGAAAGTAGTGAACTGCACGCCATGTCCAAATACACCCTTCCTCTCTCTGTGATCCCGGTGGCTCTGCTGGGTATCCTCAACTCCTGCGTCTACGTGGATCAGATGATCCCCGACATGCCCTACCGAGGCAAGCCCGCGAAGGTCGCACCGCAGCACGGTGCCCAGCCCGCAGCCCATCCCGTGGCGCCGGCGGTGCAGACGCCCGCGGCGCCGACGCATCCGGCCGCGCATGCAACGCCGACTCCCGCCCCGTCGCACCCTGCCGTCGCTCCCGTGCCGACCAAGCCTTCGACGCACGTGACGCAGCCTCAGCCGCCGAAGCCCGCGACAACGAAGCCTGCGAGTTCCCCCAAGCCGGTGACGGCGCCGAAACCGAGCGAGGCGCCCAAGCCGCAGAACAAGCCCTCGCTGCTGCCGGACAGCCCGACGCACAAGCCGGCTGATGCCGGCAAGTCGAGCACGGAGACGCTGCCCGTGGCCAAGCAGGTGCCCGGCGATCCCACGCGCGTGTACAACCCCTACAACCCGAGCCGCACGATTCGCATCCTCGACAAGAACGGCAACCGCTGGCCGAGCGGCAAGCGGCTCAAGATCAAGAATCAGGACAAATATTTCCTCGTTCCGTGACGCCTGACCATTCCTCTGTTTGTCCCCCGGCGCCCTTTCGCTGCGCGGCGGTGTTCGGCCCGGGGCTTTTGGGCGGGTCGATTGCGCTGGCGGTGGCTCGCCACTTGCCGGGCTGCGAGCTGCGTCTCTGGGCGCGGCGCGAGCAGCCGCTCGAGCTGGCGCGCCGCCTCGGCATCACCGAGCACACGTACCGCGATCCGCTGGAGGCGGCGCGCGGGGCGGATCTCATCGTGCTGGCGACGCCCATCGGGGTCTTTGAGGATCTGTCCCGCCACATGCTGCCGGCGATTGCGCCCGAGGCTGTGGTGACGGATGTGGGCTCGGTGAAGGCCTATGTGCACCGCACGACGGGGCAGTTCCTGACGGAGCGAGGCCGCTGTTTCATCGGCTCGCACCCCATGGCCGGGGCTGAGACGCAGGGGCTGGAGAATGCTCGTGCCGAGCTGCTGGAGGGCGCCACGGTGGTGATCACCAATGAGCACGCGGCCCCCGATGAGCGCCGGCTGCGACTCGAGGCCTTCTGGCAGGCGCTGGGCTGCTCGACCTACGAGATGGAGGCCGTGACGCACGACCGCACGGTGGCGCGCATCTCGCATACCCCGCACATTCTCGCGGGGCTCTGCGCCCGCCACGCCTACCTGAGCGATGTGCCGCTCAAGGATATGCAGCGTCTGGCCTCCTCGGGCTTCCGCGACACGACGCGCGTCTGCTCGGGCCCGCCGGCGATGTGGGCGGACATCCTCTGGGAGAACGATGTGGCCATTCGCCAATCGCTGAGTGACACGATGGCGGATTTGCGCACGCTGATGGATCTGCTGGAGAATCAGGATCGCGAGGGCGTGCGCGAATGGCTTGAGAAGGCGAAGCTCGCCCGTGAAGTCATCCGCAGCTCGCCGGCCGCCGAGTCACCGGAGTCTTCCGTAGCCCCGGTGGCTTCGGAGACTTCTGACGCGCGGGGCGAGGCCTGAGCTCTCGCGCCCCGCTGCCCCTGTGAGTGCCCGCACGTCGACGGCGTCCGCCGGCGGCGCGGGCTCCATCCTGACCTGCGAGCCGGGTGTGCGTTCCTTTGCTCTTGACTCAAGCCCCCTGCGCAACCCTTTGCCTCATGCGGCTGCACGGGACCGCCGTGCGCCCTAGGCTGCTCTTTTTGCGGGTGCTCTGTGCCCTGAAGGGGAGAGGATGGTGAGCGCAAGCCCTGGAGCGGCTTTGCTCCTCGTCGCGCAGGGGCGCTTCGCGCCACATGCGTCCGCGGCGCTCGGGGGGCGTTCATTTTACCCCGCAACGCCTCCGCCCGTCGGCATTTGCCGCACGACTTGCATCTATCGGCGTTTTGCGCTGCGTGAGATGCCGCGTCTCACGGCGTCCGCATGATCAAAAACACCCGACCGGGGAGATCCCCGATCGGGTGTTTCGTTGAGCGGAGCCGGGGCCCGGAGGCCCGAGTCAGCCGCGCGTTCAGCTGAGGGTGGTGATGTAGTAACCGGCGATGACGGCGGTGCCGATGACGCCGGCAACATTCGGACCCATGGCGTGCATGAGCAGGAAGTTGCTGCGATCAGCCTGCTGGCCGATGTTATGCGAGACGCGCGCGGCCATCGGCACGGCGGAGACGCCGGCGGAACCGATGAGCGGGTTGATGGGGTTCTTGCGCCAGCCGGGAATCAGGTTCATGATCTGGGCGGCGAGCAGACCGCAGATGGTCGCCACGGCGAAGGCCACGACGCCGAGGAAGATGATCTTGAGCGTCTGCCACTCCAGGAAGCGCGAGCCCTGCATGGTGAGGCCGACGGAGACACCCAGCAGAATCGTGGTGATGTTCATCAGCTCATTCTGCGCGCAGGAGACGAGTCGCTCGGTCACCTTGCATTCGCGCAGGAAGTTGCCGAACATCAGCATGCCGAGCAGCGGGGCGGCATCCGGGCAGAGCAGGATGGTGACGATGGTCACGGAGAAGCAGAAGAAGAGCTTCTCGCCCTTGGAGACCTGTCGCAGAGACTTCATCTTGATCTTGCGCTGGGCCTTCGTGGTGCACAGCTTCATGAAGGGCGGCTGAATCATCGGCACGAGCGCCATGTAGGTGTAGGCCGCCACGGCAATGGCACCCAGCAGCTCCGGAGCCAGCTTGCTGGCCAGGAAGATGGAGGTGGGGCCGTCCGCACCGCCGATGATGCCGATGGCCGAGGCCTGCCCGCGGGTGAAGCCCAGGAACAAGGCCGCGAGGAAGGTGAAGGCCACGCCGCCCTGCGCTGCAGCGCCCAGCAGCAGAGCCTTGGGAGAGGCCAGCAGCGGGCCGAAGTCCGTCAGCGCACCCACGCCGAGGAAGATGAGCGGCGGGAAGAGCTCGGCGCGAATGCCGAGGCCGATCCAGTCAAAGAGACCGCCGTGCAGACCGACGATGGCGTACTCCGAGGTCTTCTGACCCTCGAAGTTCAGCACGCCCTTCTGCACCTTGCCCTCCTCTTTGACGGCCGGGCTGGCCACCATGGGCTCGTTCATCTTGGCGACGTACTCGGCTGCGACTTCGGGCGAGACGCCCTCGGGGACAGCAACGGGGCTCTCGGCCATCTCGGCCATCTTGATGGTCAGGATGCCGACGTCGCGGATCTTCTGGGTGGTGACTTTGCCGTCCTGAATCGCGACGACCTCCTTGTTGGCCTGGGTGATGACCATGCCGTTGTCGGGGATGTTCGCGATGAGGGCGCCGAAGGCGATCGGCACCATCAGGAGCGGCTCGAACTGCTTGGCGACGCCCAGATAGAGCATCACCAGCACCACACCCCACATGGTGTACATCTGCCAAGTCATCTGGAAGAGACCGATGCCCGACAGGAACTCCGCAAAGGATGTAATTAGTTCTTGCATGTTATATGAGAGAAATGTTGCTGATTTCCCCGCCGCGGGGGCGGCGGGGCCGACTCACCGATCTCAACCGATGTAGGCGAGGACCTGGCCTTCAGCCACGGTGTCGCCGGGAGTCACGGCAAAGGAGGTGAGGGTGCCGTCGCAGGGAGCATAGATGAGCGTGTCCATCTTCATGGCCTCGAGGGTCAGAATCTGGTCACCCTCCTTGACGGCGGTGCCGGGCTGCACGTCGAGGGAGACAACCTTGCCGCTCAGCGGGCTCGGGACGGGCTTGCCGGAGCCGGCAGCAGCGGCCGGGGCCGGAGCGGGGGCAGGAGCAGGGGCAGGGGCGGGAGCGGGGGCCGCGGCTACGGGAGCCGGCGCCACGGGGGCCGGAGCGGGAGCGACGGGAGCGGGTGCGGGAGCGGCGGCGGGGGTGTCGCCGAGGGTTTCAACGGTGACGTCAAAGGTCTGGCCGGCTACGGTAATGCGGAGTTGTTTCATGATGGGAATGGTGTGGTAAGTGTTGTGTTTGGAGTGTGAGTAGGGGGGGTATGTTGAACCTCACTTCCTCACGGGGAAGTGAGAGCTCATGTGAAGAGCCCGGCCGCTCTGCGCGTAGCTGGGGTTCACGGGTTTGATGTCGAGGATGCGGGCCTCGGAGCCGACGGTGACTTTGATGGCGGCGGCGATGGCGGCGACAATCTCGGGTGTCAGGCTGCTGCGCGCGGCATTGAAGATGCCGGCGGCCAGCGCGGCCACCTGCACGGCGGAGAGTTCTCCGGGTGCAGGGGCTGCGGCCGGGGCAGGCGCCGGAGCAGGGGCGGGGGCAGGTGCCTGCGGCTTCGGGGCGGCAGCGGCGAGCTGCGCCTTGGCGGCATCTTCCCTCTGCTTGCGGCGCGCGTCCAAGCGCTTGGCCACGGATCCCGAGATCGTCAGCAGGATGCTCAGGAAGCCGAGGCAGCAGAACACCACGAGCATGCCTGTGATCTGATACATCAGATCACCCGTCGTGAGGGCGACGATTGCGAGTGTGGTATCGGTCATGTTGCAGTGGTTGAGTTAGAGCGGCATGTTGCCGTGCTTCTTCGCGGGGCGGGGCTCACGCTTGCCGAGCAGGGTGCGCAGCGTCAGCGCGATGCGGGCGCGCGTCTCCTTCGGGTTGATGATTTCCGTGAGCTGGTCGGAGGCAGCAGCGGCGTAGGGGTTGTAGAAGGTGTTGACGTATTCGTCGAGCAGCTCCTTCTCGCGGGCGGCGCGGGCCGCCGGATCCTCGATGGCCTTCAGCTCGCGGCCATAGAGCACCGGCACGGCACCCTGAGCGCCCATGACGGCGATCTCGGCGCAGGGCCAGGCGAAGACGGCGTCGGCGCCCAGATCCTTGCAGCACATGGCGATGTAGGCGCCGCCGTAGGCCTTGCGGGTGATGAGGGTGATCTTGGGAACGGTGGCCGAGGAGTAGGCAAAAATCATCTTGGCGCCGTGGCGGATGATGCCGCCGCGCTCCTGCTGCTTGCCGGGCAGGAAGCCGGGCACGTCGACCAGGTTGATGACGGGCACGTTGAAGCAGTCGCAGCAGCGGATGAAGCGCGCCGCCTTGTCCGAGGCGTCGATGTCGAGGCAGCCGGCCTTGACGGCGGGCTGGTTGGCGATGATGCCCACGACGACGCCGCAGATGCGGGCAAAGCCGACGATGACGTTGCCGGCGAAGTTGGCCTGCACCTCCATGAAGCTGTCCTCATCGACGAGGTGGTCGATGACGCGCTTCATGTCCATGGGCGTGCTGTTGCTCTCGGGGATGATGTCGTTCATGCCCTCATCGTCGGCGATGTTGAGCGGGCAGCTGAGGTCGTGCGGGGGATCCTGCGTGTTGTTGCTCGGCAGGTAGGAGAGCAGTTTCTTGGCGATCTCGATGGCCTCGGCATCGCTGTTGGCCACGAAGTGAGCGTTGCCGGAGACGGAGGCGTGAACATCCGCACCGCCGATCTCCTCCATCGTGCACTTCTCATAGGTGACCTGCTCGATGACCTTCGGGCCGGTGATGTACATGCCGGCGGCCCCGCCGCGGCGGATGATGATGAAGTCCGTCAGCGCGGGCGAGTAGGCCGCACCGCCGGCGCAGGGGCCGAGGATGAGCGAGATCTGGGGGACGACGCCGGAGGCGGCGACGTTGTTGTAGAAGACGTTGGCGAAGCCCGAGAGCGCCTCGACGCCCTCCTGCAGGCGAGCGCCGCCCGAGTCATTCATCTGGATGACGGGCACGCCGGCCTTGAGCGCGTAGCGCTGAGCGTCGCAGATCTTCATCGCGTGCATGTAGCCCAGCGAGCCGCCCTGTGCCATGAAGTCGGCGGAGACGGCGGCCACGGGGCGGCCGTCCACCAGGCCGAAGCCCGAGACAATGCCCTCGCCGGGGATGTACTTGTTCTGCATGCCGAAGTTGGTGCAGTGGTGGCGGGTGTGCATGCCAATCTCCGTGAAGGAGCCGCTGTCAAAGAGAGCGTCGACGCGCTCGCGCGCCGTCCAGTCGCCCTTTTCGTGGCGCTTGGCGATTTTTTCCTCCCCGCCGGAGAGGATGACCTTCCGGCGACGGGCCTCGAGTTCTTCAAGCAATTTGGGATTGATAGCCATAAGATGTCAGACGATGTTATCCGGCTCGCGCAGAGGGGGCTCGGCCTGCTCCCGAGGGAGGTGGACCGGGCACGCCTCTGCGGCTTTCACGGGCGGCAGAGGCTGTTTCGGCGCGAGGCTGCGGGGTTGTCGCAGAGAGAGTTACCCCACCCTACGCAGCGGGATTCTAGCACGTGTGCTTCGCATTGTGAAGTAAATTCGGCGTCTTTTCCATGTTTTTTGCGTCAGGCGGCGCCGAGATGTCGCTCGGAGTGACTGCTGCTCGCGGGGCGTTGGGGGGCGGGGCTCAGGCCTGCACGGTGATGCGCGGGGTGAGGATGCAGCGGCGGTAGTGGCCGGGGGCGACGTGGGTGCGCGGCCAGACGATGCAGTCCTCGAGCACGCAGCCGTCGGGGATGGCGGCGTCGCGGCCGACGGCGCAGTCCTCGCTCAGATCGGCGCCCGGGGCGATGCGGGCGCTGGGGGCGATGCGCTCGCGTCCGGGGGTGTTCAGCACGGTGTCGAGGTAGCTCTTGGGGTCGCCGATTTCGTGCCAGTTGGCCCAGTCGAAGACGGCGCCGGCGACGCGGCCTTCGCGGATGAGTTGCAGCCAGACGGGGACGATGGAGAAGAGGTCTTCGGGCGGGAAGAGCTCGGCGACGGCGGGCTCCATGATGTAGACGCCGGCAAACTGGTGGGTGCCGGGGTCGATGCCGAGGGCGTGGCGCATGTCAGTGATGAGGCCGGTGGAGGCATCGAAGCCGACGTTGCGCTTGCCGTCGACGCTGCGCAGGGCGAGGGTGACGAGGGCGCCGCTGCGGCGGTGGGCGGCGAGGAGGTCGGCGACGGGGATGTCGGTGAGGATGTCGCCGTTGTGGACGAGGAGGGGCTCGTCGCGCGAGATCATCGGCAGGATGCGCTTGATGCCGCCGCCCGAGTCCAGCGGCTCTTCCTCTTCGCTGAATCGCACGCGGCAGCCTCGGTACTCGGGCTCGGGGAAGGCGCGCTCCCACATGATGGGCAGGGCGGAGATGTTGACGATGAAGTCCCGGATGCCGCAGCGAATGTAGTGATCCATGCTGTGCTGGATGAGCGGCTTTTGCAGGACGGGCATGAGGGGCTTGGGCAGGATGTGCGTGAGGGGGGCGAGGCGGGTGCCCAGGCCGGCGCCGAGGATGAAGGCTTGCATGGGTGCGATTCTAGCGCGCCGCCGCGCGCCGGTCAAGTGCTCAGGCGTCGGTGGCCGGACGCCGAGCCGCCGCGAGGCGGAGGTGGGGCCAGCGGATTCGGGGAGGTAGGGTAGCTGATTCAGGGAGGACAGGGGAGGAGAAATGCCGGGAGGTAGGGACACGTCCCTGAACAGCAGGGGCCGGGGAAGTCGGGGAGCCGGGGTGAGGATTCAGGTAGGGCAGGGCGCGAGGCTGATAGGCGGAGCCTGTCCATGAACCGCGCGGACTGTGGGAGTCAGGGAGCTCGGGCCGGAGCGGGGGAGCGTGGGCGGGCGCCGGGAAGGCGGTAATCGTTTGGTGCTCGTTCGGGCTCAGTTGGGCTCAGTTGACCCGAGCTCGGGCTGAGCGCGGCGCTCACCAGAGCTGGGGCAGGGGCCAGGTGACGGCGACGATGCCCATGATGAGGTTGGCGACGGCGTGCATGACGATGACGGGCATGAGCTGCCGGGTGCGCACGACGAGCAGGTAGGCGATGCTGCCGTAGATGAAGGCGCCGGGGTAGTCGGCGGTGACGTGCACGAGCATGAAGCCGAGGGTGGTGATGAGGTAGGCCGGCCAGCTGTGGCTCCCCAGCGGCACGTCCTGCGGGAAGTCTCGGTTGATGCACCAGCGCATGAGGAAGCTGCGCCAGAAGAGCTCTTCAACGAAGGGAACGACGACGGCGGCGCGCGCGAAGCGCAGGGCGTATTCAAGGGGAACGGCGGCGGAGTCGGCGCCGAAGACGCCCGCGGGGTCAAAGCCGCCTTCATCGGGCACGAGTCCGGCGACATAGGGGATGAGCCAGATGGCGATGCCGACGACGCCGCAGAGGGCGCCGAGGAGCCAGGTGGCGGGGCTGCCGTCGCGCGGCAGGCTGCGGCGCACGCGCCAGAGATAGCCGGCGCAGACGAGGGTCTGCACCGGGTAAATCCACATCTCGGGCGCGCGCCGCCACCAAGGGGCGGAGGGGTGATCCCAGCTCAGGGTCCCCTCCGCGACAAAGAGCAGCAGGTTGAAGGCGATGAAGATGACGAAGGGCAGCACGCAGCTGCGGTAGAGCTCGGCGTCGCTCTGCTGCGCGGGTGCCGTGGCCATGTCTCTCCTTCGCGGTTACCTCCTGCTCGGGGTTTCTGAAGCTCTGCTCGCCGGGCCTCAGGCCTCGGGCCGCAGGCTGTCGCAGAAGCGCGCCATCTTGTCGCAGGCCTGCTCCAGCTGGTTGAAGCCCGTCGCGTAGCAGCAGCGCAGGTAGCCCTCGCCGCAGCTGCCGAAGGCCGTGCCCGGCACGGCGGCTACGCGAGCGTCACTGAGCAGGCGCACGGCGAAGTCCTTGGAGCTGAGGCCGAAGCGCTTGATGCTCGGGAAGGTGTAGAAGGCGCCGCCGGGCAGGTGGCAGTCCATGCCCATGTCATTGAAGCGCTTGACGATGTAGTCGCGGCGCATGTGGTAGCTGTCGCGCATTTCCTCCATGGCCTCGCGGCCGTTGCGGAGAGCCTCGATACCGGCCTCCTGCGAGGTGATGGTCGGGCAGATCATCGTGTAGGAGTGCACCTTGCACATCAGCTCGATGAGCTCGCGCGGGCCGCAGGCGTAGCCGAGGCGGAAGCCCGTCATGGCAAAGGCCTTCGAGAAGCCGTGCAGCAGCAGGGTGCGCTCTTTCATGCCGGGCAGCGAGGCGATGCTGACGTGCTTCTCGCCGTCGTAGCGCAGCTCCGAGTAGATCTCGTCCGTGAGCACCACGAGATTGTGGCGGATGCAGATGTCCGCGATGGCCTTGAGCGTTTCCACCGGGGCGATGGAGCCCGTCGGGTTCGTCGGGAAGTTGAGCATCAGCACCTTGGTGCGCGGCGTGATGGCGGCCTCCAGCTTCGCGGGGTTGAGGGCGAAGAGGTCGTCAATGCTCGTCTCCACCGGCACGGCTTTGCCGTAGGCCATGAGGACGGTGGGGGCGTAGCTCACATAGGCGGGTTCGTGGTAGAGCACCTCGTCGCCGGGGTTGATGAGGCAGCGCAGAGCCAGATCAATGGCCTCGCTGACGCCGACCGTGGGCAAGATCTCACAGGTGGGGTCGTAGCTGACACCGAAGAAGTCCTCCACGTAGTCGGCGATGGCGCAGCGCAGCGTCTCGAGGCCGAAGTTGCTCGTGTAGGTCGTGTGCCCCTTCTCCAGAGAGAAGATGGCGGCCTCGCGGATGTTCCAGGGGGTGACGAAATCGGGCTCGCCGACGCCCAGCGAGATGATGTCCTTGCTGCCGGTGACGAGATCGAAGAATTCGCGGATGCCCGAGCGCGGCAGATCGACGACTTGGCGAGAGAGTGTGTGGTTCCAGTCCATGGCTCAGGCTCAGGGAGCGACGCTCAGGCGCTCGTGTTTGGGTTCTTCCTCAAAGAGCAGGCCGTTGAGCTTGTAGGTCTTGAGGCGGAAGTGCGTGGCGGTGGAGAGCACGCCCTCGAGGCTGGAGAGCTTTTCGCTCACAAAGCGCGCCACCTCCATGAGGTTTTTGGCCTCGACGAGCACCAGCAGGTCAAAGCCGCCGGAGATGAGGTAACAGGTCTTGACTTCGTCAAAGCGGGCGATGCGCTTGGCCAGATGGTTGAAGCCGCCGCCACGCTCAGGCGTGCAGCGCACTTCGATGAAGGCGGAGACGCCCTCAGCATCATCGTTGAGGATGACCTGGTAGCCCACGATGCGCCCCTCCTGCTCCAGAGCAGCTCGCGTGGCAACCACTTCAGAGACGCTCACACCCAGGCGGTCGGCTATCTGCTGGTCGCTCAGACGGGCGTCCGTTTCCAATAATTTCAGAAGGGATTCCTGTGTCATGCGCTGCTGATGTTACCACAGCTGCCGGCGGTGTCAAGCCTGCAGAGCGCCATGGATTGGGGAAAATGGTGGACAAAGGAGCGGGGGCGTGCTAAAACTGTCTGACGATGCCGAAGTCTTCAAAGGGGGCGCTTCTGCTGGTGCCGGCGGCTGCGTTGCTGGTGCTGCTGGTGGCGGTGGTGGATTCCGGGCTGGAGACCCAGCCGCGGGAGGAGGCGCCGCGCGCCGAGGAGGCTTCCGCCGAGGCTCTGTTGCTCGGCGCCGGCCGGGCTGTGCAGGGGGGCGCGGCGGCGAATCAGGTGCTCACCGTGCCCGATGCCCGGGGCGTGGCCTCGGGGGCAGAGACGGGCGCGGGTGCGTCTCCCGGAACGCCGGGTGCGTCGGCGCATGGCGCTGCAACTGCTGCGGGGAACGCCGCTGCCGGTGCGGGGGCTTCGGATTCGGGGGAGGCTGCGCCTGAAGGGGAGGCCGGCGGAGCCGCCGAGGCTCCGGCGGATATGGCGCGGGCGCTCACCTGTTACCACATGGCCTGTTTGTTTCTGGAGAATGAGCACCACAGTGATGTGTCTCAGGTGCCGGCTCTCTTGAAGGAGTCGTGGGAGAACGGCTACGCCCCGGCTGCCGTCAAGCTGCTCGACGTCTATGAGGGCAAACACAAGGGTCTCAAGGCCAGTCCGGCCGAGGCGCTGGCGCTGGCGGAGTCCATTGCGGCGGACGAGACCGGGGCGGCCCGCGATCACGCTCGCCGCTTGCTGCAACTCGAGGTGCTCTATCGCCTGGCCTTTTATTTCGAAAAGGGCTTTGCCGGGGAGGCTCTGCCGCGGCGGGCCTTCGTCTACATGAAGAAGGCGGCGGATCGGGGGCTCTTCAAGGCGCAGGCGGAGCTCGCGCGCTATCGGATGCGCGGCATCGGCTGCACGCCTGCACCGCAGGAGGCCATTCGCCTGCTGCTGGAGCTGCATCGCACGGCGCCGGATACACCGAATTTGTATTATTACCTCGGCTACATGTGCTCGCAGGGCCTGGGGCTCAAGCAGCCCTTGCCGGCCAAGGCCGTGCAGTTTTACAAGGAGGGGCTGCGCCATCGGGATCCGAACGCCGTGAACAATCTCGGGGCTCTCTATGAGCGCGGCACGCGCTATACGCCGCGAAACAATGACCTGGCGCTCAAGCTCTATCGCCTCGCCGCCTCGATGGGCAACCGCGAGGCCTCTGCCAACTTGCAGCGTTTGGAGTTCCGCACGCGCCTCAAGGGCGGCACGCACGAGACGAGTGCTGCTCAGCGCATCAACAACGGGTTGCAGCGTCTGATCCGCGCCCTGCCTCTGGAGCAACAGAGCAAGGACGGGACGATCCGCTGGCTTCAGGACTACAGCGCCCGCTACCTCTCGCCGGAATCATGAGTCCGCACGCCCCGGAGAGCGGAGGCGTGACCACCGCCGCGTCGGCCCCCGATTTTGCGGAGGATGCAGAGGCGTCGGCTCCGGCGACGACTGTCGATGGCGGGGGCTGCGCCGAGGAGACATTCGCTGACGCTCCGGGCGGTGGCTCGGCTGGTGGAGAGGCGGCCCTCGGGGCCCTTCGGGTGGCTGCGGCTCAGCTGGGCTTTTCCGCGCTGGGCGTGGCGGCTCCGGATGCACCGCAGGGCGAGACGCTTCGACGCTGGTTGCAGGAGGGCTGCCATGCCGGCATGAGCTGGATGGAGCGGCACTTGGAGGCGCGTCTGAACCCGCAGCTGGTGCTGCCCGGGGTGCGCAGCGTGGTGATGCTCACCTACGAGTATGCGCGCGAGGACGCTTTTCGCGGCGGCGGGCACATTGCGCGCTACGCGCAGGGGGAGGACTATCACAAGCTGCTGGCCGCGAAACTGGCGGATCTCGATGAGACGCTGCAATTCTACGGGGGGCGCCAGCGCGGCTTTACGGACTCCGGGCCGATCTCCGAGCGCTTTTTTGCCCGCTTGGCGGGGCTGGGCTGGCTGGGGCGCCACGGGTTGCTGCTGCGCGAGCGCGGCGGCTCCTACTGTTTTCTGTCCAGCTTGCTCACGACGCTGGAGCTGCCGCGGAGCACCCCGCAGCCCAACCGCTGCGGCCGCTGCCACCGCTGCGAAGAGGCCTGCCCGACGGGGGCTCTGCGCGACGGCATCTGCGACGCCCGCCGCTGCCTGTCGTACTGGACGATCGAGGCCCGCGAGCCGATGCCGGCGTCCATCGAGTCGGCGCAGCGAGAGCGCCTCTACGGCTGCGATATCTGCCAGGAGGTCTGCCCGTGGAATCGCCCGCGCCCGGCCGTCGAAGGGTCGCTCCCGCCGACGGATCCGCACCTGCTGATGCCGGCGCGCCTGAGCGGGGCTCAGCGCGCCGATCTCGCCGCGCTGAGCGATGCGGACTTCGAGGCCTTTTTCCGCCTCTCCCCCATCCGCCGCATCGGCGCCGAGCACTGGCGGCGCAATCTGCGGGGCCCCGGCGAGGTGGGCGGGCCGGGCGACACGGCTCCCGGCCCTGCATGACGCGAAAAAGCTTTCTCCTGCCGCAGAACGCCATTGCTCTCAGGCGAGCAGCGTGCTAGACTCCGCGCGTATGGATGGATTCACCATGATTCTGGCTCAGTATGCTCCCTACGCGACCGAGAGTAGTCACTACATCGGCGGTGGCGGCGTCTCCTACTTTTCCGGCATGAATCTCATCGGGCTGGTGTTGATTCTGGGTGCCGGCCTCATCGGTTTTATCGTGCAGCAGCGCATGATGTCCCACATGCGGCGCTTCTCCGCCGAGCGCGCTCCCATGACGGGGGCTGAGGTGGCGCGCCGCATGCTGGAGGAGAACGGCATTCACGACGTGCGCGTCATTAGCACGCCCGGGCAGCTCACCGATCACTACAACCCGATGGACAAGACGGTCAACCTCAGCGAGAGCGTCTACAACGAGGCGACCGTGGCCGCCATGGCGGTGGCGGCGCACGAGTGCGGGCACGCCGTGCAGCACGCGACGGCCTATTCGTGGCTGACCATGCGCTCGGCTTTGGTGCCGCTCGTCAACATCGGCTCCCACCTGGGGCAGATTGTGCTGCTCATCGGCCTCGTCATGCTGGGCGTGAGCCACAACCCGACCGTGGCGTGGATCGGCCTCGCGCTCTTCGGCACGACGACGCTCTTCACGCTGGTGACGCTTCCGGTGGAGTTTGACGCGTCGCTGCGCGCGCTCCGCTGGCTGAAAAATACCGGCCTCGCCGATCGGGCCATGCACGGGCAGGCCACCACGGCGCTGCGCTGGGCCGCGATGACCTACGTGGCGGCGGCGCTCTCGTCCATCGCCATGCTCGTGTATTATGCGCTCATCATTCTGCGCCAGACGGGCGGGCGCAACAACGAATGAGTTTTGTCCCGCGCTGGGGTACGAGCTCTGAGCCTGCGTGCTCCGGCATGCACCCTGCACGAGTGTGTTCCCCGTCTGAGCGAGTACGCCTGAGCCGCGCTCTCGGTCTGCTCTCTACAGGGCAGGGATCAGGGCTTCCCCTCGGGGAGAGCGTGGAGTTTGCCTCGAAAGGTGGCCCTTGGATGCCGCAGCTCCGAAGGCACGGCACCGGAAGGCGAGGAGAAAAGTTATGGCCCTGAGCCATCGACGAGAGCAATTGATTGAAGCCGTGCGCCTCAAACTCGGCGGCACGGCGACGACCGGCGCGGCTGAGCTGGCGCTGGGTACCGTGCTGCGTGCCCTGACGGACGGCTTGCGCCGCGACGGCGAGGTGCGCCTCTCGGGCTTCGGCAGCTTCCGCATCAAAGAGCGTGCCTCGCGCCGCCTGCTGCTGCCGGGCAGCGACACGGCCATGTGCCTGCCCGCCCGCCGCATTGTCTCCTTCACCCCCTCCCCCCGCTTGCAAAGCCGTACCGCTTCAGCGTCTGCCGATGCGGCGGACGGCGCCCGCGGGGCCGATGCAGCAGAAGAGGCGCACCCCGCACGTGCGGCCGGGGCGGCCGGAGCAGATGATGCGGTGCCGGGGACCTCGTCTCCCGAGGGTGACCGTCGCGCCTGAGGCGTCCTCGGCTTCAGCCTGTTCCGGAAAAGATGATTTTTCCGGTGAGGAGAAGGTGGTCTGCGGGTGCGGTGGGGTGAAACTGCCGGAAGCCTGAGGAGCGAAGCGTTAATCCGCTGTGCTGTGGCGCGACGTGGAGGGTGGCGTTGGTGAGCGGTGCGGCGCGATGATGGACTCCCGCGCTGTCCAAGTCGCTGACAGATCGGGCTCGGCGGCGGGAAATTTGCGCGGAGGGCTCAGAATGGACTTCACAGCGGAGCCAAGATGGGGCATAATGGGTGCGTGAGCTTGCCGATTCGGAAGATCTGCCGCTTTGCCCTGCTGCCGCTGCTGTTGCTGGCGACGGGCTGCGATGACTCGTCGCGCGAGGAAGATCGCGCCCGCGCCGCACGCTTCACGACCTCCACCAAGCCCGCGCCCAACCCGCAGCGCGAGTCTCTCAACGACCTCATCCGCAAGGACCACATTGACCCCGGCGTGCGGCAGGGCGGACCGCGCTTTGAGCTCTACAGCGAATACAAGGGCGAGGACATCCGGCAGGTCACCGGCGTGTCGGGGCGCAAGCTGCTGCTGGTGTTCACGGCGCCTTGGTGCCGGCACTCGGCGAACATGCGTCGCGCGCTGCGCGAGCTGGCCGAATCCGAGCGCGGCAACGTTCAGGTCGTCGAAGTCAATGCCGACGAGTATTCCGATCTCGCCAACCGCTTCGGCATCACCGCCGTCCCCACGACCGTCCTCTACACCGAGGGCGTGAAGCTCCGAACCTTCCGCGGGGCGTACTCCACCGAGGTCATCCGCCGCTATCTGAGGCAGGTCTTCGCCGCTGAAGACGGCGCTGATGACTCGACGCGCTGACGGAACCGCGTCACCTCTTTCCTCCAGCTCTTTTCATTAACCACCATCGATATCATCATGAGATTTCTGACAGGTTTGCAGCCCAGCGGTCAACTCCACATCGGCAACTACTTCGGCGCCATTGAGCCCGCCGTGAGGCTTCAGGAGCGCGGCGAGGGTTTTTACTTCATCGCCAACTACCACGCCATGACGACCATGGAGAGCGCCGCCAAGCTCCGCGAGAACACGCGCGCGCTGGCGGTGGACTTCCTCGCCTGTGGTCTCGACCCGGAAAAGTCCGTCTTTTTCTCCCAGTCCGCCGTGCCCGAGGTCAACGAGCTTGCCTGGATCCTCTCCACCGTCTGCCCTATGGGTCTTCTGGAGCGCTGCCACTCCTACAAGGAGAAGATGGCCAAGGGCTTCGCCGCCACGCACGCCCTCTTCGCCTACCCCGCGCTGATGGCCGCCGATATCCTGCTCTACGGGGCGGATGCCGTCCCCGTCGGCAAGGATCAGAAGCAGCACCTCGAGGTGACGCGCGACCTGGCCGGCAAGATGAATGACGCCTTCGGTGCCGATCTCTTCAAGCTCCCCGAGCCCATCATTAACGAAGTAACGGCCGTCGTGCCCGGTCTCGACGGCCAGAAGATGAGCAAGAGCTACGGCAACACGCTGCCGATCTTCGGCGAAGAGAAGGCCATCCGCAAGCTCATCAACAAAAAGGTCGTGACCGACGCGACGCCGCTGGAGGCTCCGAAGCCGACGGAGGGCTCCATCATCCTCGCGCTCTACAAGCTCTTCGCCACGCCTGAGCAGTATCAGGCGATGCTGGACGCCTACCACACGGGCGGTGTGGGCTACGGACAGTTCAAGAAGGACCTCTTTGAGGCCTACTGGGAGTTTTTCCGCGGCCCCCGCGAGAAGCGCGAGCACATCCTCGCCCACCCCGAGTACGTCGAAGACGTGCTGAAGAGTGGCGCAGCCCGCGCTCGTGAGGAGGCATCCGCCACCCTGACGCGCGTGCGCGAGGCCGTCGGCCTCATCTGGTACTGATGCCTCGCCGGCTTCGCGAAGGGCCGGCTCGGCATCGAGGGCCCTTGCCTGCCGACGTTCGCCGCTGCCTGTCGTGGCGCCTGTCGTTGCACCGTCCGGTGCTGCCGGTCGTTGACGCGGGGCGGGGCCGTTGCTTGTCAGCTCCGTCGGTTGTCGGAGCCTGAGCTCGGCGCTCGGTCCCGCGCCGCTGGTCCGTCTTCCGAATCCTCTCCTTCACCCGTCAACCTCTCCCCACCACCTGCGACCATGCGAATCTCCTCCCTGCTCATCGCTCTGTCTCTCAGCGCTCTGCCGGCTGCGGCGAATCTTCTCGGCGACATCAAGGCCGATGAGGATAAGCGCAGCGTGGCCAAAGCGGCCAAGAGCTGTGCCGATCTGCGCCCCGGTGACAAAAAGGGGGACTACCTGCTGGCGGAGGATCTCGCCGGGCAGAAGTGGGAGCTGAGCTTCAACTACAGCAAGAAGCGCCGCTTGGAGTCGCTGCTCTTCGAGGGCGACCAGAGCTTTCCGCAGGAGGGCTACGAGGATCTCGTCAAGGCCTTTTACCTCTACTGCGAGGAGGCCATCTGCAAGCACTTCGGCGTCGCCGGGGCCACGCCTCTCAACACGCCCGCCTGGGATTTGGGGCGCGGCGTCAAGAGCGGCGAATTTGCGCCCATGCACGCTTACGCCGTGCGCAATGAGGTGATGCTGACAATCGGCGTGGTGCGCCGCAAGGATCGCAGCTACGCCGTCGCCTTCCGCCTCTCGCCCTACGCGCAGACGGCCATGGGCAGCACCGGGGCCGACAACACGCACGGCCGCGCCGAGGAGTGGCAGCGCATCCCTCTGCTGGACAGCTACCCGGCCGGCAAGCAGTTTCTGGCGGACCGCGGGCTGCTGCCGAAGCCTCCGGTGGTCGATGAGACCGGGACGTCTTCCGAAGGAGGCGAGAGCGGCGAGACGACGCCGGATACGTCCTTGGCGGACAACGGCGGCTCAGAGGCTCAGCCCGATGCCGACAGCGCCGGTGACCGCGAGCCCGGTCCCGATGGCGGCGGGGCCGTTGCTCAGTCCGGCACGGACGCCGACGGAAACGTCGGTGCAGGCGGACAGGGAGCGTCTCCTGCCGCCGTTGCTCAAGGCGGGGCCGGGTCTGCGGGTAGCGGCGGAGTCGATGCTGCAGGTGCCGCGGTGCCCTCGATTCCTGAAGATGCGGATTTGAGTCCCGAGGAGCACCGGCTCCTCAGTTCCCTCAACTACCTGAAGGCCGGGGCGCGTCTGGAGCTTGCCACTGCCCATCTGCGCTCGCTGGCCGATGCCGGCGACCTGAGGGCTTGCTACACCCTCGCTCTCTGTTATGAGCAGGGCCAAGGCGTGCCCAAGGACGGATCCGAGGCCGTGCGGCTGCTCTACCGGGCTGCCGCCGGTGGCTATGCTCTGGCGATGGTGCGCTACGGCGAGGAGTACGGCAAGGCCTGCGAAGCCCTGCGGCTCACGGAGGCCCAGGCCCGAGCTCTTGCCGACAAGGCGGCCGTGGATGCTGATGAAATCGCCACGGTTTCGCTGCGCTACAACTACGCTGTCATGCTGCGCTACGGCTACGGCACACGCAAGGACGTCGCGCTCGCGCGGGAGCTGCTCCGCGAGTTGGCTGATCTCGGCGACAGCGAGGCCGCCGAGTTGCTCAAAAACTGCGAGCCGTGAGCGTTCTTCGAAGCACTCCCCTCGTCGTGACGGATCTCGGACCGAAAGCCTCCCGCCCCGGATGCCCTGAAGCCTCGCTCTGCACATCAATTCCCGCAGAAGAGCTTCTCACAAGACGCTCCTTGCAGTAGGCACACCCCTGATCATTTTTGCTTGAGTCTTGTCTTGAGGTGGCAGAACAAGCGGAGGGGCAGCAGTCTCGGCCACGCCCACCTGCTGAAGTTTGCGGAGACCCGTTTCCTGTAATGGAAGGCGCGGCGCGCGCGCTCAAACCACGAGACTTCCCACCAACTCTCGCACATCTCCCGGCTGGTCAACTGCAGCATAAGCTCTGTGCGCAGCTTAGAACGCTGCTCAACTGACCAGTCGCAGAGACCTTCCTCGGCATCGGCTCGATCGAGATCGCGCAACATCTGGCGGTGCGTTGCCGTGTCCATTTTGTAAAAGTGGCTCATCATGAGTTCTCTCTGCCGCAGCCACTCAGCTGCGTCCTCTGTGTGGAACGTGCGATTCAGCAGGTTGCCCGAATGAGAGCGGTATCGGCACGCCAGAACCTTGCTGCCGACAACGGGAAAAGAGAGCAGAGCCCGCAGCTCCCAAGTTGGGTCTTGGGCAAATCTCTCTGTCTCTACGCCCCGCCAAAGAGGTCCCCACATAGTCAGGACACGTCTGTTGAAGGCCATGGCACATCCAAAGCCGGACAGACGCTTGAAATAGGGAGAGGGAACGCAGTTGAGGTATCGTTCAGACGGAGTCTTCAGATAGAGCAGATCTGAGCACTGCTCATACTCTTGCAGGCCATATCCCCCCCTTGCGTATACATGTCCCGCCTCATCCACCAAGACACGAGACATACATATCAACCCGGCTTCAGGAAAGCGTGTCACAATTTCTGCCGTGCGCGTACATCGATCGGGCATTTGTACATCATCGCCGTCGATCATGATGATCCAATCACCGGTTGCTAGATCCCAACCGGCCTGGGTAGCCCCGGAAACTCCGCGATTCTGCTTCAGAAAAACCGTTTTGACCTTCATCGGAGACTGAGGAACCATGTCCTTCAGTACATCGCGCGAAGCATCAGTCGATGCGTCGTCGACGATGATGAGTTCCATGGGGCCATCGTAGTCCTGTGCGAAGACAGAACTCAGAGATTCTCGCAAAAAGCTAGCACAGTTATATACCGTCATGACGAGACTTAGAGACGGCTTTCCTTCGTTCGTGGGGGCACATGTGAGATCCATATACGTATTGGAATTATAGAAGCACTCTTTCCGCCGCGGAGGAGACGTGGGGGATTAGTGATTTGTGATCAGACCATCCTTGGGCACGAGAGGGCAGAGGAGGACGCTGCATGGATGGAGTCCGCGGAGATCTGCCGGAGGGCGAGTCGTGCATCACTGGTTCATCTCACGGTTTCTGCGCGAAGCCTCGCCCCGTTGCCTGCGACAGCTCGCGGATCCACGCACTCTGCGGCAGGCTCGCCGCCTCCTCCGCCGTGAAGGGCATGCGCGGGCGCCAGTTGGTGCCGCCCTCCGTGCCCGGGGTGTTGAGCCGCACCGGGTAATCGAAGAGCTCCGTCCACATCAGCGCCGCGTACGACGAGCGGCAGGAGAAGAGTGCGCGGTAGAGCACATCCTTCACCTCCGGATCCCAGGGGCGGGTGAACGCCGCCGCATCCTGCCCCGCAAAGTCCGCCAGCCAGCCCAGCACGCGCCCGCAGTCGCGGCCGACGCGCAGCCGCTCGCGCAGCTTGTCGGAGGGCAGGTGGATATCGCGGCGAGCCTCCTCGGCCGCGGCCACGTGGTGATACCACTCATTCCAGTCGTTGCACAGCGGCGGAAAATCGTGCGTGGCATAGGTGGCAAAGGAGCAGGGGTTGTAGGTGCTGCCCGGGGTGATGCGATCCGCCACCACCTCCCAGTGCGGAATCTTGAAGCCGGCGATGCGCAGGCGCGAGAGATCCGGGCGCACGTAGTCCGGCACGCAGCCGAGGTCTTCGCCCACCACGCGCACGCCCGGCGCTGCCTTGAGCAGGTTGCTCAGCAGGTAGTCCCCCTGCATGAGGTTGGAGCGGCGATCCGCCCAAGTCCAGTCCGGCCTCGGGCGGAAGCCAGGGCGCCGGCCGCCGCAGCGAGCAGCCGCCTCATCGGGCGAGAGGTTCAGGAACTCGTCATTGCGATCCGGCATCCACGGGAAGGCGTAGATGCGGTAAAAGCCCAGCACGTGGTCGATGCGGTACATGCTGAAGATCTCCGCGAGCTTGCGGATGCGGCGGTTCCACCAGCTGAAGCCGTCCGAGGCCATCACATCCCAGCGATAGAGCGGGATACCCCAGTTCTGGCCCCACTTGGCCGTGAAGGGATCATCAGCAAAATTGCCCTCGGCCGGCGCCCCGCCGCTCCAGCTCATGTCAAACAGGTGGCGCTCGAAAAACACATCGGCACTCGCTGCCGAAATGCCGATGGGCACATCCCCCATCAGCAGAACCCCGCGCGCATCGGCCAGCTCGCGCGCCTGCTTCCACTGGCGTGCGCAGAGCCACTGCAGCCACTGCTGGTAGTTCATCTGCTCCAGCGTGCTGCCGCCGAACATCACCGAGCGGCGAATCACGTCCGTGTTCTGCATCGGCCACTTCCACCACTCCGAGGTTCGAAAGGCGATGCTGGCCACCTTGTAAACTGCGAAATCCTCCAGCCAGCGCCCCTCGGCATCAACCCATGCCTGAAAGGCCAGGCGCTCCGACTCGAGAGCGTCATCCTCCTTGAAGTTGCGCCACGCTCGGCGCAGCAGCTCCTTTTTGTAGGTGCGCACGCGCGCGTAATCCGTCAGATCGCGGCCGCCCGGCAGCTGGCGCGGCGGCATCTCTTCGGGGTAGGGCGGCAGCGGCAGCGGCATGCCGGGCACTCGTTCAAGAGTCAGATACAAAGGCTCAAGCGCCACGGAGCTGATGGCCGAGTAGGGAGAAGGCGCATCACTGTCGCCCAGCGCATTGACGGGGAGCAATTGCAGAAAACCGACCCCGTGATCCGCCGCCCAGTTGATCCATTCCTCCAGAGCTGCCAGATCACCGATGCCCCCGTCGCCCTTGCGACGGAGTGAAAAAAGCGGAAGCAAAACGCCCGTCAATCTTTCAGATGCCATAGAGCAAGGCTAGCACAGAGCCGGGGTGAAATCAATTTCAAAACATACAAAAGAGCAGGGGAGCTCAGCCGGACCCTCAAGATGTGAGAAGTTATTGATTAAATCTGCTTTTTTTCTTGCTTTTAGTTTCATGGTGTGATAGTAGCAGACGGAACACGGAGGGTACACGCCGAAAGTCCGTCGGATTCGGGGCCTGCAGCACCTCCTCAGAAACGAATATCAAGATACCCTATCGCTTCCCCTTCAATATAGAAAGTACATTACCATGGCGACTCCATCCAAGAAGACTTCATGCAAAAACTCGGCCAAGGCATCAGAGAAAACCCCGGCCAAAGCTGCGCCGAAGAAGAAAGCTGCGCCCAAGTGCTCACGCTGCAAAAAGGCTGCCGATGTTCCGGCAGAGGAAACGGCTGCGGCGGAGGCTAAGACGGCCTCGGTTCCTGCTCCGGCGAGCGTGACCAAATCCGCACGCACTGCTGCGGCGAAGGGCAAGAGTGCTTCCGCCGGCTCCTCTGCCGGCAAGAGCGGCGCTCCGGGTTCCGGTGACGCGCCTGCTCAGGTTCGCGAGACTCTCACTCCCGAGGAGCGCGAGCGCAGCCGCAAGCTCAAGGCGACCATTGAGCTGCTGAAGGCGGATCCGGAGTGGCCGGCCTTTCTTGAGGAGCAGCGCGAGGCCCTGCTGCACCTGCGCGATGATCTCGCGCCCAACGTGCACAACGTGACGCGCGAGCACCTGCGCAGCGGAGCTTCGAATCTCTCCTCCTCCTCCGGCCAGCACATCGGCGACGCCGGCAGCGATGCCGATGTGCGAGCCCTGACCATCAGCCTGCTCGACAAGGATCGCGAGCAGCTCTTTGAGATCGACGCCGCGCTCGAGCGCATCCGCCGCGGCACCTACGGCATCTGCGAGATCTCGCTGGAGCCCATTCCCAAGGGCCGCCTGCGCGCCCGCCCCTTCTGCCGTCTCACCGTGAAATGTCAGGAGGAGTACGAGAAAAAATACGGCTCTTACGCCACCTACCGCTCCAAGAATCAGGGATCCGTCGGGTTTGCCGGTCTACAAAATGACACCGATGATGCAATTTCACTTGACGATGGCGAAGAATAATGTAAAATAGGCGCCCGCAAGTCAACATATCAGCAATTATGCCTAGAGATATCATCATTCTGGAATGCACTGAGGCCAAGGCCGAGGGTAAGACCCCGTCCCGCTACGTGACCACTCGCAACAAGAAGAGCCCCCGCACCCCGGGCCGCCTCGAGAAGGTGAAGTACAACCCCTTCCTCAAGCGCCGCACTCTTCACCGCGAGATGCGCTAAACTTCAACGCCTACAAGACCATGATTACCGAATTCAAGAGCGTCGAGCGCCGTATTCGCTTCCGCACCTGCAACAAGACCATGCCGCGTCGCCGCATCGACATCCCCGCCGGTGCCGTCGACATGTGCAACCCCGAGTTCCTTTCCAAGTTCACCTCTGAGACGGGCAAGATTCTTCCCCGCCGCGTGACGGGTGTCTCCGCCAAGATGCACCGCAAGATCACGCGCGAAATTCGCCGCGCCCGTGCCGTGAACCTGCTCCCCTGATGTCCTCACCTTCCGAGGAGTTCTCGACGGCGGATTGTCGTTGATTATAAGGGAGCTTGACAGGCCCTGAGCCTGCAAGCTCCCTTCCGTTTTTTATCTCACACGTGCCATGCAAGATCTCAAAGATACCCAGAACGAGTACGACAGCAGGCAGATATCCATTGACCGCGTCGGCGTCAAGGACATCCGCTACCCCATCATTGTGTGCGACAAAGAGCACCGCACGCAGTCGACCGTCGCCACCATCGCCCTGATGGTCGATCTGCCCGAGAGATACAAGGGCACGCACATGAGCCGCTTCATCGAGGCGCTGCACGAGCATCGGCGCTTCCTCGACGTGCACTCGGCCGTCCGCCTGCCCGATCGCCTGCTGCGCAAGCTTTCCGCCCAGCGCGCGCACGTCGAAATCGACTTCCCCTTCTTCCGCCTCAAAAAGGCTCCCGTCACGGGCCTTGAGGGGATGATGGACTATCAGGTGCGCTTCGTCATCGACGCCGCCAAGGGCCTCGGCAACACCTTCACGCTCACCATCAAGGTGCCCGTCACGACGCTCTGCCCCTGCTCCAAGGCCATGAGCGAGCGCGGGGCCCACAACCAGCGCGGCATCGTCACCTACTCCGTGCAGTTCTCCGGCCGCGCCGTCTGGATTGAGGATCTCATCGACCTCATCGAGGGCTGCGCAAGCTGCCAGCTCTACAGCTTGCTCAAGCGCCCGGATGAAAAATACGTCACGGATCACGCCTACGAGCACCCGGCCTTTGTCGAGGACCTCGTCCGCAACGTGGCCGTTGCCACCGAGCATTACAACGCCTTCAAGTGGTACCGAGTCGAGGCCGAGAACTTCGAGTCCATCCACAACCACAACGCCTACGCCTGCGTCGAACGCACGCTCAGCTGAAGGATCTTTTATCCCCATCGCAATGCGTCACTGACTCGGCAGTCGGCTCAAATGAGGAGCTCTCCCGCGGGGCTCCACGCTCTGCGGGGGGACCTCGTCACCACCTTTGAGCGGCGCGCTCCGGCGCGCCGCTTTTTTTGCGCCTCGTTGGCCTCACGGCGTTGCTCCCTCGCTCCGGGGCTCGGCTGCTCGATCGCGCCCTGCGATCTCATCCCTGATTCTCGGAGCATGGGACACCTCACCGAGGCTCACGGAGGGGAGGGCCGGAGGGATCAGATGCCCTGGCGATCATAGAGCTCGCGGTAGAGCGGGCAGCTCTCGTAGAGCTCATCGTGGGTGCCGTCGCCGATGATGTCCCCGGCGTCAAAGACGAGAATGCGCTGCGCGTGGCGTATCGTGCTGAAGCGGTGCGCCACAATGAGCGTCGTGCGGCCCTGCGAGAGGCGCTCCAGCGCCTGCTGCACATCGCGCTCGCTCTCGGCATCCAGCGACGCCGTCGCTTCGTCCAGAATGAGCACGGGAGCGTCCTTGATGAAGGCGCGCGCGATCGCCACGCGCTGCCGCTGGCCGCCCGAAAGACCGCTGCCGCCGTCGCTCAGCTCTGTTTCCATCCCCTGCGGAAGCTGGCTGAGGAAGGGCGTCACCGCCGCGGCATCGGCTGCCGCCTGCAACTCCTGCTCCGTCGCCGTCTCGCGACCCAGCATGATGTTCTCGCGCACCGTGCCGGCGAAGAGCAGCGCTTGCTGCCCCACGAAGGCGATCTGCTCGCGCAGCTCGTGCTTCGTGACCGAGCGCAGATCCAGCCCGTCGAGCTCGACCGCGCCCTCACTCACATCGTAGAAGCGGGGAATGAGGCTCGCGAAGGTCGTCTTGCCTGCGCCGCTCGGCCCCACGAGGCCGACAATCTGCCCGGCCGGGATGACGAGATCCACATCGCGCAGCACCGGCCGCTCGGCACCGTCGTAGCGGAAGCTGACGTGACGGAAGCGGATCTCGCCGCGCAACGGCTGCTCAAAATGCCGCGGCGCCGCCGGATCCGGCATGCTGTTCGGCTCATCGAGAATCTCGCTGAGGCGAATCAGGGCACCCTGAGCCTCATTGAGGCGATTGAAGGCCAAGCCCGCGCGCTTGATCGAATCGAAGAGGAAGAAGAGCGCGGCCGCCATCGCCATAAAGGTCGTCAGGTCCATGCCGCAGCGCCGTCCCTGCACGAGCAGCACCGCCAGCGCAAGCGAAGTCACCGTCTCCATCACCGGCAGCAGCGCCTTCTGGTATTTCACCAGCTTGAGGCTCGTGCGGCAGAGGTTCTCCGACGCGTAGCGGAAGTCGTCAATCTGCTGCTGCTCCAGCCCGTAGGCGCGCACCTCGCGCTGCACCTCCAGATTCTGCTGGAGGAGGGAGTTGAGCTCGCCGAGATTGGCCTGAGCCTGCTGCGCTTTGCGCATGATGCGCTTGCCGAACACAATGATGGGCGTCACCGCCAGCGCGATGAAGATCAGGTTGGCCAGAAAGAGTAGGGCATGCCCCGTCTGAATGAGCAGCCAGATGAAGGCTCCCAGCGCACAGATCGTCGTCACCGGCTGTTTGACCAGATCGTTCGCAATGCTCGTCAGCACCGATTGGACACTCTGCGTATCATTCACCAGACGGCTCATCACGTCGCCCTTTCGGTGGCGCTCCAGGAAGGAGAGCGGCAGCACCTGCACGTAGTGAAAGGCAGCCATGCGGAGCATCTCGAGAATGCGAAGCCCGGCCAGATTCACCGTTACGGCATTCAGCCAGAGGAAGCCACCGCGCAGCACGAAGACCGCTGGGATGCTCGCGCAGGCGAGCAGCAGAAGAGACGAGGGGTTGAGCTCCTGCAGGGCAGGGAACTGCTCGAGCAGGATCGGCAGCGTGCCGTCCGCAGGCGGGAAGACAACGGGGAACACGTAGCGCAGCAGCAGCGGCACGCCCAAGCCGCTGGTAGCGGCCGAGAAAAAGCCCGTGAGCAGCACCAGCAGCATCAGCCGCCAGTTCGGCAGCACGAAACGCCGTGCAAAGGATATCAGACGTTTGATCATGTCGACACCTCCTTTTGTCGATTCTCCGCCTTTTCGTCGCCTGCGGCCTCGTCTCGGGCCGGAGAAGGAGCCCCGGGTGCAGCGCATCCCTCGGGCGACGCCGCGCAGGACGCTCCCGCATTGCGCACCTGCTCGTCGTAGAGGTGGCGGTAGAGCACGCAGTTGGTGTAGAGCTCGTTGTGGCTGCCGTCCGCCACAATGCGGCCTTGGTCGAACACCAGAATGCGCTGCGCCATGCGAATTGTGCTGAAGCGGTGCGCGATGACGAAAGTCGTGTGCCCGCGCGCCAGTCGCTCCAGCGACTGCTGAATGGTCGCTTCGCTGCGCATATCAAGCGCAGAGGTCGCCTCATCGAGAATCAGCACCGGGGCATTTTTCAGGAAGGCGCGCGCGATGGACACGCGCTGCTTCTGCCCGCCGGAGAGCCCGCCGCCGCCCTCGGCCAGCATGAACTCGAAGCCCTCGGGCTTCTCGCGGACAATCCCGTCCACGCAAGCCTCGTGCGCCGCCGTCTCAACCTCGGCATCCGTCGCGCCGCGGCGGCCCACACGGATGTTCTCGCGGATCGTCGCGCGGAAGAGTGAGGAGAACTGAGAAACCAAGCCGATGTGGCGCGTGCGCTCCTCTCGCGTCAGGCGGCGCACATCCACCCCGTCCATCAGCACGGAGCCCTCCTGCACATCGTAAAAGCGGCAGATCAGATTGATGAAGGTCGTCTTGCCCGAGCCGCTCGGCCCGACGAGAGCCACCACCTGCCCGGCCGGCACGTGCACCGTCACATCGCGCAGCACCGGTGTTTCGCCGTCGTAGGAGAAACTCACGTGCTCAAAATCCACGCGCCCGGGAGCCCCCTCGGGCAGGCTCAGCGGGTGCTCGGGTTCGGGCGTGGAGTCGTAGGCCTTGAAGACCGACATCACGGCCTCGACGGCCACCGACAGCAACTGGCACTGATTCAGCACGGCACCGAGGCGCTTGAGCGGATCATAGCAGTAATAAAACGCCACGGCAATGGCCGTGAACTGCTCGAGCGTCAGGTGATCGCGGCTCCCCTGATAAAGCGCGAAGGCGAGAGCCGCCGAGCTCACCACCTCGATGGCCGGCGAGAGCCCCTGCTGCCAAGCGGCAATGCGCATCAGTTGGCCGTTGAGCTTGCGGATGATCGCCCGCAGGCGATTCTCCTGCCGCTCCTCGAGATTGAAGGCGCGCACCTCGCGCTGGGAAGAGAGCGTCTCCTCCACCGTCTGCGTGATCAAGCTGAAGCTCGTGAGCATCTTGCGCATCTGGCGCACCACGCGCTTGCCCACCAGGCGCACCAGCGGAATGAAGAGCGCGGCAATGAGCAGATTGCCCAGCAGCATCGCACTCTCCTCGCTCGAGACCGCGGCATAGATGAGGTAGGCCGTCGCCGCCGCGAGCGTCAGCGGCTGAATGACCAGGTCGTTGAGCACGATACTCATCTGCATCTGCACCTGCTGGGTGTACTGCATCACCTTGGTCATCAGATCACCGCGGCGATTCTGATCGAGGTAGGAGAAGGAGATCCACTGCAAATGCGCAAAGAGCTCCACGCGCATGCGGTTGAGCATCTTCATGCCGGCGAGCGTCAGCAGATAGGTGTTGAAGTAGGTGCCGACGCCCCGCAGCACCATGGCCGCGGGAATAGACAGCGCCGCCGCCCACAGCAGCAGATCCGCCGTGTTCGACGCCGGAAAGGTGGAGTGCAGCCAGTCGGCAAGCCACTCCGGTGGCGGAGCCTGCCCGAAGACAATCGGAAAGGCCTTCTGCAACAGCAGCGGCAGCAGAAAGCCCGCGCTCGCCCCGACGATGCCGGCGAAAATCGCCAGCACCACGATCGGAAGCACCGGGCGCACGTACCGGCTGAGAACCGGGGCGAAAACGGCCCACATCGATGTCTTGCTCCGGCTGCTCATGAGTTGGGGAGAGCCTATCATACCGGCGAGCTGAAGTCAAACGATTTCGACACCCGCCGAGCCCAAAATGAGACGCCCTTTGCGCGGAGGGACGCTGTCCTCGCTGCTCGAAAGCTTGTTCGGCTGAGTCTTGGGCTCACCCTTCGGCAGCGCCCCCGGCCGACATGGAGGCATAGAGGCCGGGAGCTCCCCGTGCAGAGCCCTGCCTTGGGGCGGCTTGGCAACGCCCCCACCCCGCACCCTCTCCCTCGCGCGCAGTGTTTGGGCGTTCTCGAGTTTTCACTCATCCGCCGGCAGAGCTGGGGGCGTCCCTCGGCCGGAACTGCCCGAAGCGGCGCAAGCCGGGTGCGAGAGCCGATGGCCGACCGGCGAATCAGGGAGGATGCAGACGGATGAAGATGACGCCGACGGACGGGGCCGAGCGCAGGCAGAAAACCTCAGGCCGCCGGCATCCTTACGCCGCAGCTGCGGAGATAGGAGCGCAGCGTGCGCACGATAATCCGCGCCGTCTCCTTTTCATCCTGCACCGAGTGCGAGGATTCGACAATGAACTCCTCGCGGCCCGGAAGATGGCTCGACCAGTAGGGCACCACGCCATCCGAGCTGCGCTCCAGCGTCTTACCCTTGTCCCACCCGATGACCGAGCAGATGCGCGTGGGGCGCACGCGCAGCGGCTGGAGCCCTTGGATGGACCAGCTGTCCGGCGACAGCTGCCCGACGCTCGTGAACCAGCTCTTGACCTTCTCCGGGTTCGTCAGCAGCGTATTCTGTTGCAGCGTCGCAATGCCCACCAACTCCGTGATCAGATTCTCCGGCAAGCGCACCAGATTGCGCAGGAAGGTCACCACCCCGTAGTCGGCGATGGGCGAGCCTCGGTGCGGCGTCGCCAGATAAATCACCAGCCCCGCCTTGATGGGCTCGAAGAAGAAGATCCGGCGCAGCTGCTCGAACTCCGGCTGCTTGAAGGGCTGCGTCACATAGCGGGCATTGAGGTAGGGTGTGATATCGCGCTGGGTCGCCTTGCTTGCATCGCGCAGAATGAGCCAAGGCTGCTCGCACTGATTGTAGTGCGTGATCAGTCCGCCCATCGAGTGGCCGATGAGCACCAGCCTGTCCCAGTTTTTGTTGCGGTGGTGCGGGTCGAGCACCTCGCGCGTGTGGCGCAGATCTCGGCGCAGGCGTGCCGCCGTAATCGTCCACGCCACACCCGTCGGGTAGTTGTAGTACCAGAACTGATAGTGGCGGCGGATATCGGGATCACACATCAGGCGGTTGACGAGATTCGAGAAAGTCGCCGCGCTCGACATCAGACCGTGCGTGAGGATGACGGGAATCTTGTCCGGGTCATAGGTCTCCATGCACGAAAGCCCCGTGACGTCGCGCAGCTCCTGCGGACGCAGCAGACCGAGGAAGCGCCACTCCTTCAGGCGCGTCAAATTCCAGTAAATCTCAAGCCCCGCCGAGAAATCAGCCGACAGGCGATAATTCACCCGGCCGACGCGCAAGCTCTCCCGATCATTGCGCGGGTAGAGCCTCATCACAGGCATAGCCTTCGCATCACGGGGAAACTCCAGCACCGCCGTGAGCATATTGACCGTGCCGCTCGCCTTCACCGGCACGCGCCCCGGCAGCCTCTGAGCCCTATCGGCCGGGATAATGCCCACCAGAGGAACGCCGAGCGCGCAGATTTTGTAGTGCTCACGCAGTTCCGAGAAGCTGACGTCAGCCGCCGGCACAATATCCTCGTACACCTCGGCGAGGGGTTTCCCCTGCGCTTCATCGCGCGCTTCCAGATGCGAGAGGTAGAAACGGGCGTTGGCGTCGTGGTGCAGCAAATCGTGCCGCAGACGGCGCAGCAGCAAGAGCAGCCGGTCATTGTAGCGCGTCAGCGCTTCGCGGCGCTCAGACTCGCTCAGATCGCTGCGGCTCAGCATGGCCCAGTCGGAGCGTAATTGCTCCATGAGCCCTACATCCGAGAGCTCATCGCGGTCCACCGACGGCTCCTCCGCCGGGGGGACAAGCGGCGTCGAACACCCCGCCAACATCAGCCATGCCATCACGAGGCAGAGCAGCGGTGTCAAGCATCGTTGCGTGCGCGTGGTAAGTGTCATGCGGACATCATAATCTAAACAGATATAAAGTCAAGCACGATCGCCACCCGTTGGGCGTACACGCCGCTCGGAAGCCTCGGAAAGCGACAAGATGCCCTGAGACCGGCCATGTGCACACCCCGGCCCCCATCGCCCGTGCCGGAACCGCCCTGCCGCCTCCGCTCAGCCTGATTTCGGCAGCAGAGCCCGCCGAGCTCAGCTTGAGAGACGAACGGAGAGCATCCCTTCGAATCCCTCCCGCCGTGCACCGAGCCGTTCACTCCTCGTCCTGCGGCAAGGGCGCCAGAGCTTCCGGTTGATCCGGGTGGTTCTGGTCAAAATAGGTGCTGTTGCTGCGGTCATCCTCAAAGGCCTCGCGCACAATGTCCGTCAGCAGCGTATCACAGGAGCTGCAGAGAAGCGGCAGCGCGAGCAGAAGCCCGCGGCACAACGCCGAGCAGGAAGCTGTTCGCCTCGTTAAAAGCTGAGAGAGCAAAAGGAGAGAACCACGCATGATGATCCATTGTAGCGCAGGACTCTCGGCTGTCAACGCCGAAGAGCGCGGCTCTGCCATTTTAGGGTCTCGAGCTGTTTTGTTGAAACCGTTATTTACCCCAGTGG